>Ga0265316_10000245_pt1 | contig 62587 bp, 47 predicted proteins | sample 4522metaG_FD_202092 | JGI IMG/M metagenome (GOLD analysis project Ga0265316, IMG submission 202092) | Rhizosphere microbial communities from Carex aquatilis grown in University of Washington, Seatle, WA, United States - 4-5-22 metaG | ecosystem: Host-associated > Plants > Roots > Rhizosphere >... | reverse complement strand
TCCAGTCATCCACACCAAGCATCGCCTTCACTGCGGGAGGAAGACCCATGAGCCGGCCCTCGATCTCGGTCGCAGCCGGTGCGTCGGCCGCCACGCCCACGGCGGGCAGGCCCACCGACGCGGCCTTCAGCTCGGTCACGCGCAGGTCGAGCGTACTCTTCTCGCGCAACGACGGCACCGCGCGTGCCGGCATCAGTACAGCTCCGGCGAGATCGAGCTCAAGCAAGGGCAGGAGATCCTCGGGCTGGCCGACACGTGTCAACTTGGGAACCGCGGTCGTTCCCAGCAGCCTGGCCACCAGGTCGGGCATCGCTTTCTTCCCCAGCAGATCGACCACGCCAATCCCCAGGTGCGAGATGTCCGCCAGATTGACCGCCCGGCCCACCGACACAAGGACGTAGGGCTCTTCCGACCGATCGGCGGCAAATCCCTGCAGCACGGGTTTCCATCGCGCGAATCTGTCGATGAAGGGGCGGGCGCTGATGACGAAGTCGGGCGGGTCTTCCGCGATGGTGGTCTCGAAGTCGCGCAGATGGCGGAACACCATCACGTCTGCGCCGGGCAGGGCCTCGGACAGCACCCGCTGCAGCATCGGCGGGCGCACGTTGCTCGGCAGGTAGACATAGATCCTTGGCTCGGGCGCTGGCGCCGCCGCGGTGCCCGAGCCAGCGTCCAGCGTCGCCGCGACCACAAGCGCGAGCGCGAGGCGGCTCAGCCTTCCGCCCTTACCCATGCGCCGACTCTCGCTTCCGGTCCGCACGGACTTCCCCTCGGCGCTCCTCGGTGCAGCTCGCAGGGTGCAGGGGAAGCCTCACGAGAAAGCGCGTCCCCTTGCCGACCTCCGTCTCGAAGGTGAGTTGTCCCCCATGCTTGTCAACGATCACGGATCGTGCAATGGGCAGGCCCTGGCCCGTGCCCCGGCCCACCTCTTTGGTGGTGAAGAAGGGATCGAAGATGCGATCGCGGATAGCGGGCGGGATGCCAGCGCCGGTGTCGCTGATCGAGACCAGAGCAAAGTCGCCCTCGCGCTCGGTGCGGACGGTGATGCACCCCTTGCCCCCTGTCTTCCCCACCACATCGCCGACCGCATGCGCGGCGTTGATCACGATGTTCAGGATGGCCTGGTTGAATTCTCCCGCGTAACAGGGCACCGGTGGCAGATCGCCAAAGTAGGTCTCCAGCTCCGCCACGTACTTGTACTCGTTGCGGGCGATGGTCAGCGTGGTGGAGATCGCGCGATTCAGATCGATCGCCGCGATCTCCTCCTGCCCTGGGTGCGCGAACTCCTTCATCGATCGGACGATGGTCGACACGCGCACCAATCCCTCGATCGATCGATCGAGGGCTCCTGGTATTTCCTGGATGAGGTAAGGCAGGTCTGCCTCCTCTTCCGCCTCCGACAGCGCGCGGGCAGCCTCCGCCGCCGGCTCGCCGCGCGCGAGTGCCCCACAAATTTCATGATAGCGCTGGATCAGCTGCTGAAGATTGCCCATGGAGTCGCGCACGAAGTGGATGTTGTCGTTCACGAACTGCGTTGGCGTGTTGATTTCGTGCGCGATTCCCGCCGCAAGCCGCCCGACCGCCTCCAGCTTCTGGGCCTGCCGCAGCTCGATCTCCATCTTGAGGCGGTCGTTCATCTGCTGCTGGAGCTGCTGGCTGGCGAGGGCGAGATCTGCATACGACGCCTCCAGGGACTGCACCATGGCGTTGAAGTAAGTCCCGAGGACCTCGATCTCGTCGCCACTGTGGATGACCACCTGGATCCCCGACTGGCCGCTCGCGATTGCCTGCACGGCGCGGCTCAGCTCGGCCAGGGGCTTGGTGATGCTCGCCGCCCGACGACGCATGGTGAACCCGCCCAGACCCAGCGAAAAAACGCCGATTCCGCCGATGAGCGCCAGCGCCTCGATCAGCCCCCGCCGGGCTTCGCTGCGTGCCTGCTGGTGCGCCTTCCGCATGGCAGCTAGGGATAGGCCGTAGCGGACCACGCCCGCGTCCTGTCCTTCAACCGTAATACGGGCCGAGAATTCAGCGATCTCCTCGCCGCCAAAGCGCACCCGGCGGCTGGTCGCTTCGTCGGCGTGTGGCGGTGGCGGCGGCATGATCTGCCACGCACCATTCCGGCCGGGATCTGCGCTGGGAGAGGTGCGATCGCCGTAGGCCCAGGTGTGGCCTTTCTCGTCCACGAAGGCGCCGTACAGCAGGTCGTCCTCGCGGGCGATAGTCTGCTGGATAAGCTGGCGCACGTCGCCGAACGCGTTGTCGGCAACGAACGCGCGCATGGCCACCGCCTGGTTGGCGACCAGCAGACGTCCTTTGGACTCCAGCGCCCGCTCGATCTGGTTCCAGTTCGCCGCCAGGTTCCTCTGCGAGATGCGCAGCTGCAAAATGATCGTGACCAGCGCGACGGCAAGCCCCAGAGCCCCCAGCGTGACGAGCGACGTGCGGACGAGCTTGGTCCGAAGGGGCGTCATAGGATGTGGGTTCGACTAGTCATGGTGAGGAATCTTTCGATTCGCGCAGGTGTGCGGCCTGCTTCGCAAGGGCGCGCATCTCGGCGATCTGCGCGCTGTCGATGCCGATGCTCGCGAGATAGCCAAGATCGAGACCTGACGGCGAGGAATCATGTCCTTGGATCTCATTCGCCAGGTAATTGGCAATGTAGATGACGTCCACCAACTCGAAGGTGGAATGGGTCAACTGATGCGGCTCCCGATGGTAAGCGACCGCCTCTATGATTGGGTGGGGCAATCCCCACAGGCCGAGCAGATAAGCTCCGAGAAGCGCGCGGTCAGCCGGCAAGGTGGAATCACCGCCGGACGGATCGCTCACCTTGACCAGCCGACCTACCTCGTGAAGCATTCCCGCCAGAAACGCTTCCTCTGCTTTCTTTTTGTCCCCCCTGTCGATTTGTCGAGCGATCTCTCCAGTCAAGAGCGAGTGCGCTTGCAGCGCCAGCAAGGCAGCATTCGACAGTCCGGAGGCCTCGGCCCCGGCCGAGAATGCTTCGATGGCCAAAGCCAGGTTCTTGATGGTTGAAGTCCCAAGGTAAGTGACGGCCTCGCCGAGCGTGGAGATCTTCCTTGGCAAGCCGAAGAAGGCTGAATTCACCAATTGCAGGAGTTTCGCGCACAGACCAACATCGCGTTCGATGATTCGCGCCACTTCGGCGACCGTACAAGTAGGAACCATCAGCACCTCATTGAGTGCAATGTAGGTCTGAGGAGCCGACGGCAGCAAGGCCACCTTGCCCACGGTCGCCCGCAATTCCTCGCTGTTGAGAATCGCATTCAGGCGACACGCCCGATCGATCACGCTTTGTAGAAAGACGGGATCGCAGGGTTTGGAGAGGAACATGTGCGCGATGAAGACCGACTTCATCACGCTTTCGAGTTCGGTCTGACCGGAGAGAATCATGCGAACGGCCCGCGGCTGCAGTTGCTTGATCCTGGCAAGCAAGGTAGCGCCATCCATGCCCGGCATGCGCATATCGCTTACCACCACGTCGAATGGGCTTTCGGCAACCTTGGCCAGCGCTTCTTCCGGACCGAGGGCAAAGACCATGTCCCATTCGCGGCGCTTCGGACGCAAGACATTGCGCAGGCCCGTCAGGACGTTGGAATCGTCGTCCACGAAAAGGATTCGCTTCAGCGCATTCGTTTCTTGCCCCATAGTTCACCCAAGTTTCTGTCCCACGAAGATTCGCCCTTCGGCTCGCTTGGACTTGCGAGGTTATCGGCGGAGGCGACCTTCAACTTGACCGCCACGTGGAACAACCTCGACCCGTCTCCGACGTGGACGTCGCAACGAGACTCCGGTTGATGACCACAGGTTAAGGTCGTGGAAGGTTCTACCGATGCATCCCGTAAGGCTGAACGTCGAGAGGACATGACATGACTGAGCAACCCCACATTCTGTGCGTCGATGACGAACCCAAAGTGCTGGAAGGACTGGTTCTGAATCTGCGGCGGCACTATCGGGTTTCGACGGCGAACAACGGACAAGGCGGACTGGCGATCGTCGACGGAACCGATCCGCCCGCCGTGGTGGTCTCCGACATGCGCATGCCGGAAATGGATGGCGCGGCTTTCTTGAGCCAGGTCAAGGAGCGTTCGCCGGATACGGTCCGGCTCTTGCTCACCGGGCAGGCCGACCTCGAATCAGCGATTGCGGCGGTGAACCACGGACAAGTCTTTCGATTCCTGACCAAACCCTGTGCCCCGCCAACCCTTCTCACGGCCATCGAGGCCGCGGTCGCCCAGCATCGGCTCATCACGGCCGAAAGAGAACTGCTGGAAAAGACGCTGCGGGGAAGCATCAAGGCTCTCACCGAGATCCTGTCGTTGGCCAGTCCCCTTATCTTCGGGCGTGCGACGCGGCTCAAACAGCACGCGACGGAACTGGTGGCGGGACTGGGGGTGCCGTTTTCTTGGCAGCTGGAAGTTGCGGTCATGCTGTCCCAAATCGGCTGCATTGTCCTTACCGCCGAGAACAACGAGAAGCTGTATTACGGTAAACCGCTCAGTTCCGTCGAGGCCGAATCGACCCAGTGCGTGCCGAAGATTTCTCTACAGCTGCTGGAAAGCATCCCTCGGCTCGAATTGGTTTGCGCCATTCTGGACGCGCAGGAATACAACTTCGATGGACAGGGCTCGCCGCGCGGCGCGCCCCAAGGCGAGTCCATTCCCTTGGGCGCACGGGTTCTCAAGCTGATTAGCGACTACGATTTTCTGGAGGCGGGCGGGGCTTCTCCCGGGGTGGCCATCAGCACCTTGCAAGGCCGGAAGGGCCGCTACGATCCGAAACTGCTCGGTGCCCTCAGTCGCGTGAAGACCAAGGCGTCTCCGGGCGCAGGCGGGATTGGACTGGCGTCCCTTCAAGCTGGAATGCTTCTGATCCAGGACGTCATGTCGACGACGGGCTCGCTGCTCGTTCCGCGCGGCCACGAAGTCACCGAGGCCATCCTGACCCGCCTTCGCGGCATGGAGCCTGGCAGTGTGCGGGAGCCCCTGATGGTCATGGGCTCTTGACATCGGGCTAGACCAACCTCGGTCGGAGATCGTGGATCATACCGGCTCGCGCGGGTCGGACCGCGGGCGGTGGTGAGGGATCGGTGATCGGCAGACGGAGCTAGCGGAGCAGGCGGCTACCCTACGAAGACTCGGGCGTTGCGGAAGAGGCGCATCCACGGGGAATCGGTGCCGGCGTCGTCGGGACGCCACGAGAGTTGGACGCTGCGAAAGACGCGCTCGGGGTGGGGCATGATGATGGTGGCGCGGCCGTCGGGCGTGGTGATGGCGGTGATCCCTTGCGGCGAGCCGTTGGGGTTTTCGGGATAGTGCTCGGTCGGGTTGCCGTGGTGGTCGACGAAGCGGGCCGCGACCAGGCCAGAACCATCCAGGGATGCCCGCGCCTTGGTCGACGCGAATTCGGCGCGGCCTTCGCCGTGCGCGACGGCGATGGGAACCAGCGAGCCGGCCATGCCGGCCAGGAGCACCGACGGGCTTGGTTCGATGCGCACCAGGGCCAGGCGGGCCTCGAATTGCTCGCAGCGGTTGCGCACGAAGCGCGGCCAGTGGTCTGCGCCGGGAATGATTTCCTTCAAGTTGGAAACCATCTGGCAGCCGTTGCACACGCCCAGGGTGAAAGTGTCCTGGCGGGCGAAGAAGCGTTCGAACTCGGTGCGAGCGCGCGGGCTGTACAGGATGGACTTGGCCCAACCCTCGCCAGCGCCTAGGACGTCGCCGTAGGAAAAACCACCGCAGGCGGCGACGCCGCGAAATCCGGTCAGCTCGATGCGGCCGGCGAGGATGTCGCTCATGTGCACGTCGACTGGTTCGAAGCCGGCGCGGTGGAAAGCCGCGGCCATTTCGATCTGACCATTCACGCCCTGTTCGCGCAGGATGGCCACGCGCGGCCTCGCTCGGCGAGTGATGAAAGGCGCGGCGACATCGCCCTGCGCATGGAAAGTTGGGCGGAGAACCAGACCGGGATCGCTGGTGTCGCAGCGAGTTTCTTGTTCTTCGGCGGCGCAGGTCGGATCGTCGCGCAGACTCTGCATGGCGAAGGTGGTTTCGGACCAAATGCCACGCAGAACCGAGCGTTTCTCCGCGAAAAGAACGCGGCCATTGTTGCGAATTGCGATTTCGTTGCTGGCCGTGAGCTGGCCGCACGCGTGAACGGAATCCGAGAGGCCGTGTCGGGCGAAACACGCGCTTACTTCCGCGGCGTCGGATTTGCGGACTTGCACGACCGCGCCCAATTCTTCGCTGAAGAGCTGCGCCAGCGCATCGTCGCTGGTGGGCGCGAGGTCGATGTTCACGCCGGTGCCGCCGGCGAAGGCCATTTCGACGAGCGTGACGAAAAGCCCGCCGTCGGAGCGGTCGTGGTAGGCGAGGAGCTTCCCAGCGCCTGCCAATTCCTGAATCGCCGCGAAGAAACCCTTGAGTCGCGCTGGCTCGTCGAGATCCGGCGGCACATCGCCGAGTTGACCAAAAACCTGCGCCAAGGCCGAGCCGCCGAGACGATTCTTGCCTGCGCCCAGATCGACCAGCAGCAGTTCGGTTTCGCCCTTGTCGGTGCGAAGTTGCGGAGTGAGGGCGCGGCGAATATCGGTGGCCGGCGCGAACGCGCTGACGATGAGAGAAAGCGGAGCGGTCACGCGCTTTTCCTGGCCGCCTTCGCGCCACACCGTGCTCATGGACATGGAGTCCTTGCCCACGGGAATGGCGATCCCAAGAGCGGGGGCCAATTCCTCGCCCACGGTACGAACGGCGTCGTACAGGCGCGCGTCCTCGCCAGGGTGCCCAGCGGGCGCCATCCAGTTGGCCGAGAGCTTGATCTTGCCGATGTCGACGATGGGCGCGCTGGCGATGTTGGTGATGGCCTCGCCGACGGCCAAGCGCACCGCCGCCGCGGCGTCGAGCAACGCAACCGGCGTCCGTTCGCCCATGGCCATGGCTTCGCCGGTGAACGTGTCGTAGCTGGTCGCGGTCACCGCGGCATCGGCCACCGGCACTTGCCACGGCCCGACCATCTGGTCGCGCGAGATGAGCCCCGTGACCGTGCGGTCGCCGATAGTGATGAGGAAGGTCTTGTCCGCCACCGCGGGCAGGCGCAGCACGCGCGTGATGGCCTCGCGCAGATCGATGCCGTCGGTGGAAAACGGCTGCTGTGCGATCCGCGCGTGCATGACGTCGCGGACCATCTTGGGCGGCTTGCCCAGCAGCACCGACAGCGGCATGTCGATGGGTTGGTTACCAAAGTGCGCGTCGGTCACCACCAATGTTCCCTCGGCGGTCGCGTTGCCGAGCACGGCGAAGGGGCAGCGTTCGCGTCGGCACAGGGCCTCGAATTGGTCGAGCTTGTCGGCGTCGACAGCCAGGACATAGCGTTCTTGCGCTTCATTGCACCAGATCGCCAGCGGGGACATGCCGGGTTCGTCGTTGGGGATCTTGCGCAGCTCGAAGCGGGCGCCGCGCCGACTGTCGTTCACGAGCTCGGGCAAGGCGTTGGAAAGCCCGCCCGCGCCAACGTCGTGGATGGAAACGATGGGGCTTGCTTCGCCGAGCGCACAGCAGCGGTCGATGACTTCCTGGCAGCGCCGCTGCATCTCGGCGTTGTCGCGTTGGACCGAGGCGAAATCGAGATCTTCTTCCGACGCGCCCGAGGCCATGGACGAGGCCGCGCCACCGCCGAGGCCGATGAGCATGGCCGGACCGCCGAGCACGATGATAGCCGCGCCCGCGGGCACTTCGCCCTTCTTCACCAATGGAACGCGGATGTTGCCGAACCCGCCGGCGATCATGATGGGCTTGTGGTAGCCGCGGATCTCGCGGCCGCTTGGCCCAGGCACTTCCATTTCGAAAGTGCGGAAGTAGCCCGCGATGTTGGGTCTGCCGAATTCGTTGTTGAAGGCCGCGCCGCCGATGGGGCCTTCCAGCATGATGTCGAGAGCCGAGGCGATGCGGCTGGGCTTGCCGAAATTCTTTTCCCACGGGCGAACGTCCCCGGGCAGGCGCAGGTTGGAAACCGAAAATCCGGTCAAACCCGCCTTGGGCTTGGAGCCACGGCCGGTCGCGCCCTCGTCGCGGATCTCGCCGCCCGAGCCGGTCGCGGCGCCGGGGTAGGGCGATATGGCGGTGGGGTGGTTGTGGGTCTCGACCTTCATCAAGATGCCCACGGGCTCACGGTGGAAACCGTAGACTCCCGTTTTCGGATCCGGGAAGAACAGCCCAGCTTCCGGGCCTTCCATCACGGCGGCGTTGTCGCTGTATGCGGACAGAACTCCAGCGGGATTGGCCTCGGTGCTGCGTCGGATCATCTTGAACAGCGACTTCGGCTGCTTTTCGCCGTCGACGATGAAGTCAGCGTTGAAGATCTTGTGCCGGCAGTGCTCGCTGTTGGCCTGCGCGAACATCATCAGTTCGACGTCGGTTGGATTTCTGTCAAGGGCGCGGAAGTTGTCGACCAGGTAGTCGATTTCGTCCGGCGCCAGGGCCAGGCCCATGGATGCGTTGGCCGCTTCGATGGCGACGCGGCCGTTGCCGAGCACGTCCACGGTTGCAAGCGGCTGCGGATCGGCGTGGCGGAAGAGGCGCGCGGCGTCTTCCTCGCGCTCCAGCACGGATTCCGTCATGCGGTCGTGGATGGCGGCTCGTAGCCCGGCTTCTTCCGAAACCTCCCCGTCCACCGTGTACCAGATGCCGCGCTCGATGCGCGTGATCTTTGCCAGGCCGCAGTTGTGGGCGACGTCGGTGGCCTTGGACGACCATGGCGAAATGGTCCCGATGCGCGGCACGACTAGCAGTCGCCGGCCGGCGAGCGACCGTGCTTCCGTGCGCGGGCCATAGTGCAGCAGCCGATCGAGCACGTGCGCCTCGCGCTCCGAGAGCGCTTCGGCGATCTCCGCGAAGTGCACGAATTCCGCAGTCGCATCGCGAACCGATGGATTCTGTTTCTGGATCTTCCCGAGACGCTTGGCCAGTCGCGCAGGGGTGAATGCGGGCGCGCCACGAAGTACGAGCATGGTCATCTTGAGGTTGCCGTGAAGAGTTGCGCTTCCGGCCCTGGAATGCAACCCGGAAGCGCTAGTCCCGGTGGGGTAGACATTCACACCCGCTCGGTGCTACGTGTTGTGTCGCCGTGAACACAAAACACATCTCCCAAACAGCCCAATTGGGGTGGGGCGTATCACTCCTTCTATTGCTGGCAGGATCTCCCGCTTGCATCATGCCGGGCCAGGTTCCGGCCATCGGCGGCGCCGGGGAAGAACTTGCCTCGTGCGGCGCCGATGGACTGATTGACGACGGCGAAGACGGCAACAACCAAACCAAGGTCGTGTCCGGCCGCGGCGGCTACTGGTACACCTTCGCGGATCAGGTCGGGACGACCGTCATACCCGAGGCCGGTGCCAACGGCGGAACCTTCGCCATGTCGCCCGGCGGGGTCAACGGGTCGAAATACGCGGCCAATGTGAAAGGCCACGTCGGCCACGGCCACGTCGTGTTTGGCGCTATGGGCATGAACTTCGTCGATCCCAAGAACCCCTACGACGCGTCTCAATACAAGGGCATTGCCTTCTGGGCCAAGATGGGGCCCGGCAGCTACAACAAAGTCCGGCTCAAGGTTCCCGACGTCAGCACCGACGAGGACGGTGGCGTTTGCAAGGAGTGCTTCAACGACTTCGGCGCCGACCTCACGCTCAGCGAATCCTGGCAGCACTTCGTGTTCCCCTGGAGAAAACTGCGGCAGTTGCCGGACTGGGGATCGCCCAAGCCGCACGCGATCAAGCCGGGCAAGATCTTCGGCATCCAGTGGCAGGTGAATCAGCCTGGGGCCGATTTCGATATCTGGGTCGATGACGTGGAGTTCATCGGATGCGAGTAGGCGCGTTTGCCCTGGTCGCGCTGGCTCTGGCGGGCACCGCCTGTATCCCCACCGTAGAGGAGCAGCAGTCCAAACCCAAGGCCGCACGCAAAAGAGCGCCGGTTTCGCCGAACTCGCCAGCGGCCAAGAAGGATAGGGCGATTAACTCGGTCGAGGTCGCCGACTTTCCCAAGCCCACGCCGCTTGGGGCGTACGCCTACACCAACAAGACGGGCAACGAATATTCCGATCGCTTCATCGCCATGTGGAACGACATGCACGCGCCCAAGAACGGCTATTTTAGCCCCGAGGGCGTGCCCTACCACGCGGTCGAAACCCTGCTGGTCGAGGCGCCCGACTACGGCCACGAAACCACGTCCGAGGCGTACAGCTACTGGATGTGGCTGGAAGCGGCCTACGGCAAGTTCACCAAGGACTGGAAACCGCTGGCAAAGGCATGGGAAAGCACCGAGGCGTATCTAATTCCGACGCCCGAAGATCAGCCCACGGCCGGGTCGTACACGGACACGCACCCCGCGGTGTTCGCGGGCGAGCAAGATCAGCCAACCGGCTATCCCGTGCCGCTCGAACCCGGCGCCCCGTCTGGGCACGATCCGCTTTTCAAGGAACTGAAGGACACCTATCGCACGCCCTATATCTACGGCATGCACTGGATCATCGACGTAGACAACTGGTACGGATTCGGGCGCCGCGGCGACCACGTGTCTAGGCCTGCGTACATCAATACCTTCCAGCGCGGCGAGGAAGAATCGGTGTGGGAAGCCATTCCGCAACCCTGCTGGGACGACTTTCAGTTCGGTGGCGATAACGGCTACCTCGATCTGTTCGTGAAGCAGGACGGCGGGTACGCTCGCCAGTGGAAGTACACCACGGCGCCCGACGCTGACGCGCGCGCGGTGCAGGCCATGTACTGGGCCAAGCTCTGGGCCGACGAGCAAGGCTCGGGTGGAACGCTTGAACCGCTGGTCAAGAAGACCGCGAAGCTAGGCGACTACCTTCGCTATGCGCTGTTCGACAAGTACTTCAAGACCATGGGCTGCCAGACTCCCGAGTGCCCGGCGGCCGAGGGCTACGACGGCGCGCATTTCTTGCTCTCCTGGTACTACGCCTGGGGCGGCTCGACGGCGAAGGCGGCGGGTTGGGCCTGGCGCATCGGCTCTAGCACGGCCCACAGCGGGTATCAGAATCCCTTCGCGGCCTGGGTGTTGGCTCAGGAAAAGGCGTTCAAGCCGCTGTCCAAGAATGGTGCCGGAGACTGGGCCAAGAGCCTCGATCGGCAGCTCGAAATGTACCGCTGGCTGCAATCGGCCGAAGGCGGCATCGCGGGCGGCGCGACCAACAGTTGGCGCGGCCGCTACGAGAAGTTCCCGGCAAGCGTCACGACCTTCTACAAGCTGGCCTACGTCGAGGCGCCGGTGTACGTGGATCCCCCGAGCAACAACTGGTTCGGTTTTCAGGCCTGGAGCTTGGATCGCGTGGCGCAGCTCTACTACGTCACGGGCAACGAACACGCCAAGGTGATCCTCGACCGCTGGGTCAAGTGGGTCCTGGCCAACGCGCGCCTGACCAAGAACGGCGGTTTCGAGATTCCGTCGGACCTGACATGGTCCGGCCAGCCCGCGCTCAACTGGGACGAGAAATCGCAAAACTGGAATGCCAAGGACGCGGGCTTCAACAAGACCCTGCACGTGAAGGTCAAGACTTACGGAACCGACCTGGGCGTGGCCGGGGCGCTGGCGCGAACCCTACTGTACTACGCAGCCAAGTCGGGCGACGTGGCCGCGGCCAAGCTGGCCAAGGAACTTCTCGATCGCATGTGGAAGAAGTTCCGCGACGACAAGGGCGTCGCCGCGCCGGAGACACGCACGGATTTCAAGCGCTTTGCCGACAAGATCTACATTCCCGCCGGCTGGAAGGGCGAAATGCCGAATGGCGATCCGATGGATTCGAATTCGACCTTCGCCAGCATCCGCACCAACTACACCAAGGATCCCAGCTGGCCCAAGGTCGAGGCCAGTCTGCACGGCGGCCCCGCGCCTACGTTCACCTATCACCGCTTCTGGGCGCAGACCGACATCGCCCTGGCCAACGCCACCTTCGCCATCCTGTATCCGAACGGCATCAAGACCGCTGCTGCGAGCGGTGGCAAGCCTGCCAAGGGCAAGCCCGCGAAGGCCGCCAAGGGTAAGGGACGCAAGAAGTAGAGCGGTCCGCGAGATTTGCCGGCTCTTTTGTGGTATCGATGTCCGTTCTTTGGCTCAATCGGAGATGACCTTCATGATTCGTATCGCACTGCTTGGAACCATTCTCTTGTCCCTGTTCGCTCGGCCCCTGCGCGCCGAGGAAGTGAAACTTGGCTACGTGGATTTGCGGCGCGCGCTCGCCGAAACCGAGGACGGCCGCAAGGCTCGCGCCAACCTCAAGAAGGACTTCGACAAGAAGCAGAAGGAGCTCGACGAGCAGCAGGAAGAGGTCAAGAAGGCCATTGAGGATTTGAACAAGAAGCGGACGCTGCTCCCGGCCGAAACCGTCCGCCAGAAGGAAGCCGAACTGCAGGAGCGCGTGGGCAAAGTGCAACAGACCTATATGCGCCACCAGCAGGATCTGGCGTCGAAGGAAGAGGAGGCCACCCAGCCCATTATCGAGCGTCTGCAGCGAATCATCGGCAAGATCGCTACTGCCGAGAACTTCACCATGGTGCTCGACAAGAGCGCCGGCGTGGTCTTCGCCAAGCCTCACCTCGATCTGACCAACGAAGTGATCCGACGCTTCAATGCTGGCGAAGAAAAGGCAGCCAGCAGCGCGCCAGCCAAAGAATCGAAGAAGAAGTAGCGCGGGCCGGGGGATCGCCATGGCCACCATGGACATCACAGCCATAAGGGCCGTGCTCCCCCATCGCTATCCCTTTCTTCTCGTCGACCGGGTCGACGAGATCGGTCCAGACAAAATCGTTGCTCGCAAGATGGTCAGCGCCAATGAACCATTTTTCCAGGGGCATTTTCCTGGCCGGCCCATCATGCCCGGCGTGCTTATCGTGGAAGCTCTGGCCCAGGCTGGGGCTCTGCTGGCCGCGCCCCAGGTCGGCTTCAATCCCGCCAGTCAGGGCATCTTTTTTATGGCCGTCGACAAGGTCAAATTCCGCAAGCCGGTGATCCCGGGCGACGCGCTGGTGTTGGAGGTCATCCCGCTTCGCAAGGGCGGATCGGTGTGGAAGATGCGCGGCAAGGCGAAGGTGGACGATGCTGTCGTCGCCGAGGCCGAATTCGTCGCTGCCATCAAGAACCTCGCCGCGACCTAGGCATTGCATTGTGATGAAGGGTTGGTGGATCCGGTGCGTCTGACGAGCTTGCACGGCGTACATTGGGGCAGGGGGATGTTGGTCGTGGCGCTGGTTCTTGGCATGGGCTCTTGCCGGCGCCATCGCTTTCCGTCGCGCGGGGATGCCGCCTCGGTCGTGGTCGTGGTTCCGCGCAACGATGCGGCGGGTCCGCCCAGGGTGCTGGAGCGAGAGCCCAACGATAGCCCCGAGCAAGCGCAACTCCTGGACATCAATCCCGATTGGCCGGTTCTCAGCGTGGAGGGCGGTCTTTCTGGATCGGGGGAAGCGAAGGGCAAGGATGTCGACGTGTTCAAGTTGGTCGTGCCGGGCCGCCGCCAGGATCCAGCGGCGCAGGCGGTGTCGACGGACTCTGCCCAGCCTGATGACCCGCGCCTGTCGGCGCGTCGGTTGACGTTAGAGATCGCGTCTGGACCAGGCTCGGGGTTGTCGCTGCAGCTTCTCGACGAAGGTCTCAAATCGCTGGAGACGATCTCGGTCGACGGGGACAATGTCGTGGGCATGCCTAACATGGCGGCGCTGCCCGGCCACACCTACTACCTTCGCGTGAAGGCGATGACCAAGTCTGGCAAGGTCCAGGAAGTTCAAGCAACCGGAAGCACTTACAAACTGACGGTTCAGCTAGGGGATTTCGAGATTTCCGAGGAGCGCGAACCCAACGATGGCTTGGAGACAGCGCAGCCATTGGCACTGATCGGGACCGCGGATTTCGCCGGTCTCTACGGCTGGCAGCACGACCAGGATTTCTACCGAATCCCAGCGCCCGACATCGCCTCAGCGCTCGACATTGAACTGGATGCGGTCGAGGGCGTTGCCGCTGGCCTTCAGGTTCTAGGTGGCGGAGGCACGAGAATCGCGGCTGGCAAGGGGAGGAAAGGCGAGCGGCTGGCCCTGCACAATGTGACCATTCCCGCCGCTGTGGCCGACGCAGGGGCGAAAGCCCGGTCGCTCTACGTCGTGGTTCGCGCCGAGTCCGGTCACAACCGAACCCAGCGCTACGTCTTGCACCTCACCCTGGGGATGCTCAAGCAGGACGCGGAAATCGAACCCAACGACAATCCGACCAGCGCAACCGAGGTTCGTGATGGCTCGATCACTGGCTTTCTGCCCGTCGGCGATGTCGACTACTTTCGCTACTCGGGGGACGGCCAGCGCGAAGTCAGTTTCGAGGTTTCATGCCCCTCTCGCGTGCGCGGGAAACTGCAAGTCATTCGGCCAAGCGATGGCCAGGTGCTTGGGGCAGCGGAGGCGAAGAAACCCCGGGAGACGGTGGTGCTGGCCAACATCTCGAGCCTTGGCGAGCCGTTGCTGGTGCGCCTCTCGCAAGGTAGGGGGGACGGCAATCCCAACGAACCCTATACGCTCAAGATCGGCAGTGCACCGATGCCTATTCAGAAAAATGGTGCCACAAATTCGCCTTCGCCCCTAAACCCGGACTAGAAAATAGCCGATTGATCAAGTGGAGGCTCTTGGCAACGGCCTGCGAGGCCAGAGCATCCAAAGGCTAGATCATGGTGGCCAAGCGAGACAGATTCTCAACCTTGACGAGAAAGCCTCGGAAAACTTTGCGAGGGCTTTCGGTCGAACCGCGACAGTTCTGTCACGCCTTGCCTCGATCAACCGCTTTTCAATCGATAAGCAACCTGGGTGGAAAGTGCGCCCAAACATCGATAGCAGCAGAGTTCGATCCTAATTTGCACCTGCGGCTTGACTGCCAGGCCGCGATGTTGCAAGCCATAAGCATAGGCAGAGGTTTTCCCATGTTGGAGCCATGGATCATCGATGAAATCCGTCGCCGCGAAGAAGAACGCAGGCGTGGGGATCGTCCTCAGCTCGAACTCCCTCTGCCGGAACGCAGCTGGCAGGAAGAGGGCGACCTTGGGGATGCCCAGGACCAGCAAGGCGACCGCGCACCTGAACGTGGCGTCGTGATCATCGGAATGTAGGCCGCCACCCAGGCCAGGGCCCATGGCGCGCAGTGTCGTGAACTGATCGACTTTTTGGCTCTCCAGCGAAAACCACCTTATCAAGGGGTATGACGCTGGAGCGATTGGGTGAGAAGCGGAGCTTCCGGGTTCACAGACTGATCGGGCGCGAAGCGGAGCGGCGCAACCTGAATGCGGCGCTGGATCGGACGCTGCGATTCGAGGCTCCTCAATTCGTGACCATTCTTGGCGGCGCCGGAATCGGCAAGTCGCGCCTGCTCGCGGAGTGGCTCAAGGAAGTCGGCGAGCGGCGGGATTTTCACAGTGTCTTCGTGACCGCTGTGGGCAATGGCGCGGTGACAGCGCCAGGTGGAGTCATCGGGCATCTCCTGCGCGCCCGCATCGGCCTCACCGACGACATGGACAAGGACTCGACGCTGGCCGTGTTCCGCGAGGAATTGCAGGCGGTCTTCGGTGATCGTCGTGTGTCCGAAATGGCTGGCCTGCTCGGCGCATTCATTGGACTTCCACCATCGGGAAGCCCGCTCGTGCAGTCGCTGGCCATGCGGCCCGAGCAACAAGCCGAGCTGTCGCGCGCGGTCTTGTGCCGGTTTCTCGAAGAGGACGCTCGCCAGCGTCCCATGCTCTACGTCATCGACGACGCCCACCTCGCGGACGACGATTCACTGGATCTGCTGACGCGGCTGCGCGCAGATCTGGGAGAGACCACGTTGGTCATCGTGGTGGCGGCGCGGCCGGAGCTGCTGGTTCGACGGCCCAACTGGAGCCGAGTCGAAGGCAGCCACGCCCGCATGGATCTCGGGGGCCTGGCGCCGCTGGAGATGGACGTTTTCATCCAATGTGCTCTCGGAGCCGACACCCTTGCCCCTGGCCTGGCCGAGCGCGCGGCCGTCGAATCCGGTGGCAACCCATCCTTGCTCAGCGAATTGCTTTGCGCCTACCACGAGCATGGCATCCTGGCCTGCGACACGAAAGACGCCTGGCTTTTTGACGACGGTCGGGCCGAGCGGGAGCGTCCAGTGCTGTCTGCCGAGGTCAAGGCCAGCGCGCGGGTATCCGAACTCTCCCCGAGCGAGCGCGAACTCCTCACGCGGGCCGCTGCCATGGGAAACATCTTCTGGCCCGGAGGACTGATCGCCCTTAGCCGTCTGGGTTCGGAGCCTTGGGATCCAACCCTGGTTTTCGCGCCCGATCCTTCCATCGAGGAAACCAAGCGCATGGTGGGGACGCTGGCCGAGCGCGGTTATCTCAAGAAGGCCGATGCTAGCTTCATGGGTGACGAGACCGCCTGGTCATTCGCCGACGTGGACGAGCGCATGTTGGTCGAAGCCACGGTAGACCCGGAAGTCACCCGGCGACGCAAGCGCTTCGCCGCGCAGTGGATCGAGGCCCGCGCCGGCAAGTCCATGTCCATCGACCAGCTCGAAAACATCGCCATTCTCTACCAAGACGGCCACGATCCCCGCCGAGCCAGCCACCGCTTCGTCGGCGCTGGCGACGAAGCCTGCCGTGTCCGGGACTTCGAGCGCGCGCGGTCGCTCTACGCCCGTGGCCTGCAACTGCTCGATGCCGACGATTCGTTGCTCAAGATCGAGGTTCTGCACAAGATCGGCGACATCGCGGGTCGGCTCGGCCACAGCCACGAGGCGCTGGCCCATTTCGGCGACATGCTGAAGGCCGCCTGGCGTCTGGACTTGCCCGGCAAGGGGGGCGCCGCGCATTCGCGCATCGGGCGCATCTATCGGGCTCTCGGCGATTACCGGATGGCGGTTCAGCACCTGGACATGGCGCACCTGCTTTTCGACCTCGCAGGCGACCGGCCTGGCGTGGCCGCCAGTCTCGACGATATCGGCAGGGTCTACTACCTGGTTGGCAAACCCGACGATGCCCTGCGCTGCCACAAGGCCGCGCTATCAATCCGAGTTGATCTCAAAGATGAGCGGGGCAAGGCCCTGACCCTGGCGTGGATCGGACTGGTCGAGGCGCAGATGGGACACCTGGGGCTCGCCCAGCAGAGCTTCGAGCACGCCCTGACCATCAGCCAGGCCACGCGCGACCCGCACGGTATCGTGTTTACCTTGCTCGACCTTGGGGCGTTAACCCGCGAGGCTGGGCATCCCAAGCTGGCGCAGAAGCTGCTTGCACAGGCGAGGGGGATTTCAACCACCATGGGCGACCGGCTGACCGAGTGCCACCTTGCCCTGCAAATCGGCGATTGTCTGCTGGCCCAGGGCGAGTTCGCGGCTGCGGAGAAGGAAATGCGGGCCGCCAAGGAGATCGCGCAAAAGTTCGGCGCGCGCCGCCTGGTCGCGGAATCCGACCGCGGGCTGGCCGAAATCAATCTCGCGCTCGGGGATAACTTGGCGGCGCGAGACCACGCTTCCTGGGCCGTGACCGAGGCCGAGAAGATGGGTGCTGCGCCCTTGGTGGGCACCGCTCTGCGGGTGCTCGGCGCTGCTCTCGCAGCGGGGGCGCCCGGCGACTGCGACCGCGGCGGCCCGCGCGAAGTCTTCGATCGCGCGATCGAACTGCTCGGCTCGTCGGGCGCGGAGCTGGAATTAGGACGAACCTTCTCTTGTTACGCCGACTTCGAGGAAAAGATCGGACGTCAGGAAGCCGCCGAGAAGTTGCGCGACCGCGCCTTCGCCATCCGCCGCGACGCCGGCCTGCAAGCCCCCGAGCGCGAGATCGTGGCTACTGAAGCTGTGCTTCATTAGGAGAGAACACAGAGGACGAGGAGGGCACAGTGTCCGGAAGGGAAGGCTGCGCGAGCGCGAGAGCGAAAACGCGGCGATGGCGCCCAAGCCCAAGCAGGAAAAGCCTAAGATACAACTGGCCAAGCTCATGTATCGGAGAGCTGGTGCTGCTCGCCGCTGCCGGCAGTCTCACTTCTGCCAAATGCCGAGTTCGTCGATGTCGCCAATGAATTGGTTCGTAATCGCACAACAGAATGAGGTGCCTAGGACCGCGCCAGCGTAGATCGTGTTGTAGGAACCTGCGACCTGCATGATTCGGCTGGCAGCGATGACGCCAATACCGTTGATGAGAAGCTGGCCATCACCGGTATACCCATCATAAACCGCTCGTACATGTTGCCAAGCCGACGCTCGGACAGACACGGGCGAACGCAGAAGCTCGTGCCAACCACCCGTGGCGCTATCCGTGAGGCGGAACACCGGAAAGCCGTCTTCAAGGGTCAGCTGGAAGCTGGCGAGACCTCCTCCTCCGTCCCCGATCAAATGAACCTCACCAGGTTGGATACTTGCGGGACGGATCCAGAGTTCCACCGCGATACCTTTCGCAAAGACGTCGCCGACGGCGCTCAATTCGAGGTGAGCATCCGATCCGTCGAGAGTAACACCGCGACCGCAGGCTCCAGCGCTTCGAGTGGCGTCAACAATAACCCCCGAGCCGTAGCCAGATGAATCCAGAACACCCGCACCACCACCCTCTTCCAAGTGGTAGAGTGCGACAGGTTGATATCCGGCGGGGTTTGGGATGATCAGGGGGCAGTCACTTGGCGGAGGCGCAATCGCCGAAACCTCGATACCACTCGGATTTCTGGCGTCGTCGCCTTGCTCTGGTTGGCCAACCTGCCCATCAGGATTGCTGCTCGTGGCCACCTTCTTGGACGCCATAGGAGTCGAACAACCATTCAGCAACGCCGCGACCAACAGGATTGGGACCCCAAGTGTGGTTCGTCCGATTATTTGCATGATCTTGTCCTTGTGTCGGTTTGACGGGAGGGCGGTGAGCCCCTTTGAGAAAGCCATCCGGGAGATCTTGCGTCGACCTTGAGCGACGGAACACGTTCGAATAGGCAATAAGTGCGCCATGCCGAATTCGGCGTGCTTTCGCAAGTCCCGGCGACACATCAGCGACAACAATGTCGCGAAACACGAGGACGAAGTCACATTACCCCTCGCATCGACGGGACACTTCACGCCCAGCGAGAGACGCGGATAGATGCGCTCGCCAAGGTCACAGAGCCCAGAAAGGAAGGGGTTCCGGATTCCCTCTTCCTCAGTGCTCTCCGTTCCCTCTGTGAGCTCTCTTCTTCCTACTTCTTCTTGAGGTCGTCGAGCTTCACCAGTACGCGGTCCACCGACCACTTCTGCGCGATGAAGATGTCGGGCTGGCTGTCGACCTGGACGTAGTAGCCGTTCTTGTCGCTGGTTTCGCTGCCGACCTTGAGCAGGCAACCGTGGCCCTTGACGCTCGATTTCGCGGCGATAGTCGCGGACGGCTTGGCTAGGCCCGTGGTCTTGGGCGAATTGTCCTCGGCAAAGCCCTGGCCCTTGAATTCCGCGAAGGAGCCCGTGATGCCGGTAACCTTGGAATCGTCGGCGGTGAAACTGGCGGGCTTGGTTGCCTTCCAGCTGCCGCCCTGCTTGGCCAGCGTGAAGGAGTCCTTGCCGTGGTTCACGGCCACCTCGGTGAGTTCATCGCTCTTGAGGTTGCACATGGTCTTCTCTCGGAATTCGATAGGGCGCTTGTTGATGCGTTCTAGATTGTATTTCTTGACCAGGAACACCTGCGGGCTGTCGGCGGACTTGACATAGAAGTCCTCGTCGCCCTTCTTCTTGCCCACCAGCACCGTCTGCTGCTTGCCGCTTCGCAGGCTGACCGTGACGGTCAGTTCGGGCGCATCGAGCCCGGTTTCTTCCGGCTTGGCGCTGTCGGCGAAGTCGTTGGCCTTCCAGGTGGCGAGCTGGTTCGCCACGCCGCTGGCCACGGTCTTGTCGAAGGGCTCGACTTTGACCGAGGATTCTACGACTTGCCATTCCGGGGCTGGTCCGGCGTCGCGCGGGGCCGGCTTGGACAGCACGATCTTGGATCCGCCCTTGGCCGTGATCTGCAACCTCTCGGCGTCTTTCTCGTCGAAGGCGGCAATGGACTTGTCGCGCCAGCCGGCGGTGTCCTTGTCGAACTGGTACTTGAAGAAGCCCGAGGCTGACCACACCTCGTCCTTGCCTTCGAGCCTGACCATGGTCATCTGGTTCGTGGTCTTGCCGACGCGCAGGTCGGCCACAACGGTCTCGCCCTTCATGACCTTGACCCGCAGACCGTCAGCGGCCCCGAGCTCGAACTCGCTCTGGCGGCTCTTCTGATCTGAAACGATGTTGCCGAACTCGATCTTGGTCAGCGCTTCGAAGGCCAGCTTAGCCGCGTCCTTGTCGGCGGGATAGGTCACTGGCTTCACGATCTTGTACGTATCGCCTTCCTTCTTCAGGGTGGTGACGTCCTTGCCCCCCTTGGTCGTTTCCAACGTATCGAAGCTGTCAGCGGTGAGTTTTGCGATCGGCCGGGCGGGACCTTGGGCGGGACGGGTTCCTTTCTCGGGCGAGCGCAGCAGAAGTACGGTGGCTAGGATGAGGCCGGCGAAAACAAGGCCGGCAATCAGGGTCTTGCGATTCATCGTCTACCTCGAATGACTAGAGTCGTTGGTTCATGCGGTTGGACTTGCGTAGGCGCCAGCGGCCGACACCGAACAGGCAGAAAACCACAGGCAGTCCAAGGACGTTCACCCACTGAACCGCGCTGGCCTTGGCATCGGACATGGTCGGGATCTGGCGGCTGTCCATGGTCTTGGAACGCAGGGGAATGAGGGCCTCGTCCTCCACGGTCCAGCTGATGGCGTTGTAGAGCAACTGCGCGCCGGCCCCGTAGATCGGGAGGAATCTCGCCAGTTGTGTCCACTCGTCGTTGGCGAAGGCCGCGTTGCCCACGACAACCAGGCGAACGGGTTTTTGCGATTCGCCGAGCGGTTGTTTGTCGGCTGCGGAAACCGAAGCCGGCGGCGCGGTCACGAAGGCGCTCTTGAGCGGGCCCTGGTAGGCGTAGCCGAAGGCGTAGGAACCGAATTCCTTGCCAGGTTCGAACTTCATGTCGGGGCTGACGAGGGCGAACCCAGAGTGCTTGAAGCTGGCGGGTGACGAGGCGGCCAGGCGCCAGATTTTGGCGCCCACGGGCACGTTTCCACTCGCCAGCGGGCCGACCAAGTCGACCGGGCTGCCGTAGGGGAAGATCACGCCGCGCACGCCCTCAAGAACCGACAGACCAGGCGCCTTGTCCGCCGCAGCGGCCACGAAGGCTGGCAAAGTCAGCAGGGCGCGACGGCCTCCACCCACATCCATCACGCCCGGCGCTGCGCTTTGCGGGTCGATCACGATTTCTCCCCCGACCTTGAAGCCGTAGCTCTCGAGGATCTTGCCGAGCCCGTGGTCATTGCCTTGCAGCATCTTCATGTTTTCCATGCCGCGGGCGCCAGGGGAGCCGGCCGCCATGCCCGGCGCGAGAAAGACGGCGCCTTTGCCGGTCATCAGGAAGCGGTCGATTTCACGCTGCCCCTTTTCGTCGATGGCCTGGTGGGGACCGGCGACGACCAAGGCATCCACATCGGCGGGGATCTCGGCCGACGAGGGATTGACCGATGTGACATCGAACTCCTTTTCGAGGTCTTGCTTGATGGCTTGCAAGCCCTGAGTGAGGTCGCTTTCGCCGTGCCCGGTGGCGAAGAGGATCTTCTTCTTCTTCACCGTCATCTTCTTGATCAGCGACGAGAGCTGGTACTCGAGGCCGGCGTCGTTCACGATCTGCGGGATGGCCTCGGTCTTGTCGCCGTACTGGAGGCACAGGCCCAAGTAGTAGGCGCCGAGCTCGAACTTCGAATTGCTGACCTTCTGGATCTGGACCTTCTGCACGTTGCAGTGCGTGGCCTCTTCCTCGAACTTTTTGTCCGACCCTGGATCGACGGCTTCCCAGCGGAAGCGGCCGTTCGAGCTCGACTTGTAGTCGTCGAGCTTGTCGCGCAAGTCACGCGACAGGCGCTTGATCTCGGGCGGCAGATCCTTCGAGATGTAGGCCTTGACCGAGAGGAAGTCGGGCAAGGTCTTGACCAGATCCTTCGAGGCTTTCGACAGGGTGTAGATGCGCTTCTCGGTCAAATCGACCCTGCCGAACAGGCGCGTGCCGAGGAGGTTCACCAGGATGATCGCGCCTCCGACGAAGATCGCGTAGAGGATGGCGTTCGAGGCGAAGCTTTTCTTCTTGCTGGAAATCGACATGGCGTGCCCTCTTCCGTTACTTCCACTTGCGGGATTGCAGGGAAACCGTGGCGATGACCAGGCTGACCACCATCACGGACGCATAGTAGATGACGTCCCGGGAATCGATGACCCCGCGGGAGAGTGACTCGAAATGGTTGCCCATGCTGAGGAAGGCCAGCACCGGGCCAATCCATTCGGGTGCGTACTGCACGACCTGGCCGAAGATGAACAGCGCGAACGAGATGGCGAAAGCCAGGATGAAGGCCACGATCTGGTTGCGCGTGAGTGACGATGCCATGACCCCTATGGCCACGTAGGCACCGCCCATGAGCAGCAGTCCAAGATACCCAGTGATGACCGGTCCCTTGTCCACGGGCCCAAGGAAACTGAGGGTAACGGCATAAAAGCACGTCATGCCCACGATGGCCGCCAGCATGGCCATGCCGGCCAGGAACTTTCCGAGCACCACCTCCCAGTCGCGCACCGGCATGGTGATGAGCATCTCCAGCGTGCCGCTGCCTTTCTCCTCGGCCAGGAGGCGCATGGTGATGGCCGGGATGATGAAGGTGAAGACCAGCGGCGTAAGGGTGAAGTAGTAGCGCAGCTCGGCCTGCTTCTCCAGGAAGACCTGGCTCCAGTAGAGGTAGCCCGACAGGAGCATGAACACCGTGACCACGATGTAGGCCACGGGCGAGTTGAAGTAGGTCTTGATTTCGCGTTTGGCAACGGTGACTGCGGTGCTCATGATCGGCTCTCCTCGCCGGTGGTGAGGTTACGGAATACGTCTTCCAGGCTGGCCGCCTGACGTGTCAGTTCGAGCAACGTCCACTTGTTGTCCACGGCGGCGCGGAAGAGTTGCTTGCGCAGATCGTCTTTTGCCTGGCCGTCGATGTCGAAGGTATGGGCACCCGCCTCGCCGGGGACTTTTTGGCACTGGACCACGCCGGAAAGCCCGGCAACCTTGTCCTTGACCGCCTCGGGCGCGGACCCATTGGCTTCGACCACCAAGCGGTAGCGCGTGGCCTTCTCGCGGGCGCGCAATTCGTCCGGGGTGCCGTCGGCGACCAACTTGCCGCCGCTGATGATGAGCATGCGGCTGCAGGTGGCTTGCACCTCGGGCAGGATGTGGGTCGACAGGATGACCGTCTTTTCCTTGCCCACCTCTTTGATGAGGGCGCGGATTTCGGCGATCTGGTTGGGGTCGAGACCGCTGGTCGGTTCATCCAGGATGAGGATGTCCGGGTCGTGCAACATGGCCTGGGCCAGGCCCACGCGCTGACGGTAGCCCTTGGACAGCTCGCCCACCAGCTTGCCAGCCACCTCGACAAGGCCGCAGCGGCCGCCGATCTCCTTGATGCGGGCATGCACCCGGTCGCCGGTCATGCCGTGCATGTTGGCGGCGAACTCTAGGTGTTCGAGCACCGTCATGTCCTTGTACAGCGGTGTGTCCTCGGGCAGGTATCCGACGTGCTGCCGGACCTCCAGCGAAGAATCGAACACGTCGAAGCCCGCCACCTGCGCGGTCCCCGAAGTTGGGGCCAGAAAGCAGGTCAGGATCTTCATCGTGGTGGACTTGCCTGCGCCGTTCGGGCCAAGGAAGCCCAGGACCTCGCCCTTGCGCACGTTGAAGGACACCTGGTCCACGGCGCGGTTCGTTCCGTATTCCTTGGTCAGATTCTCAACCTTGATCATCACGTCTGCCATTGCTACCTCGCTCGATTAGCCGGCGCATTAACCCGTGGGCGCGCCGGCTTATTCCCGAAGGGTTGCGGTTTCTAGAGGGGTTCTCACGTACAGCGATATGCAGGGAAAAGTCAAGGCATGGACGTTGCGCCCGTGCGCGGACGCGACGCTAGGGTCGCGGATGTCCCAGGACGGGGCCGAGTGGACATAGACTTGCAATCCAGCGCGCGGCAACCTCGCGGCCTGGCCCGTCCAGGGTCGATGAGAGAATCGATTGGCGAAGAATGTTACCCGCTTGAACCTTGGCCCTTTCACTGAGTTGTGCGCTTGAGTTGAAGTTTTGCTTGAACTTGTCGACCGACACGATTGGGAGCACCGCCAGGGGCGCCGGCTGCCCGCTCAGAAGGCGCGCCACCAGCACCGTCCGCGCCAGCACACCGGCGTCGAGACTGGCGGGATCGATGCTGGCGATTGCCCCGCCAGTCCCCGCCGCCTTGGCCATGGCCTCCAGAGCTTCTGGCAAAAGCTGTTGCGGCCGAATGCCGAGACCGGTGACCATCTCGACCGCGGCGGCAGCTCGTCCGACGGCTAACGTGGCCGAGGCAATATCCGCCAGACCGGCGAACGGTCGCTCGCCAGGGGCTGGCGGGGTATCGAGGGCCTTTGGAAAGACCGGCCGGGTGCGCGAGAGGCTGGCCAAGATCTCGCCATCCTCCGGCTCGAAAATGTCCACGGCCGGCCGAAGCACGGCGAAGGGATTCTTGCCCACCAAGGCCGTCGCCAGCCGGCGCAGCTTGCCAATCAGGCTCACCCCCAGCCGGTGCAACTTGAGCAGCGGTACGGTGCGAACCGCGGCGGTTTCGCGATCGCCATCGCCACGGGCCAGGAACTCGACCGCGATGTCCAGGGTCGCGGACAGGCGTTCGAGTGCGGAGCGGATGCCTTCCTCGTCGCTGGGCGCGATGCGATCGGCGGCGAGGACGCGGTTGCACAAGGCAACCAGCGCAAAGTGCAGGTCGGCGGTTTCCTCGCGCGTCTGCAGGCCGCCCACGGCGCGCGCGAAGGGCGTCTTACCTGACAGCCGTTCGGTCACCACCAGGGGCAAGCGTAAGTGTACGTCGTCGATGGGCTCACCGCGCGGCCGCAGGCTAGGGGCCGGGCCAGCCTCGATGCGCACCGAGGTCGGATCCAGCTCCTGGTAGGCCACCAGGGCCTCGTAGAAGTCGACGAAACCAAGGTCGGCCATACGGCCCGAGCGCCAGCGGTAGGCGGTCTCTTCCAGCTCGGCGTCGTCCTCGGCGCGCATGCCCACCAGCAACCGGCGCATCATGACCGGCGAATAGCGGTAGAGGCTGTCGACCAGGTGCTGGGTGACCCGGACCTGCTCGGGCTCGCCGATGAATTCCAAGGTGAAGAGTCGGTCGGGAGAATCCCACAGCACGCCTTCGGGATTGTCCGGCGCCTCTTCCAGCGAAACGTCGTAGATGCGCGCGCGCTTGCGCAGGAGCAGGGCCAGCAGCTCGACATCGATGCCCTGGGCCCACTTGCCAAGCGTCTCGGGCGGTGCCTCGACCAGGGCCGCGAGCCATTCGTCGGACTTTTCCAGCGCGATGCGGTCGCGATCCCAGACAGAAAAATCGAGCACAGTCTGTATCTGCTCGGCCGTGCCGTGCACAAAAACCTCCATCGCCTCGGGAAAACCCAGTTCGTGGATCACGTAGTAGAACTCGTCGGGCGGGAGGGCGCGAATGGCGGCTTGCGGGTCTGGCGCATTGAAAAGCTCGTCGGCGCGGCGGGCGCGTTGGCCTCGCGCCAGGCGGGCGCGGTAGCGGGAAAGCGCGACGAGATTGTCCTTGGATTCGGGTTTGCTTGGCTCGGTCACGGGCACACTATGCCACGGCCCAAGCGCCAGTCCCTTCTGGCATTGACAGGCCAAGGCAGTTCGGCGATACAGCCCAGCAAGATGCGACTTCTGCCCAGGGAAGAATCTTTCTTCGACGACTTCGAGAAACACGCGCAAAAGACCGTTGAAGGGTGCCGGGCATTCGTCGACATGGCCCAGGGCAAGGTTTCCGCCGCGGAGGCTTGCCCGAAGATCAAAACCATCGAAAACGAGTGCGACCACATCACCCACCACGTGGTGGAACGCCTGCACAAGGTCTTCATCACCCCCATCGACCGCAACGATATCTTTCGCCTCATCTCGAAGATGGACGACGTCATGGACTTCGTGGAGGCGGCGTCCCAGCGCGTGGCGCTGTACGAAGTCAACGGCAACAACAACGAGCTTTGGGCACTGGCGCGCGTGCTGCAGTCTGGCTCCGAACGCATCAGCGAGGCCCTGGTGGGCATGCGCAACCTGAAGCACCCAGAGCTGATTTTGGAAAAGTGCGTGGAGATCAACCGGCTGGAGAACGAGGCCGACGTTCTCCTACGCGTGGCCATCGCGAAGCTGTTCAAGGAAGAGAAAGATCCCATCCAGATCATCAAGTGGAAGGAGATCTTCGAGTTGATGGAGACTGCCACCGATCGCTGCGAGGACGTGGCCAACATCATCGAGGGCGTGGTCCTCGAGAACTCCTAGGAGCGCAGTGGACCACAAGCTTGCTCTTGTCATCGCGGTGGTGGCTGCCGCGTTCATTTTCGACTATATCAACGGCTTCCACGACGCGGCAAATTCCATCGCCACCGTGGTGTCGACCCGCGTACTCACGCCATTCCAGGCCGTGCTGTGGGCGGCGTTCTTCAACTTCGTCGCCTTCGCTGTCTTCGACCTTCATGTGGCCAGCACCATCGGCAAGGGCATCATCGATCCGAATATTGTCGACATGCCAGTGATCATCGGTGCGCTTAGCGGTGCCATCGCGTGGAATCTGCTGACGTGGCGGTGGGGGCTTCCCTCCAGTTCGTCACATGCTCTGGTGGGTGGTTTGATAGGGGCCGGCGTGTCCAAGGCCGGCTTCGGGATCCTGGGCTGGCAGAAGATCAGCGTGACCGCCCTTTTCATCATCGTTTCTCCCGTGATCGGCTACATCGGTTCCGCCCTCATGACCGTCGGATGTTCGTGGCTCTTGCGCAGGGTGAATCCGGGCCGCGTCGACCGGTGGTTCCGGCGACTCCAGCTTGTTTCCGCCGCCGCCTTCAGTCTCAATCACGGCGGCAACGATGCCCAGAAGACCATGGGTATCATCGTCGTGCTCCTCTACTCGCAGAACTATCTTGGCGATCACTTTCCAACGGGGCACCAGATCCCGAAATGGATCGTGGTCGGCTGCTACCTGGCCATGGGGCTTGGCACCATGTCGGGTGGCTGGCGCATCGTCAAGACCATGGGCATGCGTCTGACCAAGTTGCGTCCTTTTGGCGGGTTCTGCGCTGAAACGGGCGGATCGGTGGCAATCTTCGTGGCCACCATGATGGGGATTCCGGTTTCGACGACCCATACCATCACCGGCGCCATCGTCGGCGTGGGTTCGACCAACAACCCTGGCAAAGTGCGCTGGGGCGTGGCCGGGCGGATCGTCTGGGCGTGGATTTTCACCATTCCTGCCTCGGCTGTCATCAGCGCCGTCGCCTGCTTTATCGCTCGCGCCTTGGGGGCCTAGCCGCCATCGATGCGAAACCCTCAAAGGGTTCCGCGCCTCCCGCGCACAGAATGGTCGAGCAAAGCTCAACCATTCCCACGCAACTGTTAGGATGGCGTGGTGCTTTCTCGCGTCCTCGGCACGATTCGAGAACGAAACCTGGTGGTCAGGGGCGATCGCCTGCTCGTCGCCGTATCGGGTGGTCCCGACTCCACGGCGCTCTTGCGCGGGCTGGCCAAGATCGCTCCGCGCCTCGGCATCACACTCGTGGCTGCCTGTGTGGACCATCGCCTGCGGCTCGAATCGGCCGACGAGGCGCGCGAGGTGCATCGGCGCTGCCAGGACTTGGGTATTGCCTGCGAGATTCTCGAAGCTGACGTGAACCGTGCCCGCAAGGCCCATGTCTCCGTACAGGAGGCGGCGCGGAATGCGCGTCTGGCGGCCCTGGAGAGTGCGGCTGACCGCCTTGGCTGCTCCAAGATCGCGCTTGGCCACACCGCCGACGACCAAGCCGAGACCGTGCTCTTCCGCATCGTGCGCGGGACCGGCCTCGCCGGTCTCGCTGGCATCCCCTACCAACGCGGTCGCCTTATCCGGCCCTTGCTCGACGTGCGGCGAGCTGAAATTCTGTCCTACTTGGCCAAGCGCAAGATCGCCTTCTTCACCGACCCGTCCAACGCCAACCGCCGCTACGCCCGCTCGCGCATTCGTCTCGACATCTTGCCTGCGCTGGCCAGGGAAAATCCGCGCGTCGTCGGTGCGCTGCTGGCCCTGGCTCGCGAGGCCCGGCAAAGCGGCCCTGGGATCTGGCGCAAGACTTTGCCTGCCGACCTCTACTTGCCGAGACCGACCGTTCACACCGTCGACCGCTGGATGCGCGAGGGGCATGGCACGCGGACCATGACGGTCCGAAATGGCGAACTGGCCGTTGGCTACGGAAAGGTTTCGTGGACGCCGGGAAAGCCAGGCCAGAGCCTTCGCACCAAGCAGCAGGCAGGGGAAGATCGACTAATCCAAGGAGCGGGGCGATTTCGCATTTTCGAGCCACCAGCCTCTGGACTGGAAATCACGCCGGCTCGCACAGGACCGTGGCCGGGCGGAAATTCCGCGTGCTTCGACACCGCCAAGCTGGCATGGCCGCTGTGCGTGCGTGCCATTCGCCCTGGCGATCGCATGGCGCCGCGAGGTGGGCGTGGCACGCGCAAGCTGTCGGACCTGCTCATCGACGCCAAGATTCCCAGGCCGAAAAGAGCGACGCTGCCCGTGCTATGCGATACCGCGGGCGTCATTCTCTACGTGCCTGGCCTGCGCCCGGCGCAATCGGCGCGTCCCGACGAGACGACGCGAGAGTGGATCGAGGTCCATGTGTTGCGTTGACGGATCCCCTTTTGGTGTCAATATCTTGAGTACAACCTCCTCGTAAGGAAACCGGGTGCGTAACAGCCACAAAACCGTACTGGTCTGGGTGATGATGATTTTCGCTTTCATCGTCGTCTGGCAGCTCATCAACCCACGACAAGTCGAGCAGCCCTTGACGTTCTCGGAATTCATCCAGAAGATCGAGAAATCGCCGGCGGATTTCAAGCCAGCGCCGCCGCTGGAGATCCGCATGAACGGCAACCACGCCGAGTTCCGCGGGGTCTTGAAGAAGAACGACGAGCCCTTCGTGACCACGGGCTTTATCGGGGAGCAAACCCTGGAGAAGCTGAACAAGGCCGGCATCACCTACAAGATCGTGCGCGAGAGCGAGGGCGGGTTCTGGCAGCAGATCCTCATCACCTGGCTGCCGATTCTGGTGGTCGCGGTGGTGTTCCTGCTCTTCATGCGTCAGCTGCAGGTGGGCGGCGGTAAGGCCATGAGCTTCGGCAAGTCGAAGGCCAAGCTGCTGTCCGAAAACCAAAAGAAGGTCACCTTTGCCGACGTAGCTGGCATCGAGGAGGCCAAGGACGAGGTCGAGGAGATCATCGCCTTCCTCAAGGATCCGAAGAAGTTCACGCGCCTCGGCGGACGTATCCCCAAGGGCGTGCTCATGATGGGGCCGCCCGGAACAGGCAAGACCCTGCTTGCGCGCGCCATCGCGGGTGAGGCTGGCGTTCCCTTTTATTCAATCTCGGGTTCGGACTTCGTCGAGATGTTCGTGGGCGTCGGCGCCAGCCGCGTGCGCGATCTGTTCGAGCAAGGCAAGAAGAACGCGCCTTGTATCATCTTCATCGACGAGATCGACGCCGTCGGGCGCCACCGCGGCGCTGGACTGGGCGGCGGTCACGACGAGCGCGAGCAGACGCTGAACCAGCTCCTGGTTGAGATGGACGGCTTCGAGTCCAACGACGGAGTCATCCTGATCGCAGCCACCAACCGGCCCGATGTCCTCGACCCGGCGCTCTTGCGGCCCGGCCGCTTCGATCGGCGCATCGTGGTGCCCCAGCCCGACGTGAAAGGCCGCACCGGCATTCTCAAGGTTCACACCAAGAAGACCCCCATGGCGGCCGACGTGGATCTAGAGCTCGTGGCGCGCGGAACCCCGGGATTTTCCGGCGCGGATCTGGAAAACCTGGTCAACGAGGCCGCCTTGCTGGCTGCCCGCAACGACAAGAATTCGCTGGATCGCCACGACTTCGAGCAAGCCAAGGACAAGGTTCTCATGGGACCCGAGCGCCGGTCGCTCATCATCAGCGACAAGGACAAGCGCGTGACGGCCTACCACGAGGGCGGGCACGCTCTGGTGGGCAAGATGATGAAGGGCTCCGACCCTATCCACAAGGTCACCATCATCCCGCGCGGGCGCGCCCTGGGCCTTACCCAGCAATTGCCGGTCGAGGATCGCTTGAATGTCTCGAAGGATCTGGCCAACGATCAGATCGCCGTGGCCATGGGCGGCCGGGTTGCCGAGGAGATCATTTTTGGGCAGATCACCACCGGCGCCTCGAACGATATCCATACCGCCACCGATCTGGCGCGCCGAATGGTGTGCGAGTGGGGCATGTCCGAAAAAATGGGGCCGCTCAACTTCAGTCGCAACGACGAGATGGTCTTCCTGGGTCGTGACTTCGCCCAGCACAAGGAATACAGCGAGCAGACCGCGCTGGAGATCGACAGCGAGATCAAGCGCATCGTGATCGAGAACTACGATCGCGCGAAGAAGATCGTGCTGTCCAACCTCGACAAACTCAAGGTCCTCGCCGAGGCGCTGCTAGAGCGGGAAACCCTGGACGCTGCCGACATCGACGTTCTCTTCGCGGGCGGAAAGCTCGACAACACCCCGCCGGTGACGACTTTCCCCAGTCTTTCCAAAAGCTCCGAACAGCTCAAGGCTCAGCGCCCCGAAGGCTCGGGCACGTCCTCGGCCAACTACCCGATTGTTCCACCCACGCCTGAAAAGGCGTAGTGGCCGCGGTCGCGGCGCCATGCCGGTCATCATCGCCGGGGTCCTCAATGTCACTCCCGACTCCTTCTCGGATGGAGGCCGGTACGCCTCGGTCGAGAGCGCTGTCGCCGCCGGGCTGGCCATGGCCGAGGCCGGGGCACACTGGATCGACGTAGGCGGGGAATCCACGCGACCCAATGCCGCGCCCGTGGCCGAAAGCGAAGAGATTCGGCGCGTGGTGCCCGTCATCGAGCGCCTGGCGCAAGCGCTGGGGCAGCGTGTTCGCGTCTCCGTCGACACCTACAAGGCGGGGACGGCACGTGCGGCGCTCGATGCCGGCGCCACCATTGTCAACGATGTTTCGGGCGGCGCGCTCGATCCGGTCATTCTTGAGGTGGCGGCCAAGTCGGGCGCTGGCGTGATTCTCGGTCATCTGCGCGGCCTGCCCGCGACCATGATGGCGAACGTGCATTTCGAGGACGTGGTGGCCGAGGTGATTGCGGAGCTTGGCGATCGGATTGCGGCGGCGCGCGCGGCCGGCTGCCGCGAGATCTGGGCCGATCCTGGCATCGGCTTTGGCAAGACGCTGGAACACAACCTTCGCCTACTGGCCAGTCTTGCCGAGCTGCGCGGCCGGCTCGGCGTGCCCATCATGGTGGGGGTGTCGCGCAAACGGTTCATCGGCGACCTTACGGGCCAGCCGGTGAACCAACGAGCATTCGGCTCGGCCGGGGCGGTGGCCGCGGCGGTCCTAGGTGGGGCGTCCGCGGTGCGCGTCCACGACGTGCGGGAAATGGGGGACGTCGTCAAAGTGGCCGAAGCTATCGCAAGCGCTCGCCTCGCCAGCTACAATGGCACCCCTCATGCCTGAGCCTATTTCCGAACGCAGACTATTCGGCACCGACGGCATCCGCGGTGTCGCGAACCAACACCCCATGACCGCCGAGATGGCCTTGGCCCTTGGCCGATCGGTCGCCGAACACTTTCGCCAGCGCGGGAAGCGCTGCCGGGTCGTGATCGGGAAGGATACGCGGCTGTCCGGCTACATGTTCGAGAGCGCCCTCGAAGCCGGCATCGTCTCGGCTGGCGCGGACGTCATGTTGGTGGGGCCCTTGCCGACGCCGGCCATCGCGTTCATCACCTCCAGCATGCGCGCCGACGCCGGCGTGGTCATCAGCGCGTCCCACAATCCGTTCCAGGACAATGGCATCAAGATCTTCGGCCCGGACGGTTTCAAGCTGGCCGACGACATCGAGCTGGAAATCGAACGGCGTATCGTCAACCCCGAACCTCTGACGCCGGGGCCAGAGCCACGCATCGGCAAGGCGGTTCGTCTCGACGATGCCGAGGGCCGCTACGTGCAATTCATCAAGCACACCTTTCCCAAAGATCGCACCCTTGATGGCATGCGCATCGTGGTGGATTGTGCGAACGGCGCCGCCTACCGGGCCGCGCCGCAAGTGTTCGAGGAGCTGGGCGCGGAGGTCAGCGCTCTTGCAGTAGTGCCCGACGGACGGAACATCAATGACGACTGCGGGGCTCTTCATCCGGAAAAGGCAGCGGCCGAAGTCAGACGGACCAAGGCGGCCATTGGCATCGCGCTCGACGGCGATGCCGATCGCGTGATCTTGACCGACGAGCGCGGCGAGATCGTCGACGGCGATCAGATTATGGCCATTCTCGGCACGCGGTTCATCGCGCAGGGCAGGTTGCCGGGCAACACCGTGGTGTCGACCGTGATGTCCAACCTGGGGCTCGAACGCGCGCTGGCCGCCAAGCAGGGCAGGCTGCTGCGCACGGCGGTCGGCGACCGCTACGTCGTCGAGGCCATGCGCGAGGGTGGCTACGTGTTCGGCGGCGAACAGTCAGGGCACATCGTCTTTCTGCAGGAAGCCACCACCGGGGATGGCCTGCTGGCGGCGCTGCAGGTGCTTTCCGTGATGGTGCAAGAGGGGCGGAGTCTTTCCGAGCTGGCGAAGCTGATGACCCGCTATCCCCAGGTCCTGCTCAATTTTCCCGTTGCGCGCAAGCTGCCCATCGAGAACCTGACCAGCGTGCAGGCGGCTATCGAAAGAGTCGAGAAGGCGCTGGGGCAGGATGGCCGGGTGTTGGTGCGCTACTCGGGCACGGAGGCCAAGGCGCGGGTCATGATCGAAGGCACGGACGAACCCACCATTCGCGCCTTTGCCGAGGACATCGCGGGCTGCTTGCGTAAGGCGCTGGCGTAGGCCAAGTCAAAGGCAGGCAGTCCCAAGTCGTTTTGGAGGAAGTTCACATGGTTCGCCTTTTCATCAACGTCGACCACGTCGCGACGCTGCGCCAGCAGCGCGACACTGTCTACCCCGATCCCGTCGTCGCGGCCGGCATCTGCGAGCTTGCCGGCGTGGACGGCATCACGGTTCACCTGCGCGAAGATCGTCGCCACATTCAAGAACGCGACGTGCGCATTCTGCGCCAGACCGTGCGTGGCGGCCTCAATCTGGAAATGGCGGTGGTGCCGTCGATCATCGACATCGCGCTGCAGGTCGGCCCCGACATGTGCACTCTCGTGCCCGAGAAGCGGGAAGAACGTACCACCGAAGGCGGCCTCGACCTGCGTGGCCGCGCATCCGAGATCGGCAAGGCCGTGCGTCGGCTGCGCGATGCCGGCATCGGGGTCAGCCTGTTCATCGATCCCGAGGAGGACATCGCCCGCGCCTGCGTCGACCTGGGTGCCACCCAGGCCGAACTGCACACGGGTGACTATTGCCACGCCAAGGTTGGCAGCTCGGAGGCGAGCCGCGAACTGGCTCGCCTCGGGAAAGCAGGGCGAATCGTTGTCGACACGGGACTACGCCTGGCGGCTGGGCATGGGCTGGACTACGCCAGCGTGGGGCCGGTGGCGGGTCTCGCAGACCTCGAAGAAATGAGCATCGGGCACGCCATCATCGCGCGCGCCGTGATGGTCGGCATGGAGCGCGCGGTGCTCGATATGCGCAAGGCCATCGACGAAGGTGTGCGCGGGGCACATCGCGAGTAAGATTCGGGTCATGGCGCTTCTGCTCACGGCGGCCCAGATGCGGGCTATGGACAGCGCGGTGATGGAAAAGCTGAGCCTGCCCGGCTTGGTCCTGATGGAAAACGCCGGCCGCGGCGTCGCCGACATCATTGTGCGCGAGCGGACAGACGTGCGTGGGCTCGACGTGCGCATCGTTTGCGGGGCGGGGCAGAACGGCGGCGATGGCTTCGTGGTCGCTCGCCATCTCCTGCGCAGGGGCGCCAAGGTGCGCGTCTTGCAGGCTTTGCCGCCCGATAAGTTGACGGGCGATGCGGCCGTGTTTGCCAAGGTTCTGCGCGCGCTTGATCCGGACTGCATCCAGGATTTGTCATCAGAAAGCGAGGCCAAGGTTTGGCAGGCGCACCTCACCGGCGCGGCGGTCGTGGTCGATGCTCTCTTTGGAACAGGGCTCCGATCGCGGATCACAGGCGTGCCCGCGGCCGCCATCGCAGGCATGAATGCCACGGACGCCTTGCGCACGTCGGTCGACATTCCCTCGGGGCTCGATGCCGACACCGGGAAGGTTCACGGCAGCGCGGTCCACGCCCACGTTACGGCTACCATGGCGCATCGGAAACTCGGCCTTGTTCTCGATGCTGATGCCCAAGTGGGGCGGGTCGAGGTGGTCGATCTGGGTGTCTCGACCGACAGTGTGCTCGATGCCGCCAAAGCAGTCGGACCGCTTTGCCATTGGATGGAACGTGCGGACATCGTGTTGCCGGCTCGCGGGCCGACCCATCACAAGGGCACCGCCGGGCATGTGCTGGTCATCGCGGGCTCGACCGGGAAAACCGGGGCGGCCTTGCTCGTGGCGCGCGCGGCTTTGCGCAGTGGTGCCGGACTGGTCACCATCGCGACCACCGGGCCGGCGCAAGCGGCCCTCGACGCCAAGGTCGTGTCCGAGATGACCACCTGCTACACCGTCGACGAAACGGCCGACGACAGCAGCTTTGCCAAACTCGTCGCACTGACAGCGCGAATGAAAGCTGCGGTAGTCGGGCCGGGTATTCCCACCGGCCAAGGCATGGCCGAACTCGTTCGCCGGTTGGTGGCGGAGCTCGCCGTTCCGTTGGTCGTGGACGCCGATGCGCTCAATCTGCTTGGCACCGAGAGCGCCGCCGTCCTCGCCAAGGCCGTGGCCCCACGCATTCTGACGCCCCATCCTGGCGAAATGGCGCGGCTCTGCGGGTGCACGATCGCCGACGTGGGAGGCGACCGCCTCGGATTTGCCCGCCGATTGGCCGCACAATCGAACACCGTGGTGGTGCTCAAAGGGGCGCGAACCATCATCGCCATTCCCAACGGTACTGCCTATGTCAACCCGACGGCCAATGCGTCGCTCGGGACCGCGGGCAGTGGGGACGTCCTGGCTGGAACCATCGGCGCATTTCTTGGGCAGGCTCTCGACGCGCGCAATGCAGCTTGTGTCGGGGTTTTCGTGCACGGTGCGGCGGCGGACGAGGCCACACGGGTGCTAGGCTCGGGCAACCTGATCGCCACGGATTTGCCGGATGCGATTGCTCGTGCATGCGAAGCGCTTCGGCCGGTGTAGACTGCGCCTATGACGAAGGAAACACTTCTCCGTGCCCTCGCAGCCGAAGGGCTGAAAGTTGTCAGCGACGGCGTTGCTATCCCGGACGATCGGGACGCGTCTTTCATCGTGGCGGGTTCGGGCGAGACGATTCAAGTGGGCAAGGTCATCAAGATCGAGCTGCGCGACGGCGCGCTCTGCCTTGAAACCACCAAGGGCGAGCGCTTCTGGTTCACCTACGATCTCTTGCTCGGCATGCGCCTGAGAGCCACCCAAGACACCAGAGACCACGGCGCCGGTTTCAGCCGGTAGTGGCTATCTGATCGCGTAGGCGCAGGCCGGCTTTGCCCGCCGAAGCCAGAGCGCGGGAGGGTTTGGGAACCCTTCTAGGGTTCCCTACCTAAACGACATAGACCAGCTGGCGATGGTGTTCTTGCCCTTGTACTGGGGCCACCCGAAGGTCTGCATCTGGTTCAAGATGCACACCGGCATGGAACCCGAGCGTTGACCGTTGACCTGTACCGCCCTGATCCGGCCGGTAGGCTGAATGACGAAGTCCAGTTCGACGGTGCGAGCTCCACTTTGCATCGCGCAGGGCACGATTTTGCGGTAGTTGGCGCGCATCACGCGGTCGACGGTGCCCTCGTCGAGAATGGCATCGCCTCCGTCCTTGGTGACATCGCCATAGTCCATGGCGTTGTTGAAATCCTCGGCGCGACCGGCGATCCCTCCGCCTGACCGGCGGTGACCACTGCCGCCTCCGGTGTGCTTGGGCTGGGCGAACTCGATCTTGACGCCGCTTAGGAACTTGTCGACATCGGCCTCGCTTACGCGCGAGGCGAGGACGTCGTGCTCGGCCGCCTTGCGGTTCTTCAGATAGAAGGTCAAGCCGCCGGCGATCACGAGGACGGCGAGGCCAATGATGAGGATAAACCAGCGGCCTTTCCGTCGCTCGGTGTGCTCGTGAGCCGCCTCCGCACGGGTGCGCCGCTGCGCCTCGAGCTTGCGTTCGACAACGCGGGCGAATTCCGCGAGCTGGGGGTGCTCTTTGATCTTTTGCCGATCCCCCGAGTCGGCGTCGACGATGAAGTTGTCACCAGAGAAGACGCCCTTTTCCATCTGGGCCATGACCTGGGCCAAGGAAAAGGGGCCGAAATCGAGATTGTCCTTCTGGATCAGCCAGCGCTCGTATTCCTCGGAAATCCGGACCGCATCGGAAACGCTGAACGACTTGCCCAAGGTCAGCCGTGGGGTTGCCAAGGCGGGATCCTTCTTTGGGGACGCGTGACTCGACAGGAGCGTGCCTACCTCCGCGATGAGCAGCGACGGACGGGCAAAGCGGGTTTCGGGCAAGGACGCCAAGCCACGGTCGATGATCTTGTCGATGCCCTTGGGCAGTTCGCTGTTGACCTGGGATGCGGGCCAGGGCGGCACGGTGGGCGCGTGTCCGGTGACCAGCTCGTAGAGAATGGCGGTTAGCGAAAAGACATCGGCGGCGGGAGAAGGCGTGGCGCCGGCAGCCACCTCGGGCGCGAGGTAGGGACTGCGGGCGGTGCCTTCGGGTGTGTCCGCATTCGCGAGTGAGGGCAGGGCGCGCGTGAGGCCGAGGTTGGCGACTTTGACCCGTCCGGAATTGCCCAGCCGGATGGCGCCAGGATGGACGCCACCGTGACAGACTTGCGGGTACGCGGCCTCGATCCCGTTCGCGGCGTGACCAAGCAGGACGTGCGCGTGGGCCAGTCCGACCACTTGGTTCTGGCTTCGCCTGCCATTCACGATCTGCCTGAGCGTGGCGCCGTCCGGGGGCTCCGTGGCCAGATAGACGCGATTGCCCTCGTAGCCCCAGGCCAGCACCGTGCACAGGTTCTTGTGCGTGGTTGCGACAGCGTGGGTGAGGTCGCCCTCTAGACCGGGGCGCGCGACCGGCGGGCAATGGAAAAGCCGCAGGCCGGCCGGCTTGTTGTGGGTGGTATCGATGGCTTCATACAGCTCTGTCCCAGCCTCTGCGCGAACAAAGGACTGGATCTGGAATCGGCCACCAATGATGGTCGCGAGCGGAAGTGGCTCGACAGACCCTTTTGCATCGAGTGAGACTGCGTCGTTCATCAGAAGGGGTTCGCATTATAGGCCGTGCCCGTGCGGACTTGGCTAGCAAAAACCTAAGAGAGTTTGAATCGGCGAACCAATTCGCGCAAGCGTCGCGAGCCGCCGCCCTCGCGAAACATGAATTTCAGCCCGGTTTGTCCGGGTCCAGCGTGGTAGATGACTCGGCCCGAAATGGACATCGGCGCGATTCCACCCGGCGGGACGATATTGACTATCACATCGGTACCGATGGCGGGTTGAGCAGCGGCGAAGACAAGGCCACCGCTGACGCTGATCTCGCGAAGTTCGGCCTCGACAGCGTCGGGATCGTTGCCAATCCGCACCGTGACCGCCAGTCCGAGCGGAATTCTCGCGTGCTTGCGCTTGCGCGGGGCGGGCAGGGTGCCCGTCAAGGTCTGCAAAACGAAATCACGCTTGGCCGTCTCGTCGGAAGAAAACCGAATAAATGCCCCAGCTCGGACGCGCAACCGGGGCAAAGCCGGTCGCCAGGACATCACGACGCCGCGGAGCAGGACCTTGTTGGGCAGACCCTTACACGCAAGCTCGACCACCACGGGTGCTTCGGCCGGGATCTCGGTCGTGGTTGGGCAGAAAATGACGCCGTCGGGATGGTCTGTACTGTAGAGGCTTCGGAACTCTTCTGCGCTTCGACAGCGAACTCGGAGAATGATCAAAGGCTCCCTCTCTCCCGACGTAACGGCACTGTGGCTAACATGCCCAGTGTGTACTAGCTTCGTCCGAGCCGAGCTCCATGTCAATTCGTGTCTACATCGATGGCCAGATCCGCGAGCCCGAGACCGCCGTGGTTTCCGTGTTCGACCGAGGCTTCCTCTTCGGCGACAGCGTGTACGAAACCATCGCACTCCTGAATCAGCGGCTGATCTTTCTCTCCGAGCACCTGGATCGTCTGGAACGTTCGGCGAGTCGTATCTATCTGGACCTGCCACCACGCGCGCAGGTGAAACGGGCCATAGAGGAAACCATCGCGGCGGCCGAGGAGAAGGACGCGCGCATTCGGGTGATGGTCACGCGCGGTGTGGGCGGCGCCGACCTCGATCCCGCAAGCGCGATTTCGCCCCGGCTCATCGTGATCGTGCAGGCGCTGGGAGCACCGACCGCTGACATGCTGAAGACCGGCGTGTCCGTGGCCGTGGTGAAGATGTCGCGCGGGGCGGCCACGGGCGTGGATCCGGCCGTGAAATCGGGCAACTACCTGGGCAGCGTGCTGGCCATCGCGGAGGCCCGGCGCAGGTTGCCCGGGGTGAACGAGGCGATCCTGTGTGCCAGTAGCGGCAGCGTGGCCGAAGGGGCGACCAGCAACATTTTCGTGGTCGACCGCGGCGAGCTCGCGACTCCAGCCATCGAAGTTGGGATCTTGGATGGCGTGACCCGGGGCAAAGTTCTCGAACTTGCACGCGGTGCCGGTATCGTGGCGCGGGAGCTGCCTTTCCTGGCGCCAGAGGGCTTGCGCCGTGCCGACGAGGTCTTCCTTACCAGCGCGGTTCGTGGGATCTTACCTGTGGTCACGGTGGATGGCGTGAAGGTCGGAAACGGCCGACCTGGGCCAATGACCGAGCGGCTACTTTCGCTCTATCAGCTCCTAACAAGCGAGGCATGACAGGCGAGGCACTACAAGAGAGGCACTACAAGAGAGGATCGATGAACAACCTAGCTGCGTACGGACACAAGTTCTTCATTTTCGGCGGAGCGATCCTGATCGCGACCGCGATCCTGCAAATCCTCATTCGCCCGCGTGCCAAGGACAGGACGCTCGCCGCGCGCCTGCTTAACGCGACAACGATCAAGGCCTTCTTCTTTGTCACGTTTGGGATCCTTACCATTCTCGTTGGAACGGGCACCATTCCGATAGCCAACGGGCGGTGAGACCTGCAAGGCATTGAATAGGATCGGCACTTCCGCTAGAACCACGCCTTCCTTCGGGCCAGCGCCGTGCAATGCAGAACGTGGAGCCTGAAGACAGGATCGAAGACATGATCGAGAGATATACGCGCCCCGTTCTGGCGACAATTTGGTCCGATTCCCGCCGCTATGAGACATGGCTCAAGGTCGAGCTCGCGGCCTGCGCGGCCATGGAGGCGGCTTCACTGGTCCCGGCCGGAACCGCGGCGGAGGTGGGAGCCAAGGCCAGCGGCAAGCTCGACGCCAGGCGCATCCTTGAACACGAGGAGCGGACCCGCCACGACGTCATCGCGTTTCTTACCCACGTGGAAGAGTTGGCGGGCGCGGGCGCACGCTGGCTTCACCTGGGCATGACGTCGTCGGACGTTCTCGACGCGGGTTTTGCCATTTTGTTGCGAGAATCGGCGGACGAGATTTTGACCGGGGTGGATCAGCTTCGCGCGGCGCTGGCGCGCAAGGCCGACGAGCATCGCGAGACGGTCATGATCGGGCGTTCGCATGGCATCCACGCCGAGCCTATCGTTGCCGGCCTGGTGTTTGCCGGATTCTTCAGCGAGGTGGGCCGGGCGCGGCGGGCTCTGATCGCGGCACGCGACGAGGTTTCGGTGGGCAAGATCGCCGGCGCGGTTGGCACCTATGCTAACCTGAGCCCGGAGATCGAAGCTCGCGCGCTGGCCTCCCTTGGTCTGCGTCCCGAGGTGGTTCCGACCCAGATCGTCGCGCGCGACCGGCACGCGGGCTATTTCCAGGCATTGGCGCGGCTGGGGACCGCGGTCGAGCGCATTGCGCTGACCGTGCGCCACTGGCAGCGCACCGAGGTGGGCGAGGCGAGCGAAGCTTTTGGCAAAGGCCAAAAGGGATCGTCGGCCATGCCACACAAGAAGAATCCGATTCTCGCGGAGAACTTGTGCGGACTGGCTCGCTTGCTGCGCGCCTACGCCGACACTTCCTTGGAAAACGTGGCGCTGTGGCACGAGCGCGACATCTCGCACTCGTCGGTCGAGCGGGTCATCGGTCCGGATGCCACGGGGATTGCCGACTTCATGGTTCGCCGGGCCGCGGGGCTCATCGAGGGCTTGGTGGTGAATGCCGATCGCATGCGCAAGAACCTCGACCACACGGGGGGCTTGTATTTCAGCGAGGGAGTGATGCTGGCGCTGGTGCGCACCGGCCTGCCTCGCCAGACCGCCTATGAGATGGTACAGAAGCACGCCCTGGCCGCGGCGGAGGAGCTGGGCACGGGAACGCCACCGAGTTTCCGGGCACGCCTGGGCGCGGATCCAGAAATCGCTGGACGGCTTTCGCCAACCGATCTCGATCAGGCATTCGATTTGCGCCATCACCTGCGTTGGAGTGGAACGATCATCGATCGTGCCCTCCGCGATAAAGACCCGTAAGCACGAGGGAGTAGCATTGCCATGATCTCAGACGAACTCATCAAAGCCCAGCTTGCGAAAACCCTGGAAACCACGGATTTTCCCGCGCTTGGGAAGAAATACGCGGGCAAGGTCCGGGATTGCTATATCAAGGACAATCGACGCATCATCGTGGTCACGGACCGCATCAGCGCCTTCGACGTCGTGCTTGGTACCATCCCGTTCAAGGGACAGGTCCTAAACCAGATCGCGGCGTACTGGTTCGACGTTACCAAGCAGCTTGCCTCGAACCATGTGATCGAGGTTCCTGATCCGACAGTGATGGTAGCTACGGAGTGCGAGATCATCCCGGTCGAATTCGTCATGCGCTCCTACGTGACCGGCGTGACCACGACGTCGATCTGGTACCACTACTCGCACGGCGCTCGCCGCTTTTGCGGGCACGATCTGCCGGAAGGTATGCGCAAGAATCAGAAGCTGGACCGTCCGATTCTAACACCATCGACCAAGGCGGCGAAGGGCGGCCATGACCAGTCGGTCTCGCGCGACGACGTGCTGGCCTCGGGCGCGCTGACGCCGGCGGAATTCGACCGCTCGGCCGAGATGTGCGCGCGCGTGTTCGCGTTCGGGCAAAGCCTGGCTTCACAACGCGGGCTGATCCTGGTCGACACCAAATACGAAATCGGCCGCCGCCGCGACGGCAGCCTGTGTTTCGTCGACGAGGTTCACACGCCGGACAGCTCGCGCTACTGGTACGCGGATGATTACCAAGCCCGCTTCGATCGCGGCGACGAGCCGCGCGGGCTCGACAAGGAATACGTCCGCTATGCGCTGGCCGCCCAGGGCTACACCGGCGACGGACCGCCGCCGCCGCTCACCGACGAGGTTCGCTGTGAGGCGTCTCGCCGCTACGTGGCGCTCTACGAACTCGTGACCGGCCGCGAGTTCGTGCCCGATTTCGACGAGCCCTTGGCGCGCATTCGCAAGAATTTGAAGTTCTAGCGTTGTGATGGCACCAGACATTCGATTTCGCCGGCTGCGCCCTGCGGCGGTTCTTCCGCGCTACATGACCGAGGGTGCGGCGGGGATGGATTTGGCGTCGGCCGCAGATGGTCCTATCACCCTCGCGCCTGGTCAGCGTCTGGGGGTGCCGACGGGGTGGTCGATGGAGTTGCCGCCTGGCTACGAAGCGCAGGTGCGGCCGCGGTCGGGGTTGGCTTTGCGCCACGGAGTGACGGTGGTGAACGCGCCGGGCACCATCGACAGCGACTACCGGGGCGAAATCATCGTGTTGCTGGTCAATCTCGGACAGGAGGCGCACACCGTTGTGCCGGGGGACCGCGTGGCGCAGATGGTGATCGCGCCGGTGGTGCGTGCCGCTGTCGAGGAAGTTGCGGAGCTGTCGCAAACGGACCGCGGTATCGGTGGATTTGGACACACGGGGTGATTGATCTTGTCGCCATCGATGTGACAAGTTCCGCGCATGAGTGAGGTTCCACAACTACGAGTCGGTATTGTCGGCGTTTCCGGATACTCCGGGATGGAACTGGCGCGCATCCTGGCGGTGCACCCTGCGTTCGCGCTGAAGGCGGTAACCACGGACAAGTGGCAAGGCAAGCGCCTGGGTCAATTCGTGGCCGTGGGCGGGGCGGTCGCTGAGTTGACCTGCTTGTCGCACGCGGCTGGACAGGAAGTCTTCAAGATGCTTGATGTGGTCTTCTTCTGCACCCCAGCCGAAGCCTCCATCACCCTGGCTCCCGTGGCGCTGGCGGCGGGAGCCCGTGTGGTCGATTTGTCCGGGGCCTTTCGTCTGAGCGCAGAGGAGTACCCGTCGTGGTACGGGTTCGAACATGGCCAACCGGAACTTCTGCGCGAAGCGGTCTACTCCATGCCCGAGGCAGCGGACATGGCCGCGCGGCTGCGCGATGCCAAGTTGGTTTCCAATCCTGGCTGCTATCCGACACCGTCGGCGCTGTCGGTTCTGCCGCTTCTGCGCGCCGGCCTGATCGAGTCCGATCCTATTTTCATCGACGCCAAAAGCGGCACTACCGGGGCCGGGCGCAAGGGCACCGAGGACTATTCGTTTTCAGAGTTGGCGGACGATTTTCGCGCCTACCGGGTGTTGCGCCATCAGCACCAGCCCGAGATCGAACGCGTGCTGGCCCTGGCAGGCATGCCGGGCGCCAAAGTCACATTCACTCCGCACCTCCTGCCGGTCCGACGAGGGATCCTCGCGGCGGCCTACTGCCGATTGCGGCCGGGCGCTGGCGGCGACGATCCTGCGCAGACAGTGAAGCAGGCCCTGGTGGACTTCGCCCGAGACAAACCGTTCGTCCACATCGTGACGCCCGACGAGGTCCGGCTGCGCGCGGTGGTTGGCACGAATCGCGTCTTGATGGGCGCAAGCGCCGATGCCAAGCGCGGGGTGGTCGTCTCGATCGCGGCCATCGACAACCTGGTCAAGGGCGCGGCCGGGCAGGCCGTGCAAAACGCCAACCTGATGTTTGGGCTGCCCGAAACCACCGGACTTCTTGCCCTCGCTGGACACATGCCATGACCGACACCTTGCCCACCGAATCCCTGGCCCTTCGCCGCGACATGTTGGTCGAGGCGCTCAGATACATCCAAAAATTCTCTGGCACGCGCGCCGTGATCAAGTACGGCGGCGCCGCCATGGTGCAGCCCGAGCTCAAGCGCAGCTTCGCTCTCGATGTTGTTCTTTTGCAGGCCGCAGGCTTGCGGCCGGTCATCGTTCACGGGGGTGGCCCGGAAATCACACGAACGCTCGAACGCCTGGGGCAGAAGAGCGAGTTTATCGACGGCCAACGCGTGACCGGCACGGCCGAGATGGGCGTGGTCGAAATGGTTCTCACCGGCAAGGTGAACACCGAGATCGTCGGACTTATCAACACCCTGGGCGGTTCGGCCATGGGAATGTCGGGCAAGGACGCCCATCTTATTCGTGCGCGCAAGCAGATTCCCCGGCCGGGCAAGCCCGATCTGGGCCTGGTGGGCGAGGTCGAGTCCATCAACGCCGAGGTTCTCGACATGCTTCTCGACAAGAACTACATCCCGGTGATTTCGCCGGTGGGACTGGGCGTCGACGGCAGCAGCTACAACATCAACGCCGACCATGTGGCGGCCGAGATCGCCGTGGCCGCGCACGCTAAGAAGCTCATCTTCCTGACCGACGTGGCCGGCATCCTCGACGAGAACGGCCAGCTCTTGAGCGAACTTGCGACCGCGGATCTGCGCGGCCGACTGCAAGATGGCAAGGCCGTCAAGGGCGGCATGGCGGTGAAGTCCAAGGCCGTTCTGCGCGCCCTGGAAGGCGGCGTCGAGGCCGTGCACGTGGTCGACGGCCGCGAGCCTCACAGCGTGGTGGTGGAACTATTCACCGACAAGGGCGTCGGCACGCTGGTCAGGCCGTAGGAAACGGCTAAGGGGCGAAGCCCGCACGGTGGTTGTTGAGCGTTCCCCAGGTGGCCTCGTGCCAGTGCGCGCGGTGGGCGAGGTAGATGCCGGCGAGGTCGCGGAAATAGCGCAGGGCCAGTGGGCGCTTGGCATTGATCTCGGTCTTCTCCGACGGATCCGCAGCGGTGTCGTAGAGCAATTCGTTGCCTGAGTAGTCGACCACGTAGTGCAAGGACCGCGCGCGAAGCGAGTAGCTGCGTCCGTACTCCGAGGGCATCACGCGCGGGATCCACGGGCCTTGGCGCAGGATCATGGGCAGCAGGCTTTCGCCCTGCACCCGCGCATCGGGCTCTACGCCCAGCACGTCCAGGATCGTGGGTACGACGTCGGTGTGGCTGACCACCGTCGGGATCTTCTGGCCGTGGCCCAGGCCAGGCAAGAAAAACACCAGCGGCACGTTGGTTAGCTCGGCGTAGTTGCCGTAGGCGTGGCCCATGCTGCCGTGCTCGAAGAAGCCCTCGCCATGGTCGGCCAGCAGAACGACATCGGTGTTCTCGCCGAGGCCGCGCGATTTCAACCCCGCTGTGAGGTCGCCAAAGCATTCGTCGAGGTGCTCGACCTCGCCGTCGTAGAGTCCTTTGAGCTGTCCCCAGCGCTCGGGCGTCATCTTCAACCTTCCGCCCACGATGGCAGTCAGGATGGTTCCGTCGGGTTTTTGGCCGATAGCGGGATCCATGGGGCCGTCGTAGTAATGCTCGGTCGTGCCCTGATGGTAGATGTAGGGCGTGTGGGCCTCGAACGCCACTGCCGAGACAAAGAAGCGCTTGCCCGCTTGCTTGTCGGCGAAGGCGAGAATCTGTTTGACCACGGCCGAGCAGTCGCCGCCTTTGCCTTCCGCGTTCGGCTGATGGAATTCATTCCAGGTCGAGACCGGTTGTAGACGGCGCATGGCGAACGAGGCGTCCCCAACGAAGTCCGTGGCGATGCCAGCCTTGGCCAGGATCGCGCTGACCATGGGCGTGCCGGGATTGACCTTGCTCTTGTCGCCCAGAATGCCGTTCACCCGCGGCATGCAGCCGCTTTGGATGCTGGCGTGCGACGGCGGCGACGACGGCGAGGCGGCCTGGGTCGACGTGAAGGCCACTCCCATTTCTTGCGCGGCCTTGGCGATGTTGGGCGTGCGCACGCGCGAGTCGGCGTACATGGGCAATTTGTCCGCGCGCAAGGCATCGGCTACCAGCATCACCAAGTTGCGCGCCGGCTGCGGGCGTGCTTGGACGGCGGCTTTGGGCAAGAGAATCCGCGGTGCGATCCAGGCCGCATCGCTCGGGCGGCCTTCGCGGACCGACAGCTCAAGCGCGACGAGGTTCCCAGAGAATTCCGCCAGGGCCAGGCGCCGCTCGCGCGTGGTTTCCGGCTCTTGCTTTTCGTCGAGCAATACCTTGGTCGGTTGGTCCTCGGCGGTCACGGCGATGTGGAAACGTGCCGCGCCCGCGGTGGCGGCGGTTTCCACGACGAGCCAGCCGTTTTGCGCGATTTCGATGGGCATCATCAAGCGGACAAAGCCCGTCAGGCACTCGCGTTCTTGGCCCGCGAGCTGCACCTTTGCGACTGGCGAGGCCATGGGCCAGGTTTCCTCTCGCGCATCGGCGACCGAGCCCGGAGCGATTTCGATGGAATGGAAGACTGCGCCCTTTTTCCCGGTAGCGAGCGCAAGTGTGTTCTCGCCAACTGCCAGCACCCGGGCCGGCACGGGCAGGGACAATTGCTGCCAGCCCACCTCGAGAGTCGCGTTTTTGATGGGCCGGCCGTTGAGTCGCACCGACAGCTTCTTGCCCGCGGAGCCGCCGTGCAGCCGGACAAGGATCCGAGCTTCACCGGTATCTGCGTTCCAGGGGAAACGCAACGTGGCCGCGGTGGTTCCTAGGGTGCGGCCCACGCGCTCGTCGAGCTTGACCGTGCCCCGCCATGGGTTGGTGTATTCCTGGCTGTATTTGCGGAAGCCTTCGCTGGCGAAGGGGATGACCAGCCCCTGGTCATAGAGGTGCCAGAGCGCACTGGAGGTCAGCAAGTTCATCGAGGGGCCGCTTTCGTCGAGAGCAGGCCGGCTGGTCTCGCTGGCATCGCGGGCAGAAAACGCAGGCTGCGCGGATTTGTTCTCGGCGCTGTGCGCGCCCTTGCCGCCGCAGGCGAAGAGAAGGGCGAACACCGCCAAGCAACCAGCGCCCGTGTTGAATGCGAACTTCGACATGCGCGGTTTCTACCCTTTTCGCCGATGCGCCGCGAGTTCGGCAAGAGCGGTTCCTGCGCGGTCGCATCTCGACTATGATGAACGGGCACAAAGGGATCTCATGTTCTCCCGTTTCGCGCGCGCCCAGGATGCTTCCTCAAGAACCGTTCGCTCCGCTCTGATCGGCGGTGCGTTGCTCTTGGCCTGGACGCTGTGGTTCTTTCTCGCGCGGGTCTCGCTCTATGAAACCAGCCGGCAGGCCCGAATCGAGGTCGAGGACGCTCCCCATGACGTGGACGCCCCGGTCGCCGGTCGCTTGCTGCGCACCAACCTCGTGCTCGATCAGCAGGTGAGCGCGGGCGACGTGCTCATCGAAATGGATAGCGAGGCTTGGCGTCTGGAACGGCAGGCCGAGCAGGCCAAGGTGCTGGCCGTTGGCCCGCAAGTCGCGGCGCTTGAGCGCGAATTGCTGTCCGACGAGGAGGCTTTGCGTGGCGAGGATCGCGCGCTGGTGGCGGAAGTCAGCGAGGCGCGGGCGCGACAGCGAGCCTCCGATGCGGTGGCGCATCTCAAGGCATCGGAACGCACGCAGGTCGAAAGCCTGCACAAGCAACACGTGGTGGCCGACGTCGAACGTCAGCGTACGCAGGCCGACTATGAGCGGCAGACGGCGGAATCCGATGCGGCGCGCGCACAGGTTGGTCGCTTGGGGACCGAGGGGGGCGTGCGCAAGAGCGATCGGCGGGCCAAGATTGCGCGGCTCGAAGCCGAGATCGCTCGTTTGCAAAGCATGCGGACTGAAGCCGAGTCGCGCATCCTGATTCTCGACCAGCGCATCGAGCTGTTCACGGTTCGCGCGCCGGTGTCTGGGCGCATTGGGCACACAGTCAGTCTGCAAGCCGGCGCGGTGGTTGCAGCCGGCACGCGTCTATGCACCATCGTCCCCTCGGGCAACTTGCGCGCGGTGGCCTACTTCGATGCCGCCACGGCCGCGGGGCGAGTCAAGCCAGGCCAGGGCGCGCGTTTGCGGCTTTTCGGCTTTCCGTGGACCAAATTCGGCGTACTCAAAGCCCACGTGGAACGCGTTGGCACTGAGCCGAGAGAGGGGCTAATTCGCGTCGAGCTCGAACTCGACAGCGCGCAAAAATCGCGCATCCCCGTCGAGCACGGCCTGCAGGGCAGCGCCGAGGTCGAAGTCGAACAGGTGGCGCCCGTGGCCTTGGTGCTCGACGCCGCTGGACGCTATCTGATGAACTCGGGTACCGCCGCGACTCACGCGGCGCCCGTCCCAACGCCGGCCCCATCCCGATGAACCAGCGCGAACCTAGGCAAGACGACGCGAGCTCCGCGCGCAAGTTCCTGGCTCCCGAGGCGATTCAAACCTCGAGCATGGATTGTGGCCCAGCGACCCTGAAATCGCTGCTCTCGGGTTTCGGCATCAAGACCAGCTACGGACGTTTGCGCGAGGCCTGCCACACCAGCGTCGACGGAACCTCGATCGACACCCTGGAGGATCTGACCAACGCACTCGGGCTCAAGGCGGATCAAGAGATGATGCCCGTGGAGCAAGTGCTGTCGCCCAAGGCAGAGTGCCTGCCCGCCCTGGTGGTCACGCGCTTGCCGTCGGGGCTCACGCACTTCGTGGTGGTGTGGCGGATGCTGGGCGCTTGGGTTCAGGTCATGGATCCCGGACGCGGGCGACGCTGGATGAAACGCGAAGTCCTCGAACGGGAACTCTATGTTCACGAAAACGAGGTCTTGGCCGGTGATGTCGAGGATTGGCTCGGTTCGCCCGCCTTTGTCAATCCGCTGCGTTTTCGCATGCAGCGCCTTCTCGGCCGAAGTGTGGCGGATCGCATTCTCGATACGGCGCTATCCGGCGGCTGGAAGAAGACGGCGGCGCTCGACGCTGCCCTGCGCGCAACCGCCCGGATGATTGAGCAAGGGGCCGTGGCACCCGCGCGGGCGACCGATGTGTTTCAGCTTCTCCTTGCCTCAACGGAAGCGCGAGCGCCGGACGCGCTGATTCCCGACGAGTTGTGGACGGTTCGCGCCGCGGAGAAGGGCGGCAGCGACAACCTGATGGTGCGTGGTGCTGTGGTTCTCAAAGTCACGGGCACGAGCGAGGCGGCGCAAGACTTGCCTGCCGAACTCTCGGCGGCGATGCGCGCCGAAGAGGTCGGCCCGGGTCGCCGGCTTCTCCAGTTGCTTCGCGAGGACGGACTGTGGCGCGCGTTGCCACTCGTGGTCGGGCTGGCGGTGGCCGGGCTGGGCAGCGTGATCGAGGTCTTGCTCTTTCGCGGCGCTTTCGACATCGGCCAGCGCCTGGCGGTTTTCGAGCAACGCCTTTTCGCCGCGCTGGCGCTGCTCCTGCTTCTGGCCGCGCTCTCTCTTGTCGAATGGCCGGTCGCGCGCGGTCTGTGGGACGCTGGCCGGCGGATCGAGATTCGCCTGCGTCGCGCCTTTTTGCACAAATTGCCTCGGCTGGGCGATCGCTATTTCCAAAGCCGTCCCATGTCCAACATGGCGGAAAGCTCGCACCTTTTGCACTGGGTGCGACTCTTGCCCGGGCACGGCGGACAGATCGTGCGCTGCTTGTGTGAACTGTGCGCGACCGTGGTCGGCGTGATCTGGCTGCATCCACCCTCGGCGCCGCTGGTTCTGCTGCTCGCCGGCTTGGTGGTGGTGCTGCCCCTGCTTGGCCAACCCTTCTTGCTCGAGAAGGATCTGCGCATGCGCGGACACGCGGGTGGTTTGGCGCGCTTCTATCTCGACGCCTTGATTGGCTTGTCCGCGATCCGTGCCCACACCGCCGAAGGTGCGGTGGCGGCCGAACATGGCGGCCGGTTGCGCGAATGGGCTCGCTCCGCGCGCGACCTGGCGCGCACGCAGATTCTCGTCGAGACGGTGATTGGTCTCGTGGGCTTCGGCTTGGCCGCGCTGGCCGTGTTTCACTACTTGGTGACGGCCGAGGGTTCTGGCTGGGCCATTCTGCTTGTCTATTGGGTACTCATGATTCCGGCTCTGGGTTTCGAACTGGCGTTTCTCATCCAGCAATACCCGCAGCATCGCAACGTCACCCTGCGCTTGCTCGAACCCTTGGACGCCGAGGAGGGTGCCTCCGACGAGGAGATGGAGTGCGCGGAAGAATCCGACAAGAGCAGAACGTCCGTGGCCGCGCCATCCATCCGCCTGAATGGCGTGAGCCTGCAGCAGGCTGGCAACCAGGTCTTGGTCGTGGACGCTTTGTCCATTGCAGCCGGCGAGCATGTCGCCATCGTGGGGGTATCGGGGGCGGGGAAATCGAGCCTGGTTGGCCTGCTTCTTGGTTGGTATCAGCCCAATACCGGCTCGGTTCTCGTCGATGGACAGCCTCTTGCCGGCCGTGTTCTCGCGCGCTTGCGCCAGCGCACGACCTGGGTCGACCCGACGGTGCAGCTATGGAACCGCTCGCTTCTGGAAAACCTTCGCTATGGCCGGGAGCGCGAGCGGCGGCCGGTGGGCGAGGCGGTGGAAGCGGCCGAACTCGACGAAGTGCTGGCGCGTTTGCCCATGGGATTGCAGACGTCCGTGGGCGCCGGCGGGGGCTTGCTGTCGGGCGGGGAAGGGCAACGCGTGCGTCTTGGCCGCGGCATTTGCCGGGGAGCACCCAGCCTGGTAATTCTTGACGAAGCCTTTTGTGGCCTGGAGCGAACCCGACGGCGCGCCATGCTGACGGCGGCGCGCGCGCGTTGGAAAGACGCGACTCTGCTTTGCATCACCCACGACATCGGCCAGACGCGAAGCTTCGGGCGCGTCCTCGTGATCGAAGGGGGGCGCATTGTCGAGGACGGCGCACCGGAGATACTGGCCGGGCGATCCCATTCGCGCTACGCAGGCCTGCTGGCCGCCGAAGAACGCGCGCTGGCGCGCCTGGCCGGCCCCGAATGGCGCCACCTGCGTGTCGACGGTGGCCACGTCAGCGATGGAGGAAAATCGCGTGGAAGCTAGTCCGTCCTCGGTGCCCTCTTCGCCCTCTGTGCTCTCGGCCATGGAATGGCCATCGGAGATGCTCGGCCAAGCCATGGAGGCGATTGCGGAGCGGGTGGTGCCGGGGCAGCGACCGCGCCGACTGTCCCAAGCCCCGCAGGGCATCGGCGAGGCTAGCGCCCTCGATCTGTCGCGCTGGATTGAGGACGCTGGCGCGCGGCTCGGTGTCCTCGTGGAGCCCAAGGATCGGACGCTGCTGACTGCGAAATCGCTCCTGGCCGAAGGGGGACCGGTGCTGGTCGTGATACCCGCCGGGCATGGGCGACGGTTCTTCATCCTGCTCGGGCTGTGCGCGCGCGGGCGCCAGGTCGAGCTGCTCGCTTCCAACCGGGGCGTGGTGCGGGTTCCCATCACCCAGGTCGATTCCGCACTAGCCGGTGCGCTGTCCGTACCCAACCAGATCGCCACGTTTTGCGCTCAGGCGAGCCTGTCCCCGGATGGCGCGCGAACCGCCGAGCGCATCCTGAGCGCGCGGACGGGCAAGGGCGAGCTTTGTTTCGGATTCTCGTTCGCCCCGGCGGAGACGGGGTTCGTTGCACGCTTTGTCGAAGCCGGCGCCGTACGCGTGCTAGGGACATCGATTGTCTTCTACCTGCTTGCCTTTGGGCTTTTCGTTGCCTCGTGGTGGCTGATTGGTTCGGCGGCCATGGAAGGCCATCTGTCGCGCGGTTGGCTCCTGGCCTGGGCCATTATGCTGCTCACCTTCGTGGTTTGCCGAGGTGTCGCGATCTGGGGGGCAGGGCGGCTTGCGGTTCACGTTGGAGGGCTTACGCGGGAGGGGCTGCTCGCGGGAATTCTGCGCCTGTCGACTGATACCGTGCGCGCGCGCGGCATCGGCAGTTTGTTCGGCGTTGTTCTCGATGCCGATGCCCTCGATGCCCTTGCCCGCACCGGCGGTCCCACGCTGCTTGCCGACGTGACCCAGTGTATCTGTGGAATGTTTGTTCTTTTTCTCGGCGCTGCTCCCACAAGCCACGGGCTTCTTCTTCTCGCCTGGCTCCTGCTTGCCGCCTTCCTGGTTCGCCGGCTGTACAGGCGGGTGCTCGACTGGGCCGACGCGCGTTTGGCGGTGACGGACGATTTGGTCGAAACCATGGTTGGCTACCGAACCATGGTGGCGCAGGTGGCACCGGAAGACCGTCACCTCGGCGAAGAGCGTGTCCTCGCTGACTACGCTCGCAAGGAAGCTGCCATGGATCGCGAGATGTCGCGGCTAGCAGTTCTGATCCCACGTGGCTGGCTGATCGTCGCCGTCGCGGCCCTTGCGCCCAGTTTCGCGGCGACACGCGGAGGAACGCCCTTGGTCGCGATCAGCTTGGGCGGAATTTTGTTGGTGTACCTTGCGCTGAGGCGCGTGGCGCTCGAAACCGGGCCAGGTCTGGCCGCGGCGTTTGTGGCTTGGCGAGGCACGCGCCCAATTGCCGCAGCGGCGTCGGTTTCGGACGGACCCGCCGAACAGGTCGCGGTACTGCCCACGGAGATTGACGATGCAACCCAAGGGCGGCGTGCATTGCTGGTCGGGCGCGACGTCAGCTATTGCTATCCAGGGCGCCTGGAGCCGGTGTTGCGTGGGGCCGATTTCGAAGTGAGACGCGGGGATCGCGTCCTTGTCGAAGGGGCGTCGGGGTCGGGCAAGTCCACACTCGGCGCGCTCTTGTGTGGGGTTCGCCAACCCTCGGGCGGCTTGCTCCTCCTGGGCGGCTTCGACCACCACAGCTTGCGTCCGGAACGATGGCGGCAACGCGTGGCCAGCGTGCCGCAGGCCCATGAGAACCACATTCTCTCCGCGCCCTTGCTCTTTAACATCGCCATGGCCCGGCGCTGGCCGCCGAGCAACGATGATGTCGCCGAATTTGAGCAGATCTGCGCCGAGCTCGGCCTTTCAGGGTTGCTTGCACGCATGCCGGCTGGAATTCAGCAGATGGTGGGCGATAGCGGCTGGCAGCTCTCGCAGGGCGAGCGGGCTCGGGTGTGTATCGCGCGCGCTCTGGTACAGCAGGCGGATGTACGCGTGCTCGACGAGAGTTTTGCGACGCTTGACCCCGAAACCCTGGATCTCGTTCTCAAGTGCATTTTGCGGCGAAGTGAGACGCTGCTCGTGGTGTCGCACGCGTGAAAACAGACCGGCTGCACCGATGGGTTGACTATGGACGCCAGATGTAGGACATTAGGGGCTCAAAAACGTTGAAAAATCGATGGAAATGAGTGTGACCGAATGGGTCTAGCCGTAGTCAAGAAAGCAGAAGTCGTCAAGAAGTTCGCCCGCAGCGAGTCCGATACGGGATCGCCCGAGGTTCAGATTGCCCTCTTGTCGGAACGCATCTCCTATCTCACGGAGCACTTCAGGGTCCATGCCAAGGACCATCACTCGCGTCGTGGTCTGCTGATGCTCGTCAGCCAGCGGCGGCGCTTGCTCGACTACCTGAAGAAGAAGGACGTCAAGCGCTACCGGACGCTGATCCAGACGCTTGGCATTCGCAAGTAGAGGCGTTTCAAGAAAACGGGCGGCCAGGTGTGCCGCCCGTCGTTTACTGGCGGAGGCCCCAGTGCCTGCGTTCATCCTTTTTCCCGCCGATTCGGCTAGCGCTCACGCGTGCGTGCGCGCCCTCGGATCCGCGAGACAAGGGACGAAGCCACGGGGGCCACGACGAAAAAAGGAGTGAAGACATGTTCGTTCGTGAAGGTGTACCCCTTGGTGGCAAAGAGCTGAGTATTGAATTTGGCCGCATGGCCAAGCAGGCTGACGGATCCGTGGTGGTCCGCTACGGCGATTCCATGGTGCTGGTGACGGCCGTTGCTTCGGCCGGCGTTCGGCCAGGTATCGATTTCATGCCGCTCACCGTGGACTATCTGGAAAAGACGTCCGCGGCGGGCAAGATCCCGGGCGGCTATTTCAAGCGCGAAGGGCGCATGACCGAGGTCGAGGTGCTGACCTCCCGGCTCATCGACCGGCCGTGCCGGCCGCTGTTCCCCAAGGGCTGGCGCTTCGACACCCAGGTCATTGCCCTGGTCCTGTCGACCGATCGCGAGAACCTGACCGACGTGCTGGCCATGACCGGCGCCTCGGCGGCATTGCACTTGTCGGACATTCCTTGGGCGGGCCCGTTCGCGGGCGTGCGCGTGGGGCGTATTGGCGGTGAGTTCATCGTGAATCCGACCGTGGCCCAGCGTGATGCCTCCGAACTTGACTTGATCGTCGGGGCCAGCCGCGACGCCATCGTCATGGTCGAGGGTGGCGCGCAGCAGGTCTCCGAGGAAGTGATCGTGGATGCGCTGATGTTCGCGCACAAAGCAGCACAGCCGCTCATCGACTTGCAGGAGAAACTACGTGCGGCGGTGGGTAAGACCAAGCGCGAGTTCACGTCCCCGACGGTCGATCCGGCCATCGAAGCGAGAGTGTCCGAATATGCGAAGGGGAGGATCGAGGCCGCCATGGCCATTCGCGAGAAGCTCGAACGCTACGCCGCGCTCGACAAGGCGGAAGGCGAAACGATCGAGGCTCTCAAGGCCGAGTTTCCAGAGCGCGATGCCGAGATCAAGGAAGTCTTTGGCAAGGCCAAGAAGAAGAACCTGCGCGAGCTGGTGCTGACTACCGGCCGCCGCATCGACGGCCGGGCCACCGACGAGATCCGTCCCATCACCTCGGAAGTGAGCCTCCTGCCGCGTACGCATGGTTCGGCGTTGTTCACACGCGGCGAGACCCAGTCGCTGGTGACCGCCACGCTCGGCACCAAACAGGACGCGCAGCACATCGAAGGCCTCGGCGAAGAGTTCGAGAAGACCTTCATGCTTCACTACAACTTCCCGCCGTTCTCGACCGGCGAGACCAAGCCGTTGCGTGGCGCTAGCCGCCGCGAAACCGGCCACGGTCACCTGGCCGAGCGTGCCCTGTCGGTCGTGCTTCCCGACGAGAAGACCTTCCCATACACCATCCGCGTGGTGTCGGAAATTCTCGAATCGAACGGCAGCTCGTCCATGGCCTCGGTGTGCGGCGGCGCGCTGGCGTTGATGGACGCTGGCGTGCCCATCAAGACGCCTGTCGGCGGCATTGCCATGGGTCTCATCAAGGAAGGCGATCGCGTGGCCGTGCTGTCCGACATCCTGGGCGACGAGGATCACCTGGGCGACATGGACTTCAAGATCTGCGGCACCAAGACCGGCGTGACCGCGGTCCAGATGGACATCAAGATTCAGGGGCTGACGCGCGCGATTCTCGAACAGGCTCTGCAACAGGCGCAACGCGGCCGCTTCCACATCCTGGGCAAGATGGCCGAGGCCCTGGCGGCTCCCCGCGAAGAGCTGAATAAGTACGCTCCGCGCATCTTCACCATCAACGTCAAGCCAGACAAGATCCGCGACATCATCGGCCCAGGGGGCAAGACCATCCGGGGCATTACCGCGCAGACCGGCGTGGCCATTGATGTGGAAGACGACGGCACCGTGCACATCGCCTCGCCCGATGGGTTGCTTGCCCAGAAAGCCATCGACATCATCAAGGGCCTCACGGCAGAGGCCGAGGTGGGCGAGTTCTACATGGGCCAGGTCAAGCGCCTGGCCGAGTTCGGCGCGTTCGTGGAAATCCTGCCCGGCACCGACGGGCTGGTCCACATCAGCGAGCTCGACGAGAAGCGTGTGCGCCAAGTCGACGACATCTGCAAGGAAGGCGACGAGATGCTGGTGAAGGTCATCGGCGTCGACCGCGCCACGGGCAAGATCCGCCTGTCGCGCCGAGAAGCGCTAGGCAAGACCCCGGACGTCGTGCACAACTTCCGTACGTCTTCGACGTAAGGACGTAGAGCGAGCACAGAGGATACAGAGAGCACGGAGGCCGGAAACGCAAGCGTTCCGGCCCCGCTTGACCGCATTGCGACCTTTTGACTCTCCCCTTTGGGGAGAGTCCGCCGACCTCCGCGTCGGCGGGTGAGGGGGACTACCGTTTGCCGTCCTCAAGGACGTCGTCCACGCTCGTCGCTTTCGCTGCTTTCTGGGTCTTGACCTTGCGACTCTCCTGCTCGGCGATCAGCGATTGATTCATGCGATCGCGCCACTTGGAGGCGTCTTTGTGGCTTGGGAATCGGCGCAGGAGATCCCGGTAGGCTTCGGCGGCGGCGTTCCAGTCTTGGCTTGCGTAGAGGCGCTCGGCCTTCTTCACGCTTTCCTCGAACGTAAGACCGGTGTCGCTAGGTCGCTTGCCGGCCTTGCCCTTGGCCAGGGACGCTTCCTCGTATTCTGAGTCCTTGCTTGCTTCGTCCGATACCACCTCCGCGCGCGCACTCCTTGCCGGAGGGACTGGCGGCGAAGGTGGAGCAGACGCCATCGCGGGTGCGGGCGAAGCCGCACCTGCGGCCGTGTAACCGTCCGCCTTAGGCTTCGCGTGGGCGACCTTCGGCGCTGGCGTGGCGGCCTCCTCGGGCGGGTAGGTAGGCGCGGCTCCCGGTGCGGGCGGGGGGGATGCGAAGTTCGAGGCGAAGCTGGGCTGTGCGCTCTTTGGGGGTGGCGGCGCGGCCGATGGCGGCGGTGGCTCAGCGAATTCGTCCTTGGGCGAAATCTGCTTGGAGGTGATCTTGCTGATTCTGTCGCGACCGCCTGCAGGTGCGAATTGGTCCAGCGAGAGCGCGGGTGCCTTCTTGTCGGCGGACTTCTCGGCGGCTTGAACCTCGGGCTGTCGGGCCTTTCGTGCATCCGCGAACGACCCGAGCAGGTCGTCGATGGATTTTCCGCCTGTGGCTTTGGCAGGGGGCGGGGGAGGCGGCTCAGCGAAGCGACGACCAGCGCCGCGTGACGAGGAATCGCCGCGGCCGAGGCCCGATAGTGAGTCGCCATCGAGGGACTTCTTCTTTACAAGGATAGGCGTCCCCGCGGGCTCTGGTACTGGCGCGGTGGCCTTGGCAGCCGCTCTCACTCCGTGGGCTTTCGCTCGTGAGGCTGCCCCAACGCCGGTACTGGCGCCTTCTTCTGGTTTGTTTCCGGCCACCCCACGATCTTCGGTCGCTGCGGATGCCGTCGGCGACGGCGCCGCCGGCTCAGGCGCCACGAGGGCGCGTTCGTCGATCGATCGCGCCTGCTGACCGGGGATCACCTCGGGATTCTTCAGCACGCGCACCAGGAACACCGCCGTCGCGATGCTCGCCGCGCCGAAGGCGGGCAGAAGCCATGGCGTGCGCAACAGGCGCGCGAAGAAGCCCGGTTCGTCGGTACGCGCCGATCTCTTTGCTGGCGCGGGCTTGGCGGCAGCCGCTTGCGCAGCCGCGAGCACGGCCAAATGAACGCGGGCGGGCGGCTCTTGCGAAAGCGGTCCGCCCAGCGCCGCACGTGCCTGCCCCAGCGTCTTCTTGTAGCTGGCGAGATCCGCGCTGCACCCCGGGCAGCCGCGCAGGTGCTCTGCGAACGAGGCGCGCGCTTCCGCTGGCATTTCCTCGTAGAGGAAATCGACGAGTTGCTCTTTGACCTGGGCGCAGTTCATGGCGCACTCCCTATGGCGGCGCTGCTGCTGTCATCGCGAAGTTCTTCCAGGGCGACGCGCAAGCGTTCGAGAGCGTAGCGCATGCGGCTTTTTACCGTGGGCTCGCTGGTCTTAGTCACGGTCGCGATTTCCGCGAACGACATGTCCATCACTTCGCGCATCAGGAAAACTTCCCGCTGCTCCACGGGCAGGGTTGCCACGGCCTGGTCGACTCGGGTTGCGATTTCTCGATCCATGGCTGCCTTTTCTGCGTTGCCGTCGGGCGAGGCCACCTTGTCGATGCGGTGCGGGCCGGATTCGTCGCGCGCGGCGCCGGGCGTTTGGTCGAGCGAGTACGCCTTGCGAAAGACGCCGCGCCGGGCGTTGTCGGTGCACAGGTTGCGCGCGATGGTGTAGAGCCAGGTGGTGAATTTGGCCGAGGGTTGCCATTCGGCCGCATTCCTTACAACGCGCAAGAAGACCTCCTGCAAGAGATCTTCCGCAGTCGCCGAATCCGCCACGAACCGCCTCACGAAGTTCCACAAACGCTTCTCATGGCGCGCCACCAGTTCGGCGAAAGCCGCAACGTCGCCTTGTTGATAGCGGGCCATGAGTGCCTCGTCCGTCATCGTGTGGCCGACAGTCTACAATCGACTGCCGGCCGGGAATAGTCAGTAGCGCCGCCAGCCTGCCGGTGGCGCGGCGTAGCGGTGCGGGGAAACCGGGAAGGGGTCGGCCGTGCGGCGCAGTTCGGTGTCACCCGGCCACGGATAGACGCCGTCCACGTTCACTCCCATAGCAACCAAGCCGTCGTGGTCGTTGTAGCGCACGCCCAGAATGACCGCTGGCGCCGACGAATTTGCACGGACGAACTCGACCTCCTGGATGTGCGATGCAACGGCTTCACCGAACTCGGTGCCAAGGCCCGGGCGTTCTCGGCGGGTGGGCGCATAGTCGGCGGAGGCGGAGTCAGCTGTCTTGTTCGAGGCAGCACCCTTGGCTCGGCCACTGCTCCCACCTTCGGCGAGGGCTTCGGCCGGCGCCGATGCCGCTGGGACCGCCGGAGCCTGCTCGGCGCGCTTTTCTCCCGAAGGAGCCCCACGATAGCCGAGTTCGTCGTCGCGATAGCCATCGAAGCAGCAGGGCGGGATCACGGGTCGCGGGAGCGGACGGTAGACGCGCTCGGGGAACACTGCCACGCCGATCACGCCGACTTCGCGCGCATTCCCGGTGCGCGCGGCGTAGGAATCTGCCACCGACGAGAAACGGAACGCGGCTGCCTGCGATTGCGACAGCCTCCAGCCGTCGATGTCGACTTGGCCCCACGCCGGCACCAAATAGCCGCGCTTGTGCTGGAAATCGCCGGCCTTGCCGTCGATTGCGTCGCGTCCGTCGACGGTCACCACCGCCTCGATGCGACGGCTGGTGTGGTTCTGAACGCGGATCACGTAGCGCTCGCCGGTGTGTCCCATCACGTAGTTCTCGCCGTCGTGCCAGAAGGTCGGTGCGGGCGAGCCATCGACGAGCACCTGGAACTCGTAGCCAGATACGCTTGCCCGCAAGGGCCGGCTTTCGGCGTTGCGCGCCGGCGTGGCGCAGGCAACCAACCCAGCGACCAGAATGGCGAAACGGGACAGGCGCGGCAGCGCGGTGGATGACTTGGTGACGTTCTTCTTCATGGCAACCCTCCTGATTGGGTTGAACGCAGGAGGAAGAAAAAGGATCTAACGCGGTAGCGCGGATCGCCTGTGCTATACAAGCCCGCCAGTGTCAGACCCAACGCAGAAATCACAAACGGCCGGCGACGACGCCCTTCGCGTGGCCGGAACCGTGGCCATTTTGGGCCGGCCCAACGTGGGCAAGTCGACCCTGCTGAACGCCATCGTGGGCGAGAAGCTCGCCATCGTCACGCCCAAGCCGCAGACCACGCGCAACCGCATCGTGGGCGTGTGGAATGGTACCGCGACCACGGCCTTGGAAGATCCGCGCGGTCAGGGCCGGCCCGCCACCGGGCAGATCGTCTTCGTGGACACGCCGGGCGTGCATGTGGCACGCTCGCAGCTCAATCGCTTCATGGTGCGCGAGGCGATGGGATTGATCGACGGCGTGGACGCGGTGTTGATGGTCGTCGAGGCGCACGAGAACGCTTCGGCGCTGTCGCCTTCGGCCAAGCTGCCCGAGGCCGAATCCTGGATCCTCGAACGCCTGGCCGCGACGGGCAAGCCTGCCGTGCTGTGCCTGAACAAGGTCGACAAGGTGAAGGACAAGGGGCAAGTCCTGCCGCTCATCGAGTGGTGGGGCAGGGCGGGCAAGTTCACTGCCATTGTCCCCACCTGCGCGACCCGGAAAAAGGGCTTGGAAGGCGTGGTCAAGGAGCTGCTTCGCCTGCTGCCTGAAGGAGCGCCGCTTTATGGTCCGGACGTGCTCACCGATCGCACCGAGCGCTTCCTCGCGGGCGAGCTTGTACGCGAGCAGCTCTTCTTGCGCCTGAAGCAGGAGCTGCCGTATGCCACCGCGGTGGTGGTTGAAAACTGGGACGAGCGCGAGAAGGGCGACGTCGTGATCGACGCCAGCATCGTGGTCGATCGCGAAAGCCAGAAGGCCATCGTGGTGGGCAAGGGCGGCGCGATGATTCGCGATGTCGGCATGGCCGCGCGCAAGGAAATCACCGAGCTTGTTGGTCGGCCCGTGCACTTGCGCCTGAACGTCCGGGTCGAGGAAGGCTGGACTACCTCGCCGCAGGGGCTGGCAGAGCTCGGCTACAGCGAGGAGAAACACTGATGCAGCGGCGCGGAGCGCGCGAGGAGATTCTGGCCGAGGGCATGCCCGTGCTCTCGCTCGTGGGGCGGCCGAACGTGGGCAAGTCGTCGCTGTTCAATCGCCTGGTGGGCGGCCGGCCGGCCTTGGTCGAAGACATGCCCGGCGTGACACGGGATCGTCGCTATGGCGTGTGCACCTGGGGCAGCGCGCGTTTTCGCGTCGTCGATACCGGCGGGCTGGATCCAAACGCCGAGGGCATCCTCGCTGCCATGCGATCGCAAACCCTGCGCGCGGTGGATGAAGCGACCGTTCTCGTGTTGGTGCTGGATGCCGCGGAGGGCGTGACCTCCGTCGACCAGGACGTTGCGAATCTTTTGCGTCGTACCGGCAAGCCGGTCGTCGTCGCGGTGAACAAGGTCGATTCCGCCTTGCGCGACTCGGCGCTGGCCGAGGGCTACGCGCTCGGCTTCGAGCAAGTTTTCGGGGTGTCGGCCAGCCACGGACGCGGCGTGCGCGAGTTGCTCGACGCGGCCGTTGAGGCGATGGGGACTCCTGCCGGCGCAGCGGCGGACACGGTCGAAGCCGGCGTGGCGCCCGTGGCAGCCACCGAAGCGCCGATTCGCCTGGCTTTCGTGGGCAAGCCCAATGCGGGCAAATCCTCGCTGGTGAATCGCTTGCTCGGCGAGGAACGCGTGCTGGTGCACGACCAGCCGGGCACGACCCGCGATCCCATCGACACGCCTTTTGCCGTCGGCGGGCACGAGTTCGTGCTGGTCGACACCGCGGGTTTGCGCCGCCGCCGCGCCATCGATACCCAGACCGAGGCCGTGGCGGCCAAGATGGCGCGCGATCAGCTGGCTCGCGCGGACGTGGTGGCCCTGGTCATCGACGCCGCCCTGGGCGCCACCGCCGAAGACGCCAAGCTGGCCAGCTTCATCGAGGAATCCGGACGCGCAGCCATCGTTATCATCAACAAGATGGATCTCGTCCGGCGCGCCGATACCGACAAGCGCATCGAGGCCGCGCGCGAGGTTCTGGACTTCGTCAGCTACGCGCCTTTTCTGACTATGTCGGCCTTCACCGGTCGCGGGGTGAGTTCAATTCCCGACGTGGCCGCCCGCGTGTTCGCGGAGTGGTCGCGCAGGGTTCCGACCTCCGAGTTGAACAAGAATTTCGAGGAAATCGTGGCCCGCCGCCTGCCGCCGTCCGGCCCCGCGGGCAAGCACGTGAAGCTGTACTTCATCACCCAGGCCGACATCCGGCCGCCCACCTTTTTCGTCAGCACTAACGTGCCCAAGGCCGTCGGCCACCCGTATCGCCGCTACCTAGTGAACCAGCTTCGCCAGACCTACGGGTTCGAGGGCGCGCCGCTGCGCCTGGCCCTGCGCGCAAACCGCAGCAAGCGCAAGTCGCAGCCCAAGCCCAAGGACAAGTCCTAAGACAAGTCCTAAAAATAGTTCGCTAGATTTTTTGCTGAAATTCGGGCGAAGATACACGTCAGAACCCAAGAGGAGATCGACATGCGCAAGTTCCTAGTGGCCGCCACCCTCAGCACCATGATTCTCATCCCCGCCGCCGCTCGCGCGGGTTTTCTAGTTGAAGGCTCGCTTGGCCAAGGCTACCAGGCATCGCCGACCCCACGCGAGTGGGAGCGGCTCAACCTCGAAATCGCCCCGGGCTACGCGCCTTCGCTGCCCGTGCTTTCCATGTTTCGCCTGCAACTCGGCATCGTGACCGACTTCGGCGACAAGGCTGGCTACAAGACCGACATGGAGCTGCGGCCCATGCTTTCCGTCGTTCCGCCCATTTTCCCGCTCTATGGTCGCGTGATCTTTGTGGTGAACAACCTTCTGGAGCGCGCGGGAACCAAGCGCGAAATTGCCTACGGCGCCGCTCTTGGCGCGCGCATCGGTTTGCCCTCGATTGGCATCATTCCGTCCTTGGGCGTTTTCGCCGAGGTAGGCGCTCTGCCACGCAAGCGTGACTTTGTCGATGGCACTTCTCTGGCCACGAGTTCGAAGACCGCCTGGGTTCTCGAAGGTCGCGTCGGCGCGTACCTCGATTTCTAGGCCGAGGTTTCCACAGCGACGGGCGTGGCCTTGCGCCGACGCCACACCACAAGTCCCGTCCATGCAAGCAGGACCGCGATGGTCCCCAGGGCTAGAGCGTTGCCAATGGCCAAGCGACTCGGTTCGTAACGGAATTCGACCTTGCTCGCGCCTGCGGGAAGGGTCACTCCTCGGATGGCGTAGTTCGTCTGCAGAATGGGTGCGCGAGCGCCGTTGACGTATGCCTGCCAGCCCACGTCCCACCGGTCCGCAAGCACGAGCAACCCCGGTGTTTCCATCTGCGCGTCGATCTCAATCCTGGTCGGTATCTCCTCTTTTATTTCCGCGCTCCCGCGAATCTCCGTGGGCAGGTCGAGAGGCGCTTCGACGTAGGCGATCTCTTGCGCGTTGAACCCGGGAAGGGCAAGCCTGCGCAACGTCTCGTCGTCATCCGGAATCGCCGTGACTCGTCGTGGAATGAAGACGCGCGGGAGTGCCGAGCGATTCTCGAGCACCCAATAGTCATTGCTCTGGAACACCGGTTTCACGCCTGGACCAGGCTTGCCGCGAAAAACAGCGTAGCGCACTGAGAGCATGTCGAGAACCGGCGAAAACCTGATCTCCCCGGGTGGTTCGACTGTGTATCGAGGCGTATAGAACTGCACTGCCGCGTAATCAGATTGGGGCGTCTTCTGTGTTGTTGCCGTCCAAAGCAAATTGAGCCATCGGCGAGGATCGACCGAGTCATATCCTCGAATGTCTACTAGCCCGACGGCTTGGGCAAGATTGGCGGGCAAACAATCGATCCCCAGCATTCTTCCCGGTGTCGCCGCGGCCAGTTCC
>Ga0265316_10000244_pt1 | contig 62621 bp, 44 predicted proteins | sample 4522metaG_FD_202092 | JGI IMG/M metagenome (GOLD analysis project Ga0265316, IMG submission 202092) | Rhizosphere microbial communities from Carex aquatilis grown in University of Washington, Seatle, WA, United States - 4-5-22 metaG | ecosystem: Host-associated > Plants > Roots > Rhizosphere >... | reverse complement strand
GTTTCTTCCTTGCGGTTGGCCCTTCTCAGGAGCGAATTTATCCTCGCGATCAATTCTTTGTTGCCGAACGGTTTGGTGATGTAATCGTCCGCGCCCATCTCGAGACCGATCACCTTGTCCGTTTCCGAGGATTCCACCGTCAACATTATGATGGGAATCTTTTTCGTCAGCGGGTTCTGCCTCAGCAGCCTGCACAGCTCGATGCCGCCTATGCGCGGGACCTTGATGTCGAGTATCACGAGGTCCGGCTGCGACTTTACTATCCTAGCGTAGCCCTCTTCGGTGTCAGAGCAGGTTACAACCATATACTTTTCGCGTTCAAGGACATCCCTCAAAAGCGATAAAAGGTGTTCGTCATCGTCTACTGCCAGGATTTTTTTTGTGATCATTGGCTCCGCCTATCAACAACAAAAGCACTTCCATTTTGTTGTTTCGCAAGTTTTTTCAGCTCCGCAGCAATTTCAGTGATCTGTCCGTAATGAATGATCTGCGTGTGTTCGGTGTCGATCACGGCTATCGATATGGTCATTATAGGGATCTGGTGGATGTTGTTATTCCTGTCCGGGGCGATGATAAACCCTTTATTCAGGTCTTCCTTGTCGTAAAATGACCTAACCGTTTCATCGAACATCCTGATTATGTTCTCGGCAATTCCCGTATATCTTTCAGGGGTCGTAAGCACTATAAAATCATCTCCGCCTATGTGCCCGATAAAATCACCCTTCTTCCCGTATTCCTTTACGCATCTGATGAGAATGTTAGACGTGCTCTTGATTATCTCATCCCCGCGCTGGAAACCGTAACGGTCGTTGAAGCTCTTGAAATTCGTAAGGTCTATGTACATCATGGCGAAAGGGATGTTCGATACCATCCTTTTCTCGGTTTCGGCCTTTATGACGATGTTGCCGCTGAGCAGGGTCAGGGGATTGGCGTTGATGCTCTGCGTTTTACGCTCCAGAGTCGCGTTTATGCGCGCGATGAGGAGGGAAGGGTTGAAAGGTTTTACGATATAGTCGTCGATGCCCAGGGCCAGGCCTTTTATCTCGTCGTACTCGCTGTCCTTGCCCGTGAGCATGATCACGGATTTATTGGATAATATAGGGTCTGTTCTCATGGCTTTGACCACTTCATAGCCGTCCATCTCCGGCATCATGCAGTCCAGGATTATCAGGTCCGGGTTTTCCTTATAAACCTTGTCCAGACCTTCCCTGCCGTTTAACGCAGTAACGACGTCGAAATCAGCCAGGGTCAGGATGTCCTTGATGGTTTCCTGGAAGGATTCGGAATCGTCAACGACCAGTATTTTTTTATTAGCCATAATATCCTTTAATCCCAGAGCGTGCCAGTAATCGCGGGCCGAACCGGCAGTTAAATGAGCCCCCGCGCCTTAGACTCACAGCGGGCTTTATTCAAAACGGCTAAGGCTTGTCCGTGCCTTCGTTTTTTCTCTTTTCTTCGCAGATCTCTTTGATCAGCGACAGTATCTTTACGCTGTCAAAGGGCTTGTACAGGTAAGTGTAGCTCTCGATCTTGGCTCCCTCGCCGGGGTTTGAAGGCAGAAGTACCACCTCCGTATCCGGTTTTATCATTTTTATCTCTTCGATCTGAGCCTTAAAGTCCCCCTGCGTCAGTGAGGGGTTGAGAAGGACCAATTTAAAGTCCGAGTTTTTTATCTGTTCAATCGCCCGGGAGTAGTCCGGGACTACGGTTATGTCATAGCCTGACCTGCCGAGTTCAACGGAGATGGTGTTGACAAGCACCGTATCGGTATCGATTATCATTACGGAAGCTTTCTCGGGTATTTTTCTTTCCTTGAGGATACCGTCGATCGTGTTTTTTATTTCGTTTATATCGAGATTCTGATTCTGCAGTTTTCTCGTCCCTACAGTTATTATCTCGCCGGCATTGCCGTTAAATTTGCAGGAATTGATCATTATGATGCGCGGGTTCTCTTCCCCTGTAATATTTTTTATTTTCTTGAATATATCTTCCGAATTTACCTGTCCCTTGATATTGACCAGCACGACCTCTTCGGCTTTTCTTGAAAATGATTCCTTCGCCTTCACCTCGTCTGAAACAGATATCACCTTGTAGCCTTTCTTAATAAGTTCCTGGCGCGTCTTATCTATGAATTCCTTTTCGTCATCTACCATCAGGATGGCCGTTTTCTTCTGAGAATCCCGCACGATATCTATTATCATATCCATATCGAAGGGCTTGTTGATGATGGCGTAAGCTCCTTCTTCAAGAGCCTGGTTGATCAATTCCTCTTCGGCGTTGGCCGTTATCATAAAAACGACCGTCTCCGGGCTGTATCTTTTGATCCCCCGGAAAGTATCGACGCCGTTTATGCCGGGCATTTTTATGTCGAGGAAGGCCACGTCGAAAGACACATCTTTCGATTTCTCGATAGCGGCGAAACCGTTTTCAAAGGTAAAGACCTCATAGCCTTCGATCAGGAGCACGTCCGACATGGACTCCCTTATCCCTGACTGGTCGTCTACTATTAAGATCCTTCCCTTGTTGGTTTTTTCGCCCATGATGATACCGGTAGCAATTCTTAAGTTTTTCTTCTGTCGACCACGTAGGAGCTTTTTTCATTCTGCTTGGCGATCTTTTTAAGGTCCGCCGCTATCCCGCTCAACTGCCCGTAATGCGTTACTTTTGTGTGGGCGGTGGAGATCACCGCCAGCGAGATAGTCATAAAGGGAAATTTTTTCGTCTTGTTCTCTCTGTCTACCGAAACGATAAAACCCTGTTTCCTGTCGGCTTCGTCGTAATATTCCGGGATGCTTTTGTCAAAAAGGTCGATAACTCTCTTTGCCACGGGTTCGTAATTGTCCATCGCCGTTATCATTATAAAATCGTCCCCACCGATGTGGCCGACGAAATCGCCTTTTTTCCCGCACTCCCTGCTGGTCCTGAGCAGGATGTTAGCCGTAGCTTTTATGACCTCATCGCCCCGGTCAAAACCGTATTTATCGTTAAAGCTTTTGAAATTGTTTATGTCAAGGTAGAGCATGGCGAACGGCACGCCGGCCGCGATGCGTTTTTCGGCTTCCGATTTTATAGTCTCGTTCCCGGAAAGAAGAGTGAGAGGGTTAGCGTTAACGCTTTGTTCCTTTCGCTCGAGTATGGCCTTGACCCTCGCCAGAAGCAGGGTCGCTTTAAAGGGCTTGGTGATATAATCGTCTACGCCGAGCTTCAACCCCTTGATCTCGTCGTACTCGCTGTTGCGCACGCTCAACATTATCACGGGCTTATGCAGGAGCATCGGGTCCTGCCGCATACGCTCGAGCATCTCGTAACCGTCCAGTACCGGCATGGAACAGTCGAGTATCACCAAGTCCGGAGCCTGCTCGTACACGAGCTTCAGGCCTTCCTTGCCGTCACCCGCGCTGATAACGTTGAAATCGGCAAGGGAGAGTATATCTTTTAACATCTCCTGCAGGCTCGGTTCGTCGTCTACTATAAGTATTTTTTTCATATGTTTCCAGGAGTGACCTTTTATGCCCCGGTGGAAATATTTACCGGCAGAATGAACTTGAAAACCGAGCCTTTGCCGAGCGTACTTTCGACCCAGATCTTACCGCCGTGAAGCTTGATGATCTCGGCGACGATCGCGAGCCCCAGGCCGGTGCCCTTGGGTTTCTTGTTTTCGGATTCCTGAACCTGGTAAAACTTGTCGAATACCTTGGAGACAGCCTCCTGAGGTATGCCGATGCCGGTGTCAGCGACCCATATCTCTATGAACTTGGGCGTGTCCGTACCTGTTCCTTTTATGGCTCTCGCGCTTACGGTGATCTGGGCGTTTTCAGCCGTAAATTTCATCGCGTTCCCGATAAGGTTTGTTATTACCTGCTTGATCTTTTCCGGATCAACCTCTATGTTCGGGATCTCTCCGAAGGATTCGTATTTAAGTTTTTTGCCCTGCTGGGCCGCGAGGGATTCGAAGAGCGAAACTATTTCCTGGGCCAACTCGTTGATATTTATCACCATTTTCCTGATCTCGAACCTGTCTGCCTTGATCTTTGCGAGGTCCAGGATGTTATTGATGAAGTTAGTGAGCCTGATTGTAGCGTCCTTCATTATCTTGAGGCTTTTTTCCTGTTTGTCTACGGTTATGCCTTTCTTCAGGCCCTCTATGAGAAAATCGCAGTAACCGTCTATAGCGGCCAGGGGCGACCGGAGCTCGTGGGAAACGCTCGAAACGAACCCGTCCTTGAGTTCGTCAAGTTCTTTAAGTTTTTTTACCATGTTGTTGAACGCATCACCCAGCTTCCCGAGTTCGTCCTTGCGCTTGATGTCTACCTGAACCTCAAGGTTTCCGCTGCCAAGGTGTTCCGCGGCTTTCGCCAGGGCGCTTATGGGCTTGTTGAGGTAAAATGCGAGAACATTGGCGAGAATGAACCCTATGATCAAGGCGAATATCGCCGCGAGAATAATAATTCTTTCCACAAGCCATAATCCGTCCTGTATCTGCATGTCAAGGTAACTGTGGGAAAATCCGGCTTTGATCGTCCCCTTGTACTGGTTGTCTATGTAGAAAGGCCGGGAGTACTCCAGGATCCGTTCTCCTATGCTCGATACTACTTCCGAGGTCCCTGAGCTTTCGGATTTAATTATTCTCCCTTTCAGGTTCTTTTCCTGGTCCGGGTCCCTGGCGGAGAAAAGTATGGTGTCCGTGGGCGAGATATATCCAGCGTATACTATGGCCGGATAATGCGTTTTGATTATAGATTTTATGGTATTAAAAACCTGGATCTGGTCGTTTACTACAAGGGCTTCGTTACAAGCGTAGCTGAAATCCTTGAAAATCTTAGTGCGGTTCTCTTCAAGCTGTGACCTAAGGAGGGTTTTTTGGGTAAGAAAAATACTCTCTGAAATCCCGAGGATGACAAAAAGGATCAGGAATGAGATATAGAGAGTAAACTTAGTTCGTAAACTCATATTTATGTAACTGCAGGATTCCCCTGTTTTAGTTACGGGCGACTATCCGCGTGCTCGTTATAGACCACATCTTCGGCCCGCAAGACTCTCGGCTCACGGGACGTCTTATACATTGGCTGTTGACATGAGGGCACATCAGCTGAAAGTCTCTGACCGGTGTACCCTCTTGCGATAGCGGTTCACAGGTCCTGAGGAAGGAAAAAGACTTCAGAGAGTAAGAGAAACAGGGCATAAAGAACCCTCATTTTCTCTTACCCTCTGTTAAAAAAATCTCGATTCTTAAAAGACTATTCTTCTTCTCTCTGTTCTATGTTGATCACGACTCCGCCCATCTTCCCTACGACCCAGTTATAGAGCCAAGAGATGAGAACTAAACCGACAAACATAATAAGCGTGTAAAGGAGCACGAAAATAAGCCATGAAAGGAATTTCGCGCCGAACGCTAGGTCTTTGGCTATTTCGGTGGGAAAAAGAAAGAATGTAAAAATGCCGATTACCGCACCGAGAATTGCGAATACCACGGGTACATTTTTCACCAGCGATTTGACGGAAATGTTCTTCACTTCATAAGCAGCCATGATTCCTCCTTGTTATTTCGCGGAATTACTTCCGCGGTTTGTCAACTAAAACTCTTCTTGCGTACTAGATAAGCCTTACTTCACCACCTCCTCGAAACTGATTCATTGTTCGGACATTAACCGACCGGCATTATCTGCCGGTCATAAAACCTGGTATCATTCTGTCTGCCCGGCCGTTGCCGGCCAGGCGCATCTAAAAACAATAAGCTGCAAGTTTTAACTTAATTTTGAATTAATATTCAAAATTATAGCAGAGATGCCTTCGTTTGTCAAGGAATCCAAGTCCGAAGAGCGAATATTAAAAATCATTGATTTTCCGTGTATTAACTTATGAGCTCTATTTTTGATAGAACTTCTTCATATCTTCCAGCGACATCGGCTTATAGTCTCCGGCGTGGCCCGCGGTGCCAAAATCCTTCATCTTGGAAACTATGAGTTCGGTGAGAGCTTCTCTCGCCGGTCCGAGGTAGTCGCGAGGGTCAAATTTCTCAGGGGCTGTCGCGAAGATCTCTCTTATTTTCGCGGTAATGACCAACCTGCCGTCCGTATCGACATTTATCTTTGAGACCCCGAGTTTTATTGCTTCCTGCAGTGAAGCCATCGGCACGCCCGTGGCGCCAGGCAGTTTGCCGCCGTACTTGTTAACGCTGTCGATGAGCTCTTTAGGCACCGATGACGCCCCGTGAAGGACGATGGGTATGGTGATAAGTTTTCTCACCTCTTTTAAGACATCCATCGCCAGGTTCGCCGAACCCTTGAACTTGTACGCGCCGTGCGAGGTGCCGATGGCGATGGCAAGCGCGTCGAGGCCCGTTTCATCTACGAATTTTTTTGCCTGGACCGGATCGGTAAGATGGATGGAACCAGAGCCGACGCCGTCTTCTATCCCGCCGAGCCTTCCGATCTCGCCTTCTACCGTAACGCCGAACTGGTGCGCGTATTCAACGACAGATTTTGTGACTTTTACGTTGTAATCATAATCAGACGCGGTCTTTCCGTCTTCCATGAGCGAACCGTCTATCATCACCGAAGAAAAACCGATGCTGATGGCCTTCTTCGCCGTTTCAAGAGAGTTGCCATGGTCGAGGTGCATCGCCACCGGTATATCCGGGTTCTCTTCCACCGCGGCGACCATGTTGTATTTCAAGTAGGTGAAATTGCTGTACTTTAACGCACCGCGGCTCGCCTGGATTATGACGGGCGACTTTGTCTTTTGCGCGGCCGCCATAATGGCCTGTATCTGCTCCATGTTGTTGACATTGAAAGCTCCGACGCCGTAGCCCTTTTTCCTAGCTTCGTCCAGGATCTGCTTCATTGGTACAAGTGCCATTTTCTTATCTCCTTTTTATTGCTTAGCGTATGAAATTCTTATGACCAAAATAAGAAATATTTGTGAATCTTCGAGTTCAACGCGACACCGTCAATTCAAAATACAATTCATAACACTATGCTTTTTTTGTTTTACTTTCTTTTTTGTCTGAAGGTTTATCCTCAAAAACGCCCATCTTACGGAACTTTTCGTAACGGTCCCGGGCTATGTCTCCCGGCGAGAGGCCCTCGAGTTCCTTGATATGTTTAATCAGGCACGCTTTAATTTTTTCGGCGGTGAATTGATGGTCGCGGTGGGCTCCCCCGAGAGGTTCCTGGATAATTTCATCGACTATGCCGATCCGCTTGAGGTCCTGGGCAGTGATCTTAAGGGCCGCCGCAGCGGCGGCCGCTTTTGAGGCGTCGCGGAAAAGTATGGCCGCGCAGCCCTCCGGAGAGATGACCGAATAATATGCGTTCTCCAGCATCAGTATCCTGTTGGCTATGCCTATGCCGAGAGCCCCGCCCGAGCCGCCCTCGCCTATAACGACGCAAACTATGGGGACCCTCAGGTCTGACATCTCTCTGAGGTTCCTGGCGATCGCTTCCGCCTGGCCGCGTTCTTCCGCGCCGATGCCGGGATACGCGCCGGGGGTATCCACAAAAGTTATGACGCAAAGGCCGAATTTTTCAGCGAGCTTCATTATCCTGAGAGCTTTTCTGTAGCCTTCGGGATGGGCCATCGCGAAGTTCCTGTCCAGGTTTTCCTGCAGGCTGCGTCCTTTCTGGTGGCCGATAACCGCTACCGGCCTACCCTCCAAAGATCCCAACCCGCAGATCATAGCTTTATCGTCGGTAAAGGACCTGTCGCCGTGAAGCTCCTGGAAACCGGTGAGGATAAGTTTAATGTAGTCCAGGGTGAAGGGGCGCTTGGGGTGCCGGGCGATCTGTACCCGCTGCCAGGTGCTGAGAGAACCGTAGATCTGGTTTTTCAAAACCTCAAGTTTTTCTTCCAGCGCTTTTATCTCGCCTGAATGGTCCAATGTTTCGTCCGAACCCGGGCTCCTGAGGCTCAATACCCTTTCCTCGAGTTCTATTATAGGTTTCTCAAAATCCAGCCCTTTTATTTCTTCTGCCATTATTGACCCCGGGATCTCAGCGTTGCGGCGTTAACGGATGGCTATTGTAGAATCAGGAACTATTATGCTGTTACCACTGCCAAACGTTATCCGCCCTGCGCTGGTTATTTTAAAACTTGCTCCTGTAAGCGATGCGCATTATCCTTTCGGATTTCCTGCCGGCTGCCCCCAGGTCGCGGCCCGCTAGGTCTAAGCTCAGATCGTTCGTTATAAAAAATCTCATCCCGAGATTTATGCGGCTGTCGGGAAGGTAATTTACGTTGTCGTACTCGCCAAGGAAATAAAGCTTGTCTTCAATATTGAAATTCATGTTAGCGAAACCAAAGACCGTGTTGGTTCTGAAGTCGTTCATGTTCGCGCCGAAATTCATTTCAAGGCCCGGGAAAAAGAATTCCCTGCCGAAAACGACGAAGATGCCTCTCTCTTTCTGGGTGAACGAACTAAGGGTCTTGTCGTAAAAATACCCCTGGCCATCGTAACCGAAAGCTATCGCCGGCAGCACCATGCCGCCGGAAAAAGGCTTGACCTTCAGGAAAAGCGCCGGGGGCGCCACGGTGATATCCTGGTTCCCTATGGCGTTGGTGAGTTCCCAGCCAAAACCCAGGTTAACTATTTTGAAAACGCCGAAATCCAGGCGAGTAAGTATGCCCCCTTCTGAAAACAGCCTGAAATTGAGGTCATAGCCGCCGTAGTCGAGCATTCCCACCGTAGGGGTATCTATTACGTATGTCGCCTCGGAACCGGATTCCGGGAACGCAAGGACAGGCATGACGAGAATAAGAAGAGCCGTCAATACAGCGAACGGTTTCTTGTTCATTGATTGTTTCCGGAAACAGCGGTGTGTTTTTTTGGCGAAGACGGAGCCGCTTTTTTCGGTGCCTGCAGCTTGGGATTACGGGCCTGTATCTTCTGAAGCGCTCCCTGGGCTACCTGTTTAACTCCTTCATCTTTGTCATTCTGGGCTTTCTGGAGAGCCGATAGAGCTTCGGGCGCGTCCATGTCTCCGAGTATGTTTGCGGCGTTCATCCTGACGCCCGGTTCTTTATCGTTTATACCGTTGAGGGCCACGCTCAACCCGGCTTTCGAGCCTATCTTTACCAGCGCCCCTGCCGCGGCGAGCTGTTCGTTCTTGTCCGTAGAGGCCAGCAGCCGCCTGAAATCCGCTTCGCTGTCCTTATCGTTAAAATTTCCGCAGATCGTCACGGCTTCGGTGCGGATAGAAACGTCTCCGTCCTTCATGGCTTCGCGAACCGCGCTCAAAGCCGACCTGTCTTCTATCCTGCCGAGGGCGTTCAGGCACGAACGGCGCATACCGGTGTTCTTATCCTTCAAGCCTTCAATAAGGGCGGGAACAGCCGCTGTCGCGCGCAATGAACCCAGGGCATTAGCCGCGGCGAACCGCGTGCCGTCGCTCGTGTCCTTGAGAGCGGCTATGAGATCGGGGATCGTAGCGGGGTCTCCGATATAGTTGAGGGCCACCGCAGCGCTCTGCCTGACGCTTTCCTGCTGGTCCTTGTGAAGAATGTCCGCGATATCTTTCGAAGCCGCGCCAGCGCGCATGAGCCCGAGCGATTCCACTGCGGCGGAACGGACGAAAGCGTTATTGTCTTTCAAAGCGCTTCTTAACGGCTCCACGGCGCTGGAATTTCTCAACATACCGAGAGCCTCGGCGGCCTGCCTGCGTATCGACGGGTCTGCGTTCTTTAGTTTTGCGATGTTATCAGAAAGCGGGTCGGCCGGAGCCGCGGTATTATCGGCATACAATGGGAAAGCGAAAACCAAACATAAAAACAACATGAACCCGGTTTTTCTTGACATTATTCCTCCCTTATGTCGCGGTCGCCTTATGGCGACCCTACTTCGTTGTCCCGGCTCTATTTGAAAGTCGCCGGGACGCTCCCAATAGGAAACCTTTGGTTTCCTTCTTGCGTCCGCTTCGCGGACTGTCATCCTTCCTAAGAGGTAAACACCTTCTTCGTCGCGGTCGCCTTATGGCGACCTTACTTCGTTGTCCCGGCTCTATTTGAAAGTCGCCGGGACGCTCCCAATAGGAAACCTATGGTTTCCTTCTTGCGCCCGCTTCGCGGACTGTCATCCTTCCTAAGAGGTAAACACCTTCTTCGTCGCGGTCGCCTTATGGCGACCTTACTTCGTTGTCCCGGCTCTATTTGAAAGTCGCCGGGACGCTCCCAATAGGAAACCTATGGTTTCCTTCTTGCGTCCGCTTCGCGGACTGTCATCCTTCCTAAGAGGTAAACACCTTCTTCGTCGCGGTCGCCTTATGGCGACCCTACTTCGTTGTCCCGGCTCTATTTGAAAGTCGCCGGGACGCTCCCAATAGGAAACCTATGGTTTCCTTCTTGCGTCCGCTTCGCGGACTGTCATCCTTCCTAAAAGGTAAACACCTTATTTAGCGCGACCGCCTTGGGCGGCTTTATTTCATTTATATGCTTGTCTTTTCATCCATTATCAGCCAGGGGTTGTAGCCGGCGATGAACACCTTAAGCCCCGAACCTGCACCGGTGACTTCGTGGACGCCCCCGGCGAGCGCGGTTTTCTTGCGCAGCGTGAGCGGGGGGTATTCGAGCCTCCCGCACAGTGTTTTCGCGAACGTCCAGGCGGTCTCGGTATTTTCACACGAGATGGCTATGGCGTCCGCGCCGCCCATCACCGCCATCGAATAGCCTATGTGTTTGATCACGTTATAATAATAAATATCCCGCGCGCCGCTGAACTCGGAAGGCACGGACGCGCCCACGATGTCGCCGAGCAAGCACTTCCTGCCGAGCAGGCCGCTGAACCCGCTTTCGTTCGTAAGGATCCTGTTAATGTCGCCGAACTTCAGGCCCGTAGAGTGGAGCTGGAAAATGATGGTCGGGTCGATGTCGCCGCAGCCGCTGAGCGACGGTATGCCTTCGACCGGGGTAAAGCCCGCCGAGGTCTCGACCGGCCTGCCTTCGAGCACTGCCGCGACGTTGGTCCGCGATCCCACGAAAACGCTGACTATTTTTTTAACGCCCCCGCACCCGGGCATAGCCGTGATCTTCCCGCAGGCCCAGTCGTGGCAGAGGCCGTTGCTGCCGTATTTCCTTACTCCCTTTTTAGTGAACTCGTAGGGCACGGCGTAGGTGCTCGCTTCCTTCGGCAGTTTGGTAAAGAAGGCCGTGTCGCAAAAAAGATAGTGCCGCGAACGCGGATACTTCTTCATGAACAGCTTGAGCATCCCCGTAGTGATGGTGTTGTCTTCCGGCAGGAAGCGTTCGCTCTTTTCGGCTTTCGCGAGCACCTCGTCGGTCACCGGGCTCACGGTCTCTTTGAGCGCTTCCCCGCCGTGAAAAAGCATATAGCCGACCGCCTCCGGCTCTCCCATATCCTTGATGTACTCTAATATATCTCCCCTGACGCCCGGCCCGTAAGGCCCCGAGCTCTCGCTCAGAACGCCGTCCGCCGCCACGCACCACTTCAGGTCCGGCCTGTCGGGGCTCAAAAATAGTTTCATTGCAGGAGCCTCACTCCTTCCAGGCATATGACGAGTTCTTCTTTCGTGGGCACTATGACCACCTTCACCTTCGACCCCGCCCGGCTGATGAGAGCGGCTTCTTCGCCGGCCGTCTGCGCGAGGTTCCTCGCTTCGTCGAGGGCTATACCGCACCAGCCCATATTCCCGCAGACCCTGCCGCGCAGTTCCGGGTTCTTCGCGCCGATGTCGTCGGTAAAAATGAGCATGTCTATGCCGCCGAGGACGGTCGCGTAACCGCCGATGTATTTCTTGAGCCTGTGCACGTAGATGTCGATGGCCAGGCGCCCCTGGGCCTGTTCGTCAGCGTCGTCCGGGAACCGCCTGAGAATGTCGGTGATGTCGCTCGAAAACCCCGAGACGCCGAGAAGCCCGCTTTCTTTGTTGAGTATGTCCATAAGGGCGTCCGACCTCAGGCCGTAAACGTTCATCAGGTAGAGAGAAACGATAGGGTCGATGTCGCCCGCGCGCGTGCTCATCACGAGGCCCGGTAGGGGAGAATAGCCCATCGAGTTGTCCTCGGAACGCCCGTTCCTGATGGCCGCGGCGCTCGCCCCGCCGGTCCCCAGGTGACAGGCGACGACCTTCAATTTCTTAACATCCTGGCCGGTGAGCCTCGCCGCTTCATTTATGACGTAGGAATACGAGAGGCCGTGGAAACCGTATTTCCGGAAGCCGAACTTTTCAATGATCTTTTTCGGCAGGCAGTAGGTGTAGGCGTAATAAGGAATGCTTGAGTGGAACGCCGAATCGAACGCCACGTACTGCTTCGCAGCGGGAAGGCGCTCGCGCGCCACCTCTATTACTTCCAGCGAGATAGGGTTGTGTATGGGCGCGAGCGGCAGGCAGAGCCTCAGTTTGTGGAGCGTGTCTTTATCGATAAATGCAGTATTTTTGAATAAATTCCCGCCGTGAACGAAGCGGTGGCCCACCAGGTCGACGGGTATGCCGAGCTCCCTGACAAAATCCAGCGAGAACCCCGCGGCCTCGCCGTGGTTCCTTAAAGGTATCTCCGTTTTTTGAGTCGTCCCTTCATAGGTATTTTCAATATATGAAGGCGCGCTGCCCTTGACTCCGACTCTGTGCGCTTTGCCTGAGAGAAGCGTTTCGATGGTTTCCGGGCCGGCGAGCTTGAATACCTTGTAGGTAAGGGACGAGCTTCCGCAGTTGAATACTAATATGTTCATTTTCTCTTGTGTTTTCATATTATGGCATAATCGGATTTTCTTTTCAACCGCGGGCCCCCCAGGGGCGCTTTTCAAAAGCCGGCGCGGGATTGACACTACATATTATATAAGGTATAATCAGGGTCTGTAAAAATGCCGGCCGCACAAAATTCGCGCGTCAAGGATAAAAGATCATGGTAAAAAGAACTTATCAACCCAACAAAAGCCGCCGCAAAAAGAAGATCGGTTTCCGCGCCCGCATGAGCACCAAGGGCGGCAGGAACGTGCTTGCCAGCCGCAGAAGGAAAGGGCGCAAGCGCATCTCTGCCTGAAACCGCGATGCAGCCGCGTTTTACGTTCAATTACAACGAAAGACTGCACCTGCAGAAAGATTTCAAACGTGCCTTTAAAACCGGCCGGAGGCTGGCGCATCCGGCGATTTTCATTTATATCTTGAAGAGGGACGGGCCCGCGGACGGCTCCCGCAGGCTGGGCCTGGTGACCGGCAGGAAGCTGGGCACCGCCGTTGAGCGCAACCGTTTAAAAAGGCGGTTGAGAGAGATCTTCAGGCTCCACAAGCACGGCCTCAGCCCCTGTCTCGACATCATTTTCGTTCCCAGGCCCGGAGCGTGCCTCCTCAATTACGAAGCCTTGAAGGACGCGGTGCTCGGGCTGTTCAAAAAAGCCGGCGTGTTCGTATGAAACATTTTATTCTTTTTTCGATACGCATTTACCAGAATATCTCGGGGGCGCTTTACCCGCGCTGCCGTTTTTATCCGAGCTGTTCGCACTATACGTATGAAGCCATAGACCGCTACGGCGTTCTCAAGGGCGCGTTCCTGGGGTTTAAAAGGATCCTGCGCTGCCACCCGTTCAATGCCGGCGGCTATGACCCCGTCCCTTAAAATAATTGGAGGATTCAATAATAATGGATAAAAATACTTTCTTCGCGATTTTTCTTTCGACGGCCTTCCTCATAGTATGGTTCATGTTCTTTCAGCCCAAGCCCGCCAAGACGCCGGAGCAGACTGGCACTCCCGCGGCGGTTACGGCCGTTCAGCAGGAACTCGCCAAAACGCCTTCGCTGTCCAGAGAAGCGGGTAACGAATTTCCCGAGCAGGAGCTCACGGTCGAGACGGACAAGTACAAGGCCGTGTTCACCAACCGCGGCGCCGCCGTCAAACACTGGTTCCTGAAAGAAAGATCGGGCGCGCTAGTGGACCTCGTGCACGACGCGGATTCCCTGGAGCTCGGCAGTTTCCCCGGCTCGACTTATGAAGTTCAAAGGCCCAACCCCCAGACCCTCATATTCACGCATACTTCGCTCCTCGGCTGGAAGGTCACGAAGACTTTCGAGCTCTCCGACGATTACCTGCACAAGCTTACTATCCGGACCGAAAAGATAAAGAGCGGCGCGGCGCTTCCGGTCATAGACGTCGCGTGGGGCCCCGGGCTCGGCACCGATCTCAAAGGCCAGAAAGATAACGAGGGCCAAACCAGGGCCCTGGGCTTTGCGGCCGAGCGCGCCGCAAAACTCGAGAAATTCAAGCCCGGCGACTACCCGGCGAGGGCCTATCTCTGGGCCGCCGTCGATAACCGCTATTTCCTCGCCGCCCTCATTCCCCTGAAAGATTCCGGATTTTCCAACATAGCCGTATCCCGGGCCTCGAAGAAATTACCGCCCTCCGTCTCCTTCTCGGCGGCCGTGCCAGAAAAGGCCGAGTCCCAGGTCTGTTCCGCGATGTTCTATCTCGGCCCCAAGGGCCACGAGCACTTAAAATCCCTTCACCTTGGCCTCGAAGAGACCGTTGATTTCGGCTACTTCGGCTTCCTGGGCAAGATCGCGCTCGACGTCCTCAACTATTTCCACCGCGCCACCGGCAACTACGGCTGGGCGATAATAATACTGACCGTTATCCTGCAGATCATTGTCCTGCCTCTTACGGTCAAGAGCTTCAAGGCCTCGGCCGCGATGAAGCAGCTCCAGCCGCTCGTAAAAGAGCTGCAGGAAAAATTCAAGGCCGACCCCAAGCGCCTCAACGTCGAGATGCTCAACCTCTATAAAGTGCACAAGGTAAACCCGCTCGGGGGCTGCCTGCCAATGCTCCTCCAGCTGCCGATATTCTGGGCCCTGTTCACGACGCTCCGGAACGCTTTTGAACTGCGGGGCGCGCACTGGATATTCTGGATTAAAGACCTCTCCGCGCCGGACGCTTTGATGAGCATCGCGGGCGTCCCCCTCAACGTTCTTCCCCTCATTATGGGCGTCGGGATGTTCTTCCAGCAGAAAATGATGTCGGTCGCTACCGACCCGGCCCAGGCGAAGATGATGTATATGATGCCGGTCCTTTTTACTTTCATGTTCTGGAATTTTCCGTCGGGCCTGGTCATCTACTGGCTGACGAACAGCCTGCTGACGATGGCCGAGCAGTACGTCATAATGAGGAACCAGCCGCAACTGGGCGCAACTACTATCGTAAAATGACATACCGGAGGTAAAATAAATGGCAGAATTAGAAGTGGAAGGCAAGACCGTCGAAGAAGCTATAAAGTTGGGGCTCGACAAGCTCGGCGTTTCCAAGGACAAGGTAAAAATCAAAATACTGAACGAAGGCTCCAGCGGCCTTTTCGGCCTTATGGGCGCGAAACCCTCCAGGGTCCTGCTCATCGCCGAGGGCGTTGAAATAATTGAAAAAAAAGAAACCGGCGGAGCGGACTACGAGCTGGCCAAATCAAAAACTAAAAAGACCGTGGCCGATATCCTCAAGCTCATGGGCCTCGCGTTCGACAACGTTGAGGCTTCGGTCCGCGAGGACGCGGTGTCGTGCGAAATTAAAGGCCCTGAAGGCAGCCTCATCATAGGCAAGAACGGCCAGACGCTCGACGCGCTCGAACACATCGTCAACCTCATTGTCAACCGCTCCAGCGAGACCCGCGTCAAGATAAACCTCGACACCGAAGACTACAGGCTCCACCAGGAACAACGGCTTCAGGCCCTGGCGACAAAGGCCGCGGAACAGGTCAAGACTACCGGCAAGACGTACCGTTTCGAACCCATGAACTCGAAAGAGAGAAGAATAATACACCTTGCCCTGCAGGACTCCCCTGACGTCGAAACATATTCCGAAGGCGACGGTTCCATGCGCAAGGTAGCCGTTAAACCCAAAAAATAATTCCGGTTCGAAGCGGCGGGCGGCATAGCCGAGACTCATTTTTTTCGCCCGCTCTTCTTCCGTCTATCCTCTATCCTCTTGATGCTCTATAACCTCCAGGACACCATCACCGCTATCTCCACGCCGCCGGGTTCCGGCGCGATCGGCATCGTGCGCCTCTGCGGCCCGGATGCGGTCGCCATCGCGGGGAAGTTCTTCCGCGCTGCGGGGGGAAAACCCCTTTCGGCGCTGCCTTCCCACACGCTCTCGCACGGCTGGATACACGACGCGGGCGGCGCCGCGATAGACGAAGTTCTGGTCTCCCTCATGCTTAAACCCCGCTCCTACACGGGAGAAGACATGGTCGAGTTCAGCGCCCACGCGGGCCCCGTGGTACTAAAGCGTATCCTGGAAGTTTTCCTGGCAGGCGGCGCGCGGCTGGCGGGCCCCGGAGAATTCACTTTCAGGGCCTTCGTCAACGGCAAGATGGACCTCGCCAGGGCCGAAGCGGTCGCGGACCTCATAGCTTCTAAGACAACGCTCGCCCACGAAGCGGCGCTTTCCCTTTTCCGCGGCGCTTTTTCCGAAAAGATCCGGGGTTTCCGCGCGAAACTCACGGAACTCGCGGGCGCCCTGGAGGCTGCCCTCGATCACGCCGAAGAAGGGATAGAATTCGCCCCCTCGAGCGGAGCCGCCGCGACGCTCGCCGGCCTCTCCGGCGAAATAGCCCAAATAATTGATACCTCCAAAAAATTAAGGTTCGTTAGGGAAGGCCTCAGAGCCGCGATCATCGGCAGGCCCAACGCCGGGAAATCATCGCTCCTCAACGCCCTGCTTGAGAGAGAGCGGGCCATCGTTACCGATATACCCGGCACGACCAGGGACGTGATCGAAGAATCGATCGAACTGAAAGGTTTTCCTCTCGTCCTGATAGATACCGCGGGCCTCGCTGAGGGAACCCTGGACCCGGTCGAGAAGATAGGCCAGGAACGCGCCCTTGAGGCCTTAAAAAGCGCCCAGATCATAGTTTGGGTGCTTGATTCTTCGGCCGGAGGCAGCGCCGCAGAACGCTTCATTTCCGGCATTCTCAACGATACCGCCCGCGGCAAGATAATCATCCCGGTCTGGAACAAGACCGACCTGCCTTTCAAGGCCGACGAAAAGGAGATCCTTGAACTCGCGGCCCTGCGTACCGGGGGCGGGCCCGCGGCATTCCCGGCGGGGATCAGGCTCTCGGTCAGGACCGGCTCCGGGCTGCGCGAGCTCGAAGACGCGCTCGTTTCCTCCTTCGTTTTCTCGGGGGATATACTCTCCCGGGCCGTGACGGCGAATTCCCGGCACCTCGAGGCCCTGCGGCGTACGGAAGAAGCGCTCGGCGGCGCCCTGGATTCCATCAAGAACGGGTATTCCGAAGAGATCCCGGCCCTGCACGTGAGGGAAGCCCTGAGCTGTCTCGGCGAGATAACCGGCGAGACCGCCACGGAAGAGATCCTCGAAAGCATATTTAAGAATTTCTGTGTTGGTAAATAATATGAGACAACCCCGCGGCCAGAATTTCCTCACGGACAACAACATCGCGCGAAAGATAGTCGCCGCGGCCGGGATAGCGCCTTCCGACAAAGTCTTCGAGATAGGTCCCGGCAGGGGGGCGCTGACGGAACCCCTGGCGCTGGCCGCGAAAGAGCTCAAGGCAGTGGAGATCGACAGGGTTCTCTTTGAGGGCCTCAAGAACCGTTTCGCGGCTTACAAAAATACCGAACTGGTCCTCTCCGATTTTCTCGGCTACCCGTTCCGGGACGAAGCCGGCCCCCTGAAGATCGTCTCTAACCTTCCCTACGACGCCTCGACCGCGATAATAGAAAAATTCCTTCCCGCCGGGAACTGGAGCCGCGCGGTCATAATGGTGCAGAAGGAAGTCGGCCAGCGGCTGACGGCGGCGCCGGGCACCGGGGAGTACGGCTCGTTCACGGTGTTGTGCCGGCACTACGCCTCCGCGAAGAAATTGTTTTCCGTCGGGCCCGGCTGTTTTTTTCCCAAACCCAAAGTTGATTCGGCGGTCCTCGAGCTGACTAACCTTTTCCCGGAGGAGCTTGCTCCCGCTTTTTGCGGTTTCGTAAGGGCCGCATTTTCACAGCGCAGGAAGACAGCGCTCAACTCGATCTCTTCTTCTCTCGAACTACCGAAGGAGAGCGTGCTGGGAGCTTTCGGGAGCTCAGGCATAGATCCTTCGCTGAGGCCGGAAAATCTCACTTTAGACCAGTTTCGCCTCCTTTACAAAAACCTCCATTTTACGGCTGATAATTAATTATTTTTGACGAGACCGAGTATTGACTTGCGGTTTTGAAAAATGTATAATCTCAGAAGGTAGTTATGCGCCCGCTATACAGCTAATAACAATAGATGGTAAAATAGATAGCCTTAAAGATTAAGAAAGTAATGCACAAAACTTATCCACAGATGTGGATAAATTTGGGGATAACTCGATGTTTAACGTTGAAGAGCTCTGGAAAAAAGTTGTGGAGAACTTGACTCAACAGCTGCAGCAGGAATCCTTTAATCTATGGATCCAGCCGCTGAAACCGCTTTCTATAAGCGACGGCAAATTCGTCCTGCAGGTCCCCAACAAATATTTTTCCGACTGGCTCAACATTCATCAGAAAGAAAATATAGAAAAAATACTTTCCCAGGAAACCCAGTCGGCGATAAGCATCGCCTTCCAGGAGGTCCAAGACCTGACCTCAATACTGAAAAAAGTCGAGGACATCCAGGAGCCGGTCTCCACGGCGCAACCCGTCAAGGTGCTCACCGACGAGAATTTCAACCCGCGTTACACTTTCGACCGTTTCGTGGTCGGAGCCTCGAACCGTTTCGCGCACGCATCCTGCGAAGCCGTCGCCAAAGACCCGGGCAGGCAGTTCAACCCGCTCTTCCTTTACGGCGGAGTGGGCCTGGGCAAGACGCATCTCCTGCACGCCATCGGCAACCATATAAGGAAGAACAACCCCACGCTGCGCGTGCTCTACGTGACCAGCGAGAAATTCATCAACGAGTTCATAGATTCCCTGCGTTTCGAAAAACCGGCCTCGTTCCGCAATAAGTACCGCAACCTCGACTGCCTCCTCATCGACGACATCCAGTTCCTCGTGGGCCGCCAGAGCTCGCAGGAAGAATTCTTCTACACGTTCAACACTCTCTACGATTCCCACAAGCAGGTAGTCATAACTTCCGACAGGCCGCCCAAGGAGCTGCCCACCCTGGAACCCAGGCTTATCTCGCGGTTCGAGTGGGGAGTGATAGCCGACATCCAGCCGCCCGACCTCGAAACGCGCATAGCCATTATGCGCAAGAAGGCCGAGGAAGAAAGGCTCTACATACCGGACGATGTGGTGCTCTACATCGCGACCCAGATAAAATCGAACATCCGCGAGCTCGAAGGCTCTCTCCTGCGCATAACGGCTTTCTCGGCCTTCACCGGCACGCCCCTGACCGTTGATTCCGTGCAAAAAATATTAAAGGACGTGGTCCGGCCCCCGGACGACGCGGCTCCGATAACGATAGACAAGATCCAGCGGGTCGTCGCCAAGCACTTCAATCTCGATTTCAAAGATATGAAATCAAAGCGCAGGACCGACGCCGTGGCGTTTCCCAGGCAGATCGCGATGTATCTCGCCAGAACCCTCACGGACGAATTTTCCACCACCGATATAGGCGACGCTTTCGGCGGCAAGGACCACACGACGGTGATGCACGCGTGCAATAAAATAAAAGCCAGGATGTCGACCGACCCGTATTTCGTGGCCAAGATCAACCAGATAAGCCAGCAGATACGTTCCGAAAAAGACGAATGAACGGCCGCCGCGCGGATAAATAAAAAAGCTGAATTTAAATATTTCCGCGCGTTCTTTTAGATGATAGTTGATGGAAAAAATACGCCGCCGGATTTTGTTATTAAAAGTTTGATAACCGCGTTTTTCGGTGGAAAGATCTTTTAATTGTTGATAGTGTTGATAACCTCCCGCTCTTTTCCACGTGATGTCATACTTTAGCCGCGGGGACATTAAGACTGCAAATCGAACGAGTTTATCGCGCGCGCCGGAGTTATCAAGAGTATACAGACGCCTACTGCTACTACGACTATTGTCTTTATATTAAAGGAGGTAGTAGATGAAAGTAATTTGTGAAAAAGAAGAGCTCTTAAGAGGCACCCAGATCGTTCAGACCGTGGTTTCTCCAAGAAGCACGCTTCCCATACTTTCAAACTTTTTATTCGAAGCGGAAGGAGAGAAAATAAAATTATCTTCAACGGACCTCGAGGTCGGGGTTTCCTGTTATATAAAAGGCGAGATTGGTAAGGAAGGCAGCATTACCATACCGGCCAAGCGCTTCGGGGACATCGTCAGGGAACTGCCCGAAGATAAGACCATAGAGATAAGGGCCGACGAGACGAACCAGATAAGCATCAAGAGCGGAAAATCGCACTTCGTCCTGATGGGCCTGCCGAAATCGGAATACCCGGTTCTCCCGGATTTCCCGGAAGAAAAAACTTTCAAGATACAGAAGAGCCTCTTAAAGACGATGCTCCGCCGTACCGTTTTCGCCGTATCGACCGACGAGACCCGCTACGTGCTCAACGGGGTCTACCTGATAGCGGAGGGCGGCTCCCTGAAATTCGTTTCCACGGACGGCAGGCGCCTCGCTTACATCTCCCGCGAAGGGATAGACAAGAAATTCACATACCGGGCGATCATACCCACGAAGTCGGTCAACGAGGTACAGCGGATAATAGCGGCCGAAGAGAAGGAATCGGAGATAAGGATAGGCGTTACCGAGAACCAGATAGCTTTCCAAATAGAGAATATCACGGTACTCTCGCGGCTCATAGAAGGGGCGTTCCCGAACTACGAACAGGTCATTCCGAAAAAACACGAGACCCAGGTAAAAGTGAAGGTCAAGGAAGCGCTCTCCGCGGTGCGGCAGATGTCCCTGCTGACCTCCGACAAGGCTTCGACCGTAAAATTCCTTTTCGCCAAGAACCTTCTGAGGATATCGGCGCAGGCCCAGGGCCTCGGTTCTGGAGAGGCGGAGCTCGACATCGAGCACTCCGGCGCGAACCTCGAGATCGCTTTCAACCCCGGCTTCCTCATAGATATACTCAAGAACGTAGACGAAGAATTCGTTAATTTCGAGCTCACGAACTCGCTCAACCCGGCGCTTCTGAGCCCCCTTAACGACAAGCATTATCTCTGCGTCGTGATGCCGATGAGGCTATAATTAAAGGCAAATCCCAAATTCGAATCTTGAAATTCGAAAAATATCCAATAGGCAAACAGAAAATTACAAAAATTGAGTCGTTATTGAATATTGGTTATTGAGATTTATTTGGGATTTCGATATTCGGATTTGGGATTTGGGTGTAACGTTATGGCCTTAAAACCTTCGGCGGAAATAGTCGATCTCCTGAAACAGCAGCTGGGGCTCAACGAGGATTTTCTCAGCGTCATAAAGATCTGGGAGAACGAGCTCGGGCCCCTGGCCCGGCACGCGGTGATAGCGGGTTTCAAGAAGGGTCAGGTCTTTATAGACGTATCTTCCAGCGCCCACATGCAGGAGCTGATACTGAGAAAGAAAGACCTCATAAAAAAGATAAACCAGCATTTCGGCTCGACAAAGATAGTCAAGGACCTGAAGTTAAAATTAAAATAGACCGCCCGCCTTTCGGCGGGCCCGCCGCCGAGGCGGGGAGGAAAAAGTAAATGGCAAAAAATACAGACGAAAAAGAAAAATCAACCAGCGAGACATACGACGCTTCCAACATACAGGTGCTCGAAGGGCTCGAGGCGGTAAGAAAAAGGCCCGCGATGTACATTGGCTCTACGGGCCCGGCGGGGCTCCACCACCTCGTTTATGAGGCCGTCGACAACTCTATTGACGAGGTGCTGGCCGGCCATGCCAAGAACATCGACGTGGTTATTCACCCTGATAACTCGCTCACTGTCCTTGACGACGGCCGCGGCATACCCGTGGATCCGCACCCCAAATACAAGAACATGTCGGCGCTCGAAGTCGTAATGACGAAGCTGCACGCCGGCGGCAAATTCGACCACAACTCTTATAAGGTCTCGGGCGGACTGCACGGCGTGGGCATCTCCTGCGTCTGCGCGCTCTCGGAGCTTCTGCAGGTAGAGGTCTACCGCGACGGCAAGATCCACTTCCAGGAATACGTTCGCGGCATACCTCAGGCCCAGATAAAGGTGCTCGGTAAGACCGACGACCGGGGCACAAAGGTCACTTTCAAACCGGACCCGGAGATATTCCCGGACACCGTCTTTTCGTTCGATGTCCTCTCGAACCGCTTGAGGGAGCTCGCGTTCCTTAACGCGGGCACGCGCATCACGATAATGGATGAGCGCGACGACAAGGAGCACACGTTCAACTATGACGGCGGCCTCGTGACCTTCGTTAAATTCTTGAACGCCAACAAGACCCCACTGCACGCCGAGCCCATATACTTCAACAAAGAAAAAGACGGTATGATCGTCGAGATAGCGATGCAGTACAACGACGGTTACAACGAACAGGTATTCTCGTTCGTCAACAACATTAACACTATTGAAGGCGGCACGCACCTGTCGGGTTTCCGCTCGGCGCTCACTCGCGTCATAAACGACTACATTAAGAAAAACGAGGTCTCGAAGATCAAGGACCTTACCCTCTCCGGAGACGACGCCCGCGAAGGGCTGACGGCGGTCATCTCAGTTAAGGTCCCGAACCCCCAGTTCGAAGGGCAGACCAAAACGAAACTCGGCAACTCCGAGGTCGAAGGCATAACTAAATCGGTCGTCAACGACTACCTCTCCGCCTTCCTGGAAGAGAACCCGTCGGTGGCCAACAAGATCATCGAAAAAGCTGTCCTCGCTGCCGAAGCCAGGGAAGCCGCCAGAAAAGCCCGTGAGCTAACGCGCCGCAAGGGGGCACTTGATTCCGCCTCTCTGCCCGGCAAGCTCGCCGACTGCTCCGATAAAAATCCAGAGAACTGCGAGATCTACATAGTCGAAGGCGATTCGGCGGGCGGCTCGGCCAAACAGGGCAGGGACCGCGCTTTCCAGGCGATACTGCCGCTCAAGGGAAAGATCCTGAACGTCGAGAAATCGCGCCTCGCCAAGCTTCTCGCCAACGATGAGATCCGCACGCTCATCACGGCTATCGGCACGGGCATAGGACAGCAGGACGACCAGGAAGGCTTTAACATCGACAAGTGCCGCTACCACAAGATAGTCATAATGACGGACGCCGACGTCGACGGAGCCCACATAAGGACCCTGCTCCTGACCTTTTTCTACCGGCAGATGACGCCCCTCATAAACAAAGGGTATATCTACATCGCCCAGCCGCCCCTCTACAAGGTCAAAAAGAACAAAAAAGAAATGTACCTGCACACGGAAGACCAGCTCGACAAATTCCTGTTTGCCGAGGGTATGAACGGCATAGAATTTTTCACGCTCAAGAACGGAAAACAGTCCGAGCCCTACGAACCAAAAATATTCTCGCAGATAATCCAGAACCTCAACGAACTCGACAACCTGGCCAAGAAACTGGAAAAAAAATCGGTCACCTGGAAAGATTTTACGGAAATGCGCGCCGCCGGCAAGCTGCCGCTCTACAGGGTGGACAATCCGGAAGCGGGCAAACCCCGTTATATCTTCAACGATAAGGAATGGAAAGAATTCAAGAACGATTTCTTAAAAAAGAAAGAAGCCGATATGAAAGCTTCAGGCGAGCTTCCGCTTGAAGTGACCGACATTGAACTCGGCTCCATGTACAAAGACCTCTGGGAACTTCCGAGGATGGAAGCTCTGGCCAAGAAACTTGAAACGGCCGGCATCGACCTCTCTACTTTCGGCGCAAAACTCGATAAACCTAAATTCCGGCTCCTGGACGCGGGCGATATCCACGAGATATTCACCTCCAGAGAGCTCATAGAAAAGGTCAGGGATTTCGGCAGGAAGGGAGCGAGCATCCAGCGCTACAAAGGCTTGGGAGAAATGAACCCGGAACAGCTCTGGGAAACAACGATGGACCCGGTAAAACGCAAGTTCCTGCAGGTGCGGCTCGAAGACGCCGTGGAAGCCGACAAGATATTTACAACTCTCATGGGTGACAAAGTAGAACCCCGCAGACTCTTCATCGAGAGCCACGCGCAGGACGTAAGGAATCTGGACATCTAACCGGCAACCCGTTAATCGTGACCCGTAACCCGTCATGACAGGGGTTACGAAAAATAAAAGGAAAACAAAAATGGCAGAAGAAAAAGACCCGAAAACACCGGACGAAAAAAATATTCCTAAAGGCCCGCAGCCCCCGCCACCCGAGGTTCCGCTCAACCCCAACGTCAGCCCCAGGAACATCGAAGACGAGATGAAGAATTCCTACATCGATTACTCGATGAGCGTTATCGTGGGCAGGGCCCTGCCCGACGTCCGTGACGGCTTGAAACCCGTGCACAGGCGCATACTCTACACGATGAAGGAAATGGGCGTGCGCCACAACACCGCTTACAAAAAATCCGCCAGGATCGTCGGAGACGTGCTGGGCAAGTACCATCCGCACGGCGACTCGTCGGTCTACGACGCGATGGTCAGGATGGTGCAGGATTTTTCTCTGCGCTACCCGATGATACAGGGCCAGGGCAACTTCGGCTCCGTTGACGGCGACTCGCCGGCGGCGATGCGTTACACCGAAGTGCGGCTCGCGGCCATCGCCGACGAGATGCTCGCCGACATCGACAAAGACACGATCGATTTCACGCCTAACTACGACGGCTCCCTGCTTGAACCGCTGGTAATGCCCTCTAAACTGCCCAACCTTTTGATAAACGGTTCCTCCGGTATAGCCGTAGGTATGGCCACGAACATTCCTCCGCACAACCTCACGGAAGTCATAGACGCCACCACCACCTTCATAGATAACCCGGAGATAACCATCCAGGATATAGGGAAGATAATCAAGGGCCCGGATTTCCCGACCGCGGGCATCATCCACGGCAAGGCCGGGATAAGACAATATTTTGAGACGGGCCGCGGCTCTATCGTGATACGCGCGAAAGCCGAGATAGAAGAGTTTAAGGGCAACAGGGAAGCGATAATCATACGGGAGCTTCCTTACCAGGTAAACAAGGCGCAGCTCATAGAGACGATCGCGGGCCTCGTGCGCGACAAAAAGATAGAAGGCATCTCCGACCTCAGGGACGAGTCCGACCGCGACGGCATGCGCGTGGTCATAGAGATCAAGCGCGACGGTAACTCCCAGATCGTCTTGAACCAGCTCTTCAAGCACACGCAGATGGAAGCCTCTTTCGGTGTGATAATGCTCGCTCTAGTAAATAACAAGCCCAAGGTCTTGAACATAAAAGAGATGCTTCACTATTTTGTGGAGCACAGAAAAGAAATAATCACGAGACGCACCAAATTCGAGCTCGCCAAGGCCGAGGCCCGCGCGCATATACTCGAAGGCTTGAAGATCGCTCTCGACCACCTTGACGCCGTCATAAAGACTATCAAGGAATCAAAAGACGTCGACACCGCCCGCACGCGCCTGATGGAAAAGTTCAAGCTCTCGAAGCTCCAGGCGCAGGCGATACTCGATATGAAGCTCCAGCAGCTGACCGGCCTCGAGCGCGACAAGATAGAGGCGGAATACCTGGAGCTTATCAAGCTCATTGAGCGATTAAGGGGCATACTCGCGGATACCAAAAAGGTCCTCGCCATAGTCAAGGAAGAATTGCTCGAGATCAAAGAAAAATACGGCGACGAGCGGCGCACCAAGATCCTCGCGCAGGCCGCCGAAGAGTTCGAGATCGAAGACCTCATACACGAGGAAGACGTCGTTGTGACGCTCTCCCACGCGGGCTACGTCAAACGTCTGCCCGTGACCACCTACCGCTCGCAGCGCCGGGGCGGAAAGGGGATAACCGGCATGACCACCCGCGAAGACGATTTCGTCGAGTGTATGTTCGTTACCAACACGCATGCCTACATGATGCTGTTCACTAACAAGGGGCGCGTCTACTGGGTGAGAGTGTTCGAGATACCCGAAGGCGGCAGGACCTCCAAGGGCAAGGCGATAGTGAACATTCTGCAGATATCGTCTTCCGATGAGAAGGTCACGGCCGCGATACCCGTCAAGACCTTCGTGGAAGAAAAACCGACGCACCTGCTCATGTGTACGAAACTGGGAACCATAAAGAAAACGCTTCTCTCCGAGTTCGCCAACCCCCGCAAGGGCGGCATAATAGCGATAGGCCTCGACGACGGCGACGTGCTGATGGAAGTCAAACACACGGCCGGCAACTCCGAGGTCGTCATAGCCACGAAAAAAGGCACCGCGATAAGGTTCAAAGAAGAAGACATCCGGCCCATAGGCAGGGCGGGAAAGGGCGTCCGCGGCATACGCCTCGAAAAAGGCGACGAAGTTATAGGCATGGAAGCCGTCGGGCCGGAGGACATATTCCTTTCGGCGTCCGTCAACGGATACGGCAAACGCACCGAGGTCGGCAAATACCGGCTCCAGTCGCGCGGCGGCAAAGGCGTCATTAACATGAAGACGACCGATCGCAACGGCGACGTCATAGGCATTAAGAAGGCCAACGACGGAGACGAGATAATGCTGATGACCGAACAGGGCATAACGATAAGGCTGCCCGTAAAAGACGTCTCGATCATCGGCCGCAACGTCCAGGGCGTGAGGCTCGTGAGGCTCGACGAAAACGACAAGCTCGCGGCAATAGCTACCGTCGTGAAGGACGAGGAAGTCGCCGACAGCCCGCAGGAAGAACCGCCGAAAAAAACCGATAAATAATTTTTCGCCCCGGGCCGAAATAAAGCTTGCGGTTACGGATATTGTATGTTAGAATTATTTCAAGAACCGGCAGCGAAAGGCAAATATCGTTTTTGATATAGAAAGATTTTGAGGGATGCTAGGCTGGGTATAACACCCGCCTCCGTCCCTCAATTTTTTTTGTCCCGCCATTTAAGGAGTCGGAGCTATAGAGGCCATATCTTTTGACGCTGAAAAATGCGCTGCCCTCGGAACGCCATAGCGCCGGACGGGCGGAACCGCCCCAGCGCGCGCGCCGGAGCAGAGGTTTCGGCTACCCCGGGGACAAATATCTGCGAATTCCCAGGCGCAAGAAAACGCAGATGAAATTTTCCCGACAAATTCGATCTTCACCCGTATAAAATATTTATAAATGAAACAGTTTTCGTTTTTTTCTCATACCGCGGATGTAGGGATGAAAGTATCCGCTGGCTCGCTGAAAGGAGTTTTTCTCAACGCCGCCAAGGGCCTCGCAGAACTGTCCGGCCCGAAAGGTGAACGCGGAAAACCTTTTAAATTCAATATAAAATTAAAAGCTGACGGACCTGAAAGCCTGCTTATCTCCTTCCTCAACGAATTGAACTACATCTCGACAGCGAAAAAAGCCCTCCTCGGTAAGATAAAGATCATCAGTATTAGCAAAAGCTTTCTAACATCAGAAGTCTCAGGGCTAAAAAATGTTGAAAAATTAAGCTTTTTGCGGGAAATTAAAGCCGCAACATACCACGATATATTAATTAAAAAAACGCGCGGCGGGTTTAGCGCCAAAATTACTTTTGACGTGTGATAGTTTCAAAAAAAAGGCCCCGGCTGCCGCGCTTTTTCACGGGTGCACAACATTTATATATGTGCGTTAGGTCACAAAGAAAGGGTGCGCTCCCTCGGAGCGAACGGCGGGCCCGGCGCGGGGCAGGGTTGTGCCTTAAATCACATTGACAATTATGCGTTATTGTATTATAATGGTTTTGCAAAAATTACTTCCGTCAGATACTTCTAAATAATACTATTCGCAAAGCACTGATCCACGTTGACGACCGGCTTCATCTTAAAGGGGTTTGCTGGTGTCAGAAAAAATTAGCGTTCCTGCGCGCAGGGTTCATGCCTTTGGCAAAATCTTTTTGGGGTTCTCGCTTATTAGTGTCTTAGCCGCGGCCGGTCTGTGGGCCGCGGGAGACACATCGGCGAATTTCCTGAAAATTCCGGCAGGGGCCAGGGCTACCGCCCTCGGCCAGGCCTACACCGCTCTTGCCGATGACGCGTCAGCGATCTACTGGAACCCCGCGGGACTTTCCTCTTTAAAATCCAACGAATTTCTTATTTCCCACAATATCTGGTTTCAGGACATACAGCACTCTTACGCCGCTGTCGCGGTGCCCCTTGACGCGAACACCTTCCCCCGGCCTTTCGCAAAAAACACGCTCGGCCTCGCGGTCACCTATCTCGATATGGGCGCCATCGAAAGGCGCGCTTCGAACACCGCCTCGCCGGACGGAAGTTTCAGCGCTAACGATCTCGCGGTTTCCCTTGCTTTTTCAAGGAATATTTTAAATATTTCCGGAAGGCCGCTCTCCCTGGGGGTAGCCCTCAAATATATCAGGCAGACTATAGACAAATATTCCGCGGACTCGGCCGCCGCCGATGCCGGGCTCCTCTATCCCTTTTCCATAGGCAGGGTGCCGTTCCGGGCCGGAGCCGTCGTGCAGAACCTCGGCACCTCCGAGAAGTTCATCGACCAGTCCTACCCTCTTCCGCTTACGTATAAAGCGGGTGTTTCATTCCTGCCGCTGGAAGCCTACCGCCAGCCGCTGTGCGTTTCTTTCGACGTAGAATTTCCCAACGATAACGATACCTCCTGGAAACTGGGCGCCGAGTATGTCGCGGCCCGCGTAATATCGCTCCGCCTCGGGTACGCGAGCAGGATAGCGGATGTTAAAGACGTCATCACCGGCTCCTCCTTCGGCAGCTCATCTTCCGCGACGAGCGCTTTTACCGGTTTTACGGCCGGCGTGGGTTTCAGCATCCCCTTGAGCCGCGGGTCAAGCAGTTCATCCGACAGGATAAATGTAGACTATGCTTTCGCCCCTTACGGTGAGCTCGGCGACACGCACACGATAAGCCTGGGGATCAAATGGTAACAATATGAATTTATTGAAAAATAAAATCATTTTTATGTTTTATACTGCGGCCTTACTCGCCGCCTGCGCCGCTGCCTCGTTCGCCGCGATACAGAACGGTTCAGCCAATGTTGTTTTGGGCAAGTCGAATTTTGTAGATGAGACCGATTATATTGTTAACGGATCGGTCACGAAACAGATCTATGCCGTCGCCGTTGACACCACCAGCGGCAGAGTATATGCCTGTGACTACGGCAACAACCGCATTTTGTGGTGGAACAGCCCGGGGTCGCTCGCTAACGGACACGCGGCCGACGGCGTTCTCGGCCAGCCGGATTTTACGTCAAGCGCTCCGGGGGTGTCCTCAACGACGCTGCACGGCCCCACGGCTCTGTGCGTTGACGGTCCGGGCAATCTCTGGGTCGCCGATACCAACAATAACAGGGTATTAAAATATCCGGCTCCCGTCACCACGGGAGAGGCCGCGACCCTGGCGCTGGGGCAGACGGACCTTAATTCGAACCTCTCTCAAGTGACGCAATTCGGGATGCAGCTGCCTTACGGCGTTTGCGTCGACAGCGCCTCCAATGTCTGGGTCAGCGACGGCCCTAATCACAGGATATTGAGATACTCGAATCCTTCCGCTAGCGGCCAGGGAGCGAGCTATGTCATCGGCCAGTCGACCTGGTCCGGACAAAGCTGGGGAACCGCGGTCAATAAACTGTGGGGCCCCGCGGGCTTGACGATCGACGGCGCGGGCAATCTCTGGGTAGCCGACTCGGTAAATTGCCGGGTCCTCAAATTCACCCATCCTTTCAATAACAACTTCACTCAGGGCGCCAGCGCCGTACTGGGCCAGAATAATTTTACCACAAAAGTTTCCAGCTGCTCTCAATGGGGGTTGAGCGGCCCCAACGGTGTGAGCGTCGATTCCTCGGGCAACGTCTGGGTCGCTGATTTCCAGAATTACCGGGTACTGGAATACGCGGCCCCGGTAAGCTCGGGCCCCCCGGCCATGCTGGTCTTGGGGCAGAATGATTATAATTCGAATGGTTTTCACTGGGACCAGAAAGGGTGCAATGCCGCGAGCGTGGCTCTTGACGCCGCGAACAACGTCTGGGTCTCGGACTATCAGGGGGAACGCGTTCTGAGATACAACAATTCCCAGGCCGTTCCCGCGGCGGAGTCCAACCTGTCCGCCGCTCCGGGGTTTTACGAGGGTCGTGTAAACCTCAGCTGGCTGATGCCCGGAACGACCGGCTGGACGGGGACTCTTCAGCCGGGTTCGCAGTTCGCCGTTCAGTATTCGACCAGTTCAAATCCTGCCTGGGATTACAGCGCGGCCCAGATCAATGTTTCTACTTCCGGCGTAGCTCCCGCGACTCTCGTGAGTTATGTCGTTACCGGCCTCGCGGAGGGGAGCACTTATTACTTCAAGATCTGGCATCAAAATTCCATACCCGAGTGGTCGGCGCTCTCGAACTCGGCGACCTCCTGGGCCCAGTTGAACGCCGGCGTGGTCGTTTCTACCGGCAGCGTTGGGGGCCCGAGGTCCATCGCGCGAGATTCCTCGGGGGCGCTGTATTTAGCTTATATAAAACAGGACACGGGCGGCTACGGCCACGTTTACGTCTCGAGATCGGCGGACAACGGCCAGAGCTGGATGCCGATGAACGGCGGCAACCAGATAGAACAGGCCGGCAGCTACGGTCAGTTCCAGCCGTCGCTTGTCATAGATTCGAGCGACGCGATCCATTGCGTCTGGACCGGCTGCGACGCGGCTCATCCGGCCAACAGCCAGATAAAATACTGCCGCTCTTCGGACCACGGCGCCTCGTGGTCGGTCTATATCAATCTTTCCAACGAGGTCTCGTACTGGCAGGGCAATCCTTCGCTCGTTGTGGACTCCAGAAATAAACTCTACTGCGTGTGGAACGGCGGCAGCTCCGCGGACGGCGGCATGACCCAGATCCAGTACAGTTACTCCCTCAGCGGCGGCGTCTCGTGGTCCGCAGCCGTAAATATTCAGCCGACGCTTATAGGGCAGATGCAGGGAAGCCCCTGCGCGGTCGTTGACTCCCAGGATAACCTGCACGCCTTCTGGGGCGGCCACGACGCTGTCTACTACGGCGCGCTGCAGATAAAATACGCCATGTTGCCTCTGGGAAGTTCTAACTGGACCCCGTGGGTCAACGTCTCGCCCGACCTGCCCTCTAACAACCCTAGCGGCCAGCAGGAATTCCCTTCCGCGGTAATAGATTCCAGCGGAGGGATACATTGCGTCTGGCAGGACGAGCTCTACTTTACCGGGGGCGTGAGCCAGGTCCTTTACAGCTCATCGACGCTGGGGAGCGGCGCCTGGCTGCCGGCGCAACCCGTCCAGCACGTAGCCAACCTCTCTCAATACATGCCGAGCCTGACCGTGGATTCCAGCAACAGCCTTTATTGCCTGTGGGCGGGAAGCGATACGGTAAGCCAGGCCGTCCAGATAAAGATCTCCAAAAATACCGGCTCCGGCTGGCAGGCCTGGAGCAATATCACTAACGGCGGAGCGGACCAGATGATGCCGGCCGCCCGCTGGTCGGGCTGGCGCCTGAACAAGGGTTATTTGAACGTGGCCTGGGGCGACCAGGATGGCTTCAAGATACGTTCCCTGAACGATTTTTCGATAAACATGAGCACGGGATTTACCGCGTTTTATCCGAACGCCGCGCCGAACGCTATGTGGGTCTCATCTAAGACCGCAACGTCTCTTTTTTGGCAGTGGAGTGATAATTCCACGAACGAGGCCGGCTACAGGGTGAAACTCTCGAGCGTCGTGTACGTCCCGTCCACGCTCAGCCTTTCGGGTGATCTCCCGGCGAATACCTCCGGCTGGCTGATGACCGGCCTCGCCCCGAACACCTCTTACCAGGTCTACGTCGAGGCCTTCACGCTCTGGGGCAGCTCCGCGAGCTTTTCTTCTTACGGTGTTACGCTCGGCAATCCTCCCGCGTCGCCGGATTTCCCGAACGTCGGGGTCGCCAGCGCGACCATAAGCTTCGGGGCCAATTTTAATCCCCCGGGAACGCAGTATGTCGTCCAGCGTTCGAGCGACGGCTCTAGCTGGTTCGATCTTGCGGCGAACACTACTTCCAGCCCATACGTCGACTCTTTCAGCCCGATGTTCCCCGATACGAAATATTTTTACCGGCTCAGAAGCAGGAACCAGAATTTCGAGTATTCTGATTTCTCACAGGTAATATCGACTTGGACCCTGGCCTCGCCGCCAGCCTCGATATGGATAACTTCCGCGGCGAATTCCCGAATATCGGTAAGCTGGACCACGGGCTCCAATCCGCCCTACACCAATTATCTGCTCGAACGCAGCACCTGGACGGGGGGCGGTTTTTCGCAGGTATATTCCTCGAACACCTATATGTTCGTCGATAACACTCTCCCCGCGTCGACCACATACTGGTACAGGGTGAGGGCAGTCAACGAAGCCGGGGTTCTTACGGCTTTTACGGCTAACGCTTCCTCGTATTGCCTCGTAGATAACACGCTTCCCACGGTCGGGATAACGTTGCCTCTCAACAACCAGTTCTTGAACAGCCTGGGTACTATCTCCGGCACCTGCTGGGACAACGTTTATGTTTCGTCCGTCACGCTGACCATACAGGAAATGACGACCGGCTACTATTTCAGCGGCTCCACTTTCTGGACTTCGACGGCGCCGTACGCGCTTCAGGCTTCCGTCGTAGGGCAGTCGGTCTGGAGTTTCTTCGACCCGGCCTTCCTGCCCGTGAGCGGCTCGTCTTACACCATAGTCGCCAGGGCTCTGGACGGCACCGGCAACTGGTCGGCCGCTTCAACGGTCGTCGTATTGTTCGATAACAATGCGCCCGGGCAGGTAACGGGTTTCGAAGCCCACCAGAGCACGGCGCCGGGCATCATTAACCTCAGCTGGTCGGCCGCCGGCAGCGACTGGTACTACGCAAAACCCCTGGGGCCCGGAAGCAGGTACGCCATTGAATTTTCCTCAGACCCGTATTTCGCCGCCTGGTCGACGGCCTCGGCCCAGGTGAATATTTCCACTTACGGCGTTACGCCCGGCACGCCCGTTGGGACCAGCCTCGGTCTTCCGTCGAACGCAGTTTACAATTTCCGCCTCTGGGCGATGGACGAGGCGCAGAACTGGCAGGTGATACCTTCATCGGCTTCCGCCTACAACTCGCAGTTCTCTTTCGAGACCGTCGCCTCCGGCTTGGCCGATCTCGGCCAGGCCTGTTCCATCGCCGTCGACAAGGACGGCAACCTGCACGTGGCCTACATAGACCGCGTCAACGACCAGCTCTACTACGTCAAACGCACCGGCACGGTTTGGAACGCGCCCTCTATAGTCGCTCCCGCCTACGACGCGGGTTATTACGTCTCGATCGCCGTAGACGGCAACAGCAACCCGCACATCGCGCTGCAGAATTCCTACGATAACGACAGCGTCCTCAAGTACCTCAAATACGACGGCGTATCCTGGTCGTCATCTACGGTAGACTCCGGTTCCGGCACCGGCAGGTGGTGCTCTCTCGCCCTCGACGGCATGGGGCTCGCCCACATCGCCTACCAGCAGTTCGCCTCAGTCTCGGGCACGGGAGCGCTTAAATACGCGAGCTTCGATGGTACCGGCTGGTCGACTTCGACCGTGGATTCGACGCTCGGCATCGATGTCGGGCTGCACCAGTGCTCGGTCGCTCTCGACGGCTCCGGCAACCCGGCCATATCCTATTACGACGCCAGCCACAACTCCCTGAAATACGCTCATTATAACCTGGGCTGGTCGACCGAAACGGTCGAGAGCGGCGGCGGCAATTTCTCGTCCATCGCGCTCGACGGCTCCGGCAACCCGCACATAGCTTATTACGGCAACGGCGACGTGCTCAAATACGCCTGGTTCAACGGCATATGGCACACGGCGGCGCTCGACACCACCACCGGCAACGAGCAGGGCATTCCCATCGCGCTCGACGGGGCGGGCAATCCGAGCATAGCCTATTACAACATGAACACCCAGAGCCTGAAGTACGCGCGGTACGACGGCACGGCCTGGTCGACCGCGACCGTCGTCGATTCCTCGCTGGCCGGCGATTACGCCTCTCTCGCTATCGACGGGGCGGGCAGCGTCCACATCGCCTACCGCGATCTCAAGAACAGCGACCTGAAAGTCGCTCACTGGACGGGCGCCGGGCTTACGCCCCCCATGGGAGGGAACGCCCGCGGCAAAGTCCAGCAGCCGTACGGCCTCTTCGCCGCGGCGATAAACGTTTCTTCGATCACCTGGCAGTGGCATGACAATTCTTCCAACGAGTCGGGCCTGGAAGTGCACACCACGACTTCGGCGGTGCCTTACGCGAGGCTCGCGAGCCTGGCTCCCGGCGCGAATATGTGGACCGAGCAGGGCCTCTATCCGAACACCTCCTACTACAATTATATCGCAGCCGTCAATAACGGCGGCGTGGTAACGTCTTCTTCGACGCTCGCCTGGACGAAAGCCCAGCAGCCCGGCGTCGCGAATTTCACGAACGTGAGCACGGGCGCCGTCACGGCCTGCTGGCTGACCGGCGGCAACCCTTCCTACACCCAGTACCTGGTGCAGTATTCCACCTATTCCGATCTCAGCAGCGCCTGGCAGACCGCCTGGGTGACCACTTCCTCCGTTACGGTCACTTCGTATCTCTCGCCCAACGCCACCTGGTATTTCCGGGTGATAACGCAGAACAAGGCGGGCGTGCAGAACGTCCCGGTGGTGCTGGGGTCTACCGTGACCCTCGCGGCCCAGCCCGCGGCATCGGCCATAGGCCCGGTCTTCGCCAGTTCCATAACGGTCAACTGGACGTCGATAAACCCCGCCTGGACGAACTTTGTCGCCGAGTGCTCGAGCGTCGCAGCGGGCGGCCAGGTATTCGGCTCTACCTCGACGTTGAATAATTCCGCCCAGTTCGCGAACCTTGACCCGAACACGACGTATTATTTCCAGGTAAAGGCCTTCAACAGCGGCGGCAGCCCGACGAACTGGACCGACCTTTCCAGCACGCGTACTCTGGCCAACGTCCCCGGGAGCATATCGTTCTCCACCTCGACCGTGTCGAGTGTTTCCCTGAACTGGCAGGCAAATGCGAACCCGGTTTATACACTATATTCCCTCGAAGCTTCGACCGGCGCGCAGAGCGGCTGGTCGGAGATCGCCAGAAGCACAGCCACGAGCTTCGTCCATAACGGCCTTCTCCCTGACACGACGTATAACTACAGGCTCAGAGCCATAAATATCGATAACGTAGGCACTTCCTACAATACGCCCGGGACATTTTTTACCCTGGCCAACGCGCCCGGCGCCGTGAATTTCGGCGCTCAAGGCAATACTTTCGTGTCCGTTTCGTGGACGGCAACTAACCAGCCCTATACGGTTTACGAGCTCCGGTGTTCAACGGGCGATACTTCCGCCTTCGGCGTACTGCAAACGGCCGTAAGCACCGGGCCCTTCGTCCATTCGGGCCTTACGCCCAACACCACATATTTCTACAGGGTCTTCGCGAAAAATATCGCCGGGGTTTATTCGGGATACGCGGAAAATTCCGCCGTGACCCTGTGCTCTCTGCCGGCGGGTATAAATTATTCGCTCATAGGGACTACGCACGTGACCGTCGGCTGGTCGGCGTCAAGCCCCGACAACCCGGCGAACACGCCGTATACCGTGTGGTCTTCAACCGCGCCCGATTTCTCAGGCCCTTCCACCCAGACAAACTCGACCGTGCGGAGCGCGAACAGCGTTGACTTCACGGGGCTCTCGGTCAACACGACGTATTACTTTAAAGTGACCGCGTCGAACTGGCAAAACCAGCAGGTCTCGACCCAGGCGGCCGTCAACTGGACGGCAACCTACTGCGAAAGCCCTAACGGCCTGTCGTGGGCGGCGCACTCGAATACAAAAGTGATCGTGGGCTGGTCGGATACGACCGGCAACCCGAACGGCACGAGCTATCAGTTGAGCGTCTCGAGCTCCCCCAGCTTCCTGCCCATAGCCGCGAGCTCCCAGACTATCAAGGGCGCCGGCCAGGCCGTCGCGGACGGCCTCTCTCCGAACACCTCTTACTACGCTTTCGTGATGGCCCGCAACTGGCAGGGCAGCGGCATACCGACGACGCTCGCTGTCAGCACGGTAACCTCGGCTAACCCGCCCGCGAGCACTGCCGTCATAGACCGCACCTCGTGGACCGTGACCCTGCAGTGGCAGGTCAATTCAAACCCCGCTTACACCGCGTGGGGGATAATCCGTTCGACGGATAATTTCGCGAGCTTTACTCCTCTTGTCGGTTTCTCGCTCGGGTATACGACGAACACGTTCGTGGATTCGACCGTGTCCTTCAGCACGACTTATTACTACAAGGTCAGGGCCTTCAACCTTGCCGGCGAGCCGTCGAATTATGACCTGTCCGTGACGGCGCTCACGCTCAAGGGGCCGGCGACGCAGCTTTTGCTGACCCTGCCGGGAGAGATCTTCACCGACGGGGTAGCTCCGGGCAAGACCAGCGCGCCCCAGCCGCAGGTCGCGGGCGCCGCGTTCACCGTTACGGCGAGGGCGCTGGACGCGAACTATTATCTTTCCAACACCGCGGCAAATACCGTAAATCTGGTAACATCCGATATCTATAGCGCCGTTGTTCCGCCGTCGCAGGCGCTCTCCTCGGGAGTCGGGACCTTCAGCGTGACGCTCCTTACCGGCGGCACCAGCCAGGTCCTGATCACCGCGGGTGGGCTTTCTCCCGGCACGACCTCGGTCTTTGTCTCGCCCGCGCCAGCCGTAAAACTGCAGGTGCTCGTGCCCGGTGAAAATTCCGTGCCCGGCTCCTTGCCCGGTAAAGCGGGGCCTGTTGCACCGCAGGTAGCGGGAACGCCTTTCGCGGTTACCGCGAACCTCGTCGATGCCTACTGGAACAAGGTCACCTCTACGGAAACCGCTCTCGTGGCCCTGCAGGCCAATGACCCTTACTCTACCGCCGTGTCAACCCAGCCGCTCCAGAACGCCGCGACTGTTTTCTATATGACCCTCGTGTCCGCGTCGCCCTCCGGTTGGAAATTCTTCGCTTCGGACGCGGACGGCATCGCTCCGTTATATATCCCCTGCGTCTCGTCGGGTGTCCCGGTCATCGCCGGAGCCGCGGCGAAACTGCTCCTCTTAATGCCTAACGAGACCTACGCGGCCGGTTCTCCTTCAGGCAAATCGGGGACGCCCCAGGGCCAGCGCACCGGCGTTCCTTTTCTCGTGACCGTCTTCGCGACTGATTCTTATTATAATCTTCAATCCCTTTCAAACCCTACGGTTGGAATATTGAACTCGGACCCCGGCGCCGGCATTATCACGCCCGCGGCGCTGTCCGGAGGCGCCGGCACGTTCAGCGTGACCTTTATGACCGAGCAAAGCAGCTGGACCGTCTCCGCCTGGGATAACGCCTCGGCGCTCGCCGTCTCCACGGGAACGGCGGTCTACGCCTTTGACGGGATAGCGCCCGACGCCGTCTCCGACCTCGCGGCCTCGCCGGGGAGCGCCCACGCTTCCGTAAGGCTCACCTGGACCTCGCCCGGAGACAACAAGATGTCGGGCGACCTCAACGGCGGAAAATTCGTCATAAGGTATTCTTCGGCCCAGATCGCTGATTTCAACGCGCCGCCCTACCCGTATTACGAGGCCACCATAGCCACGAGCGCCGTCGCGAACACGCCTCAGAGCTGCCTCATAACGGGCCTCGCTTTCTCAACGACTTACTACTTCGCCCTGCGGGCTTACGATGAATCTTCCAACTTCGGTTCCTGGTCGACGGCCGGTGCCAACGCGCAGAATTTCGCGCTTCCGTCCGATAAAGTGCCCCCTGTAATATTGAACAACCAGTCCGGTTACAACGTCTGGCGCAGCTCAAACCCCGGCTCGATATATGACGTTGATTTCCTTGACAATTATTCGGGCCTCGCAAGTATACGCTACACGGCTTATACCCAGCCCGGAATGACAGGAACCCAGCTTATAGCGCCTACTGATATTGCTGCGGTTTCCGGCGCCCCGTCCTATGCCGCGAACTGGGCGGTGAACTTTGCCCTGCTCCATGAAGGCGCGAACTATATCTCGGTTATAGCGCAAGACCTTGCGGGAAATACTTCAGCGTATGTTGACGCATTCTACGTTTTAAAAGACACTACCCCGCCGTCACCGGCACCGGGTTTGCAAAGCCCCTTTGATGGGTCATCAGATGTTTCAATGAATTACAGCTGGACGATTTCGAATGACGCGCTAAGCGGCATGGCACTTGTAAACACATATCATATAGACATTGCCGCGGACGCAAGCTGCACCTTAATAGCCATTTCATCGGACACTGCTTCCAACAGCATATATCTGCCGGCGTTAGCTGTATTCCCGGGTTTGCACTACTGGCGGGTGCGCGCGAGAGATCTGGCCGGCAACTATTCAGCGTGGTCTTCGACTTTCAGCGTTACCATTATTTCAAGCATACCTTCGGACCCGAGCGGCCTGAGCGCGGTCGCAATTTCTTCCACCGCCATACAATGGAGCTGGAACGACAGCGCCGGAGATGAGCTTGCTTTCCACATCTATTCAATTCCAAGCGGGTTGTTAACATTACCCTCTAATGCGACTTATTATAACTATGTGGAAACAGGACTTACCCCCAACACCTCAAAAAGCCATTTTGTAAAAGCCTATAATAACTACAACTCCGGCACGGAAAGCAACGGGCAGACGAATACCGTGGTAAAATACACCCTTGCCAACCCGCCTGCCGCGCCTTCCGCTTTTAACCCGACTTATAACTCGGCTGTCATCAGTTGGGACCCGAACAACAATTCTGCGGCAACCCAGTACAGCATTGTGTTCGCCACGGAGCCGTTCTTTGTCGTGTCGAGCACCGTGAACGCGCTGACGGCGCCCATAATAGTCAACCTGCCGCTTCCTCAAACGACTTATTATTTCAGGATCAACGCCCAGAACGGAGACGGGTTATACACCGTGTATTCAGGCACGGTAGCCGCGGCCACGCTCATCGCGCCGCCCGCGGGCCCGGCGAATTTCGCGGGAGCCGCGCTTTCAACGGGCTCGATACTCTGGACCTGGCAGGACACGAGCTCTAACGAACTGGGTTTCCGGGTCTACACCTCGACCGGCGGCCTCGTGACGGACATCGCGGTACCCAACACGACTTTCTATGTCGAGGCGGGCCTGGCCCCGAACGGCTTATATACGAGGAGCGTCAAGACCTATAATGTTTCCTACGAAAGCGCCGTCTCCAATACGATAGCCAGGTACGCCCTGGCCAACGCGCCGGTGAACCTGGGCGCTTCGCCCGAGACCTCTTCGAGCATAAAGCTCACCTGGAGCCCGGGTTACGGAGGGAACTTGAAATATTTCCTTCAGCGCTCGACCGACGGGGCTAACTTCTCCGACCTCATGGACGGCATAACGAACGCCTCCTACAACGACACGGGGCTCCTGTCGGATACGACCTATTATTACAGGGCGGCCGGCTACAACGGTGACAATCTCAGGACGCCGCTGTCGGGTACGATCGCGGCCAAAACGCTCTACGTGCCGCCGAAGGTGATCACCGGCAGGGTCACGACGGCTTCCGGCAAACCCATAACCGGCGTAGAGATAACGGCTTCAAAACTTACGACCAGCATTAGCTACACGGTCAATACCTCGACGGACGGCGTGTTCACCGTCACGCTGGAACCGACGATCGCGGACGGCCTCTACAGGATCAAGGCGGCCTGGACCGCGGAAGAAATAATATCCAGCGCGTACAAGGAAAACATAGCCAACGGCCAGGACCAAGTAGATTTTACTCTCGAGGTGAACTGCCAGCTCGCCTCCGTCTCGGGCAGGGTTCTGATCGCGAAGAACGCGCCGGCCAGCCGGTCGCTCGCCAGAGCCCTCGGTATCACGGGTTCCGCCGCCGCTTTCATCGAGCTCTCGCAGAACGGGAAAGTCATCGCCAGGGTCTCGACCGACGAAGAAGGCAACTATACAGTGCCCAACCTGCTGCCTGGAAGGTTCAGCGCTCGCGCGTATAACGGCATCGCCTACTCCAACCCCTGCTTCGTCGATCTCAAGGAAGGCAGCAACGCCTCGGTGACGTTCAGCTACGACCTGCTCAACCCCGACAAGGTCTATGCCTATCCCAACCCGGCCGCCGGCGTCGGCCGCGCGGTGGTCCATTTCGAGACCTCCGGCCAGGACATCGATTCGCAGATAAACATTTTTACCATTTCAGGGGAACTCGTCAGGGAGGTAAAGTCCAGCCAGCTGACGGTCAACACGAACGTCTGGGAATACGGCTGGGACCTCACCAACTCCGACGGGGCCAGGGTCGCCTCCGGGGTATACCTGTTCCAGGTGCGCGTGAAAGACAAGAAGACGGGGGAATACGCGCACGTCACGAAGAAACTGGCGGTAGTAAGATAACGGAAATTCTAAGTTCAAATATCAAGAGTTAAAAATGACGCGGACAAGTTTTGGAACCTTATAACGCGTTTTGAAATTTGATTCTTGATATTTGATAATACTATAATAAAGAGAGTGAAAATGAGAATAACAAAAGTGATGCTTAAAGCGCTGTCAGCCGCGCTGGTCGCGGCTGCTTTCTGTTCGGCGGGCTTCGCCCTGGAGATGCGTTCGGTCAGCACCCTGGATTCGCTAAAGACGCAGAGGTCGAACTTCTCGTCTTCCGAGAACATAACTTTTTCCTGCCAGGTCTATTCCGCCCAGCCCGTCAACAGGATAAATTTCACTTATGTGGTCTACGATCCCCGCGGCGCCCAGGTCTTCAGGCACACCGGGAACTCTATACCGGGCAGCGTGGGCCTGGGGGGAAGCGAAGTCGGGAATGTTCCCCTGAGCACTCTTTTTACCACTTTCGGGAATTTCACGCTCGAAGTTACCGCCGCTCCCGACAGCGGCGCCCCGGTCTCGCAGAGGGTCGTTTTCTCGGTGCATTCCCCCACGATAACACTCTCGTACCCCGCCAACGGCGCGATCGACCTCACGGACCAGCCGCTGATATTCCGCTGGGTGGCCTCAGGCGCTTCCCAGTACAAGATCTACGTCGGCGACAACCAGTCTTTCTACAACACCCTGCTGTCGGATTTCACGCAGGACACTCTCTATACCTATCCGATGAGCCCCAGCGACCAGCGCCAGAGGCTTTCGAGCGGCACCCAGTACTGGTGGAAAATAGAAGGCCTCGACGCCCAGGGCAACGTCGTGGCGCGTTCGCCGACGCCGTTCTCTTTCACGCTCAAGCAGTCGGGCACTAATTCCTCTACGAGAGACGTGGCCGTAACGGCCATCACTCTCGGGCAGGACGCCGACCCGCCGCAGATAAACGTCGTAGTCGAGCTCAAGAACACCGGCGGCTCTTCCGAGAACAACTTGACCGTCACACTCTACATAGGCGGTATGGTCGCCGGCACCCAGAAGATAGACCTCATCAACGCCGGGGAAACCAAGCTCCTGACGTTCAACGCGAACGTTCCGGACCTCGCCCCCGACCAGCCGATCTTCGTGAGCGCTTCCCACAATCTTTACGATGATAACGTGCGCAACAACATACTGACCCAGTCGATCATCCTCAAACAAAGCTATTTCAAATCGAAATACGCGAAGATAACCGGTAAAGTAGCCAGCGGGGAGAACGGCCAGTCCCTGGCCGAGGCAAAGGTGAGCTTCAGCGGGCCGAGGTCCGGAGAGGTTTTTACGAAGGACAACGGCCAGTACAAGATAGAAGACCTGCCGGAAGGTTCATACACGCTAAAGGTCACGCGCTCCAAATACCAGTCGGAAGAGCAGACCGTGAAGGTAGAGAACGGCAAGGCCTACCCGGGAGTGAATTTCGAACTGCTCGGCGAGTCGGGCTCGGCCGGCTACACTCTCACGGAGATCTGGGAATTGATAAAACCCGGAGTTTCCAAGGACGTCCTCGAACAGCTCAAGGGCTTCAAGCCCTACGAGATCAGGGGCGCCGGGGAAGACGAACTAAATGACATCGCCGACCGGCTGAAAAACAATAAAGCCAAAGTGGATTCGGCGGAGCTTGAATAACAGGAGTAACGATAATGGCTAGTCTAAAGACACGGATTTTTATAACGGCCGCCGCGGTTCTGTTTTTCGCGCTCGCGGCCCCCGTTCACGCCGGCGACGCCGCCGTCTCCGCGGTCGTCACTTACGCGAAGGGGAAGGTGCAGGTGCTCCCGGCGGGCTCGAAGACGTGGGGCAACCTCAAGATGGGCCAGTTCGTCTACGAGGGCGATACCGTGCGCACGGGCCCGGCTTCGCGCGCCGGCATAACGTATACCGGAGGCATAGAGAACAGGCTCAACGCGAACACTACTTTCAAGGTGATGCCCGAGGAGCAGGCCGGCAAGGGCGAGGGCAACAAGATAGAAATGCTTTTCGGCAGGATCTGGACGAAGATACTCAAGAAGGGAACTAAATTCGAGATACACACCCCGGTCGCTGTCTGTTCAGTGCGCGGGACCGAATACGAAACGGACGTAGAGAACAACGGCCATACGGACGTCAAGGTCTACGAGGGGGTCGTTCAGCTCTCCAATGAGTACGGCTCCAAAAATGTAAGCAAGAACTCGAAATGCTCGGTCAGCGCCGGCTCGCCTCCCGCGGAGCCCACTCCCATGGGCGGCGGGGAAAAAGAGAACTGGCAGGACGAGATGAACGCCTCCGGCTCCCTGAAGCTGGAAACGGACGGCGCGCTCGAGGCGGGAAAAGCTAACGACGGGACGGTGACCGTTCTAGACAAGAAGGGCGTCACCGACGAAAAATATTCTAAAAAACTGACCCTTTCTTCAGATAATACTTCGGTAAATTTCTCGCCCGCGGGCTCGGAGGCCTGGGCCGCGAAGCTCGAGGCCGTTCCCTCGGCGGGAAAACTCGGCTTTAAAGTCAAGTTCTCGGGCGCTCCCGGTGCCGGGAGCTTCAACATCACCGTTGCCGGAGAAGATCTCGGCGCCTCCGTGCTCAAGATAAGCGCCAGAACGGCTTCCGAAAAGAAACTCAAGGTCAAGATAAAAACGGACGACGGAAAGGAAAAAGAATTGCACTTGAAATTCAAAGCCGAATAAACAAAAAACCGCATCCGAATGGGAGCAGCATTCTCAAACAAGCCCATTTTTTTGTTTTGCCGGATTTTCGAGCCGGGAAGATAGGTATAATTTTTGATATTTGATGTTTGATATTTAATTTGGATCCATATCAGGAGGAACTAATGAAATCGTGCCGGTATCTCGCAGTCGTTTTAGCGGCGGTCGCCTGCCTCACGGGGCCCCTGGCCGCCCAGAAGGAAGCCAAGGGCAGCATAGAATCCAAGATCGCCCTCGAATCCAGCATGGAGGCAAGGCTCAAGCAGGTGCTGACAGATATCACCGGCACGGAAAAAATAATCGTCATAGTCAACGTCCAGCTCGCCGCGGAAAAGACCCAGGCCGAGGAGAAGAAGAAAGAAGACGACTTCATCCTGCCGGGCGTGCCGATAAAGGACGCGATAAACGAGAAGCAGGTCGGCGAAGCGGTAGTCGCGGCGCTCGGCGAGGACACGAGGACGCTCATAAAGAAACTGACGGTCACGATCATCCTCGACAAGGCGGTCTCCCAGTCGGTGGTCGGCGTCGTCAAAGAAGTCTCCAGCGGCTTGATGGGCATAGATACCGCCCGCGGGGACCAGCTGGTGATAAAGCAGATGAATTTCCAGAAGAACCCGTTTTACTGGGGCATGCTGATATACCCTCCCAACATATACTGGATAATAATCATCCTGGCCGTGTCGGGTTTTAGCCTCGCGTTAGTCATGTTCCTCTTCGGGCCTCTCAAGGGTTTCTCGGCCCAGTTCATTTCCGGCATAATGGCGGCGGCCTCGGCCATAAAGGAAAGCGGCAGGAGCCCGGAAGAAGAAATGTTCGCGGGCGCGTCTCCGGTCGCGGCGCTCCAGGAGCCCGTCAGCGCCGCCCGGGAAGGCGTGCTGGCAAACCAGGAACCGTTTTCCTTCGTTAACGAAGGAAATTTAAGCGCCCTGCTCTACATACTGCGCGGCGAATCCGCTCAGAACATAGCCGCCATAGTCAATTATCTCTCACCGGCGCTCGCGTCGAAGACCATCGCGGGCCTCCCGGCCGAAAAGCAGAGCGAGATCGGCACCGTGCTCGCCCGGGTGGTCGAGCTCGATCCCTCGGACCTCGACGGCTTCGAGGCCAAGGTCAGGAAAAGGATAGCCTATCTTTCGGGCGGCGCGGAAAAGCTGACGAACATACTGGATTTCGCCGACGATAAGACGAGGGAGGCGGTGCTGGGTTCCGTGAAAGCCTCGAACCCCGAGGCCGCCGAGCAGGTTAGGAAAGCGCTCATAAGCCTTGAGGCGCTCGCCGATATGGACGGCTCCGGCATCGCGACGCTGGTAAAGGCCGCGAGCCCGGCTGTCTTCGCCCTGGTGCTCAAGTCCCGGGGAGCGGAGTTCACGGAAAAAGTCCTCACGAAACTTCCGGCGGGCGCCGCGGCCAGGCTCCGCCAGGAAATAGATATGGGCAGGGATTTCAACCCGGCCAGGCTCGAGACCGAAACGAGGCGGCTCCTGGATATCATAAGGAAACTCGAAGCCCGCGGGCTGATAAGCAGGGGATAAGGGGTCTGTGAAAAGCGAATAGTTAATAGTAAATAGATAAAAAAGAATTTAGGAGAACTTATGGATTTTATGACGATCTTGGGTTTTATGATAGGCGGCGGCGCGCTGTATTACGTGATGTGGACAGGGAAGGTAGTGAACCTGCTCTTCAACGTCGAGGCTGCTGTGCTGGTTTTCGGCGGCACCATTGGCTGCACTCTCATAACATACCCGTGGAAAATAATAAAGGTGGTCCCGAGGGCGGTCCTGATGATGTTCTTTCCGCCGAAGAGGATAGCCGCCGACGACGCGATCAAACTGGTCGTGGAACTCGCGGAAAAAGCGAAACGCTCCGGCGTCGAATCCCTCCAGGACGAGCTCCCCAGGCTCGACACCCCTTTCCTCAGGGATTCCCTGCAGATGGTCATCGACGGTCTTGAGGCGGATACCATCCACGAAAAACTTGAAAAAGAGCTGGCCATAGTCAGGAGAAGGCACTACCAGGTATCCTCTATCTTCCGCTCGATGGGCGGCTACGCGCCCATCTTCGGGCTTCTCGGCACCCTCCTCGGGGTCGTGCAGGTGCTCAGGAACCTGACCGACGCCCAGAGCATGGGAGCGTCGATGGCGATAGCGGTCACGGCGACCTTCTACGGTATCTTCGGGGCGAACTTCCTGTTCCTGCCCATAGCCGGCAAGCTCACCATCTATAGCGAAGACGAGCTGATAATAAAGGAATTGCTCTCGAGGGGCGTGCTCGCCATACAGAAAGGCGAGGTGCCGCTGGTCGTTGAAAGAAGGCTTGAGGCCTTCCTCGCGTACCGGCTCCGTTCGACCTCCAAACCAGCCGCGGGGAAAGGGAAATAAAATATGCCCGACGATTTCGCCCAGCACGAGCAGGACACAGCCATCGAACGGATATGGACGATAGTCTATTCCGATATGATAACCAACCTCATGCTTTTTTTTCTTATGCTCTACGGCCTCTCCAGGATGGGCGGGGACGCCAGGACCGAGATAATGAAGGGCATGCAGGACAAGTTCCGGGGCAAGAGCGAGGTGGAGTTCCGCGCCCAGAAGGTCTTGAAGAACGTCAAGGACGAGGAGGCCGTAGAGAAGGTCAACTCGATGATGGAAAAACAGGGGGCGGACAAGTATACCTCCGTAGAAATAAACGAAAAACAGATAAAGATAACCCTCACCATCCCGGTGCTTTTCGCGTCCGGGAGCGCGGAGCTCGCGCCCTCGGCCAAATCCGCGCTCGGCGGGGTCGCGAGGGTGATAGCGAGCGTTCCCAACACGGTGATAATAGAGGGCCACACGGACAATATGCCTGTCTCGCAGGGGCAGTACCTCTCCAACTGGGAGCTCTCCGTCTCCCGGGCCTACAGCGTCATAGAGTTCTTCGTCAAAGAGAACGGGCTTTCACCGGCGCGCTTCGTCGCGGCCGGCTACGGGGAGTTCCGCCCGGTAGCCCCCAACGATACTCCCGACGGGCGCTCGGCCAACAGAAGGATAGAGATAGTGATGGTGAGGAAATAAGCCCTGTAACGTTTTGTCGTAGATTTTGCGAAGGCGGATAGCTTATGCCGGAAGATTTCAACGAGGATTTTGAGACGACCGACGATTTTACCGAGGAGCTCGGTATCGGCGAGGCCAAACCCAGGGCCGCGAAGGAAGAGAGGCCAGACGGCCTCATCGCGGGCATGGAGATGGACTGGATAATCCACTACGCGAACCTCATAACGATACTGATGTTCTTTTTCATGATACTCTACGCTTTCTCGACGCTCAAGAACTCCTCGAGCTACGAGAAGGCGATGGCGAGCATCCAGAAACAGATGGGAGGGGACAGCACCCAGCTCAAGAAGATACAGAAAGAGGAAAAAGAGGCGGAGATGGCTTCCACTATGGAGGGTTTCATCAAGGACAAGAATCTCGACAAGTTCGCCAGGGTCGAGACCAACGCCCAGCGGGTCAGGATATCGCTCGCCAACCCCATACTCTTCGACCTGGGCTCGAGCGACCTCAAAGCCGAAGCGGTCCCCGCTCTGCGGGAGATAGGCAACCTCATAAAGAACATGCCCAACCCGGTGATCGTCGACGGCCATACCGATAACGTGCCCGTCACGGGCAGGAAGTTCCGCTCGAATTTCGAGCTCTCCGCGGCGCGGGCCTTCAGCGTGATAAAATATTTCATTGAGACCGAAAAGATACCGCCGGAACGCTTCTCGGCGTTCGGTTACGGCGAGTACAGGCCGATCTTCCCGAACAACAGCGAAGAGAACAGGGGCAGGAACAGGCGTATAGAGATAAACATAATGAGATCGTAAAATGGGGCGAATTCGAAATTCGAATATCGAAAGCCGAAAAAATATGGAGATAAACAAAGTAACAACGGTCAAAACAGTACGACTTCCTGATAACGAAAGAGGGATAAGAATGCCGTCAAAAAAATGTTCAGCAGCCGTATTGATATCGATGTGCGTGTTCGCGGCCGCGGCTTTCGGGGCGGCGGCCGATGAGATAAAGGAGCGTAACCGGGTTATCTCCGAATATTACCGCCTCGCGATGGAATCCTTCTACAACGGCGAATACACCTCCGCCATAGCCCGCTGGACCGAGGTGCTCAAGGCGGACCCCGAGCAGGCGCTGGCGATAAAGCTCATCGAGACGGCGAGACAAAAGATGTCGGAAAAAATAAAACCGCTCAGCGCCGAGATCGTCAGGCTCGCGGCCGCCGGCAGTTATGGCGCGGCCGCCGGGAAGAACGCGGAGCTGCTCGCGCTCGACCCCGGGAACAAGCGCTGGATAACGCTCGGGGAAAAACTCGGCAAGGTCGCCGCGCTGGTCCCGGAGGAAACGAAGCAGGGGAAGGTCCAGTGGCTGATGAGAAAATCCGTCAACGCCTACCTCTCGGAAAAAGAGGACCCCAGGATCTCGGTCAACGCCAGCCGTTACGCCTGGCAGTTAAAGCCCGACTATACCGCCGCGGCGGAGCTCAAGGATTTTATGGAGACCGAGTACCGCGAGGCCGCCGGGAGCGAGCGCCTGGTGTCCGGGATGAACATTGTGGACCAGAAACTGCAGTCGGCGCTGACCAACATCTACGACGCGAAATACGATAAGACCATACTCGAGTGCAACGACGTTCTGGAGCTCGAGCCGAAGTGCGTGCTCGCGCTCAAGAGGGCGGGCTCGGCTTATTACGCTTCAGGCAACAAGCAGAAAGCCAAGGAAGCCTGGCTGACGGCTTCCAGGATTGATCCAAGCGACCAGGAACTCAAAAAATTCATGAGGATGAAATAACGAATGGGTAACGGCGGAGGCCGCTTTCTTAAAATAACCGCGGGGGCGAACGTATTCCGGGGGCTTATGCTCGCCGCGGCTCTCGCGTTCGCCGGAGCGGGGACGCTTTTCGCGCAGGACCTGGGCAGGTTCCAACTGGTGGTCGCCGCCCCGGACCCCGTGGTCGCGAGCGAAGACATCACCTTCCAGGTGATCGCCATCAACGTCGGCACCGAACAGTGGCTGTCCAACCAGTATTACCTCGAAGCCGAGATCTACGACTCGCAGAAGAAATATCTCATCCAGACCAGCCGCTTTAAAGGCCCGAACACCATCGATCCCGGCGGCACGGGCCTTTTCTACATTCCCTTCAACGTGCCCTCTAACTACGTCGGAACGTATTTTTACAAGGTCTACCTGGTCTACAAGGAGCAAAGGATAATAGAGAGCGAGTATTCCTCTTTCGGCGTGGTGCCGCTCCCGGTCGCCCCGCAGAAACCCTCGGGCTTCAAGATGGGCGGCAACGCCGTGCTGTCTTACCGGCAGAGCTCGAGATACGAGTGGAAGGACTATACCGGTAACTTCAGTCTCAATCTCGTCGGCCAGATGATGGACCACGCGATGCTCTTCAATCTCTACACTTTCCACACCCCCGTGTCCACCACGACCTCTTCCGGCATGGACAGCGAGATCTACACCATCCTCTTCAACTATTACGGTACCGGCTGGGTGCTCGGCCTCGGCGATGTCCTGCCCGTCTTCTCGCCGCTGTCCCTCTACGGGACGGGGATGAGGGGGGCGGAGTACGAAGGCAAATCCGGTATATTCTCGGCCAGCGTCGTGGGCGCGAGGACCGCCAAGGCGGTCGAGGGAAACTCCGTCACTAACGGCACTTTCGAGCGCTGGCTGATGGGCGCCAAGGCCGGGGTCGACCTCCCGCTCGATATGACGCTTTCCGGCAACTACGTTACCAGCTTCGACAGGCAGGACTCCCTGACCACGTTCGGCCCGAACCTCACCCCGGCGGATAACGCCGTGACCGGCGCCATGCTGCAGTGGGCGCTCGCCAACGACGTCAATTTCGCCGCGGAATACCAGAACTCAAGCTATGTCGCGGACACGCGCATCAGCACGGCCTCGATAAACGATTCCGCTTACCGGGCCGAGCTAAGGGTGAGCCCGCGCAATTTCACCCTGCGCACGTCTTACCAGGAGACCAGGCCGAATTTTTACTCTTTCGGCTCTCCCGGCGCTCCCAGGGACCGGCAGACGATAGATTTTTACGCGAGCGGGCTCCTATTCAACCGGCTCAGCGTCAACGCGGGCGCCAACCGGTTCAAGGATAACCTCAGCGGCGACGCCGCGAGAGTCACGACGACCCAGAGCATTTACAACGGCGGAGTCTCTTACAACAGCCCGGGCCGCTGGCCGAAACCTTCTCTGTCTTACGCCACCAACCAGGCCCAGGGCGACCCTCTAAGCGCCCAGGACAACTACACGAACACGCTGGCCTTCGGGCTTTGCGCCCAGATAAACATAGTCAACCTTGGCCTGAGCCTCCAGCAGTCGGAGTTCCGCGACAGGAACAAGGTTTCCGACGACCTCGAGACCAACACGGCCGGGGTGACGGTAAACGCTAATTTCAGATCGAGGCTCTCGCTTAACCTCGGCGTGACGTCGAGCGATTCGAAAGACCTCGATAAGACCATCCTTAGCAAATCTCCCTCGTACAGCTTTTCGGTCAACTACGCCGTGATGCCGCGCAAGCTCACGGCCCAGGCCTGGGGGACCTACATCAGCCGCCAGAACGACGCCACTACCCAGACGCTGATGGTCGACCGCCAGGATTCTTCCGTCAATTTAGAGATGACGCTAGCGCTTAGCGCCACCACGGCGTGGACCCTGGGCGGCTCCTACGTGCAGGTGGTCGACAATATTACCTCCGCCAACGACACCGTTGAGCGCGGGGTCAACACCCGCCTCAGCTACTCCTTCTGACGGAACAAGCCCGCCTGTACCCGCCGCTTCTTTAATTCCGGCCGAAAACCGCATTTGATTTTAGAGTGAATTGTTGGTATAATGGAACTCCATCTAATTTTCCCGGAGATAATTTCTTATGGCTGCGAAAAAAATAAAAGTAGGGTTCACTTACGACGCGAAAGCCGATTACAAGCTCCTGCCCGGCCAAGCCCCGGACAAATATTCCGAGTTCGACACCGAAGAAACGCTCTCCGATATAGAGGGCGCCCTGAGGTCCGGCGGCTACGACGTAGAGCGGATCGGCAACGCCCCGAGCCTCCTCAAGAAGATCTCCAAAGGCGCAAAGTGGGACATAGTTTTCAACATCGCCGAAGGCGTTTCCGGCAGGAACCGGGAGAGCCAGGTGCCGGCGATCCTCGAGATGTTCGGTATACCCTACACCGGCTCTGACGCGCTCGCGATGGGGATAACCCTCGATAAGGCCGTAGCCAAGATGATCCTCGCCTACCACGGGCTTTCTACGCCGCGTTTCGTCGAGGCGTCCTCCGAAAAAGACCTCAAAGATTTCAAGCTGAAATTCCCCGTGATAGTAAAACCGAGCGAGGAGGGCACCTCTAAAGGCATCTCTTCCGACTCGGTCGCGCAGGACCTGGCCGGCGTAAGAAAAAGAGTAAGAGCCATCGTCAAGACGTACGGCCAGCCGGCCCTGGTCGAGGAATTTATCAGCGGCCAGGAATTCACCGTCGCGGTCATCGGCAACGACCCGCCGGAAGTCCTGCCGCCGGTGCAGATATCGCTTCAGGGCAAGGCGGATCTCGGCGACGAGTTCTACACCCACACGAGGGCCGAACTCGGCAACAGCGAGATAGAATACATCTGCCCTTCCCGGGCGCCCGAACGGCTGCTCAAGAAGATCGAGGTTCTCGCGCTCGGCGCCTACCGCGCCATCGGCTGCAGGGACCTGGGCCGCATCGACATAAGGGTCGACCGCCGGGGCATCCCCTATTTTCTGGAATGCAACCCGCTCCCGCACCTCGGGAGCATAGACGTCTTCCCGCTGGTTGCTCTCGCTACCGGCAGGACGCACCGGAGCATAATAGTAGACATTCTCGAGCACGGGATGAAAAGATATAATATCAGCGGTAAGCGATAAGCGGTAAGACAAGATTCAAGGACTTTGACGGCTTAACGCTTACCACTTATCGCTTACCGCTTAATATTTAACACTCAGGTGTTGAAAATGTTCGATTACTCCGGCGCCTTTCACATTCACACCGCCTATTCCTTCGACGGTAACACGGACATAAAAGACGTGATCGCTTCCGCCAGGCGCTCGGGGCTCGATTTTGTCGTCATCACCGATCACTTCAGGCTCGACGCGGCCAAAGACGGGTGGGCGGGCTGGCACGACGGAGTTTTCGTGCTCGTGGGCGAGGAGATATCTCCCAGGTACAGCCACTACCTCGCGCTCGGCATAAAAGAAGCCGTCATCGCGTGGAAAAAAAGCTCCAGGCCGCAGGACTATATAGACGCGGTCAACGCCGGGGGCGGTTTCGGTTTGATCGCCCATCCCGACCACACGGGGGCGCCGAAGTTCGGAGTGAAAGCATACCCCTGGAAAGACTGGTCGGTAAAAGGCTACGCCGGCGTGAGCCTCTGGGACCTGATGACCGACTGGCAGGAAAAGCTCACCTCCCTGCCGGCCGCCCTGAGGTCTTATATTTTTCCGTCCGCCGCCCTTTCGGGGCCCAAGGCTGAGACTCTCCGCCGCTGGGACGAGCTTAACGCCGCCGGCCGGGTAGCGGGTTTCGGCGAGATAGACAACCACAATTCGAAGAAAAGGTTTTTCGGTCTCAATTTCAGGATATTCCCGTTCGATTACGCTTTCAGGACTATAAGGACGCATGTGTTGCTCGACGAGCCCCTCAGCTCCGATAAAGAGAGCGCGGTAAACCAGCTGCAGAACGCCATAAAGTCGGCCGGAATGTACGTCGCGCAGGAATACTGGAAGAGCGCGAAAGGTTTCGAGTTCAGGATCTTCAACGCGGGCGGTTCCGCCTGCTGCGGCCGGTCGCTGAAGATCGCGGACGGCCCGGCCGCCGCCGAGGTCAAACTGCCGGGCCCGGGGCTGATCAGGCTCCTGCGCGGCGGCGAACTGATCGCCGAAAGCTCAAAGCAGCATCTTTACTTCGACATAGCGGAGTCCGGAGTTTACCGGGCGGAAGCGTTCCAGAAGGTATCGGGAAAATTAAGGCCGTGGATCTTTACCAATCACATCAGGGTTACGGCTTGAAAGTGATAAGCGCTAAGCGCGAAAACCGTTCACGACTCTAGACACGAAGAGGATAAAATGCAGATAATTGACGGGAAAAAGGCGTCGGCGGAAATAAGGGTAGAGCTGAAAAAAAGGATCGCGGAGCTTAAAGGCAAGGGCATAATCCCGGGCCTGGCGACGATCCTCGTAGGCGAAGACCCGGCAAGCGAGGTCTACGTCGCCAACAAGATAAAGGCCTGCGGCGAGCTCGGGATAAAGTCTTCCCACCACAAGCTCTCTGCCGGGGCGGGCGAACCGGAGATAATAGCCCGCATAGAAAAGCTAAACGCCGATCCTGCGGTCAACGGCATTCTGCTGCAGCTGCCGCTCCCCCGGGGCTTGAACGCCGAAAAAGCGCTCGACACCATCTCGCCGAAAAAAGACGTCGACGGTCTCCACCCGCACAACATCGGGCTCCTGTGTTCGGCCAAGAGCTGGGACGAGCTCGTCTCGAAAAAACTTTTGATGTCCTGCACGCCATACGGCTCCATACTGCTCCTGAAAAAATACGGCATCGAGATCGCGGGCAAGACCGCGGTCGTGGTCGGCCGCTCGAACCTGGCGGGAAAGCCGGTCGCGATGATGCTGCTGGCCAACAACGCGACTGTCACCGTCGCCCACTCTAAGACCAAAGACCTCGCCGGCGTTTGCCGCTCGGCCGACATTCTCGTCGCGGCGATAGGCATACCGAAGATGATCAAGAAAGATTTTGTAAAACCCGGCGCCGCGGTCATAGACATCGGCATAAACAGGACCAGAGACGGGCTTTGCGGAGACGTGGATTTTGAAGAAGTAAAAGATATCGCCGGCTGGCTCACTCCCGTGCCGGGCGGCGTGGGCGCTATGACCATAACGATGCTGATGAAGAACACCCTTACCGCCTGCGAAAGCCAGAACGAAACAAAGCTATGAAAACAATAAAAATAAAACAGTTGAAGGCGTCGGCGAAAACTTTTTCGTTCCTTGAAAAAAAGGGATTGATAAAGGTTGTGAGGCCCACCTCGAAAATACTGGGCACCAGGACCGAGACCGGCGCGGTGGACGTTTTCTACCGCTCGGACGAAAAGTTCGGCGGGCACAGCCTGCTCGGCGTCGGCAAGAGGAACACGGAGATCGAGTTCAGTTTTCACCCGGATAACGAGGATCTCGTGCTTTTAAATCCCGGCAAAAAGAATTACAAGCCGCTCTTTCTGATACTGAGCTTCTTGAAAAAACGCGGCTTCCTGGAGAAACTGAGGCGGGGGGAGCTCGGGAACAGCGACTTCGCCGCCGTGAGGCTGGAATTCAACGATCCCCGGACGATGTTCTTCACCGTGCTCAAAGACGCGGTCCACTGCGAGATAACCGTGCCCGGCCGGGGACAACACCCGGTGTTTTTCGTGACCGAACCGTCAAAACTCGCGATGAACCGCGTGGTAACCGACAGATACAAGTTCCTGCTGGCGGGCAAACAGAGGAGAAAATGAAAATACTGCCGCTGATAAACCTGATAGTTCCCGTTATCGCGGGTTTCGTGTTTTTTTCCATGGCGGCCGAGATAAAAAGGGTCAGCAAGATAAGGATGATAATGTTCGGCGAGATAGGCTACAGGAAGGTTTTCGCGGCTTTCCTAATGTTCGGGATCTACTTTATGACCCGGCCACTCCAGAACATCATCGGCCCGCACCCCTGGCCGCTGATCATCAACTGCGCGAGGCAGTTCTTCCTGATGGCCGTCATATCGCCCGCGATACTGGTCGGCATATTCCACTGGGTGCCGAGCGACAAGGGCACGCCCAAGTCGACCGTTTTCGCGGCCTACGCCGTAGGCGTGCTGATGGCCCTTATGTTCATCCTCGTAAATTCCGTAGCGATAAGCGGCTCGAAAGTGCTCACCACCTATTTTGGTTTCAACGTTTACGACGCGACCTGGTTCTCCACCGGGCCCCTGAGGATAGAACTCGTCCTCATCCACCTGATGACCCAGTTGATCTCCCCGGTAGGTTTTTTCGTGCTGGCGGCCGCGTACGTCCGCCACAGGAGGTATAACTACCCCCTGAGCAACATTTACAACCAGATGCAGAAAAAATGGAAACTTCTCGAGATAGGACTTCTTACTTTCGCGGGCTCGCTCATGGTCGCGGGTTTTGCCGCCTTCTTCGGCCAGTATTACACCTATCTCTGGGTGATATATTTTACGGGCGCCATCATAGCCGGCGTGATCTGGCTAAAGAGCATAGAGATCCCGCCCCGCGAGAACCCGCCCGACCTGCAGGACAACCCCGCAAAATAACATAAACGAATTATTTTTACTCCCTGTGAGCGTGCCGTCTAAAGACCTGCTAATATATATTTGTTTTGTTATAGGAGTACGGGTACCAGGCTGCCAGAGGCGGGTTTCAATCGAAAAGAGTGGCGTCGCAGAATGTGCGTTCGAGGCACTCGCTTCCGCACGAGTTTTCCTGTCCGAGCCGGACCAGCCGCTCACGGTAGTTCCGCATTTCTTCGCCGTTCCATATTTCACCGAGCGAGTTCTTCGCGACGCTGCCAACGAAATCGCAATGGCAGTAAGGCCGGACGCGGTGATCGCCGCAAATCTCTATTTTTTCCCACGGCACCCTGCACGGTCTCGATTTTTCTCCGTTGAGCGCTTCATTAAAGGACCCCCTTTTGCGACCGCCTAAGGCGAAATGTATTATATAGCTGACCCCGAGTTTCCCTGAGAGCTCTTCCACGCGCCCGAACGCTTTGGAAAGGTATTCCTCGACCCTCGGGTCGCTGTCGATGTTCTCTCTGACGTATGACTCCCGGTTAAAATCCAGTAACCTTAAAAAGTTCACGTGTTCTATCCCGTGCGCTTTCGCAAAGCCAATAACTTCCGGTATCTCCCTGTAGTTCGATCGCATAACGATAAAACTCATGCATATAAGCGGTCTCGAAAGACGAGGCCTGCCGAGGCGCAACCTTTTAATTAGTTCCAGATTCGCGAGCAACCCCTCGAACGAAGCTCCGCGCCGGATGCGTTCATAAGTGCCCTTTGTCACCCCGTCAATGGAAAACCTGACTTCGACGCTGTTCGCAATAAATTTATTAGCCCATTTTTCATCGACTAGCGTGCCGTTCGTGGTGATTATCTGGCTTATGTGGGGGTATTTTGCCGCGGCGTCGAACAGGCGCTCGAAATTTTCAAGCAGCAGTACCTCGCCGCCTATCCACTCCACGCGCCTTGCGTACGGGAAAAGCGCCGTGAATTCATCGAGCGCCGCTTCCGGGATCACGCTGCCGGTCTTTTCGTAACACATGGCGCAATTCAGGTTGCATTTGTCGGAAAGCGACGCCAGGAGGTGCTGTGGTTTTGAAACGAGGAGTGTTTTGCCGCTCAGGTATTCGAGCCGGTTAAGGAAGATATTCTTGTAGAACGTTTCGGTCGAGTTATCATGAAGATACTGCAGCGCTTCCCCTAGCTCGCCGTGGTTTGTGCCGTCCCGGTAGACGCCGTTGATAAAGCTCAGGAGTTCGCTCTTCTCCCGGCCGGACCGGGCTTTTGCTTCATCGAGGATTCGCATGCTGGTATTACCTTAAGGACGGTGTCAGATGAGGGAACACGCGACCTGCGCCGCCCGGACAGCGTCCTTGGCGTAGCCGTCGGCGCCTATCTCTTTTGCGTATTTTTCGGTGACGGGCGCACCGCCTATAAGTATCTTTACGGGGACCTTGCGCTCGTTCCTTTCGCGGACAACTTTCTCCATCTCGGGCATGGTGGTGGTCATCAGCGCGGAAAGGCCGATCAGCGGGGCGTTGTGCTTGAGCGCCGCTTCCACGATATTTTTCGCCTCCACGTTCTTTCCCAGGTCGATGACATCCCACCCGTGGCTCTCGAGCACCGCCGCTACTATGTTCTTTCCAATGTCGTGAACGTCGCCTTTCACCGTCGCGAGCACGATCTTGCCCAGGGAAAACCCGGAATCTTTCCTGAGGAGCGGCTTTATAACGGCAAAAGCCGCCTGCGCGGTTTCCGCGGAGAGTATGACCTGCGGCAGGAAATATTCTTTTGACGCGAACTTCTCGCCGACCTCGTTGAGTGCCCTGAGTATCATATCGTTGGCGATCTTCAGGGGCTCGAAGCCCGCGCCTAGCGCCTCCCGCACGGCCAGTGCGATCTCCTCGCGGTTCCCGTCCAGGACCGAGGTGTAGACGCGCTCGTCCGGGGACAGCGCCCTGGTTTCCTGCGCCGGTGTTTTCTTCGCGAAGCCCGAGTATTTCGCTATGTACTTCTTTCCCGAGGGGTCGGCCCCGGTGAGGAGCTCCCGCGCCAGAGGGTCGTCCGTCCCCCAGTCCTCGAAGGGATTGAGTATCGCCATATCGAGGCCCGCTTTTACCGCGAGCTTGAGGAACGTCGAGTTCAGGACCTGCCTCGCCGGCAGCCCGAACGAGACGTTGGAAACGCCGAGTATGGTCTTGACGCCCGGCCATCTTTTCTTCGATTCCGTTATGGCTTTGAGCGTTTCGGCGGCGAGGCCGGGAGCGGCGCTCGCGGCGAGCGTCAGGTAGTCTATTATTACTTCGCTTTCGGGGATGCCCGCTTTCCCGGCTTCTTCAAGGATGCGTCCCGCTATCGCGATCCGTTCCGGGGCCGTCTTCGGTATGCCTTTTTCGTCAGTGGTCAGGCCGATGAGCGCCGCGCCGTAGCGCCTGGCCAGCGGCAGGATCCTGTCTAGCTTCTCCCGCTCGCCGTTGACCGAATTGATGATGGGTTTTCCCGCGCAGGCCTTGAGGCCGGCCTCGAGAGCGCCCGCGAGGCTCGAATCCAGGCACAGGGGCACGGGCACCACTTCCTGGATCTCCGCGACGGCCCTGGCCATAAGCAGCGCTTCGTCGGCGCCGGGCATCCCCAGGTTCATATCGAGCACATCGGCGCCCGCCGCGGCCTGTTTCCTCGCTTCACCGCGCAGGGTCGAATAATTGTCGGCCAGCAGTTCTTCCTGGAATTTTTTGCGGTTCGTGGGGTTTATACGCTCGCCCACGATAAACAATTTTTTTACGCTGGGCAGGATAGCTTTGACGAGCTTGTTATTAAAACCCGCCGTTTCAGGCTCTTGATTTATCAGGTCTATCGCTTTTGTCCGCGATGAGAGCAGGAATTTTTCTCTCGGCTTGCGGGCCGCGGGCGGTTTGCCCTTGAGCCTGGCGGAGAGAAGTTTAATGAATTCGGGGTTCGTGCCGCAGCAGCCGCCGAGCAGGTTCACGCCGTAAGAGTGGGCCTTGACGCTCGCCTGCAGGAACTCTTCGGGCGTCCCGGGGAAAACCGTCTGGCGGTTTATGAGTTTTGGCATGCCGGCGTTCGGTTTGAAAGATATGGGAAGCTGCGTGTAGGAGGCGAGCAGTTTCGCGAGCCTGGCCAGCTCCTCCGGGCCCACCGAGCAGTTCATTCCCACGGCGTCCGCGCCCATGGCCTCGGCGACGGCGAGAAAGGAGAGCACGTCGGTGCCGGTAACGGTCGTGCCGTCGTCGGTAAACGTCATCTGGGCTATGATAAAACCGGAATAATTGTCTTTCGCGGCGAGCAGGGCCGCTTTTACCTCGCGGATGTCGGCCATCGTTTCTATGACGAGAAAATCGGGGGATTCCGCGGCGAGCGAGCGGATCTGCTCGGAGAAGACGTCGTAGGCTTCGTCGAATTCGACGGGCCCCAGCGGGGAGAGGTAGGCTCCCACGGGCCCGACGTCCGCGCCCACCAGGCCGCCGAAGCTTTTGGCGACTTCCCTGGCGACTTTCACTCCGCTCCTGTTTATGGCGTCGAGCGAGACCTCGAGGCCGTAATCCTTGAGCTTGAGCCTGTTGGCGCCGAAAGTGTTCGTCAGCACCGCTTCGGAGCCCGCCTTGAAATAATCCATGTAAACGGTTTTGAGCCGGTCCGGGTATTTGATGTTGAGCACTTCCGGAGCGCCTATGTCGGAGAGATAGCCGCGCCTGTGCAGTTCCGTGCCCAGGGCGCCGTCAAGTATCACGACGCGCTCTGAAAGCAGGTTCTTAAATTGTATTTTATCCATTATGTTCCCTGTTCTCGTTTTTTAAGCCCAGTATCGCTGAAACGGATTTTTCGGGCAGCATCTGGAAAGTCTCAGTTACCTTTATGCCGGCCTGCCCGGCGCCCAGCCAGGCGAGAAAATCCTTCTGGCAGGAGAGCTGCCAGTCGCCGTAACCGGGAGAGAACCGCCTTGTCGCGGCCAGCCCTCTTTTTGAAGCCTCGTTCCTGATCTGCGCGTTCGTTATTTCAGCGAGCTCTTCGGCGGCGACCGAGCCCGCGGCGTCAAGCACGAGCGCCCTGGTGGTTTCCCTGTCTTTAAGGTATTTGTCCCTCAGCGCTTCGAGGGCGGGGCCTATGGTCACCGCGAAACCCGCCGCCTCGGAGCAATCCCTCAGGAGCCGCGCGATGCCGGAGCTCTCGATAACGAAACAAGGTTCAAGGAGCGCTGTTTTTGGGCCTGAAAATCTCAGCGGGCTTGAAGCGACCACCTGCTTCGGCGAAAGAAGTTTTTTTGCCGTTGCCAATTCTTCATCAAAGATTTCTTTGATTTTATGATCAATTTTAGTTTTGCCGTTCGCGAATCCCAGCCTCGCGAGCACCTTGGCCTGGGGAATCTCAAATTTTTTGAATTGGACCTGGTTGATAACCATAAGTTTTTTGACTCAGTAATTCAATGAAATATACCATAAATAACCGCATTTATCAAGGTAAAAACCGGCATAATTGACAAAACTAGATTATTGTGGTAAATTTAAGAGCGCGGATAAGTGCCGCGCCTGCCGAAGAAAACTCGAAAACGGACGCTTTAATCGTGAGCCGTTTCCTGCGGCCGGCCGTTCGACCGTATTATTAATGCGATGCGTCAAATATTTTTTTCCTTATTGCTATTATCTTGTTTCGCGGCTGCCGCCTTCGCGGGCGGCATGGAAATGTACGGCGGGTCCACTCTTTTCGACTCCCAGCACTCGAAAGGGCCTTTCATCGAGCTTTTCCTGAAACACCGGTTCGGCCAATGCGCCGGTTACGATAAAAAAAGCGGCAGGATACTTTCCTCTCTGCCCGGCAGCTGTTACGTGGAACAGGCCATCGGGAGCGGCTCGAAGTCCAGGAGCCTGGTGGTCCCCGATCCGCCCGACGGTAAATACACGCTTTCCGTGACGGCCAACGAAAGCGGCGTCTACCTCGTTGAGGTCGACGTGATGGTCAACGACGATTACGTGTCAAAAAGCATTTCCGGGCTTGCCTCGTCGGGCGATGTCCAGGAGATCGAAATATCCTATTCGAATTCCGTCGCGGCCCAACTCCTCATAAGCAAAAAAGTCGACCTGGCCCTCCTCAAGAGAGAAATTGAGATGGCCCTCAGGAAGGGCAGGCTTGACAGGCAGACGGGAAAAGACCTCGTCAGGGACCTGATGCACCTCGACCGCGCCCTGGCCTGTAACGTTCAGGCGGACGCCCGGAACCACCTGGGGCTTTTTATAAGCCGGCTCCAGAAAAGGCAGGAGAAGTTCAGGATAAAGAGCCAGAGGGACATCAAGAACTGGTTCACGGACTATTTTACGGCCAACCCCCACGACCTGCTGGAAATAGAGGGTAAAAAAGACGTGTTCTTTTTGAATATAGACAATATCCGGGAGCAAAAAAAGGAAGACTGGTTCGAAGCCCGGTCGGTCGCGATACTGCTGGAAGACGCAAACACGATGCTCGCCGGCCTGTCACGCCCTTGAGGAAAACTAAATGATTACGGCAGTCCTTTCAATTTTAGTGGTGGTCCTGGTCCTGTTCGTCATTTGGCAGTCGAGAAAACCGCCTTCGAGCGGCAGGGAATTCGGGCTTCTGCAACAGCAGGTCGAGAGCCTGCGGGGCCAGCTCGCGGAAAGCCTCAGGTGCAACACCGAGACCGTCAACAAACAGCTCACCGGCATAATAGAACAGGTGAACCTGCAGCTCAACGCCGTGACTGGCCAGATGGTCAGCGCGCAGAAAACTATGGGGGAGCGGCTCGATAACGCCGCCAGGGCCGTTTCCGATGTGCACAAGGGGATCGGTTCCCTTTCCCAGGCGGCCGAGCGTATCTTTGAGGTGGGAAAAGACATCTCGAGTTTGCAGGGGATACTGCAGGCGCCGAAATTGCGCGGCGGCCTGGGCGAACTGCTGCTCGGCGACGTCCTCGCCCAGGTGCTGCCCAGGGAGCATTTCGAACTGCAGAAAAAATTCAGGAGCGGGGAGACCGTGGACGCCGTGATACGCCTCGGTGCGGGCCTCGTGCCGGTGGACTCCAAGTTCCCCCTGGAAAATTTCAAGCGCCTGATAGAGACCGAGGACGAGAACGAGAGGAAGAACGCCAAAAAGAAGTTCGCGTCAGACGTGAAAAAGCACATCGACGCGGTCGCCTCGAAATACATCCTGCCCGACGAGGGGACGTTCGATTTCGCGCTTATGTATATCCCCGCCGAGAACGTCTACTACGAAACGATCATCAAGGACGAGAGCTCCGGCGAGAGCGTCTCCGACTACGCCCTCAAGCACAAGGTAATCCCGGTCTCCCCGAACTCCTTTTACGCCTACATCCAGGCCATAGTCCTCGGCCTCAAGGGCATGCGCATAGAAAAAAGCGCCCAGGAGATAATAAAGCACCTCGCGCGCCTCAAGGGCGATTTCGAGCGCTTCAAAAAAGATTTCGACGTGCTCGGCGGCCACATAACGAACATAAAGAATAAATACGACGAAGCCTCGAAACGCTGCGACAACCTCGGCGATAAACTCCTCTCCACCGGCGAAGCCGACGCCTCCGCGGTTCTGCCCGCAGAAACCGATAAACCACTTTAAACAGCTCTCCATAGCCATGCGGCCTGCCCTCCGTAAACCCCCGCGCCCTTTTCCGGTAGAAACTATTCAGCGAAATGGAGAAAAAACCATTGGGGCGGAGCTTTATATTGGCTAGAATCATACTGATGGGCATAACTGAGCGGGGGGGAGCCTTTCCTGCTTTCGCGAGGAAGCGGAACGGCTTTTGCGTGGAGGCTAAATGAAAATTCCCGGCGGGAAAATGAGAGTTATTTCCAACAGCGGCGAACCTTTCTCAGGCAGAATGGAGGCGGGCCGCCTGCTCGCGCAGGAACTGGCGGAATACAAAGGTAAAAATACGGTCGTGCTCGGCATACCCAGGGGCGGGATGATGATCGCGGGGGTCATAGCCCGCGAACTAGGGTCCGAACTCGATATAGTGATCTCGAGGAAGCTGAGAGCGCCGATGAACCCCGAGCTCGCCATCGGCGCCGTGACCGAGAGCGGCAAGGTTTTTCTGGATGACAGGTTCGCGGACGAGATGAGCTGGCAGGCCGCGTACGTCTCGGACGAAAAGGCCTTCCAGCTCGGCGAGATACGCAGGCGGGTGAAGCTCTTCCGCGCCGTAAAACCTAAGATCACCCTAGAGGGCAGGACGGTCATCATAACCGACGACGGCCTCGCCACGGGCTCGACGATGCGGGCGGCCGTCTGGTCGGCCAGGCAGGAACACCCTGATAAGATCATCGCGGCCCTGCCGGTCGCCCCGGAGGATTCGCTCAGGAAGATCGCCGGGATGGCCGATGAAACGGTGTGCCTGAAAGTACCGCCGGAATTTTTCGGCGTGGGCCAGTTCTACCGGGACTTTTCCCAGATAGAGGACATAGAGGTCATAGAGATACTCAAAAACAGCGCGAAAAAAAGTGAACGGGAACCTGCCGGAGCTACCGAGAAGCAGGTGCTCAAAGCGATGAAGGGCCGTGTCCTCGGCGCAGCCGAGCTGATGGGGAAATACGGGAGATAACTATTTGCGAGGAAGAAAGAAGGTGGGTTGAAAATTATTAAAATCTTATTTTGTTGTTGCCAAATACCATAAATGGAATTTGGCGCCGCCAATGGGATTTGAACCCATGATCTCCGCCTTGAGAGGGCGATGTCCTAAACCGCTAGACGATGGCGGCAGCGTAAACATTTATATTAAGTTTTCAATACATTTTTGATTTTATGAAGCTTTCTCAATTCTTTTAAAATCAAAATGTTGTCCAAATGTTGTCCTGTTTGATTCCTGCGAATGAATAGACAACTTGTTAAGCTGATGAATCTCTTCTTTCTGAAAATCAGGCGCCAGATGCGCGTAATACTTCTCTGTAGTACTGCTCGATGCGTGACCTAACCATCTGCTAACCGTGTGAATATTAACACCCGCCATAACCAGATGACTCGCGAATGAATGCCTTAGCGTGTGAAACCGGCAATTACGAAATCCGATTCTTTTACATGCCTTGATAAACCGATGCGATATATAAGATGGGCTTAGAGGATTTAATACTCTACTCTGTAGGTCTTTAACATTTTCATACAGCTCAATTAAGAAGCTGTATAAAATATCATTCATAGGGATATGCCTTGCTTTCCCGGATTTTGATGTCGGCACATAAATATCCCTGGAACTCATGTTAATGTTTTCCCATTTCATAGAACATATTTCGCCTCTGCGCATCCCAGTATGGAGAGCAGTTAAG
>Ga0265316_10000243_pt1 | contig 62692 bp, 52 predicted proteins | sample 4522metaG_FD_202092 | JGI IMG/M metagenome (GOLD analysis project Ga0265316, IMG submission 202092) | Rhizosphere microbial communities from Carex aquatilis grown in University of Washington, Seatle, WA, United States - 4-5-22 metaG | ecosystem: Host-associated > Plants > Roots > Rhizosphere >... | reverse complement strand
CGCAAGTCCATCGACGCCTTCCTGCGCAGCGTGACCGCCCAGCGCCTCACCCTTCCCGGCGACCCCGCCGCCCGTCCACTGGCCTTCCGATCCCAAGAATCATTTGTGTGAGTGGAACGAACTCTGGGGCACCGGTGGAGTTTCGGGTACGGGAGGAATCTCCGCAGCTGGTGGGAGTCCCTCGACGGGCGGGGCGGGCGGAAAAGGTGGCACGGGCGGAAGCACCGGGACCGCACACACTGGCGGCACCACCAGCACTGGCGGCACCACAGATAGCGGAAGTGGCGGAGCCGGCGGTACCATTCCCCCAAGCACAGGGATCCCGTCGGGATATCCCGCGCCCACGGTAGACAATGCCGGCAAGTGCACGACGGTACAGATGTCGGGCGGTTTCTGTCCTGGCGGCGGCGCCGGTCCCGTCTGTTTGCAGTGCCTCTTCGGGAGCACCACCTACAACACCTCCGAAGCGCTGCCCGCGCCAGCGGATGCAACTTCATTGGCCGGGGACTACGTGGCAACCGTTCAGCTTGGCAGCGTAGGTCCCGTCTTCGTCAGTGCGGAGTCGAGTCGGGGTCTTCTGGCGCAGGGTGCGGCCTCGCAGCAATACGCGTTCGTCGTTGATGTGCGGCCGATGGAGGGGCAACCCAAACACGCTGGCGGTCCCGTGGGATACGCGGGCCTCGACCTGTTCTTCTCCGGCCCAGCCGGTCTCAAAGTCTCGGGGATCGGCTATGCCCTGGCCTCGGCCTCGCCCGCCACGAAACCCGTCATGGTCTACATCGCGGGTGACTCCACCGTGTGCGACCAGACCGGGAATGTCTACGGTGGCTGGGGCCAAATGATCCCTCAGTATTTCGGACCTCCCGTGGGGTTTGCCAACTACGCCAACAGCGGAGCCGCCTCCGGATCGTTCGGCACCTATTGGAATATGATCAAGGCCAAGTGGCAACCGGGCGACTGGGTGATGATCCAGTTCGGTCACAATGACGGGAACAATTCTGACGCTACAGTCCAGGCCAATCTGGAGAAGATGGTGGCAGACGCTCAAGCCGCAAATGTCACCCCGCTCCTCGTGTCTCCTCCCGCTCGCGTGCAGTTCACCGGTTCGACCAACGGCGATCAATCCAGTCTTCACGCAGCAGCAGCCAAGGCCACGGCAGCTTCAAAGAAGTGCGACTACATCGACTTAACGGCCCTCTCGAACGCTTGGTACAACTCGATTGGCAAGACCGCCTCGTTGACATTCCACGCGCTCGGCGGCGCCACGCACACCAATCTCGCGGGTGCCGACAAGCTCGCGGCCTTGTTGGCCAAGGCCATCAAAGATCAGAACATCGGACTGGCGAAGTACTTGAGACCGTAGATCACACGATCGCGATTGGCTACACGCGTACCGCCAGCACGAACTTGAGGTAGTTGCCCTCGGGGAAACCGGGATGCACGGGAAAGTCAGGAGGAAGACCCTGGCGCTCGATGATCCGCAGTTCAAAGCCGCGCAGGGCTGCACCCTCGGCCATGGCCTTGTCCACCTCGGCGGCGGACAGCTTGACCGCGTTGCTGGCAAACGCGAGCAGGCCGCCCGGTTCAAGCACAGCGCCGGCGGCTCCGGCCAGTTCAGCCAGATCGGAAGCCGCCGAAAACGTGCGGCCGGGACCCTGGCCATGCGCAAAGGTCGGCGGATCGCAGATCACGATGTCGAAGCGCCGACCGCGCGACGAGAATCGCTCAAGCATTTTGCTGGCTTCGCCGGTGACTTGTTCCATGCGGGCCGGATCAAGGCCGGATAGCTCATAGTTCCGTCGCGCACGTGCGTGGGCCTTGGCCGAGGTGTCGACCGCAACCACCTCGGTGGCGCCGGCCCTTGTCGCGCGTACCGAGAAAGCACCCGTGTAGGAGAAGAGATTCAGCACGCGGCGCTCGGCCGCCCGCCGGGTCACGCTGTCGCGGCCCAGGCGCATGTCGGGGAAGAAACCCACGCCCAGGGGGGCTGTCACGTCGACTGCGAAACGGCAGCCATCCTCTTCGACCACGACTTCAAGAGGGGCTTCCTCGCCCCGTGCCCGGGCCGCAGGCTCGGCTGGGGCCTGGCCGCCCAAGGGGCGCAGCCGTTTCTGTTCGTAGATGCCGCGCGGATGAATCGACTCGGTGATCGCGTCCAGCAGCTCATCGCGCCAAGGCATGGCGCCCGCCGAATACCACTGCACCACCACGAAGTCGGCGTAGCGATCCACGGTAACTCCGGGCAAACCCTCGTTCTCGCCGGCAAACAGGCGAACGGCGTTCGGGGCGTTAGGGCCAAGAAGCAGCCAGCGCAACTGCACGGCGCGTTGGAATCGCTTGGCGATGGTTCCAGCTCCGGCGTGAACCGGCTCGGCCGGATCGCGCGACAGCACACGAATCGCCACCGGATGGTCCTGGTCCACGTAGCCGCGCGCAACAAAGCCGCCATTTGCCGCCATCAAGTCGACGACCGCGCCAGTGGGCTCGCCGATGACACGGCTGGCCAATGCTTCGCGAAAGACCCAAGGGTGGCCGCTGCGCAGACGCCGCACGACGTCGTCGGGGAGCCGATACGAACCTGCGCGGACGAACACTGCCGCGCCGGGCGCCCGGGGAATTCTGGGCGCATGGCCCTCTTTGCGGTTCACTTTGACGCTCCGAGGCGGCAGGGAGCAGGCAGGCGGATGACGGTGCAAAATGGAGCAAACACGTTGGGCATTGAACCATAGGGAGCGCTTCCCCCCCTGTCAAACGTGTTAACGCCCATCCAGGGGATTGACTTTGAACGGACTCGCCGGGAAACTGCGTGGGAAGCGCGCCTACATCTAGTGCGCTCCATAGCTTGTGATCCGAAAGAAAGGAATTTCCCCATGACGAGTGGGCTTGGGACAACTGGGAAGGCCACCGTGCCCCCCGATGAAGCCATTGAAGAGATTTCCGGCCTCCTCGAAATGGACGACTTGAAAGGCGGAGATTCGCAGTCCGCTGGTGGTTCTGAGCAGGCGGTGACTGGCGACGGGCATGGCGCGGGCGATGCGCACGAAGTCTCCATGGAGACACCGGGACCGGTGAACTTCGATTCATATCTCGTGCCTCCTCCCGTCGCAGACGAGTCTTCGACGGGACAAGCGCCTGAGGCTGAATCCGCCTCTTCGACCAACATGGCCTACGAGGATCTCCTGGAAAAGCTGGTGTTGCCTGCGACGCCAACCGCTCCCCCCGAGCCAGTGCAATCCGAAGAGCCGCCGCCGTTTGCTTCGCCGCGGACGAGTTCCTCGTATTCTGCGGCCTCATCCCCAGGCAGCCTCTTCCAATCGAACGCGACGCCCGGCCCCCAACCCGAAGAGCGCACGGTCGTCACGGCCAATCCGCTTCTGGCCGAAGAACAGGAAGCCGCTGCTCGCGAGGCCGAGAGCTACATCCTCCCACCGGCTGCGGTGCCAACACCCGCGTTTGCGGCGTATCCGATCGTGGCGCAGCCGGCCAACCCACCAGTTCCGTCTGCCAGCTTGGCCCCAAGGAAGGTTGTTCAGGTCTCGTACCCGGTTCTCGGCGGCATGCTGCTCGGCGCGGCTTTTGTCGGCGGCCTGTTCACCTGGGGCATGAGGCCATCACGCGTGGCGGCGCCGTCCCCGACCCTCGTGGCCACGCCCGTGGTCCCCGTCCAGCCCCTGCGGCCTGTGAGTCCTCCGCCGCAGGTGGAGCAGCTTCCCACCCAGGCGCCACCCCCACCGGCCCCGGCGGCCGCAAAGCCCGCTGCCGCTGCCGAGGCCCAGCCGGCCCGCGAAGTTCCGGCGGCCGAACCCGCAGCGGAATCTGGAGAGGGCGAGGCAAAGGCCGCGCCCAAAGCCAAGGCGCATCACGCCGTTGCCAAGGCTCCTCGCCCGCCCAAGGCCGTCGCGCCGGTCGCTTCCAAGCCGGTCGCGGCCAAGCCAGTCGCGGCCAAGCCCGCCCCTGCCAAGCCCGCCCCCTCCAAGAAAGGCGGCAAGGGCTGGGTTGATCCATTCCTATAGCCGGGCTTGGGTCCGGTTGGCGCCGGGTCGGCCCTGGGCCGCGCGGGGCGCTCTCTTGCCTCGCTCTTAACCCCCTGTTAGTGTTTTACAATTGCTAAAGGAGCCGTTCATATCTGTCGACGGCTCATGGGGGTAACATGAGTCGACTAGGAGAGCTCTTACTGCGGGATCAGATTATCTCGCCGGAGCAGCTCCAACGCGCGCAGGAAGAGAGCCGAAAGTCGGGCGACCGACTGGGGAATGCTCTTATCAAGACTGGGGCAATTCCCGAGGAGGATCTGACCCAGTTCCTGTCCAAGCAGTACGGCGTCCCCGCGGTCAACCTGGCGGAGTTCGACATTGACGCCGAGGTCATCGCTCTCGTGCCCAAGGACGTGGCGATCCGGCATCGCGTGGTTCCGGTCAACCGAGCCGGCTCCTCCCTGATCGTCGCCATCGCGGATCCTTCCAACATCCTCGCCATCGACGATCTCAAGTTCGTAACCGGCTACAACATCGAGGCCGTCGTGGCCTCTGACGTCGGCATCTCGGACGCCATCGAGAGGTACTACAACAAGAAGGAAGAGCTCGACATCACCAAGGTGATGAACGAGATCCAGGAGGAGGTGGAGGTCGGGAAGGACTCCGAAGAGATCAACTTGATGGATCTCGAAAAGGCCGCCGACGACGCCCCGGTGGTCAAGTTGTGCAACCACCTCTTGCTTTCGGCCATCCAGAAAGGCGCCTCTGATATCCATGTCGAGCCCTACGAGAAGAGCTATCGGGTGCGGTTCCGGGTCGACGGCGTTTTGCACGAGGAGATGTCGCCGCCGGTGAAGCTCAAGGCCGCGCTCTCCAGTCGCCTCAAGATCATGGCCCACCTGGATATTGCTGAACGCCGGTTGCCCCAGGACGGCCGCATCAAGCTCAAGGTGGGCGAAGACAAGGAAATGGATTTCCGCGTCTCGGTGCTGCCTACCCTGTTCGGGGAGAAGATCGTCCTCCGCCTCCTCGACAAGGGCAATCTGCAACTCGACATGACCAAGCTTGGCTTTGAACAGGACCAGCTCAACGATTTCAAGCGTGCCATTGAGAGTCCTTACGGCATGGTGCTGGTCACTGGCCCCACCGGCTCGGGCAAGACCACAACCCTGTATTCGGCCCTCTCCGAGCTCAACACCCTGTCCGACAACATCTGCACCGCCGAGGATCCGGTCGAGTTCAACCTGTCCGGCATCAACCAGGTTCAGATGCACGAAGATATCGGGCTGAATTTCGCCGCGGCCCTGCGCTCGTTTTTGCGGCAGGACCCCGACATCATCATGATCGGCGAAATTCGCGACTTTGAAACGGCCGAGATTGCCATCAAGGCCGCGCTCACCGGCCACTTGGTCTTGTCCACCCTGCACACCAACGACGCGCCTTCCACCATCACCCGTCTGCTCAACATGGGGGTCGAGCCATTCCTGGTCACAGCTTCGGTGCAGCTCGTGCAGGCGCAGCGCCTGGTGCGCAAGATCTGTGCGGGGTGCAAGCAACCCACGGAAACGCCGGTGGACGAACTCAAGTCCCTGGGCGCGACTGACGAGGAGATCGCCACCGCAACCTGCCACCGCGGCGTCGGCTGCCAGGTGTGCGGCGGATCGGGCTACAAGGGCCGCGTCGCGCTCTACGAGGTCATGCCCTTCAAGGATGCTTTGAAGGAGCTGGTTCTGCAGGGGGCGGCTGCGGTCGAGATCAAGGCCGAGGCCATCCGCGTGGGCATGCGAACCCTGCGCATGTCGGGCGTGCGCAAGATCTGCGAAGGCGTCACGTCCGTGGACGAAGTCGCTCGCATAACCGCCGCCGACTAAAGGATTCTATTGGAAAACAACCCGAGCCAGTCCGCGCCGCCTCAGTCGACCGGACTCACGGTCAACCTGCAGCAGCTACTCAAGGCCATGGTGGAACAGGGGGCCTCAGACTTGCATATCACCACGGGAACGCCGCCGCAGCTTCGCATCGACGGGGTGCTGGTTCCCTTGCGGGTCAATCCCCTGTCGCAGGTGGACACCAAGCAGCTCTGCTATTCGGTTCTGACTGACACGCAGAAGCTGCACTTCGAGGAAAACCACGAGCTGGACTTCTCGTTCGGCGTGCGCGGGCTGGCGCGTTTTCGCGCGAATTTGTTCATGCAGCGCGGGGCGGTGGGCGGCGCCTTCCGAACCGTCCCCTTCAAGATTTCCACCTTCGCCGAGCTGGGGTTGCCGCCGGTCATCGAGGAACTGTGCAACAAGCCGCGCGGGCTGGTTTTGGTTACAGGACCCACGGGCTCGGGCAAGACGACCAGCCTGGCGGCGATGATCGACAAGATCAATTCCGAGCGGCACGAACACATCATCACCATCGAAGATCCGATCGAATATCTGCATCCGCACAAGAAATGCCTGATCAACCAGCGCGAAATCGGCTCCGACACAGAGTCATTCAAGAAGGCCCTCAAGTACATCCTGCGCCAGGACCCCGACGTGGTGTTGGTCGGCGAAATGCGGGATCTTGAAACCATCGAGGCGGCGTTGGTGACGGCGGAAACCGGCCACCTTTGTTTCGCCACCCTGCACACCAACTCGGCGGTGCAGACCATCAACCGCATCATCGACGTGTTTCCCCCGAATCAGCAGTCGCAGATCCGGGCGCAACTCTCCTTCGTGCTCGAAGGCATCATCAGCCAGGCGCTGCTTCCTCGCGCCACCGGACAGGGCCGCGTCCCGGCCCTGGAGGTGATGGTTCCCAACGCCGCCATCCGCAATCTCATCCGCGAGGACAAGATTCACCAAATCTATTCGATTATGCAGATCGGCCAGGGCAAGTCCGGCATGCAGACCCTGAACCAAAGCCTGGCCAGCCTGTACCTGCGGCGCCTCATCACCCTGGAAGAGGCGGTCGGCCACACCTCCGACCCGGACGAGTTGGAGCAGATTATTTCGGCCGGAGGGAGCGCGCCGGGCGGCCGCTCGCCGGGCGGCGGACGACCGTCCCTGGGAAGGGGGTAGACTCACATGGCAGCACAGCTCACAGCGTTCACTTGGGAGGCCCGCACGCGCAACGGCGACGTGAAGAAGGGCGTGATGGAGGCCGAGACCGAGGAGGCCGTCCACAACAAACTCAAGTTGCAGCAACTGCAGCCGGTGGTGGTCAAGAAGCAGGCCCGCCAACTCAGTTTCCAAATCGGCACCGGGGTCAACGTCAACGACATCGTGATCTTCACCCGCCTGTTCGCCACCATGATCGACGCGGGTCTGCCCATCGTGCAGTGCCTGGAGATTCTGTCGTCGCAATCGGAGAACAAGCGCTTCGGCAAGATCCTGGGGCAGGTGCGGGCCAACGTGGAAGGCGGGCTCACCCTGTCGGATTCCATGCGCCGCTTCCCCAAGATTTTCGACAACCTGTTCGTCAACCTGGTAGCCGCCGGCGAGGCGGGCGGCATCTTGGACACCATTCTGCAGCGTCTTTCCGTCTACATGGAGAAGGCCCAGAAGCTCCGGCGCCAAATCAAGGGCGCCATGGGCTACCCGATCACGGTTCTGTGTATCGCGACCCTGGTGGTCACCATCCTTCTCACCAAGGTCATCCCCACCTTTGAAAAGATGTTCAAGGACTTCGGCGGCGGCAAGCTGCCGGCGCCCACACAGTTCGTGATCGATCTCTCTTTTACCCTGCGCCACTATCTGCCTTTCATCGTCGCGGGTGGCATCGCGCTTGGCGTGATCGTCAAACTCATCCTCCGCACGCGCAAAGGGCGACTGGCTTTTGATGGCATGTTGCTCAAACTGCCAGTTCTCGGCCCGGTGATGCGCAAGACGGTCGTGGCGCGCTTCGCGCGAACCATGGGCACGCTGCTCGCTTCCGGCGTTCCCATTCTCGATTCCATGGAAATCGTGGCCAAGACCGCGGGCAATCTGGTCGTCAACGAAGGCATCATGTTCGTGCGGGCGCGTATCTCGGAAGGCAAGGATCTGGCCACGCCGCTCATGGAGACCGGGCTCATGCCTCCGATGGTGGTGCAGATGATCAGCGTCGGCGAGCAGACCGGTGCGCTCGACGCCATGCTGTCCAAGATCGCGGATTTCTACGAAGAGGAAGTGGATGTCGCCGTGGCCTCCATGACCCGCATGATCGAGCCTCTGCTCATGGTCTTCCTGGGCGGGGTCATCGGCGGCCTGGTTATCGCCATGTACATGCCGATCTTCGAGATGGCCGGCAACATCAAGGCCGGCTAGCGCCTGCGCATGGGTGAGACAGGAGCCCGCGCTGGGCACGAGGCCATCGCGCCTGCTGGACCGGTTGCGCCCGGCGCGGTGGACCTCGAGCCAACTGAAAGGGCTCGCCCGGAGGCGCTGCGAACCGTCACCTATCTGATGCTTGTGCGCACGGCCCTGGCGACCGTGCTCATGTTGTCGGTCGTCATTTTGGCCCTCACCTCGGGCAACACAGAGACGCTCTCGGGTCCGTTCGGCAGATTCGTGTTCGCCCTGCTGGCGACAACCTATGTGGCCACTCTGGCCTACGCACTTGGGTTGGGTCGCATCCAGGATCCCGTTCGTTTCGCTGATGTCCAGATCGGCGTTGACCTGGTGTTGGTCACTCTGCTCATCCACGCCACCGGCGGCGCGCAGAGCGGATACACGTTTCTCTACTTGGTCGATGTCGTGGCCGTCACGCTTCTGCCCAAGCGTTTTTCGCCCGGCAACGTGGCTGCCGCCAGCGCGTTGCTCTTCGTCGGGATTTCGCTGCTCGGCTACCTGCGCATTCTGCCCCCCATTCCGGGGCAGACCGTGTTCCCCTGGGACCTGACCCGGGAGGAGCTGGTGTTCCGCCTCGTCGTCTTCCTGGCCGGCGTGGTTTCGGTGGCCGCGCTCGGCATGAGTCTGCACGCCAAGACCCGCGACGCGCGCGAAAGGTTGGCCGAGCACCAGCGGATTGCGGGCGATCTGGCCTCTTTGCACCAGAACACAATTCGCTGCCTGTCCTCGGGCTTGGTCACCACAACGCTCGACGGATCCATAACCTCGATGAACGATGCGGCCTGCGAGATCCTCGGCATCAGGCCGCCCGCGCCGCTGGGCCAGCGGCTGGAGGGATTGATCCCGGGCATGGCGGCGGTGCTGGCCGAGGATCTGTCGCTCGGCCGCGTGATTCGCCAGGAAGTGGAGGCCATGCACACGAGTGGCACGCCCCGCTGCCTAGGGGTTTCCGCCACGCCGCTTTCCGACCACACCGGCCAGACCGTGGGCCGCGTGATCCATTTTCAGGATTTGACCGAGCTGCGCAGCATGGAATCAACCGTGCGGCGGTCCGAGCGCCTGGCCGGCATCGGCCGCCTGGCGGCCAACATTGCGCACGAGATTCGCAATCCGCTGGCCAGCATTTCCGGATCGGTGGAAGTCCTGCGCACGCAGCCCGGCACCGACGCCGAGGCCCGCCAGCTTATCGACATTGCCGTGCGCGAGGTGGATCGGGTCAACGGCCTCATTTCGGGGCTGCTCGACTACGCCCGGCCGCGCACCGAGGACCGCCAGCGCCTGGATTTGGGCGAGATGGTGACCGAGATCGCCAAGGTGTTCGAGCAAGAGCGCCGGTCTGCCGAGATCAGCGTGGTGCTGGACGTGGAGCCGGGCGTGGCTGTCGAGGGCGCGTCCGGCCAACTCCGTCAGGTCCTATGGAACTTGCTGCGCAACTCGGTGGCGGCCATGCCCAAGGGCGGGCTGCTGCGGATCGCGGTTGCGCGCCGCGATCGAACCAACGGCACGACCCAGGCGCTTCTGTCGGTGGCCGACACCGGCATCGGCATTCCCCGCGCGGATCTCGACCACATCTTCGAGCCGTTCTTCTCGCGCCGGGTGAACGGCACCGGCCTGGGCCTGGCCATCACCGCCCGCATCGTCGAGGACCACAAAGGCACCATCGAGGTGTCAAGCGAGGTGGGCAAGGGCACAACGTTCATGATCCGTTTCGCGGCAGCGGCGTAAAGGGGGCGGTGCCTTTCACGCGCATGTCCTGGTCAGCAGCGTCAGGCAGATCCCCCGCGCTGTGGTAGCATTCGTGGATAACTGCCCGGCCTTTCCAGGGGCCGATGCTGCGCCCCGATGAGTTCCATGCATCACCATTCGTGTAAGCATCTGCACCTCGGATTGATGGCCGCGACGCTGCTGGGTGCTTTGGCGTGCAATTCGCACCCGCTGGGGGGACCGTTCAAACCCGAGATCGTGGTTGTGGACGTTGACGCGTCTCCGCCTGGCGAGGAGCCGCCACCGACGGTGGAACCGGGCCGGCGCGATGCGGGACAGGATCGGCCGTGGATCAAGGTGCCGCCCCTTCCCGACGCCGCTATTCCGGACGCCGCGGTTGTTGTTGCCGGTCCCGATGCTCCTGCCAGCCTGGATCTCGGCCGCGATGCGGGCCGCGATCTCGCCCGGGACGTCAGTCGGGAAGCCCCACCTTGCTCGAACACGTTTCCCCCCAAGAATTTCCCTGAGAACCCAACCTGCCAAGGCACCGAGGGTGGGTTGGGAGAAGCCTTCCAGAAGGCGTTGTGGTTCCTCAACGTGAACAAGTCCGGACCGGGCGTGATCAACACGTACGTGCAGTGGCGGGGCGACGCCCACGTCATGGACCAGCACATCAAGCTGGACCCGACCGCCAAGACCGGCGTGGATCTGTCGCAAGCCTTCATCACCAAGAACCGCGCCATTCTCGATCCGAATGGGACGGGCGAGGTCGACTTGTCGGGCGGCTTCCACGACGCGGGCGACTTCATCAAATTTGGACTGACCACGGGATTCACGGCATCGACGCTGGCCTGGAGCATGTACGAGTTCCCGAATGCCTTCCGTGACGCCGGCTTGGCGGAAGAGGCCGCCAATCTGCTGCGTTGGGCGGACGACTACTTCTTGCGCTCCACCTTCCTCGACGCCAACGGCAACGTCGTGGCGTTTGCCCACCAGGTCGGCGATCAAACCGACCACACCTGCGGCTGGATGCCGCCGGAACTGCGCCGCATCGACTTCTGCCCGCGCAAGGGCTACTTCGCAACAGATGAAAAGCCTGCCTCGGACGAGGTGGCCAGCGCGGCCGCGGCCTTGGCCTTGAGCTCGCTCGTGCTCAGTGGCACGGACGCCGCCTACGCGGAGAAATCCCTCAAGTACGCCGTCGCCCTGTACAAGTTTGCCGCGAAATACCCGGACAAGGTCGGATCCGACACGGGCGGCCTGTACACCTCGGAATACGCCTACGACGATCTGGCCTGGGCGGCGATTTGGCTCTACCTCGCCACCAACACGCAATCCTATCTTGACGACATCCTCGGTGCGAACGGCAACGGCGGCGGCTGGTTGGATGGCTTCCCCGGCTTTGTGACGACCTGTTTGCAAAGGACCGCGGCGAGTTGCTGGTCCGAATCAGCGACGCACGACTGGAACTCTGTGCGCACCGGCGTGTTCCTCAAGATGGCGCAGATCCTGCGTGATCAAAATTCTCCCCTGGCCAAGGCCATGTTGACCATCGCGCGCGACGATTCCATGAAATGGCCGAAGGGCATCGTGGCCATGAGTCCGGCGGGATTCTCCGTGGCCTACGCCTACGGCTCTGCCCGCTACAATTCGGCGGGGCAGTTCGTGGCCCTGCTCTACGCCAAGCTGTTCGGCGCCCAGGACGCCGATGCCGTGAACGCAATCCAGCCGTGGGCGAAGAAGCAGATGGCGTACATCTTGGGCAACAACCCGCTCGGCACGTCGTACATGATGGGGTACACGAACAAGTACTGCAGCCAGCCCCACCATGCCGCTGGCCACGCCTCGATCTGGGGCGAGCCCAACAACCCGGTGGCGAACCGGCACATCATTTGGGGAGCGCTGGTCAACGGACCCGACGGCAACGACGGCCACATCGACAACCGTGCCGACTTCGGCAGCAACGAAGTCACCATCGACTACAACGTTTCGCTGATCGCGGCGCTCGCCGCCCAGTACGAAATGCAGGGCAAGGGCCAGTGCCCGCTCACGAACTTCCCGCCGCTTGAGCCGGAAGGCAACGAGTACTACACGCTCTCGAACACCAACGATGCGGGTGGCTGCCGCTCGCAGGTCACCGTCACCCTGGTCAACGAAACCCAGCACGTTCCTCGCTTTGACCAGCACATCAGCGTCAAGTACTTCTTCGACATCAGCGAGCTTCTGGCCAAGGGTGGCTCAATCAACGACGTGACCGCCAGCCTCATCTACGACCGCGGCCTCTCCGAGTGGGGCGAGCCGACCAGCATCAGCAAGCCCAAGGTTTGCCCCAAGAGCCCCTCGACCTATTACCTTGAGCTGGGCTTCGAGGGCTACGAGTTCTGGGGGCGCATTGTGCAACTCAAGGCGCCGCGCACATTCATGATCGACATTGGTGTCAACAATGGCGCGGGTTGCACCTGGGATTCATCAAACGACTGGAGCTACGCCAGCTTGAAGGCGGCCCCAGGCGGCGGAGTCGATCCACCCAAGACACCGCGCATCCCGGTGTACAGCAGCGGGGTTTTCGCCTGGGGCGAAGAGCCGCCTTGCTTCGTCGACAGCAAACCGCCCATCTGTACTCCCTGACGGCGATGGCCGTCGGCCGCGAAGACTGACGAAGTCCGGCCGCTACTTGAGGACGGCGAGCCGGCTGCTGCGCTTGCCTGTGCCAGGGTCGGGCAAGTTGAGCACCGACAGGGCGCAGGCCACCTGCTGGGCGATGCCGTTGAAGATCTGGGCCACCGGCGAGGTCGGTTCAGCCAGCACCACGGGCTTGCCCGCATCGCCGCCCCCGCGCACCGCCGGGAGCAGTGGCACCTCGCCGAGAAAACGCACGCCCTCGCGTTCGGCCAGCTTGCGGCCACCGCCGCGCGAGAAGATCTCGTCGCGGTGCCCGCAGGATGGGCACAGGTAGTAGCTCATGTTCTCGACGATGCCCAACACCGGCACCTGCACCTTCTTCCACATGGCCATCGCCTTCTCGACGTCGAGAATGGACACCTCTTGTGGGGTGGTGACCATGACCGCGCCCGTGATGGGAATGAGTTGCGACAGCGACAACTGCGTGTCGCCAGTGCCGGGCGGCAAGTCGACCACCAGATAGTCGAGCTCGCCCCAATCCACGTCGTCGAGAAACTGCTGCAGCAGCTTGTGCACCATCGGGCCGCGCCAGATGATCGCGGTGCCGCGCTCAACGAAAAAACCAACCGACACGACCCGAATGCCGTGGTGAACCGCGGGCTTGATCTTCTGGCCCGCGCCCACATCCGGCGGCACCTCGGGATTGCCCATCATCTGTGGAATGGAAGGACCGAAGACGTCGGCGTCAAGCAGGCCCACGCGGGCGCCTTGCTGGTGCAGGGCCGCGGCCAGATTGGTGGCCACAGTGGACTTGCCCACGCCGCCCTTGCCCGCCGCCACTGCAAGAATGTTGCGCACGCCGGGCAGTCGCTCTCGGTCTGGACCCTGGCGGCGCGCCACCTCAGCCGAGAAGCTCATGTCGACGCTGGTCACCCCCGACAGGCGACTCACGGCCTCACGAACCGACGCCGCGATCACTTCGCGCGAAGGGCAGGCCGGCGTGGTCAATTGAACGTTGATGCGAACCTTGCCGCCGTCAACGCTCACCTCGCGCAGCATGCCTGCAGCCTGCAGGCTGCGGCCGAGAGCCGGGTCTTTGACTTGTGCCAGAGCCGTCTGGACTTCTTCGAGAGTAGGAATGGGAATCTCCTCTTGTGTGGCTAGCCCTTGCCCGACTTGGGCAAGGCCCGAAGCACGGCGATGGGGTCGGGCGCCGAGCCGTGCGCATCTGGATGGTGGCCCATCTTGCGCCGTTTGACCGCCAGGTAACCCGCATTGTGCTGGTTTTCGCCCACCCAATGCGAGACACGATCCGCCACAGTTACGCCGGCATCTTCCAGACCCTTGATCTTGAGGGGGTTGTTGGTCATTAAGCGCACCGAAATCACGCCCAGGTCGCGCAAGATGGCGCCGGCAATATCGTATGAACGCTCGTCGGCCTCGAAACCTAGGGCCAGGTTGGCTTCCACCGTGTCGGCGCCCGCTGCCTGCAGGGCATAGGCGCGGATCTTGTTGCCGAGACCAATGCCACGGCCTTCCTGCCGGAGATAGACCAGCACGCCAGCGCCCTCGGCCGCGATTCTTTGCAGCGCCGCTTGAAGCTGCTCGCGGCAGTCGCACTTGAGCGAGCCGACGACCTCAGAAGTCCAGCACTCGGAATGTACGCGGGTCAGCACATGGCCCTTGCCCTCAATCGGCCCGCGCACGATAGCCACGTGCTCCTGCGCGGTGGTGCCCGTGCCGTCCTTGTCGCCCGACTCGTGATACACGACAACGCGAAACGGTCCGTGGACCGTCGGCAAATCAGCTTCGGCGTATCTAATGAGCTTCATAGCGGTGAAGCGAGCAGGGGCGCAAAGCTACGAATGGCACCCGGCATTGTCAACGCGCGGTCGCCCTTTCCACAAAGACCAGCGAATCCGCCGCGCCGCCGCGTCTTGCTTGCTCCGTCGGCGAATGTCATTCTTTCCAGTGAGATGTCGCTTTCCATCCTTCATTTTCCCGACCAGCGCTTGCGGGAGACGTCGCGTGACGTCACCAGCTTTGATGACGAACTGAAGCGTTTGGTGGCTGATATGACGGATACCATGTACCTGTCCGAAGGCGCGGGATTGGCCGCAATCCAGGTTGGCAAGGTGCTGCGGCTTTTCATCATCGATCCCGAGGTCGCGGGCCGCCAGCCCACCGACCCGCCCATGGTCTTCATCAACCCCGAGATCGTGCAACTGTCCGAAGAGGCGCAGACCGGGGACGAGGGATGTCTTTCATTTCCCGGGATATTCGTGCCGGTGAAGCGGGCCATGACAGCCACGGTCAAGGCGGTCGATGTGGATGGGAAACCCTTCACGGTCGAGGGCAGCGGGCTCTTTGCGAGGGCGATGCAGCACGAAAATGACCATCTTGCCGGCCGCCTGCTGATTGACATGGTTGGTCCGGTCAAGCGCCAGATCATCAAGCGCAAGATGCGCAAGGAAACCGAGGTCGAGGCGACTTGACGGCACGCGTACCAGCGGGCGGGGACGTGGGCTAGTGCCCACGCTTGTCTTGTCCGGAATCAGCTTCGAGGCCCGCCACGGCGCCACCCCAGCCGAGCGCCGGTCGTTGCGCCGGTTCGAGGCGGACATCGAGATCGATGCGCCGCTTGACACGGCCCAGTCGACGGATCGCCTGACCGACACCATCGACTACCGCGAAGTGGCTGAAATCATCGTCGAGATCGGGACTGACAAGACCCACCATCTCTTGGAAGCCCTGGCCCGCGACATGCTCGACGGGATCGCCGCACGCTTCCCCGGAATCGCCCTGCGCATCGAACTGCGAAAACTGACGCCGCCCGACTGCCCCGGCCAGCCAGCCTTCGCCGCCGTTCGCATGACGCATTCGCCTGGCGAGTGACCAGAGTCAAACCACAGAGAGAAGCTGCCGCTTCAGTTCGTCGAGGGCAATTGCTTCGATGACGGCCTGGCCGGCACGCGGCACCAGAACGAATCGTATGGCGTCCGAAGCGCGCTTCTTGTCGACCTCGATCCGGTCGAGCACGTCAGTGGCCAGTCGGTGCTTCACGTCGGCGGGCAAACCGAGTTGGGCCAAAAGCGTAGTCGCACGCGCCAGCAACCCGGGCTCGGTCACGCCGCGGGCAACACCCAACGCCAGGGCCGCGATCATGCCGAGCGAAACCGCCTCGCCATGCAGAAGCTGGAAGCCGGACGCGGACTCGATAGCGTGGCCAACTGTGTGGCCAAAATTCAGGATGGCGCGCCGGCCGCCCTCGCGCTCGTCGGCGGCCACCACGTCCACCTTGACCCGCACGGCAGCCTCAATGACCTTGGCCAACGCCGCCGTCGGCATCACGGCCCCGGCCTGCGCTTCCAGCGTGTCGAGCAGGGCCGCGTCGGCAATCAGCCCCGCCTTGACCACCTCGGCCATGCCAGCCGCGATCTCACGCGCCGGCAAGGAATCGAGGAATCCGAGATCAGCCATCACGGCGCGTGGCTGGTGAAAGGCGCCGACGAGGTTCTTGCCAGCAGCGATGTCCACCCCGGTTTTCCCACCCACCGAAGCGTCCACCATGGCCAACAAAGTCGTGGGGCAAGTCGCGTACGCGATCCCGCGCAGGTAGATGGCGGCTACGAAGCCGGTGTGGTCGCTGGTCGCGCCGCCCCCGATGGCCACCAGCGCTGCGCCTCGGTCATAGCCGTTGCCCGCCAGCCAATCGCAGGTGCGTTCAATGGCCGTCAGGTTTTTGCACGATTCGCCGGCCGCAAGATCCAGGCGCCGCACGCGGGGCAACCGCGCCGCGAGGGCGTCGACCAGCGGCTGCACGCGCGGCGATAGCTGCCCAAGCCCGCCATCCACCAGCACCGCCACCCCGGTCGTCCTGCCGAGCGCCGCCGCGATTTGCTCCGCCATGTCCGCCGCGCCCTCGGGCGCGATGCAGACGTCATAGCTTCTTTGGCCGAGCGGTACTCGAATTGTAGTCACGTCCATCCGACTAGCACTGCCCGGCCGCATCCGGCAACCTTTTGCTGGAGATCACGGTGGGGGCAGACAGGAACTACTGCGACTGTTGACGACGGCCTGATGCGCGGGATCGCCTTTGCGCGGCGGTGGCCGTTGGCCAGGCACAGGCCGCGGCTGGACGCGGGCCGGCGGCGCGGCGGCGGGCGGCGGCAGAGCCACGGGCGCGACCGGGCGGATGATCTTTTGCGCGGTGGTCGGTCCGGTCACCGCCAGGTGCAGGCGCATGGACCGCACCATTTTCCGCCCGATACCCTTGATGCGCGCCAGTTCCTCGACCGTGCGAAAGGGATGCTTGTGGCGGTAGGCCAGGATGTTGCGGATGCGCGCCGGCCCAACGCCACTGAGCAAGCGCAGTTCATCGGGCGAGGCAGTATTGATGTTGACCACGCCCTCCAGCATGGCCTTTTGTGCCCGAGCCGACGGAACCAGCCCGAGCATGAACATGAGGGTAAGCACACAGCCGCGCGACATGCCTTTGTTGTCGGCGCCGGCGCGAGAAAGTTGCTAGCCGAAGTAGCCTTCGTGCAGGATTTCTGAAAAGAGATTGCACAAGGCGTGGAACACCGCGGCCGGGGCCAGCGAGCCGGTGCGCTGGCGCATCCAACCGAAGACCAGGGCCGGGAAGAACACGGCCAGGCGCGAAGGCTGGAACTCCACCAAGAAATGGCCCAGGCCAAAGAGCAGGCTGGACACAAGCAGGGGCCAGCCGACGCTGGCTCCCCACAGTCGGCTTCGTGATGGCCAGCGATCTTCAAGGCGCGACATCAGGTAGCCCCGAAAGAAGATCTCTTCGGGCAGCGCCACCACCAGGAGCTGGGATAGCGCCAGCATGACGAAGCCCGACGGGATCTGCAGGGAAAAGCCCTGTGCGCCCGGCCAGCGCGGGCAAAGCGGCGAAAGCAAGTCGGCCACGGGTCGGGTCCAGGCGGACGCGGCAGCAGGACAGATGAGGCCGTAGAAGAGCAGAAACCCCGCGACGAAGAGCGGCCAGGTGACGGCGAGCGCCAGGGCCAGGATGCGCAGGTTTAGCTTGACCGGCGCCATGCCAAGGCCTGCCGCCCGATAGTCGAAGGGCCGGCGAAAGATGCGGGCGGCATACGAAGGCGCGAGCAAGAAGACCAGGGCAATGGCGCCGTGAAGAAACTCGCCGACAAAGGGCACAACCCGCGCCAGCCAGAACAAGCCTGTGGCGATCGACGTGGCCGCCAAAAAAATCGCAAGCGGCTCGACCAGCCCAGCCTTGCGCGCGGCCACATTCACCACAGCAGGCTGTCGAGGGCGGCCAGGGCGCTGCCGGCCTGGGCCGTGGCAGCGGTCAGCCGGTCAGGCGCGCCCGCGTCGATGCAAGGGTTGGGTTGGCGGAGACTGGTAAGCAGGCCGTCAAGTTGTCCCTCGATGTCGGTGAGCAGCTTGCGGCTGTGGCGCAATGCCGCCACGGCACGCGGCATCGTCAAGCGGGATTTCTCGGGCAGAATCCGCCGCCTTTTTCGGGTGATCACTCTTCGCGCTGGCCGCATAGGGCGAGTGTCGTTGCGGTCGGGATTATGTCAACTTTCTCAGCTATTGCCGCGGACCTTGTCCTCGTCGTCGCTCAGATAGGCAAAGGTGCGCACCAGTTCCTTGATCTGCTCCCGTTGCGCCGGGGTCAGGTCCACGAACTGCACACCCATGCCGGGGTTGATGCTGTCGTGTTTGCGCGGCGGGTTCACCCAAATAACCCGTCCTTCGACGTCAAGTTGGGCGCCGCCGGCCGGCTGGAAACGCAGATTGAGCGAGGAACCCGGGGGCAGGGGATCGTTGGTCTGGATGAAGATCCCCATGGCGGACAGGTCGGTGATGTAGGCGAAAAGGAACGTATTGTCGCAGCGGTAGTCGACTTCCATCGACACCATCACCCGCTGGTATTCACGCCGCTCGCGCCCCGCCCTCCGATCTTGTCCGACCGCCTCCACCCGCTTGCGACGCTCCTTGTGATGCATGGTTACTTGATCTCGATGTTGCCCAGCCGCGCCCGGTCGGCGCCGTCGTTGCTGCCGGCGGTGATCTTGATTCGCTTGCCTTCGCCACCCGGCCAAAAACCAACCAGCGCGGTGTAGATACCCGCGGGCGTGGTCATGAGCGGAACCTCAACTTCATAGGTGTCGCGAATGTATTCCCCAGGCAACCAGTGATCGGTGGGGAAGGTGCCGTTGAGTGGAAGGTGGTCGCCGATAAGCCGTGGCTCGCTGGGAATGTCGAAGTGCACGAAGACGTGAAATCCGGGCGGGGGCTTTTTGTTTACGCGGAAGATCAAGGACAGCGGAATCGTTCCGGGCCGGCGCAGGGTGGCGGGGAAATCGGCCCCCACCAGTTCGATGGCGTTGCCGAAAGTCACACTGACCGGGATACGCCACTGCCAGGGCGGCTTCGCGTCGGACCATTCGTAGCGCGAGGGCTCGGTGGCGCCTGGCTCGATCACTGGCTCGGGCAGCCGGGGCGCCATCCACACATTCGCACTCAGGGGATTGCTGTCGCGGTCGCCTTCGCCAAGGCGATTGGACAGAAGCAGGAAGCGCGACGATCGAGCATCAACCACCGCGTAGGATGCGTGGGCCGTCTTGAGTGCCGCATCGAGGGGCGCCAGATCAGCGGTCGGCACCAGGGCAAACACGCGATTGCTTCTCTGGAGAAACTCGACCAGGCGGGTCTGGGTGGGCAGATCGATCATATCGCGCTTGCTGTAGAAGCGGGCACCTTCACCTTCGACCTTGTACCGGCCAATCGGCTCGTCGTGGCGGGCCAGCCGCGCATACGATTCAAGGGGTGGTTTGAACGAAAGATCACCAGAAACCCGGGGAACGATCAGGTGGCTCAGCACCAGGGCGAACACCACCGCCACGACCACCGCAGCCTGGATGCCCCAGCGTCCGATCTCGACCACGGCCTTTTCGACCCATCGCCGCCAGGGCTTGGCAGCGCCCAGATCGCGCAGGGCTACGCGTCCAAGCGCGCGGCCGCGGGTGGCGAGTCCCGTGTACAGCCCACCACCAACCAGAAGGCCGGTGCCAATGAACAGCGAGGCCAGCTTGAGTTTGGCCGGCCATTGCACCTTGTTCAGGGTGTGCACCGAAACCAGATCGTCGGGCGCCAGCACCAGATCGCGCGCAATCACCATGGTCCCGGTGGCCACCAGCAGCCCGAGCACAGGTTCGGCGCGGTCGCCTTCCAGCGCCTCATCAAGCAAAACCCCGATGGCCAAGGCAATGGGCGCCAGCGCACAGAAGCGCGCCTCGCCGCTCATGAGCACGAACACGGTCGACAGGGTGAAGCCGAACGCCGCGAAGATGAGGAGGTAGAGCTGGCCAAACGCCAGACGATCGCCATCGGCCTCGTCGCCACCGCCCAGACGAATCAGCGGCCGGCCGAGCGCGAAGATGGCCAGCGCGCTCCAGGGAAATAGGCCGAAGCCAAGCTGGCGAATGAGTGTCTCGAAGGTTGCGCTGGGAGCGCCGGTGCGAGGGATCCCGCCGAGCAGCAAGGAATACTGACCGGCCACGTTGGCGTGGGTCATGGTGAAGACAACCAGCAACACTCCGGCCAGCGCAGCCACGACGAGCGCCACACCGCCCAGCACCCCGGGGCCTCGCAGGCTGGCGCCCAGGTTCTGGCCTGCGGGCAGGTGAGCCCCGACGCCCGCTGCACAAAGCTTGCTGGCTTCGGGTTCATCAGCCGACCGCGGCTGTAGCCCCCAGCCCGCCAGCAGCGCGGCCGTGAACGCCAGGCAGGGCAACGCCACGCCCAAGAGCGCCCCGCCCGACAGCAGGCCAATGGCCAGGCCCACGCCTGCCACCAGCAGATCGCCCAGCCGGCGTACACCCGCGGCCGGCCATGCAAAGCGGCCAAGCCCGCCCATGGCCAGGGCCAGCCCAGCGACAAGCGGCATGTCCGAAGTGATCTGTCGCGCCTCAAGCAGGAAGAGCGGCATGGAACCGAGCGCCAGCGCGCCGAGCAAGGCCGCGCGGCGACGAAACAGGCCCACGCCCGCCCAGTACACCGCCAGGATGGCCAGGATGCCGTACAGGGCATCCGAAATGCGGCCGCCGAATTCGCCCACACCAAAGATCCGCATGCCGAGCGCATTGCTGGCCAGATCGAGCGGCGGCTCGGGCGCGGGGAAGCGACGGTTGACCGTCACATCGAAAAGATTGTCGGATTGGGCGATGTCGCGCGCGCGCTCTGCCAGCTTGAGTTCCCACGGGTCCCAGAACCCGAACGAACCCAAACGGGGCAGAATCAGCGCAAGCGCAAACAGTGCCACCCACCAGCCGGGGGGAACCCGGCGCACTCTTTCAACGAAGCTCATGGCTCTATATTTTCAGGGCTAAACGTTGCCGCGGGCGCACTCTAGCAGCGGGGAGAAACAAAGGCTATTCCTGTCTATCCCCTGATCCGGCCCGCACCAAGCAGGTTTCTCCGTGCCCCAGAACCGCGAGCTGGGCCATGATGCCGCGGTCGGCGCAGATCTGCCGGAGCCAAGTCAGCGGCTCATCCAGCGGCTCGTAGCCGAGGGGGAAGGATCCGTAGCCGACAGGAACCAGCAACTTGGCCCCGAGATCCGCAAAGGCCTGCACCGCATCGAGGGGCGACAGGCTGCCTTCGCGCAGGGCCGGCGGTTCGTATCCGGCGATAGGCAGAAGCGCCACGTCCGGGTGCAGGCGCCGGCCGATCTCTTCAAAGCCCGAGAAATAGGCGGTGCCGCCCGCGAAGTACACATTGGCTCCGCCGGAACGCACGATGTATCCGCAGGCGCCGCGCCAGGCCCGGTCGAAAAGTCCCCGCGCGCCTTCATGTCGTGCCGCCACTGCGGTCACCTCCAGGTCGGCGAACTCAAGACTCTGGCCGGGTGCCAGTTCGATCACGCGAGCAAAGCCGAGCCCGTTCACCAAGGAAGCGCAGCGGGGCGGGACCAGCGCCGCTGCCCGGCCGGCCAGACGGCGCAGGCTGGGCAGATCCAATCGATCCCGATGGGCGTGCGAGATGAGAACCAGATTCACGTCGGCCGCATCGGCGGCGTGCAAACAAGCCGCCTCGGCCCGGCGCAGGCCAAGCAGGGAATCACCGAAATAGGGGTCGGTCAACACCCGCGCCAAAGGCGTGGTGAGCATGACCGTCGCGTGGCCGACAAAGGTGACCGCGATCTGCCCCGGCCCGGGATGGTCCACCCGCCGCGGCTCGGACCTTCGCGGCGCCGTCAGGAGTTGCCGGGCCGCCGTGCGCAGAAAACGCAGGGACAGGGCCATGCCCGCCGCCGACTGCCAGGCCCCGCGCGGCCGGCGCCGGTGCTCGTGATCGAGTTCCTTGGCCCGCTCGAATACACGGGTTTGCCAGTCTTGGTCGGAAGGAGACATGGGCCTCGATGAGGACCCGCAAGTGTGGTCCGGACCCGAGTGCAGTGCCTGAGTTTTCCTGGATTGTTGTGCAGTGGTGCCGCCATACAGGCGTTGCAGCGCTAGGGACATTGGTGGGGCGTCGATGGGCCGGTCGGCGGTCCACTTGCCAATTGCGCACAGGGGCCGTGAAAGGGTTTCACAGCGGGCCGGCAACCAGTCACGTCTGCGCGCTGAAGTGACGTGCAAACGATAGGAGGCGCGGGATTCTCACAGCCTGCGGCCGCTAGCATTGTGGCGTGTGGATTGCAGACTTGTTTGCCAGGGCCGTTGGTTCCAAGATTGAGGTGCCGTCATGAAGTTCATTTTGATTTTTAGTCTTTGTGTCTTTGCGGCGGGGCTCGGTGTTGCGCGGGCCGATGAGAGCGTGCCGCAGTCCGTGCAGCCGCCGACAGCCGCGCCCGATCAGCAGCCACCGGCGCCACCCCAGCAGCCACCCGCCCCGCCGGTTCAAGCCCAGGGGCAGGTCCAGGCGGCGCCGTCCGTGGCCGCAAATCCAGCAGCCCCCGGGGGCCAGTGGGTCTACACGGATCAGTATGGCTGGGTCTGGATGCCCTATGGATCCCAGTACGTCTACGAAGGCACGGCCGGCGATGCCAATCCCTATTCCTATGTTTACTACCCCAGCTATGGGTGGACGTGGCTTGCGGCGCCCTGGATTTGGGGATGGGGGCCGTATCCCTACTTCGGCTTTCGCGGTCCCTTGGGTTTCGGCTGGTATCGCGGCCTTTATCACAGCGGGTACGGCTGGGGCGGATACCGCGGCGGATTCCACGGCGGCTACGGCATGGGAGGCGGGCATGGTGGAGGATGGCGCGGTGGTGGTGTTCGCGCGGGCGCCGGATTTCGCGGCGGCTCTGGCGGTGGCTTTCATGCGGGCGGCGGATTCCGCGCCAACCCGGGCGGCGGATTCCGCGGTGGCCTTGGCGGCGGCGCGCACGGCAGTTTTGGCGGCGGACATGGCGGATTCGGCGGCTCGCACGGCGGTTTCGGCGGCGGGCACGGCGGTGGGCACGGCGGCGGACACCGATAGAAAAGGTCGTCGACTGGACCCGCTAGTCTCAATTCTTGTATGCTCCGCCGCATGACCACGCGATTTGTCACTTGCACGTTCGTTGTGGCTGCTCTGGCCAGCTTGGGTTGCAAAAAGCCAGCCGGGGAGCCGCCCACCCAGATCACGCAGCCGGTTGCTGCCAAGCCCGCGCCCGGCGCGCCAGCGGAGAAGCCGTCTCTGCTCAAGCTCGACGCCTTCAAAGAACAAGCGCCAGCCACCTATCGCGCCAAGTTCGCCACGTCCAAGGGTGACTTCGTCATCGAGGTGCAAAGGGACTGGGCTCCGCAGGGGGCAGACCGGTTCTTCAACCTGGTCAGGAACGGCTATTTCAACGACACGCGGTTCTTCCGTGTGGTCAAGGGCTTCATGGTGCAGTGGGGCATCCACGGCCAGGGCGAAGTGAATGCCGTTTGGCGTAACGCCAACATCCCCGACGATCCGGTGAAGCAATCGAATACACGTGGCTTCGTGACGTTCGCCACGGCTGGACCCAACACGCGAACCACGCAGGTTTTCATCAACTATGCAGACAATGCGCGATTGGACGGGATGGGCTTTGCGCCCTTCGGCAAGGTGGCCAGCGGCATGGATGTTGTGGACGGCTTGTTCGGCGGCTACGGCGAGGGCGCGCCCCAAGGCATGGGTCCCAACCAGGGTCGTATGCAGACCGAAGGCAACATTTACTTGGCGCGTGATTTCGACAAACTCGACTACGTCATCGAGGCAAGCATCGTGCGGTGAGGGCCGCAGGGCCTCCACCGGCCCTTGCGGCCACCCAGGCTGCTTGCTACCGTGCATCCATGTTGCCCCGCTTGTCGGTCGTGATCAGAATTGCGTCCCTGGCGGTGATCTCCGCGTTTGTGCTTTCAGGCTGCCCGTCGTCGCAGAAGCGCGATCAGAACTACGGCAACGACGCAGGGCTGGACTACCAGCCTCCCGACGCCGCGGCATTCACCAGCCAGCCAGTGGCAGATGCAAGCACGCCAGACGCAGACACAGTCGATGTCACGGCCGACACAGGGCTGGAGACACCGGCCGCTGATGCGTCGACACCAGAGACCGGTCCTGGAGCGGATTCAGCTTCGGTGGATTCGGCTGGCCCTGGCGTGGATTCCATCGGCGTGGATTCCGTCGGCGTGGATTCCTCTGGCACCGATTCCTAGCGTGGGGAAACAGGGATGACTGGGCCGTCAGGCGAACGTGTCACGGAGTGGGCAGGCGGCTCGCTGGCCGAGCTGATGAGCGTGCTTTCGGCAGCCGCGTTGCCGGCCTGCATCCGCGTGTTCGCACCGGGTGCTGGCAATGCGCAGGCTGGCGAAGTCCACCTTCTTGCCGGCGGCATCAACGACGCCTTCGCGGGTGACAAGCGCGGTCAGGACGCGGTGTTGGCCCTGCAGCAAGTGTCTGGCGCCCGCTTCGTGATCGACACCCGCCTGCCCGACCCGGAGACCGGATCCCTGGCCAAGCCCGGCCCGGGCGAGGGAAACCTGGCCCAACGCCCACTGGTCGAGGTCATGCGCTACTGCGAGACCTACGTGCTGACCTGCTCCCTCGAGGTGTGGCGTGGCGAGGAGCAGGCCCGCATCAGCTATCGCCGTGGCGAGCTGGTCGGAACCACCGTAGGCGGCAGCGATGCTCCCGAACGACTTCCCGAGGTCATGGCCTGGAAGGAAGGCTTTTTCGAGATCGACCTTCCCTTGCCAGTGACGCCACCTGCGCCCGCGCCTTCCCGGCGCAACACAGGTACGTCGGCGGTGGTGGGTGACAGCGTGCCAGCGCGGCAGACTCCTGCGGAGCGCCCGCGCCGCGAGACCGACCCCTTCATTTCCCTTGATGCCATCAAGAAGGCCGGGCCTTCGCGGCCCGCGTCTGCACCGGTGCGGCCAGCAGGAACGGACGGCGCCAAGTTGCCGCGCGTCCCGTCCTTGCCTGGGTTCAAGAGTCGGCTCACCCCCGCGGCAGGGTCGCGCGTGGCCCCGCCCGGGCCTGCCCGTTCCACGGCCGCCGCGCCGATTCGCGGCGTTGGCCTGCCCTCGACTCCTATGGCTGGTGCGCCCGTGCCAACCCGAAACAAGGCACCCGGCACGACTCAGGCCGCGCCGGCCGCTCACCCCCTGCCGGGAATGGGCTCTTCCGCCAGGACAGCAAGGCTGACGCCGGCCCTTGGCACCCCGACGGCTGGTCTGCGTGCCGGGGTTCCCGCTGCGGCCGCGAGCCCGCCCACCGCGCGCACGCCGATCACGGAGCGACTGGCCCACGCGCCATTGCCCCAGGCACGACCGGGGACGGCTTCGCCGCTGGCGCCTGTCCCGTGGCCCGCGGCCAAACCCGCTGGCCCCCAGGCTTCTGCGCAACCGACACCGCCGCCAGCGGCGGAGACCGCGCCGACAGACGCGAGTCCTTCGCAAAGCGCGGCGGCAAGTCCGCCGCCCGCGTCGCCTGTCTCTTCCTCAACCGAAGCACCCACCGCGCCACTCCGGGTCAAACCGCCTTCCCCGGTCACTCCAGCCCCCGCCCCAGTCACGCCAGCTCCCGCCGCGCCCGCTCCCGGCCAGGTTGTATTGGCTGCTGTGGCAAGCCAGGCGACCGAGTCGGTTGCGCCCCCGCAGGCCCCTGAGCGCCCGGCAACGCCGCCCCCGCAGACAGCTGCGCCCTCGGCGACGCCAGCGCCCGTTGTGAACCGCGGGGCTACACCCGCGCCAGAGCAGACGACCTCGTCGGCGGTCAATCACATTTCGGGCGAGATTGGTCGGCGGCCCTCGAAGTCACTACACGCAGCCGCCGCACGACCTTTTGGCGTCGAGCTGGCGGATGACATGCAGGATCCGGCCGCCATGGTCGATACCCCGGCGCCGCAAAGCGTCCGAGTCTCGGAGTTCTTGCCGCAGACCACGCCCACGCCGCTCTCGCCGTCTCCAGAGCGATCGGACCCACCGACCGTGCGGCTTTCACCCGTCGCTGCAGGCCGACCCGAAGAGCTTGCAGTCGATTTCGAGGATTCGCGGGTTCGGCTAGCCAAGCGCCCGGCACGGCGTGGGATCGGCGACTGGCCCTGGGTGGTTCACGTGCTGCTGGGCATCGCGCTCGGCGCGGCCGTGGTGGCAGCCTATTCCGCCTACTACGGGCTGCCGCTTCCGTAGCGGCGGGGATCTTCGTTTTGAGCCTGTTTTCACAGATTGCCGATTCATACCGGCGCACGAAGAAGCCCAAGGACATCCTGTGGAATCGTCTGGTGGCGCGCCCGCTGGCGGCGGTCTTGCTGCTGCCGCTCGCGAAAAGTCGGGTCACCCCCAACCAGGTTACCTTTGCCTCGTTGGCGCTTTTCGGGGTGGCTGCGGCTCTGTTGGTCGGCCTGCCCGGCCACGTCGGCCTGGTCATCGCGATCGCAGTGCTCGAACTATCCTATGTGCTCGATTGCGTGGACGGCCAGTTGGCGCGGCTGCGCGGAACCTCGTCGCCGGTGGGCGCGCACTTGGATTTCCTGATGGATGAGCTGAAGGCGTTTTTGCTGGTGGCCGCCACGGGAGCGCGCCTGTGGCGGGCCGATGGCAGTGTTCACTGGCTGGTCGAGGCGCTGGCCGGACTGGTGGCGGTGGCCTCGGCCATCAGCCTGACCACTTTCATTCGCCGGCCCGAATATCTGCGTGCAACCGGCGCGCCTCGGCCCCAGGCCGCTGGCGACTATGGCGACGGATTGGAGGCGGATGCGGCGATACCGCCGCGTTCTCTGGTGGGCAAGGCTGTTGCGGCGGTGGAATCTCTGGGCCGTTTTCTTATCCACTATCCGAGCTATCTCGTGTTTGTGGCTGCCGCCAATCGCCTGGATCTTTTTCTGCACGTGTACCTGGCGATCAACGCTGCTTATGCGGGCCGCACGATTCTTGCGGTCCTGCGCAAACTGGGTAGAAGAGCCGCGTGAGCAGCAGCAAAGTCATCATCGTGGCGGCTGGCCGCGGCCGGCGCCTGGGTTCCGAAACCGAAGACACTCCCAAGTGCATGGTGCGCGTGGCGGGGCAGCCGATTCTGCACTGGCAACTGCGCGCCTTTGCCGCCGCGGGCCTGTCCGACATCGTGATGGTGCGTGGCTATTGCGGGGATCGCATCAATGGCGGGCAGGCCGCACTCCGTTTCGTCGACAACCCTGACTGGGCCAACAACAACATCTTGGCCTCGCTGTTGTGCGCGGCGGATCAGCTGCGCCAGGGATTCTTCTTTTCCTACTGTGACATTGTCTACACACCGGAGGTGGTCGCGCGCCTGGCCGCGAGCGCACGCAAAAGCAACCCGGCGCCGGTTTCGCTCATCATCGATCGGCGCTGGGCCGACGCCTACCAGGGCCGCACCTTGCACCCGGTTTCCGAGGCCGAACTTGCCGAGACGGCGGGACAAGGGGATGCCTTGCGGGTCGTGCGCGTGGGCAAGGGCGCGGTCCCGCGCGAGCGCGCCGTGGGCGAATTCATCGGCCTGGCGCATTTTTCCGCCGCGGGCGCCGCAGCCCTGCGGGCCGTCTGGGACAGGGCCGTTGCGACAGGGGGACTTGAGGCGCCCTTTGGCCGGGCACAAACCCTTCGCCAGGCCTATCTCACGGACGCGCTCAATGCGCTGGCCGACCAGGACATTCGGCTGGCGCCGATCTTCGTCGACGGCGAGTGGCGCGAAATCGACACGCCCCAGGACCTAGCAGCAGCGCAGAAAGTCGTCGCTGACTGGGAAGGTTCCAGGTAGGCTTCAAGACCGGTTCGGAAGTCGGCAACTCTTAGTGCACCAATCAGGGAAGGGAGCCCATCGCGATGCTTAGCAAGACCATGCAGGATGCGTTCAGCGAACAGATCAGGTATGAGTTCTCGTCGGCGTACATCTATCTTTCGATGGCGCTGTACTTTGAGGGGCGCAGTTTGCCGGGCTTTGCCAAGTGGATGCGCGTGCAGTACACGGAAGAGCAGGCCCACGCGATGAAGATGCTCGACCACGTGGTCGACCGCGGCGAGACGGTGACCCTGTCTGCCATCGAAAAGCCGGCGTCCGACTTCAAGTCCGTCACCGACGTGTTCGAGCGCACGGTCGCCCACGAGCGCAAGGTGACCGGGCTCATCAATAACCTGTACGCCCTGGCCGCCAAGGAAAACGACTACGCGTCGATGGAGATGCTCCAGTGGTTCATCAAGGAACAGGTCGAGGAAGAGAAGAACGTCACACTCATCCTTGAGCAGCTGAAGATGGTCGGCGACAAAGGCTCCAGCCTGGTCATGCTCGACCACCGCATCGGCAAGCGCGGCGAATAGGCGTGTATTCGGGCTGACCGCGAGCCCCGTACTGGTGCCGCATGGTGGACGATCCCGATGATCTGCCGGAGGAAGAGGCGAAGTCGCCCACGGAGAAGAACTACATCACGCCGGCGGGCTACAAGAAGCTCGTTGACGAGTTGGACTTCCTGCACACACGCAAGCGACCCGAAGTGGTGAGTGCCCTGGCGGACGCCGCAGCCGAGGGCGACCGTTCTGAAAACGCGGAGTACATCTACCGCAAGCGCCAGCTGCGCCAGATCGATTCGCGCATGCGCTTCCTGTCCAAACGGCTGGACCATGTTGTCATCGTGGACCCCACAGAGCAGAAGCGGCGCGACCGCGTGTTTTTCGGGGCCACGGTGACGGTGCAGGACGAGGACGGCGCGTCCTTCACCTATCGGATAATCGGCCAGGACGAGATCGAGGGCGCCGAAGGCGTGATTTCTTGGAAGTCGCCGGTGGGCAAGGCGCTGCTGGGCAAAGAGCTGGGCGACGCGGTTGTCGTGCGCTGGCACGCCGGCACGCGCGAGCTGACGATTTCGGCCATTGAATATTGAAGTACTATTGCCACGCGGCCCCTGATAGGGTTCCAGGCTGGGCGCCGTGGCGTGGGGTCCTGATTCCCGGGTCCGCGACTGCGACGGCCCGCTTGCAGCGATGAACAAGATTGTCGTAAAGGGCGCGCGCGAGCACAACCTCAAGAACGTCGACGTGGAGATCCCGCGCGACAAGCTGGTGGTCATTACCGGCCTGTCCGGCTCGGGCAAGTCATCGCTGGCGTTCGACACCATCTACGCCGAAGGCCAGCGCCGCTACGTCGAGTCGCTGTCCGCCTATGCCCGCCAGTTTCTCGAACAGTGGGGCAAGCCCGACGTGGATTCCATCGACGGGTTGTCTCCCGCCATTGCCATTGGGCAAAGGTCGGCCTCGCGCAATCCGCGCTCCAGCGTGGGAACCATCACGGAGATCTACGATTACCTGCGCCTGCTGTGGGCGCGCGTGGGCGAAGTCTATTGTTGGCAGTGCGGCCAGCGCATTGCCGCGCAGACCATTTCCAAGATGGTGGACCAGGTTCTGGCGCTCGGCGAAGGCACGCGCTTCTCCGTGCTGGCGCCGGTGGTGCGCGCCAAGAAGGGCGATTTTCGCGATGAACTCAATCGCCTGCGGCATGACGGCTACGTGCGCGCCAACATCGACGGCGAGCTGTGCGATCTGTCCGATCCGCCCAAGCTCGACAAGGGCAAGAAGCACACCATTGAAATCTTCGTCGATCGTCTGGTGATCAAGGCTGGGATCGAGCAGCGCCTAGCGGAATCGGTGGAACTGGCGGCCAAGCTGTCAGACGGCCTGGTAAAAATCTCGCCGCTTGAAGGCGACGATCTACTGTTTTCTGAAAAGTTCTCCTGTCCAGACTGCGGCATCAGCTTTCCCGAGGTCACGCCCGGCCTGTTTTCCTTCAACAGCCCGGCCGGCGCTTGCCCGGCCTGTGACGGCATCGGGGCCAAGATGTACTTCGACCCCGACCTGGTCGTCACCGATCCGGACCTGTCCTTGCGCGAAGGCGCCATCGAGCCCTGGGAACGGCGCAACAGCGCTTTCTTCCAGCAGTTGCTCGACTCGCTGGCGGCGCACTACGAGATCGATCTGTACAAACCCTGGAGCAAGCTTTCGTCCGAAGTGCGCCGCCTGGTCCTCGAAGGATCCAAGGGCGAGGAACTCAATCTCACCTTCGAGAAGAACGGAAAGCAGCACACCTTCAAGAAGGATTTCGAGGGCGTGCTGGCCAACCTGCAGCGGCGCTACGACGAGTATCAGCGCCGGCGGCGCGAACAGGGCCGCACCACCGACGAGGATTTCGAGGCCATCTACGACGAGTTCCATCGCTACATGTCGCAGTCGCCTTGCAGTGAATGCGGCAGCACGCGCCTGCGCAAGGAAGCGCGCCATATCCGCGTGGGCGGCAAGACCATCGCCGAGATGACGGCGCTGACCATTCGAGAGGCGCACGACTTTATTAAGGGCCTGGCCCTGTCGAAGCGCGATTGGCAGGTGTGCTTGCGGATCATTCGCGAGGTGAGCGCGCGCCTGAGTTTTCTTATCAGTGTGGGCATCGACTACCTGTCGCTTGACCGGCAGGCGTCCACGCTTTCCGGCGGCGAGTCCCAGCGCATCCGCCTGGCCACGCAGATCGGCTGCGGCCTGCAGGGCGTGGTCTACATTCTCGACGAACCCTCGATTGGCCTTCACCAGCGCGACAACGCCCGCCTGCTTGAGACGCTGATCAAGTTGCGCGACCTCGGCAACACCGTGATTGTGGTCGAACACGACGCTGACACCATTCGCGCCGCTGACTACATCATCGACATGGGGCCACGCGCAGGCTTGCTGGGCGGCCGGGTGGTGGCGGTGGGCACGCCCAAGGAAATCGAGGCGAACCCACAATCGCTGACCGGCGCGTACCTGTCTGGCGAGAAGGTGATCGAATCGCCCAAGCACCGGCGCGGATCGAACAAGCGGGCGCTCGTCCTGCGCGGGGCGCGCACCCACAACCTGCGCAACCTGACCGTCAGCTTTCCCCTGGGCGCGCTCACCTGCGTGACGGGAGTGTCCGGGTCAGGCAAGTCGAGTCTGATTGTCGACACCCTGCTGCCCGCGCTGAAGCACCGACTGCACGGGGCGCGGCCGCCCACGGCCGAATTCGACGGCATCGATGGTTTGCAACACATCGACAAGGTCATTGACGTCGATCAGTCGCCGATTGGGCGCACGCCACGATCCAACCCCGCGACCTTCACCGGCGCGTTCACCTACATTCGCGATCTTTTTGCCAATCTGCCCGAATCCAAGGCGCGCGGCTATCGCGCCGGCCGCTACTCATTCAACATCAAAGGCGGCCGCTGCGAGTCCTGCCAGGGCGACGGCATGGTTCGCATGGAGATGCACTTTCTGCCTGACGTTTACGTCCAGTGCGAAGCCTGCGGCGGGCGGCGCTACAGTCGCGAAACCCTGGAAGTGAAGTACCGCCAGGCCAGCATCGCCGACGTGCTCGACATGACGGTGGACCAGGCCTGCCCCTTCCTCGAAAACATTCCCAAGCTGCGCCCCAAACTGGAGACGTTGCGCGAGGTGGGCCTGGGCTACGTGACCCTGGGCCAGGCTGCCACCACTCTGTCCGGCGGCGAGGCCCAGCGGGTGAAGCTGGCGCGCGAGCTGGCCAAAAAAGCCACGGGCCGCACTCTGTACATTCTCGACGAGCCCACCACCGGCCTGCACTTCGCCGACATCGATCAATTGCTGCGCGTGTTGGCCCGCTTGGTGGATGCCGGAAACACGGTCATTGTCATTGAACACAACCTCGACGTGGTGAAGAACGCCGACTGGGTCATCGATCTCGGCCCCGGCGGCGGCCCCGGCGGCGGCCAAGTCGTGGTCGAAGGCATCCCCGAGGACGTGGCCAAAACCCAAGCCAGCTTCACCGGCCAGTTCCTGAAGAAGGTCCTGTGAGAAAACTCAGATTTTCTGGGGAAACATGTGGGGCAGTGACATTGAAAACACCTGTTCCCAGGGCCCCCAGTCGTGGTCACCGGGCACTTGCACCACTTGGTCAGCGGGCAGCTCGGCCGCCAGCAGGCGCTCGGCACGGATGAATCGGTCACTCTGGCCAAAGCCCAGAAAGATGCGTGGGCAACCCTGCGCCTGTGGCGTGCAGCGGCCCAACCAAAGCCAGAGTTGGCGCAGGTAATCGCCAGGGGCGGGCTTGGCCGTGGTCTTCCACTTGGCCAGCCCACCAGCATCTTCAATTTCTTTGATCAGGTCATCGTCACCCAGGAAAGGCGCGATGGCAAGCAAGCCCTCCACCTCGCCTGGATGTTGCTCGGCGTAGATCAAGGCCCCGAATGCCCCCATCGAAATCCCCGCCATCCAGAACGATTGGTATCCGCGGGCTCTTGCCGGGGCGAACACGTCCTCGGCCAGGCGATCGCCGAGCGTCCGAGACACGTAGTAGCCGTATTGTGCGTCGGCGGCGACCAAATCGACCGGAGCCCGAGCTTTGCGCGCCATTTGCACGAAGCCGTGCTTGTCGAAATCGGCGGCGCTGTCGTGTCGACCGGGCAGAAGCACCATGAGCGCCCGGCCGGGCCCATCTTCTTGCGCAAGGTAGGTGGTGCTGGGCATTGGCTTGGGCGCCGGGAAAATGATCGAACAAGCCGGGACGCAGGCGACAAGCGACCAAAACCACAGACGGCCGCGCGTCCTGTTCATGGCGCAACCTTCAGCCGACCACGAGATAGCCACGCTCAAGCAGCGAGAGCATGGCCTGTGCGGTGTCGAGATCGGTCTGGCGGCTCTGGTCCAAAATGGCCTGCATGGTGGCGCCGCCCAAGGCAATCTGAATGGCGTCGAGATGGTCGGGGGCGAGATCGCGCAGGCGTGGCCCGAGCGGCGTGGGCACGGACACCATGGCCGAAAGCGGCGGCAACTTGGGCGACAGCTCCTTGAATTCGTCGAGTTGGCGCATGCCCTCCATGAGCAAGGCCTCGGTGGAATCCTGCAGTTCCTCCATCACCCGGCGGTCATCCGGCGGCTCTAGCTCGAAAAGGCCCTGATTCCAGGTGAGCATGCGGAACATGGCCTTGCGGGGGGTGACGTCGAAACTCTCGTCGATGTTGGCGAAGTAGATCTGGCCCTTGCGCAGGTGCAGGCGGCCAGTGCCCCACTCGGATCGCAGCACCAACACGCCCGACTTGCGGCTGGTGGAAAGCAGCTGAAGCAGGTCGGGCAGCGGGATCTCCTCGATGTTGCCCGACATCGACTTGGGTGCCACGCGCTTGCTGGCTGTGACCTGCATCTTGGAACGCGCCTCGATCTCGGACAACGACGCCGCAGGCGCCCGCGTCTCGCTGCCTCCCGCCACCAGCTTAATGATGGACGTGCCGACCAAGATGCGGTCGCCGTCCTTGAGCTGCATGTTGCGAACCTTCTCGCCGTTGACGAAGGTGCCGTTGGTCGAACCCAAATCCTGTATCGACACCACCTTGCCGTCGGTGACGATCTTCGCGTGTTTGCGCGAAACCATGTCCTCGACCAGCACCATGTCTAGATCTGACGAGCGGCCGATCACAATCTCGCGATTCGGCCGCAGGGGAAACTCGCCCCCTTGATACTTGCCGGAAATGAAGCGCAGGGTCCACGGCACACCTTCCCCCTGGGCGGCGCTTGCCTGTTCACTTGCGGCGTCGCGGGGCCTGAAGGTATTCAAATGCCATGATTCTAGACACTTAGGCGCAAACCGTCAATGGCGCCACGCGTCTGCACAACGATTGCGAGCCAACCGACGACGATTGTACAATATCATCGGGTTTGGGCGGGTGCGTTCCTGCCCCACGCCAACTGCGAAAAAGTCAGTCCAGAGAGCACGACTTTCGACCGATACTAGTAGCGATGCCGCAAACCATGGGACCTCCGGCAGTGGGTGATCTGCCTGGCCTGAAAAAGCTGGGCCGCTACGAGTGTGCCGAACAAGTCGGCGGGGGTAGCGGCTTTGAAACCTACCGTGCGCACGTCAAGGGCCTAGGCGGGCTCGATCGCAGCTTTGCCGTGAAGGTGCTGCGCCTCAAGCGTTCGGAAATTCCGGCCGCGGTGAGTGAGCCCTTCCTGCAAGCCGCCCGGCGCAGTGCCACGCTGGCCGATCCCCACATAGCCAAGGTGGTGGACGCCGACGCGGGCGAAGGCGTGGTCTTTGCGGTCACGCCGTTCATGGACGGGGTGGACCTGGCCCAGTTCCTTCAGCGTGCGCGCGAGACCGGCGTGCTGGCCGCGGGCAAGGGTGAGGCCGCCCGCCGCTGGCATCGCCTGGTCGCCTATATCGGCGCCGAGGTGGCGCGCGGGCTGCAGGCTGCGCACGCGCAGGAACCGCCCCTCATTCACGGCGCGCTCTGTCCCGGCAACGTGTTCGTCACCGCACGGGGAGCGATTCGACTGCTCGATTTCGGCCTGCGCGCCTCGGTTCGCCGCCCGTTCGAGCCGCGGCCGCGCCGCCTTCTGCCCTATATCGCGCCCGAGCTGGCAGCTCCGGCCGCTGACTCCACCACGGCCGGGGACATGCACGGCCTCGGGGTCTTGCTATTCGAGCTGTGCAATGGCGATCTGCCACCCCAGGGCCGGCGCTCATCTGATACGCAGATTGCACTTTCCCTGCTGCCCGAGGATCTGGGGCTTGTCATTGGCCGCTTGATTTCGGTCAGTCCCGCCGCACGACCCGCGGCGGCCGATGCCGTGGCGTCGTTGGCGGCCGCGTATGCGGATGCGACCGAGGACGCGTTGGTCGCCGATCTGTCTGCGCTTGTCGAGGGTTCTGCCCCCGACGCGCCGACCGTATCGGCCGATGCGCTCGAAGAAATCGACGACGCGCCTCCTCCTCCCTCTGCGGTGGAACACGACGACGCCTATGCCTTGGAGGGACGCACAGGTGGGCCGATCACATCAGGGCCTATCGCTGAGCCCGCAGTCCAGTCGGCTCCTCTGCCTTCGCCTTCAGGCGAGTTCGGTCATTCGCCCGCACTGACAGCTGTGGGTGAGCCGGCCTTGATTGATGACCTTCTGGCCAAGAGCCGGACCTCTGCCAGCGCCGTCGATCGCTCCGGGCCACCGCCGTTGCCGGCTTTTGCTGTCGCTTCGCCTGTCGACGCTCCCGCGACTGCTCCCGGCGCGTCCGAGCGAGAGCGTGGTCCAACCAACCGCGGCCTTGGGTCGATGGGAACCGCGCCCCTCGGCGTTCCGCCTGCTTTCGGGGACGTTGCGCTGGAAAGCGACAGCGTGCCGGCTGGGGAATGGACCCTCAAGCCGCCGTCGGGGCCTGCGACCCTGGCACCGCCAGCGCGCGACTCGTCCGCGAATTTCTTCTCCGTGCCCGACGATCCCCCTCCGCCGCCCGAAGCGCCGCCCGCGCTGCCGGACCCCGGCGAAATGATCCTGCCGAGCGTGCCGGCATTCGATGCGCCGCCCGCAACCTGGGGAGCGCGTGCGCTTGCTGCGCTTGGCGGGCAGGCCGGAATCGCCCCCTCGTCTGATGACCCAGCGAGCGGCATGAGCCTCTTCGACGAACTTCAGGCGGAAGGGTTGCAGCCCGACTTGCCGGACCCGGTTGCGTCCTTCGGCGGCGGGGACCGTCCCCTTGTCGTCGACCAGCTGGTTTCGCCTACCCCCGCGCCAGCCGAGTCGTATCCCATGGAGGTTATCCCCGGTCAGGCCGCGCAGGCCAGCGAAGTTGAGATCTTGCTGTCCGACCTGCCGGCGCCACCCTCGGGTGAGCCGCCGCGGGGCGATGCCCTGCTTGAGGACGAACTGGTCGATTCGCCAGACGGCGGCCGCGCGACATCGTCCTGGCCTCCGCCCGAGACCTCCGGGGCCTTCGGCCTGCCCCTGTCGGTGGCGGATGCGATTGGTGACCCGCCAGCACCCGAAGCCGTCGCCTATGCGGAAGACGCTACGCCGTCGTTTGAAGCCGTGGCCTTTGCAGAGGAGGACACCCAATCGGCAGTCAAGGCCGATGCCTACTTGGACGATGGCGCGAAGCCGGTGGCGGCACCCTCGTATTTCGATGACAGCGCCGAGCCGCTGCCTGAGCCCGCAATCGCCGCTTTGCCCGCGGCCAACGTGAGCCGCATCCCGCCACCTGTGCCGCCGGCCGCTGGTCCACCCTCGGGCGCGCCGACCAGCAAGCGTCCGCCGCCGTCGCACACGCCCGTCCCGGGTTGGGCGCGGTCGCCGGACGAGCGGACGGCCAAACCGCGCAACCGGCGACTGATCTGGGTGATCGCGGGATCGGTCCTGGGCGTCAGTGTGCTGGCAGGTGGCCTGGCCGGGTTCTTCGTCGGCGCGCGGAGCAAGCCGTGGGGCGCATGGCTGGGTGGCGGGCACCCATCGGCTCTGTCCAAACCGAAGCCCGCCGCTGCCGACCCAGGCGCAGACGACGACACGCCTGAGGCTGCGCAGCCAGCATCCAACGCGGCCAAAGTTGTCCCGCCAGCGGTCGGCACGCGCCGCCCAGCCGTCGAAGCGGCGCCCTCTGTTGCGAAGAATGCCGGCGGCGACACGGCGGAGAAGCGCGCGAAGGCGACGGCGCCCGCGACATCTGAAAAGAAGGCCCCGGGAAGCGCGGCACCGGCAGCCTGGGCCAAGGGCGTTTCGGACAGTGCCGGCGCGGGCCAATTGGTCAGCGTTTCGGTCACCAGCCAGCCGGTCGGCGCCAGCGTGTGGATCAACGGCAAGGAGCGCGGCCGCACACCCTTGCAGGCCAAGATCCAATCAGGCCCGGCGCAGGTGGTGTTCGTCCTGGCCGGTCACGTCTCGGCCGTAGTCGACGCGAAGGCCAGCGAGGGCGTGCAGGTGACCAAGGAACTTGTGGCGGTGGATCCGCCGCTAACCGGCGAGTCCCGCTTCCGCGCCGAGTGTACCACTCAGGGGAAGTTTCCCATCGTGGTCGACGGCAAGGAAACCGGAGTCCTGTGTCCCTTCAGCAAACTGCGCGTTGACCCCGGCGTGCACAGGATCGGCCTTTTCGTGCCCGCCCTGGGCAAGGTGCGCGAAAAGGAAGTCACCCTGCAGCCCGGGGTGCGCAGCATCGTGTTTGGCGACTGACGGGTCGCGACCTACCGAAACGTCACATCGCCAGTCCACGCGCGGGAACCTGCGCGCGATGTAACGCTATCCTGGTATCATGCCCAAAGGGCGATGGCCGAGGTGTTCATAAGACACTCGTCACATGAGGGAACGCATGGATGACGGCAGGACGAATGCGCGCAGGAACCTGACAACCGAGCAACTGTTCGGCTCGCTGTTTCAGCATATGGCCGAGGGCGTGGCACTGCATGAAGTGGTGGTCGACGGGGCCGGCAAGGCCGTCAACTACCGCATCCTGGACGTCAATCCCCAGTATGAGCGCTACACCGGGCTTGCCCCGGATCGGGTCATTGGCAAGCTGGCCACCGAGGCCTATGGCACCCCAACGCCGCCCTATCTGCACGAATTCACCAGCGTCGGTCTGGGCGGGCCGCCGACCCGACTTGAGACGCATTTCGCTCCGCTCAATCGTCACTATGAGATCAGCGTCGCCCCGCTTGGCCCGGGGTTTTTCGCCACCATCTTCCTGGACGTGTCCGAGCGCAGGCGGCAGGAAGCGGCGTTGCAGCGCAAGACCGAGGAACTCGATCGCTTCTTCAACATCACCCTCGACCTGCTGTGCATCGCCAACACCGAAGGCCAATTTCTGCGCGTGAACGCCGCGTGGACCGTCGTGCTGGGCTGGTCGGTGGCGGAACTGGAAGGCGCGCGGTTTCTCGACCTGGTCCATCCTGACGACCTGGCGTCCACGCTTGTGGCCGTCCAGGCGCTGTCCGGTGGCCAGCAAGTTATCGATTTCACCAACCGCTACCGCGCCAAGGACGGCAGCTATCGCTTCATTGAGTGGCGCTCGGCGCCTGCGCCCGGCGGCTTGATCTATGCCGCCGCCCGCGATGTGACGCACCGATTTGAAGCCGAGAGCGCCTTGCGGGCGAGCGAGGAGCGTTTCCGGCGCATTTTTGAACTGGTTCCCAACCCACTCACGGTTGCCGACGCACAGGGAACCATGCTCGACTGCAACGAAGCCTTCTGCCAGACCAGCGGCTACACCCGCGAGGAGGTGCTGGGACGCAAACCCGCGGACTTGGGCATGTGGCGAGATATCGCGAGGCGCGACCTCCTGGTGGAGACGTTGCGCCGCACTGGCTACGTCCACAACTTCGAGATGCCCGCCCAGGACAAGGATGGCAAGCCGCAGACCCTCCTGCTCTCGGTGCGCATGCTGGAGATTGCGGGTCAGCCAGCCATGGTGGCGGCCTCGCAGAACGTGACCGAGCAGCGCCGTCTGGAACAGCAGATGCTGCACAGTCAGAAACTGGAAAGCCTGGGCGTGCTGGCCGGCGGTATCGCACACGACTTCAACAACTTGCTCACTGGTATCCTGGGCAACGCCGACCTGGCGCTGCTCGATCTGTCACCGGTTTCGCCAGCGCGAGAAAGCCTGACGGCCATCGGCAGCGGTGCCCGTCGGGCGGCCGAGCTGTGCCGTCAGCTTCTCGCCTACAGTGGCAAGGGCCGCTTCCAGGTGCAGCCGATTGACTTGGCGGAACTGGTGCAAGAAATGGGGCACCTGCTTTCGATAAGCATCAGCAAGAAGGTGGTGCTCAAGTACCACTTCGCCTCGCATTTGCCGGCGGTCGAGGCCGACGCAACCCAGATGCGCCAGGTGGTCATGAACCTGATCGTGAATGCCTCCGAAGCCATCGGCGAACGCAGTGGCGTTGTCTCGGTGACCACGGGGCTCGGCCATTGCGATGCTGAGGATCTCAAGGGCGGCTACTGCGCCGAAAGCATCCAGCCAGGAGATTTCGTCTATCTAGAAATTGAGGACACCGGTCGCGGCATGGACCAAGCCACCCTGGACCGCATCTTCGATCCTTTCTTCACCACCAAATTCACCGGACGCGGCCTTGGCCTGGCGGCCGTGCTCGGCATCGTGCGCGGCCACCACGGCGCCATTCGCGTGCGCAGCGAGCCCGGGCGGGGCACGACGTTCAAGCTGCTCTTTCCGCCAAGCGCGGCCTCGATCTCGCGGGCCGCCGGTCCCACGGCGCAGGCAGCGCCTTGGCGGGGCAGGGGCCAAATTTTGGTGGTCGACGATGAAGAACCCGTGCGCACCCTCAGCCGCCGCATGCTGGAGCGTAGTGGCTTTTCAGTCATCACCGCCGCTGATGGACGCGAGGCGCTCGAAAAATTCGGGCCGGTCCGCCACAACATCGCACTCGTGCTGCTTGACCTGACCATGCCCCACCTCGGCGGCGAGGCTTGTTTTCACGCCCTTCGCCAGATGAAGGCGGACGTGAAAGTTGTCCTCAGCTCAGGCTACAGCGAGCAGGACGTGGTCACCGCGTTTGCCGGAAAAGGCCTGGCCGGCTTCATCCAGAAGCCCTACACCACCGACGAGTTGCTGGCCAAGGTGCGGGAGATTCTGGATCCAACATTGTGAACGGCTTGCCCGCCTCGTAGACTGTCCGACCCCAACGTGAGCAGCGAGCAGAAGACCAGCGCGCCCGAGAGCGAGGCGGGAGCGCCACCTCCGCCGGTCGAGGTGGCCGAGGAACTTTCCCTGTTGCGCGTGGTATTGGGCAAGCTCGACGCGGCCCCGACCCGCACGCGAACCGCGGTCGATGACGCCGCCACGCTGATTGAACTGCGCGACGCCCTGGTCGAGGCCAAGCCCGAGGACCAAGGCCCCCTGATGGCCGAAATGCATCGGGTGGAGGCGCTGTCCCGCCAGCGCGGCAAGGGCGACACCCCGCCGGCTGATCGCGCATCCCCTTATTTTGCCCACCTGCGCCTGCTGGAAGGCGATCGCCGCCGCGACGTGCTTATCGGCCAGCGCGGTTTCGTGGAACGGGGTGGGGGCGTGCAGATCGTCGACTGGCGCAACGCCCCTGTATCCCGCCTTTTCTATCGCTACGACGAGGGCGATAGCTACGAGGAGCAACTCGGCGATCGCGTGGTCGAAGGTGAGGTGCTCGCGCGGCGGACGGTTTCGATTGTGGAGGCCGAATTGCGCCGGGTCGCCTGTCCCCGCGGTACCTGGGCGCGCATCGGGCAAAGCGCCGACTGGAAAGAGGTGGCGACCCAGCAAACCAGGCTGCGGGTTGGGATCGACGGCAGCGTAGCGGCCAAGCCACAGCCCCCTGCCGCCCCGGCCGCGAAGACCGATCGGGTCGGCCCTGCTCGGCTGGGCTTGCAGGCCGATGGAAACCGGCGTGTGGATCGCTTGCTGCCCGCCATCGCGGCGTTGATCGACCCGCGCCAGTTCGATCTCATCAGCCGGCCCAGTTCGGGTTTGATCGTGGTTCAGGGCACGGCCGGCAGTGGCAAGACCACCATCGGCTTGCACCGCATCGCCTACCTGGCCTTTGTCGACCCGGAACACTTTCGGCCGAAGAACATGCTGGTGGTTATGTACCAACGGGCGCTGGCGACCTATGTGTCGCGGGTGCTGCCGGCCCTTGACGTGCCGGGTGTTGCCGTGCGGACCTACCCGACCTGGGCCGAGGCCACCCGCCGGGCCACGTTTCCCAATCTGAACAGCCCGTCCACGCCGCCGTCCACCCCGGCGCTGGTGATGCGGGCCAAGTCCCACGGGGCGATGCTCAAGATTTTGGCCGATCGCCAGGCGCAGATGGCGGCCTGGTGTCGGGCCGAGCTGCAGGCGGCGGTTGGCAGCCGGCCCGAGCTGTCCGAAGCGATCGGGATCTGGGACGCATCGCCAGGCCCGGTCGATACCCGCGTGACCGCTCTGGCCCGCTGGTCAAGGACGGTGACCTTGTCGGCCGCTGGCCGCACGGCCCTCGAAAGCGTGGGCGTGCGCATTCGGGCGCGCACCCGCGACGTGGTGGGCGAGTGGGCGTCGCTGCTCACCGACCGCAAGGCACTGGGCGAGGGTTTTGCCCGACACGCGCCGGGCCTGTTCAGTGGGGATCAACTCGATAGCATCCACCGCTGGTGTGTGGACCGCGAACGGTTGCGCGTGGCCGCGGCGGGCGGGGACGACGACGAGGTGTGGTCTCTCGACGAAGAAGACGACGCGCTTCTGCTGCGCATCCATCAGATCCAGCGCGGTCCCCTGGGAAGCAAGGAGCCCATCGCTTATGATCATCTGATGGTGGACGAGGTGCAGGACTTCGCGCCGGTGGAGCTGGCTGTGCTGCTCGACACCACCAACCGACGGCGATCCATCACCCTGGCCGGCGACACCAACCAGTCCATCGTCCCCGAGCACGGGTTTTCCAACTGGACGCAGATGCTCACCGATCTCGGCATCGGTCACGATCGGGTGGAGCCACTGCGCGTGAGCTATCGATCCACGCGGCCAATCGTGGACTGTGCGCTCCACGTGCTCGGGCCTTTGGCCGGCGACGTGACTCCGGTGACGCCCCGCCAAGGCTCGCCCGTGGAAGCCTTCGGATTCGCCTCGGCCGGCGAATGCAGCGATTTTCTCGTTCGTGCGCTTCGGGATCTGGTGCAGCACGAGCCGCTCGCCTCGGTGGCGCTGGTGGCCCGCCATCCCGAACAGGCGCGCCTGTACTACGAGACGCTCGCTGCCGCCGAGGTTCCCGGCCTGCGCCTGGTGGCCGATCAGGATTTTCCTTTCCGTGCGGGGATCGACGTCACCGACGTGGCCCAGACCAAGGGCCTAGAATTCGACATCGTGATCCTGCTGGAAGTGACGGAGGGTTCGTACCCGGCCACGGATCACGCGCGCCGCATGCTCCATGTCGGCATGACCCGCGCCGCCCACCAGCTCTGGATCACCTACACCGGGACAAGCTCGCCGCTTCTCCCGGAATCCCTGCGCTGATCGTCTCAGCCCTGGAAGAATCGATTGAGCGCCCAGACCTCGCGGGCGCGCAGACCTTGGAAGCGCACACCCATGCCGGGAAGCTGATCGGGGCCGCCGGATTCGACCCAGCGAACCTCGCCACCCACTTCTATCGGCTCGGCCTGCGAAGGAATGCGGAACCGGATCTGCAGCCGGGTTTGCAGGGGCAGCGGGGTGGTGGTTTCCACGAACACGCCGCCGAGCGAGATGTTGCGTGTGGTGGCGACCTTGTGGTCTTCGCCCACGACGACCTCCACTTCCAGGCGTCGCGCGTATCGGGGGTCGGTTCGTCGAAAGTGCTCTGACAAGTTATGCCTCGTTGTCGATACGGTTCGCGATGTGGATCCCAAAGTGAGTTCCGCGTCTCCCGTGAAAGGCTCAGCCGAGGCAAGCTCGCCTGAGCCCACGCGGTTGCGTCCCTCGACCAAGCAATACTAGGGGAGCTGCGCTGTTTAATCAATTCATCGCGCGCAGGACGAGTCAGGGTTTTGTTGGTTTTGCGCGTCATGAACCGCCGACCCAGGGGGCGAGCCCGAGCGTCGGTTTTCGACTAAACTCAGGCGGCCAATGAATCTCGAAACCTATCCCCTGAGTCAGATCGCGGCGCGTGTGGGCACGCCCTTTTTCCTTCTCGACGCGGAGATCCTGCGTGGGAACCTGCGCCGCCTGCAGGCGTTGGTGGCGGGACCGCAGGTTGTGGCGCGGTATGCCATGAAGGCGAATTCTGTCCGCCAGGTGCTGGAACAGGTGCGCCAGGCCGGCCTGTGGATCGACGCGGTAAGTGGCAACGAAGTGCTGCGGGCGATGCGCGCCGGATTTCCGGGTGGGAACGAACCGCCCCAAATCATGCTGACAGCCGACGTGTTCCGCGACAACGCGCTCGGTGTGTTGCAAAGCCAGCACATCCTGCCCAACCTAGGATCGCCAGGCATGATCCGGCAGCTTGCGGCGGCCGGTTACCGCGGCCCGATTGCCGTGCGGGCCAATCCGGGCTTCGGGCACGGTCACGTCCAGGCCTGTGACACCGGTGGTCCTTCTTCCAAACACGGGGTGTGGCACGAGGATCTCGATGATTTGCGCCAGGCGGCGGCTGCTGCCGGGTTGAAGATCGTGGCCTTGCACGCCCATGTGGGCACAGGCCCGCAGCCGCGCGAGTTCGACCAGAACATGCGCAAGCTGGTCGACTTTTTCGCGGCCATCCTGCCCGAATTTCCCGACGCCGAAGCGGTTAACTTTGGTGGCGGCATCCCGCATCCCTACCGGCCGAATGAGTCGGCGTACGATCTTTCCTGGTACCGACCGGTGATCGAGGATGCGGTTGGCCGTTTCGCCCGAGTCGCGGGGCGCCCGATTCGTGTGGAGATCGAGCCCGGTCGCTACGCCGTGGCCGGCATGGCGGCGCTGGTTTGCCGGGTCCACGACATCAAGAGTACGCGCGCAAATGCGAAAGGCCCCGGTCACAAGTTCGTCATGGTGGATGGCGGATTTTGCGACCTGATACGGCCCGCCATGTATGGCTCGTACCATCACATCTCGGTGGTGGGGGCTGGCGCCAACCGGCCACCCGAGCCGCTGGTCGTGGCCGGGCCATTGTGTGAAAGCGGCGACGTGTTCACGCGCGATGGGAACGAGTCGGTGGTGCCGCGCGCGTTGCCGTTGCCCGAACCTGGCGATTTGTTGGTGCTGCACGACGCTGGCGCCTATGGCTCGGCTATGAGTTCAAACTACGTGTCGATGGGCCGCGCGGCGCAGGTGCTGTGGGATGAAGGTCGCGCCACGTTGGTTGCCCGCCGCGAGACACTGGACGACGTGGTGCACGCCGAGTGCGCAGAGCCGCTGGGCTGACAAGCCTGCCCGCTCGACGTGCTACGCTTGCTGCTCAGGAGGATGCCGTGCCGATCTACGAATATGTTTGTCGCAAGTGTTCCAGGCAGTTCGAGGCTTTGATCTTTGGCGCTGACGTGCCCACCTGCCCGGCCTGCAAGTCGGACGAGGTTGAGCGCATCCTGTCCGTGGTCTCCGTCGGCCGGGGCGAGCCAGCGCGTGAGCCCAGCGCCTGCGATTCTTGTCGTGGTCGCGGCCGCCCCGGCTGCGGCATGAATTGATCGCGATCGTATGGGCTACGCCTCGCTCAAGGAATGCGTCGATGACCTGGAGCGGACGGGCCAGTTGCGCCGTGTGGAGGTGGAGGTCGATGCCCACCTGGAGGCAGCCGAGATCCAGCGCCGCGTGTTTCGCGCGGGCGGCCCGGCTCTCTTTTTCCCGCGGGTCAAGGGCTGCCGCTTCCCCATGGTCAGCAACCTGTTCGGCACCATGGACCGGGCGCGCTTCATCTTTCGCGACACCCTGGACAACATCCGCCGTCTGGTCGAACTGAGAACCGATCCGGGCGCGGCCTGGAAGCGCCCTTGGCGCTATGCCGGGGTTCCCCTGATGCTGTTGCACGCGCGGCCCCGGTGCGTGGCAGGCGGGCCGGTCTTCGCCAACCAGGTTGCGGTCAGCGATCTGCCGCAACTGCAGTGCTGGCCCGACGACGGCGGAGCGTTCATCACCTTGCCCCAGGTGTATAGCGAGGATCCCGCGCGGCCCGGGCCGGCGCACAGCAACCTCGGCATGTATCGCATCCAGCTTTCCGGCGGCCAGTATGAGGTGAACCGCGAGGTGGGCCTGCACTACCAGATTCACCGAGGCATCGGCGTCCACCACGCGGCGGCCATCGCGCGGGGTGAGGTCCTGCGCGTGAACGTCTACGTGGGTGGCCCGCCCGCCATGACCCTGGCCGCGGTCATGCCCTTGCCCGAAGGCATGTCGGAGCTGGCCTTTGCCGGCGCGCTCGGGGGCAGGCGCGTGCGCCTGGCGAAGCGAGACGAATGGCCCTTGCCGGTACACGCAGACGCTGATTTTTGCCTGTTGGGCGAAGTGGACGCAGCGGTTCGTAAGCCGGAAGGGCCGTTTGGCGATCACTTGGGCTACTACAGCCTGGCGCACAGTTTTCCCGTGCTGCGCGTCCGGCGCATCTACCACCGGCAGGGCGCCATCTGGCCTTTCACCGTGGTCGGCCGGCCGCCCCAAGAGGACAGCGTTTTTGCCGACCTCATCCACGAAATGACGGGACCGTTGATTTCGTCGGTGCTTCCCGGCGTGCACGCAGTACACGCGGTGGACGCCGCCGGTGTGCATCCGCTGCTGCTCGCCCTGGGCAGCGAGCGCTATGTGCCGTTTGAAGAGTGCCAGGAGCCACAGGAGCTACTGACCCAGGCCAACGCGATTCTTGGACAGGGACAGCTCTCCCTAGCCAAGTACCTGTTCATAGCGGCGGCGCAGGACGATCCGCGCCTTGCCGTGCGCGATGTCAGCGCGTTCTTGCAACACGTGCTGGCCCGGGTCGACTGGCGGCGCGACCTGCATTTCCAGACCAAGACTACAATCGACACACTCGACTACACGGGCCCAGGCCTCAATCGTGGATCCAAGTTGGTGGTCGCCGCCGTGGGCCAGCCCCGGCGGATTTTGCCGACGGCCCTGCCGCCCGGGTTGCGCTTGCCCGACGGCTTTTCCGACCCGCGCGTGTGCCTTCCCGGCGTGCTCGCGGTGCGCGCGCCAGCCTGCGTGTCCGATTCCGACGACCTTGGCGCTTTCTGCTCCACCTTCCGCGCCCACGATCCGCTGTGTGCCTTCCCGCTTGTGGTTTTGGCCGACGACAGCGAATCTTGCGGTCGCAGCCTCGACAACTTCCTTTGGGTGACATTCTCGCGATCGAATCCGGCCACCGACGTGGACGGCATCGAGGCGGCCACCGTCTACAAACACTGGGGCTGCCGCGGATCACTCGTAATCGACGCCCGCCGCAAGCCGCACCACGCGCCCGTGTTGGTCGAAGATCCGCAGGTCACCTTTCGCGTCGACCGTCTCTTTTCCAAGGACGGTCCGCTCGCGGGTATCGAATGAAGAAATGATCTCCCGGTCAGAAGGTGCAGGTCACAGGTCCTTCATGTAATCGACCAGATCCGCGGGAAGTGGGCTTTCGATTGTGATGGGCTCTCGGGTGTTTGGGTGGGGGAAGCACAGGCGGGCGGCGTGCAGCGCGTGGCGGGGCAAATCGTCGAAGGTCGCAAGCAAATCGGGCGTCAGACCAGCCTCGCAGTAGTCCATGAAGGCTTGCTCGCTGGCGCCATAGAGTTTGTCACCCACCACAGGATGACCGATGGACGCCAGGTGTACGCGGATTTGATGCTGTCGTCCGGTCTCGGGTGATGCCTCAACCAGCGCATGGTCGGCAAAAGATCTCACCACCCGATAGCGCGTGACTGCGGGCGAGCCGTCGGCGGCAACGCCCATCATGATGTGCGTCTTGCTATCCACCAGTCGCATCGGCTGATCGATCACGCCCTCGGGATTCTTGGGCACGCCGTGGACCAGGGCCAGGTAGTTCTTTTTCACCAGCCGCTGTGCGAACGCTCGCTTCAAAAAAGAAGCCGCCACGCGGTCACGCGCCACCAGGAGAACACCCGATGTCTCGCGATCCAGGCGGTGACAAATCTGCAGCGCCTCGGTGGGAAAGCGTTCGCGCAGGATCGCCACCAGCGTGTTCTTCCAGAACTTGGCCGTGGTGTGCATGGGTAAACCGGCCGGTTTGTCGATGGCCAGGAAGGTCTCGTCCTCGGCCAGAATCTCGAAGTGGCGGGGCACGTCGGGTTCCACTGGGGCGGGACGGTCGACGATAATGATCTCGCCGGCGCGTACGCCAAGGGCCGGGCGCGGCCGCCTTCCGTCGGCCAGGCGCACCTGTTGCTCGATGACCATCCGGATCTTCACGCGCGACAGGCGCCGAATCCGGTGTTTCAGAAAATGGTCAAGGCGCCAGCCGTCGCACTCAGGGGGCACGCGCAAGCGCAGCGGGATAATTTCCCGCTGCACCTCGCCGCCATCTTCAACACAAAGGGAAGTCTCGATCGCGCTCCCGCCGTTCAATCCTCGTCGAGCACGCCCTTCCAGCGCCAGTTGCCACGCTCGCGTTCCTCGGGCTTGGGCCGGGTCGAGCGCTTCTTCTCGGGACGATCGCGCCGGCCCTCGACTTTGCCAGGGGCGCGGTCGCCAGCGGCGCCGGGGGCAGGCGGGCGAGGGGGACCGAAGCTTCGCGGTCCTCCGGGCGAGGAGCCCGGGGCGCCAGGAAAGCGCGGGGCTCCGCCACCGGGGCTCGGAGGCGCCCCCGGGGGCCGTTGTGTGCCGAAGCGCGCGGGTCCCCCGCTGGGGCCACCGGGCCTTGGTGCGCCAGGCGCGGGCCTGGCCTGGGCTTCTTCCACGATCAGCGCGCGGCCCTGCAGTAGCCGGCCACTGAGTTTTTCGATAGACAGCTTGGTGCCGTCGTCGTTTGCCGTTTCAACAAAAGCGAAACCGCGCGGACGGCCGGTTTCGCGCTCGCAGGCCAGTCGGACACTGCGGACCTCAATACCCTCGCTGGTGAAGGCCTCCTTCAGCTCCAGCTCGGTGACGTTGTAGGAGAGGTTGCCTACGAAAAGGCGCGTTCCCATGAACTACGTTCCTCGAAAGTCTCCGAACTACTGCGCGGCCGGGCGTTCGCCATTCACGCGGTCGCGCAACTCCTTCCCCACCTTGAACGTTGGCGTGCGACGGGCTGCAATCTGGATGGTTTCCCCTGTCCGTGGATTGCGCCCGCTGCGTGCCGCGGACTCGCGGACGGCGAAAGCGCCGAATCCTCGGAAGTCGACTCTCTCTCCTTTGGCCAGTCCTTCGGCCAAAGCATCCAATAGGCAATCAACTGTAGCTTCAACCTGAGGCCGGGGCAGGCTCTGCCTTTGGGCCACGAGGTCCACCAGATCGGACTTTTTCATCGGTCGCTCGTTCTCCTTGTTTTCGTAGCGTCAATAGTTGGGGCGCGAAATATTCCCACGCAGCCGTCAATAATCCAGCTTCTAAGATATGGCGTTATATCGCCCATGGTCAAGTATCGCTGCGTCTGCCGCGTGGTGACGCTGCTCTGCTGGTGCGGTGAGTCGCGCTAGCGCTGGGTGCCTGCGCCGACGCTCTGAAGATACGCGCGCACTGCGGGCAGGTCCGAATCTGTGGCCGGCGCTTTGGCGACGAACAATTCCCATGCCTTGGTCATGCGGGATGCGTATTTCGCGTCAGAATTCGACAGGATCTGGTAGCCGATGCCAAGGTTCTTGAAGATGCTGGAATGGATTTCCAGCGGCGGCAGCCCGGTCTCCCCGGGCACACCAAGCTCAGGCGAGCCGCCTGCCCGACGCAGGATGTCTTCAAGCAGGTTCACCGCCCAATGCGCCGGCGCCAGCGCATTTCCCGTTTCGTGACTGTAGACGAGCGCAAGCTGAGCCCGGGCGGACTGCATGTTGAGCGCCAGCTCGCCCAACATCTGCTCCCACGAGCCCGCGGGAAAGCGAAGCGCAGGCAGCGGGCTGTAGCTGGCGATGGCCTCGCGATCCCGCTCGACCCACTGCTCGAAGGTGGGAAACTGGTCAACCGGAACGATCGGGTGCGTGAGGCCGGCACTGGCCAGCTTGTAGCCGTCTTTCCAGCTTTGGTCCCAGGTTTCCAGCCGGTCGAGAACCACCAGGGGACGCTTGGGATTGGCGACCATGAGTTGCTTGATGTTGAAGCCTCCGCGCAGGTACACGCCCGTCGGAATCACCAGATCAGGGTGACGGCGAAGCGCGCGGTCGCAGTACCAGCGGAAGCCCAGCAGCTGCTCGTCGAGGTGGATCACGTCGGGGCGCAGTTTCTCGACCTCGCGAAAGTAGAACACCGCGCCGGTCAGGTGATCGCCCATGGTGATCACGATGGCGTCCCTGGGCAGCGAGGCAAATGCCGTAGAAACAAAGTCCCGAAACACAGTGTTGCTGCGCTGGCTGGCGCCAGCATTGACGATCGCGCCAGCCAGAAAGACCACGCCCGCGCCGGCCAGGGCCAGCCCGCGCAACCAGGTTGTCCAGGAGGGGGCGCGCGCCTGCAGCCTGCGGAAAAGCCAGGCCCAGCCGATTCCTGCCGCCAGGGCCACGAGCAAGTCCGATTGAATGAAGAAGCGAGAGAGTACGGCTCGATACAGCGGCTTGTCCGTCGACATGTTGGACATGGCGCAGAAGACGAAGGCATAGCCGAGCAGGAGAAGGAGCAGCATGCGGGCCTGGGCGCGATCAGGTCGTTTGCGCGGAGCCAGCGCATACGCCGCCACCGCCAGGAGCGGCCCCAGTCCAAGCAGTCGCCGTAGCGAGCCGCCCAACATCAAGCCGAGGGTCGGGAAGAACGTGCCGTGCTCGACAAACGCGCCCGCGGAATTGTCGGCCCGCCCAAGGCTGAAAGTACCGTATTCGCGGCGCAGGAAATGGCCGACGAGGCCGTCGAACGTGCTCTGATCACCCCAGGAAATCGCCGCCGCTGACCGGGATGCAAAGGCGAGATAGGCGTAGGGCAGAAGACCGGAAGCGCCGCTCAACACCGCCAGCGCCACCCCGGAAGCGCGCAGCTCTCGTCGCGCAACCCACAGCGAACGGAGAATGAGGGGCGCCCCAATGAATACGAAGGTGTGGTGGTTGCTCATGCCCAGGCCGCAGGCGAAGGCCAGGGCGAAAACCCGGCGTCGCGTTGGCGCCCGTTCGACGTTCAACCAAAGGAACAGGGCCAGCGCGCCAAACAGGGCGTTCAATCCAAACACCTCAGCGGTGGTGGCGTGGTGCCACACCAGCGGGTTGGTGCCAAAGAGCGCCGCTGCCAGCAGGCCGGCCGCGGCCATTGCCGTCCAGCGCTGCACCGTCGCACACAGCAGGCCGGCCGCTGCCGCGGTAGACACGGCGGAAAGCAGGTTCACCCGCCAGGCCACGCACGGGCCAAACGGCAAGGCCGCAAACAGCCGGGCCAGCAGGGCGAAGACAGGATATCCCGGCGGATGAGGCACGCCCCCGGTCACGGCCGAAGCTGTCAGCTCGCCGCTGTCACCGCCGACGATGGTTGGCGCCAGCGTTGCCACGTACAGAGCCAGCAACGCAACGAAGGCACAAAGGGGCGCCAGCCAGCATCGAACCCAAGTGTCGGCTCCAGTCACCGGCTGGATGTCGGCTTGTTCCCGCTCGGGCGCGCCGGTCGGTCGCCCGGGGCGGACTCGTCCGGAGAATCGTTCGTTTCTTGCCTTCCGTGCCATGAATGGAGCGCGATAATGCCACGAAGTTCGGTGTCCACGCCCTGTCAGACCTGTGCGACTCGGTCCCGCCGACCTCGAAAAGCCCCGTGGACACCGCATCCCCATGTTGTAGGCTTAACGGGGAAAGGTGGTGCGGGGTGAATACTGAATCGGCAGGAGGATCGTTCATGAGTCAAGAGACCAGAAGCCGTCGCGTCGTTGTCGCGGAGGACAACGACGACATGCGCGCGGCGATTCGTGAGCTGATCGAAAGCCTGGGTGCGGAGGTGGCAGAGGCCGCCAGCGGCGGCGACTTGATCATGCTCCTGACCGACGAGAAGCCGGTCGATCTGTTGATCACCGACGTACGCATGCCGTGGATGACGGGGTTTCAGGTTTCACTGGCCGCACGCAACGCCGGCCTGACCATGCCCATCATCGTGGTCACCGCATTCGGCGACGATCACTTGCGGGCTCAAGTCGAGCGCCTGGGCTCGGCCAGCTTGCTTTCCAAACCCTTCCGGCCGGAGGAACTGCTGTCGCTTGCACGGTCGCTCCTGGCGTCCTAACGCAGCATGAGGCTGGCTCGAAAGCTGATCCTGGCCACGCTGGCAGGGATGGCGGTGGTCTTGGCCGCCAACGCCTACTTCCGCATGGCGCAGGAAATGGGGCTGTTCGAGCGCGATATGATCCAGGACCATGCGGTGCTGGGTCGAACCTTGGCCGGCGCGATGGAGATTGTCTGGGAGGACAAGGGCCGCGACGAGGCGCTCGGCCTGCTGCGGAACGTGAGTACTGCCGACGGACGGTTCACGGTCCGCTGGGTTGAGGGCCAAATGCCTGCGTCGCCGCCCCTCACACGGGCGCGCCACTACACCGAAGTCCCCATCCACGTGCATGGGCAGGCGATGGGTTTCATCGAGTTGTCCGAGTCGCGCGCGTACGAGCAGGGCTATGTGCGCGACACCCTGATTCGTACCGGCTGGGCGACCCTGGCGGCCTTAGCTTTGGCCGCCGCCTTGGCGGCGGTGCTGGGCGTATCCATGGTCGGGCGGCCGCTGGCCAAGCTGGCGCAGAAGGCCCGCAGCATTGCCGCCGGCGATCTTTCGGGAACGCTCAATCTCAGCCAGCGCGACGAGATCGGCGAGCTGGCCCGCGAGATCGACGCCATGTGTGTGAGTCTGGCGCAGGCGCGTTCGTCGCTGGCCGGCGAGACCGACGCGCGCTTGCGAGCGATCGAGCAGCTGCGCCATGCCGATCGCCTGGCCACTGTTGGCAAGCTGGCCTCGGGCATCGCGCACGAGCTGGGGACACCGCTCGGGGTGGCTTTGGTGCGAGCCAACATGATCTCGACGGGCAGGATCAGCGGCGACGACGCCCGCGACGGGGCGCGCATCATCGGCGAGCAGGTGGAGCGTATTGCGCGCATCGTCCGGCAGCTTCTCGATTTTGCCCGCGGGCGATCGGTGCGACCACCCGGGGAAGGTGCGCCCCGCGAGCCGGTGAATGTGGCCAGCCTCGCAGAAAAGACGCTGGCGCTGGTGCAGCCCATGGCCGACAAGCGGCAGCTCACACTGGCGGTTCATGCAGCGCCTGACCTGCCCAAGCCACTCATCGACGAGGGGCAGATACAACAAGTGCTGCTCAATCTCGTGGTCAACAGCATCCACGCCAGCGATCACCCGGGCAAGGTGATGGTGGATGTTTCAGTGGCGAACACGGCCGCGCCCGCAGATCTGGGCGGCACCAAGGGCCAATATTTGTGCGTGTCGGTGTCCGACCAGGGCGCAGGCATACCAGCCGAGATCCTTCCCCGCATATTCGAGCCCTTCTTCACCACGAAGGGCGTGGGTGAAGGCACTGGGCTGGGCCTTTCAGTGGCCTACGGGATTGTGCGCGAGCACGGCGGCTGGATCGATGTGCAAAGTGCACTTCGCGAGGGGAGTCGATTCTCCATCTACCTGCCCTTGCCCGACGCTGTGTAGGTTGGTTGTGGTAGCCAAGGACTGGCAATTCCCCTATGCTGGCTTGGTCTTAGTGCGTATGGGCGTCCGCGGAGTCGGTCCCCTCGATATTGCCGGAGGTTGTCCCAATGAACAAGTCCCCGCAACGATGGTTTCGCAATGGCGCAGTCACACTGGGCGCGCTGGTTCTGCTTCTGGGCGGGCGGCCCGCGGTCGCTCAGTCCACGGAGACTCCACCAAAGACAGAGGAACCACCGGAATTCCGCTTTGACTTTGGCGTTTTTGCGGGGGGGCACATTTTTGCCAGCCCGCACGCTCTCGGAAGCTACACGGCGAAGCCGGCCACGGACACACTTGAAGCCCGGCCTGAATCGACTTCGACGATTTCGCCCAAGTCGGGCGGGGTTTTCGGCGGCCGACTGGGTCTGCACTTCAACCGCTGGGTCGGACTGGAGGCCGAGGCTGATGTCACGCCCACCCACACGCGCGATGGCCAGACTTCGATGTGGGTCTTCGGGTATCGCGGCAGCGTGATCGTGAATCTCACCGACAGCTACGCCTTTCAGCCCTTCATCTTGGCCGGCTACGGCGGATTGACCTCGCTAGTCAACGATACCAGCGTCGTGGGCAACGATTCTTGGGGATTTGTGCACGCCGGGCTCGGCTTCAAGATCGGGTTCAACCAGTGGACCGGGCTGCGCGTCGATGGACGAGTCATGGGTCCGTGGACGGTGCTCGGCATTCCCAAGGGCGATCGCGTTGCGGCCAAGGGGCCTGATTTCGAGGTCTTCGGCTCGCTCTTCCTCAACTTCGGCGAGATCGACAAGGTGCACATCTACTCGACCGTCATCAAAGAGCCGACCAGCAAGGACCGGGACGGCGACGGCATTCCGGACAACCTCGACCGCTGCCCGAACGAGCCGGAGGACAAGGACGGCTTCCAGGACGAGGATGGTTGCCCAGATCCCGACAACGACAACGACGGGATCCCCGATGCGCTCGACAAGTGCCCCAACGATCCAGAGGACAAGGACGGCTTCCAGGATCAGGACGGCTGTCCGGATCTCGACAACGACGGCGACGGGATCCCCGACGCACTCGACAAGTGCCCCAACGAGCCGGAGGACAAGGACGGATTCCAGGACGAGGACGGCTGCCCGGATCCCGACAACGACGGCGACGGCATCCCCGATGTCCGCGACAAGTGCCCCAACGAGCCCGAGACATTCAACAACTACAAGGACGAGGACGGCTGTCCCGACGAGGTGCCGGCCGAGGTGAAGAAGTTCACCGGTGTTATCGAGGGCGTCAACTACAAGACCGGCTCGGCGGAGATCCTGTCCGGCTCGTACGTCATCCTCGATCGCGCGCTGAAGGTCCTGCAGGACTATCCAGAAGTGAACTTGGAGATCTCCGGGCACACCGACAACCGGGGCAAGGCGGACTACAACCGCGATCTGTCGCAGCGCCGCGCCGACGCGGTGCGGACCTATTTCGTCCAACGCGGGATTTCGTCGACGCGACTGCAGGCCATCGGCTACGGTCCCACCCGTCCCATAGCGGACAACAAGACCCAGTCGGGACGGGCCACCAACCGCCGCACCGAGTTCCGCCTCATCAACAGCAGCGAGAAGTAGCGCCATCGCTTGCGCCACCGACCCGGGCCCCGACGGGGGCTTTGGGTCGGACAGCCGGGTCCGTCGCTACACGTCCGGCTTGCGCGTCTTGTGTGAAGACTGCACCCAGTCGTCGACCGCTTCTTCAGCCCGGCGCTCGGCCTGCTTCCCTTGCTCGGTCTGCTGGCGCGCGATCAGCTTTTCGACGGCTTGGCGTTCCTGTGTGGTCTGGCGGACGCGCGCGGCAGCAGCCTGGGCGGCGGCCTCGGCGTCACGAAGGGGACCTTGCCGGTGCTGGCTGGCCTGTTCTGCGGCCTGCGCCAGGGCCGCGGCCAGGCGTTGCCGATAGCGTTCGCGGTGAAGCCCGGCGCTGACGACCGCGGGCGCAGTCGCATGGCGTTGCGTCTCTTGTGCCAACCCGAGGCGCGCCTGCTCGGCAGCAGAATCCAACCGCTGCTGCTCGTCCTCGACTCGTTGGCGTGCCGCAATGGCCTCGCGCAGGGCCTGCGTGGCCTCGTTTTCTGCGTTGCGCCGCAGATCCAGCAAAGTAGCCAGATTGGATGCCATGGTTGGTTCGGTGACGTTGCGTCTGTGGACGAGTGAGCCTAGTGTGCGGGCAACAATGGTGGCACAGGTCCCCGCTAGAAAATACCGCATCGAGCGGTATTTGGCCGAGGGTGGCATGGGTGCCATCTACGTCGGCAAGAAGATTGGTGTGGGCGGCTTTGAAAAGGAAGTCGTCCTCAAGCAGCTTTTGCCGGAATTCACCAGCCGGCCGGAGTTTCGCGACCTGTTCTTTCGCGAGGCCAAGATCTCGGCCAGCCTCGACCACCAGAACATCGTGCGCACCTTTGACCTGGTCACGTCAGAGGACCGGCTGTTCATCGTCATGGAATACGTGCGCGGTGCCGACCTGCGTTCCATTTCCTGGCGCGCCCGGCGCAAGCGCCCGCTTTCGCCGCAGGCCATCGTGCACGTCGCCCTGGAGATCCTGGGCGGCCTGGCCTACGCCCATCGTCGTCGCTCGCCCACGGGCGAGCCCCTGGGCATCATCCACCGCGATCTCTCGCCTTCCAATATCCTGTGCTCGGCCGAGGGCGAGGTGAAACTGTCCGACTTCGGCATCGCCAAGGCCGCGACCTACTCTTCCGCTTTCTACCGGGTGCGCGGCAAGGTCGGCTACATGTCGCCCGAGATGGCGCACAACCAGATCATCGATTCGCGCAGCGATCTGTTTTCGCTGGGGGTGAGCATCTACGAGACCCTGATCGGCGAGCGGGTCTACTCGGGTGACCTCAATACACCAGCTGACCAGATCTACGCCCAGCGCGTGCCACCCCTGGCCAGCAAAATTCCAAGCCTGCCTGCCGAATTCCAGGGCGTATTCGACAAGGCACTGGCGCTTGATCCAAACCAACGATTCCAAGACGCCGAGAGTTTCGCCGATGCCCTGCGAGAGGTGGCGCATCGGCACGGGCTGCTCTATTCGGCGCCACAACTGGCGGCCGAGCTGCGCGAGTTGCTCGGTCCCAATCCCGATGCCTGGCTTCGCGATGAAAGCGACCCGCAGCGCGCGGCCACGGATCGGCCGGCCCATGGCGCGTCCGATCTCGAAGGGCAGGAGGCGTCGTCGGTGGCCAGCGACAGCGCTGCGGACGTCGGAACGCCGACTGCGGTTGAGCGCCTGCGTCCGCGCTCGGCTCGCCAAGCCGCCGTGGATTCACCAGTGGTTCCGAAGGTGGCCGCGCCTTCATTGGCCGCTGCCGGATCGCTCGTCGCGGGTTCAGCCTCGCTGGCTGGCGAGATGAACGGGCCTGCCTCCGCGCGCCCACATCTGGCGATCGTGCTGAAGGCCATCACGCTGCCTGTGCCTTCCTTGAACCAACCCCTCCGAGGAGGTGTGGCTGCCATCCGCCGCTCGCGCAAGAATCTGTGGATCGCGCTGGCCCTGGCCACGCTGGTTTTGCTGGCCGCTGGCGTGGTCTTAGTTCGCGGCGGCGAGTCGGCACACCCGGCGGCGACTGCCAGGCCAATCACTTCCGACGCTGGGGTGTAGTTCAGCGGTCGGGGGAAGGCGACACGGCCCGGCGGCATGGCGGCGACCCGGTTGGAAAGGATCCGCGCACTCGACAGACGGGCAGAACTCTTGCTAGTGTTTTTTCTTCGAGGAGCAACCACATGGGAAACAGGCTGTACGTTGGCAATTTGTCCTACAACGTGACCGAGGCGGAGCTGAAGGAAGCCTTCGCCGAGGGAGGAAACAACGTGGTCGAGGTGAAGGTCGTGCTCGACCGCGACACCGGGCGACCGCGCGGGTTCGCCTTCGTCGAGATGGGCAGCGACGCAGAGGCGGCTAAGGCCATGGAAACCCTGAACGGGCGCGAGATTCAGGGACGCCCCATCAGCGTGAGTGAAGCCCGCGAGCGCGCACCTCGTGGCGGCGGTGGTGGCGGTGGTGGCGGATTCGGTGGCGGACGCGGCCGTGATCGCGACGATCGTGGCGGCGGACGTCGCGGCGGCGGCTGGTAGGGCAGGCTCTGGGCAAGCTGGAGCCTGGAGGCCCTAGGACGGGAACCAGATCACCGTCGCGAATTCCGACCTACGGCCTGCAGCCGGCCCGTCACGCCAGCGATCGCAGCGCTTCGCGGTCGACCAGGATGACCTTGCGACCCTCGGTCTGGATGAGACCGTTGCGCTTGAAGTGCGACAGAGTCAACGAAACGGTCTCGCGCGTCGATCCGATTAGATTCGCCATCTCTTGATGGGTGATCTTGAGGCCCAGCACAAGGCCACGCTTGTGCTCCAGTCCGTGCTCCGAACCGAGGCGCAGGAGCAACTCGGCCAGCTTGGAACCGACATCCTTGAAGACGAGCTGCTCGACCTTGGTCTCCAACTCGCGCCGACGATTGATCATCGCGCGCAGGAATTGATAGGTCACGTTGGGATTGGTCTGCAGGATCTTGTCGAGCGCGGTTCGCTCGATCTCCACTGTGACCGTCACCTCCATCGCCTCGACCATCTCTTCTCGTGGGCCGCCCTCAAGCAGCGCGCCCTCGCCGAAAAAATCTCCGGCGGTCCGATAGGCCAGGGTCAGCTCCTTGCCGTCGCGGGTGACTTTCGAGATCTTGACCCGACCGCTGGCCAAAAAGTGGACGCCCACGGCCCGGTCGCCCGGCAGAAACACCACCCGGCGCGGTTGATAGCTTTGCAGCTCGGAAGCCGCCGCAAGTCGGGACAGCGCCTCCGGTGAGGTGTCCGCCAGGACCGGGGACTTGCGCAAAATTCCCACGATCCTCTTTTCTTCCGCTTGAGCCATGAGGGAATCCTTAGCAGACCCGAAGCGGACCCGACAAGACAGATTGTCAGGCAGACTACAATACCGGCTGACCGGCGCCACCCGCCAGCCGGCGAGCCAAAGGCACATCGGCCGGCGCCAACGCCAGGTCGGCAAGCTGCGCGCGTGTGACCCAGGCCACGGCCGCCACCTGGCGCGCGACCGGCACTCCCGCACAGATCCTCGCCTGGTACACCGGCATGATGAGATCGAAGGTGTCGTAGGCGTGAAATACGACGTCGAAGATCGCCCCGACTTCAATCGAGCAGTCCAGCTCTTCCGCAATTTCGCGCACCAGGGCCTGGCTGGGCGATTCGCCGGACTCGACCTTGCCGCCGGGAAATTCCCAGGCCAAAGGGTGCGCTTGGTCGGCCCGCCGCTGCGCCACCAGCACCAGCCCGTCTTGCTCAACAAGGGCGGCCACCACGAGCAGCTGCCTTCTGGCAGATTCGGCAAGTTTCATTGCCAGTCGTATACCTTCCTACCCCCAGCGAAACCAGCGCAGGCCGAGCACGAACGACACCGTTCCCCAAGCAGCCAGCACGGCCAGATAGGGCAGCGTCCCGATCAGGCTGGCGCCGTCGATCATCACGGCGCGCAGGCCGTCGCACATGGCCGTGAGCGGCAGGGCGCTGATCAACGGGCGCATGACCTCCGGAAAATTGGCCGACGAAAAGAACACGCCGGATAGCACGAACATGGGCAGCATCACCAGGTTCATCAGGCCGCTCACCGTCTGCGTGTTCTGCGCCCGGCACGACACCAAGATGGCGATGGCAGCGAAGCTTGCCGTGCCCGCCAAGGCGACCAAGCCCAGCGCCGCATACGAGCCGGCCACCTGCACACCGAACACCAGCCGCGCGAAGATCAGGATCACCGCCATCTCAAAGGGAATCACCACCAGGCGCGACAGTCCGAAGGCAAACAGCAGGTGCCGCCGACGCATGGGCGCGGCCAACAAGCGCTTGAGCAATTTGCGCACCCGCATTTCCACGATCACCCAGCCGATGCCCCACATCGATCCCGACATGAGATTCATGGCCAACAGGCCCGGAATCAGAAAATCGATGTAGCGAGATCCGGGCTCACGCACCTCTTCATCGCGCACGGCCTGAGGATCCTGGCGCCCGGCTGCCTTCTGCAGAATGGCATCCACCGTGGCACGAACCAGGCGGGCCTCGGGGCGCGCGGGATCGAAGCGATAGGTCAACGGCGCACCCGGCCCCTCGGGCGGCACCAGCACTACCGTCACTTGGCCCGAGCGCAAGGCGCGCTTTGCGCTTGCCTCGTCGAGCGGCCGAACCTGAACGCCGGCGTTTTCCAGCCAGCCCCGCCACTGCACGGTCACTCCGGGCAATGCGCCCACCAGCACCGGCTCGGGACCCTTGACCCGAAAGGCGATCCCCAACGCCACTGACAAAAGCACCGGAAAGCCGAAGGCCCAGAACAGCGCACCCGGCTCGCGCATCATATCGCGCAGCCGCATCAGGGTGAGCTGCACAATTGGACGTGGGCGCTGCGATTCAGTCATCGCGCAAGGCCCTTCCGGTCAAGGACACGAACACATCTTCCAGTGTGGCCTTGCGTGTTCCCAGGCGCAGCAGATGCTGCCCGCACTCCTGCAGCAGCGCGCGCAGGGCGGGCACCGCACGCTCGGGCTCGATCGCGGCCAAGGTCCACGCGCCCTCGCCCGACTGGTGCGCCTCGGTCACGGTGGGCAGGCCACGCAACGCGGATTCGCCTATTGCGCTCGGCCCGGTGCCCGTTTCTAGCTCCACTTCCACGACATGCTCGGCGCCCAATCCCGCGATGAGTTCCGCCGGTGTGCCCAACCGAATGAGGCGACCGCGATCCATGATCGCCACTCGGTCGCACAACCGCTGGGCCTCTTCCATGTAGTGCGTGGTCAGCACCGCAGTTCCGCCGCGGGCACGGTAGGCGGCGACCAGGCCCCAGATCTGGCGGCGCGACTGCGGGTCGAGCCCGGTGGTGGGCTCGTCGAGAAACAGAATTTCCGGCTCGGCCACGAGAGCGCAGGCGATAGCCAGCCGCTGCTTCTGGCCGCCCGACAGCTTGACCACCCAGGCGCGCCGCTTTTCCTCCAACTGCACGTCTGCCAGCAATGCCTCCAGCGGCCGTGGTCGTTGATAGAAGCTGCGAAACAGGGTCAGCACTTCTTCCACCGTCAGCTTCTCGGGCAGCCGCGTCTCTTGCAGGGCCACGCCCAGTCGTTCGCGAAGCCACATCTCGTCGTGCGCCCAAGTCATGCCGAGCAACTTCACCTCGCCGCTCGTGGGCGCCAGCAGCCCCTCCAGCATCTCCACGGTGGTGGTCTTGCCCGAGCCGTTGGGGCCGAGCAAGCCGAAGCATTCGCCGCGGCGAATGGACAGATCCAATCCATCGACCGCCAGCACCGGGCCGGCACGCTTGCGCCCCGACCCACGCCCCGCCTCGTAGATCTTGCGCAAACCCCGACACAAAACAGCCGGCTCACCGTCGGGGGAAGTGGGGATCACCTGGGCTGCTATAGCGTGACACCCGCGTTCGCGCCACGCACCTGCGCCTGACAGCGCAACTCCGCGCCCCGGGACGGTGGTCGACATTGCGCGGGGTCCTCGTGCGGGTAACAATTAAAGGGTGAGGAAGTTGCCCGACCAACCCGACCAAGACGTGGCTCTTCTGTACGCCCCCACCGAGGACGAGAAGGGTGCGCGGTTCTTACGGGTGCGCAAGGGCGAGTTGCAGGCGGGCGAGGTGCGACCTTTGGCCCATGGGCAGTCGCTCTGTGGTCAGGAATTGGTGCGGATGCATCCGCGCGCGAAGACGCCCATCCTGTTCGACGTCGAAGTGATCCATCCTGCCGAGCCGCCCATGCGCGACACGCACGGGCCAGCCCAGATCGCATCTGACAGATACCGGCGCAACTGGGAAAGCACCTTTGCGCCGCGCAAGTCAGGCGGCGATCTGACCAACTGACCCACCGGATGTCGCCGGTCGGTTGAACAAGCCTGAGCAGGCGTGCTTGGGCTGGTCTTCGCCCACGCCTCCCCTGCGACCGGACTCTGACGCCCGTGTCGCACAGAGTGCCCGTTTCTCCTGAAATTCATTACCAGCCGCTTGTGAAATTGCGGTCTTGCGCTGGCATGCTAGTTGCTGTAGCTCAGCATCCAAGTCGGGCTGTGTTGTGCTGGCAGCTCGCGTTGGCTCACGCTCAGGAGGGACACAATGAAAGCTCGCTACGGACTCCTCGCCCTGCTCCTTTCCTCTTCTTGCCTGGACCAAGGGGATCAAGCAACCGAATCGACCGCGGCGGCACTCGGAACGGTACCGGCCTCGGAATCCGCCGTCTGGAAACGAGTGGGTGCCAGTGACCTGCCGGACAAGCGGTATGCCCACGCCCTGGCATTCGACGAGGCCCGCCAGATGGTGGTGATGTTTGGTGGGATGGCGGACACCGCCGACGGGACGCAGGCAGCCCAGCAGGACACCTGGGAATGGAACCCGACCCTCGGCGCGTGGACGGCACGCACCATCACGGGCAGCAAGCCGCCAGCGCGTACTGGCGCCGCCATGACCTACGATTCGGCCCGTAGCAAGTTCGTTCTGTTCGGTGGCCGCGCCGGCAGCGGCTACGACTACCAGGACACCTGGGAATGGGATCCGACCACCGGCGTATGGACCGAGGAGTCCGGCCCGGGCGCCAAGCCCGATGCGCGCGCCCAGCACGGAATGGTTTTCGATAGCAAGACCGGCAAGGTCGTGCTTTTCGGCGGCGGCCGTAGTCAGATCAACGGGGACATCATGACGGTCGGCGTGGCCTTTGGCGACACCTGGGAATATGACGGCACGACTGCCACGTGGACCAAGCGCACGACGACCAGTGCGCCCTCGGCTCGCGTCGATTTTGGTTTCGGCTATTCCAGCCAAACAAAGAAGGCCTTCCTGTTCGGCGGGATGGAGATTACGACAGCGGGCATGGACGGCGCACCCATGCAGGATAGTTGGGAATGGGACGGCACGGCGGGCACTTGGACCGAACGCACCAGCGCCGGCACCAAGCCTGGCCCTCGCTTCGGGCATGGCTTGGCGATCGACAGTGCCAAGGGTCAGGTCGTGGTCTTCGGTGGCTCCGACATGTTCAGCGGCGGCAGCCTGAACGACGTCTGGTATTACGACCTCACAGCCGGCACTTGGACCGAAAAACAGGCCCCTGACGCCGCGGTCTGGCCAACCCAAAGACAGTGGGCGCCGCTGGTATTCAACGCGACCGCCGGCCGATTCTACCTCGTTGCCGGATACGTTGCTGACTCGGGAACCTCCGGCGGCGGGTATGGCGGATTTGGGGGAGGCCCCATTTTGCCGCCCGGCTTCTATCCCGGCGGTTCCTCTGCCACGAGCCGCGAGGTGTGGGAACTGAACACGACGGCCACCACCTGGGTGGACCGTTCGGCGCCCAGCAACTCGCCAGGGCAGCGCACGTCGCACGCCATGGCCGCTGATCCGGTCTCGGGCAAGGTCTACGTGTTCGGCGGCCAGGACGTCAATGGCACCGAGCTTGATGACCTGTGGGAATGGAACGGCGACAAGTGGGCCAAGGTTACGGCGGACATCCGGCCGCCCGCGCGCACCGAGGCAGCGATGGCCTACGATCCCGCGCGCAAGTCGTTGATCCTATTCGGTGGCAGCACGACCGGGGCCAGCGTTATGGGGAATCCGGACGGTTTTGCCGACACCTGGGAATGGAACATTGCTACGCGCAAGTGGACCCAACTCACCCCACCTGTTTCGCCGTCCAAGCGCAGTGAGCACGGCATGGTGACCGACACGGTCAGGAAGAAGATCATCCTGTACGCCGGGTACGATCCGAGCGGCTACTACGTGCCGCCCTATCCGCCCTATCCGCCCTATGGGGTTCCGGTTCCGGATGCCGGGACGTACACGGATCCGAGCAAGAGCGACCTGTGGGACTGGGATGGCGCAACTGGCACCTGGACGGTTCGCACGCCCCTACTCTCCATGTCCATGCCCTCGGGCGGGGGCTTTCCGAGCATGGTCTTCGACGAAGGACGCAAGAAGCTGGTTCTGCTCGAAGCCGACATGATGAATGGGTACGGCTATGGTTCCTCGGCCGGGGACTACTGGACATGGGATCCCGAGAGCGGCGCCTGGGCGCAGACCGCGACCGGGGAGTCGCTCAACGGCGGTCTGTACGAGTCGTTGGTGGCCTACGATTCGGTTCGACGCCGCACGGTGGTGCTGGGCATGAACATGTTCATGCCTTCGATAACGCCCAGCCTCTCCACCTATGAGCTGGATACCAACGGCCCCACCTGGTATTCGCGCACCACGGCCACTTCGCCCGCCGAACGTTCGTCGGCGGCCATGGCCTTCGACAACCAGCGCGGCGTGATGGTGATGTTCGGTGGCGCGGTGGGGGGAATGCCTGGAGATGAAACCTGGGAATACAGCGTGAGCAGCCGAGGCAACGGAACTGGGTGCAACGCCGCGACGGCCATCCAATGCGCCTCGGGCAACTGCGTGGACGGCGTGTGCTGTGAATCGGCTTCGTGCTCGGGGCCGTGCAAGTCGTGCAATGTTCCGGGCAAGGTCGGTAGCTGCGTGCTGGCGACCCCAGGAACGCAGGTGGCTGGAAGCTGCTCGGGCGACCAGGCGTGCGACGCCACCGGCGCCTGCAAGGCGTCCAACGGCAAGGCCTGCACCAGCGCCGCCGAGTGCGCGAGTGGCTCCTGCAGCGACGGTGTCTGCTGCGACCGCGCCTGC
>Ga0265316_10000241_pt1 | contig 63053 bp, 44 predicted proteins | sample 4522metaG_FD_202092 | JGI IMG/M metagenome (GOLD analysis project Ga0265316, IMG submission 202092) | Rhizosphere microbial communities from Carex aquatilis grown in University of Washington, Seatle, WA, United States - 4-5-22 metaG | ecosystem: Host-associated > Plants > Roots > Rhizosphere >... | reverse complement strand
ATGTTCCTTCCATGATGCCGGGGATCTCCTTGAACTGGCGGCGCACTTCTTCGACAACGCGACCGGCGGTTTTGCCGACAGCTTCCATGGCGCGCGAAGCGAACAAGTAGGGGAGCAGGCCGCCGATAAAGAGCCCGATAATGACTTTGGCGTTCGTGAGGTCGAAGGTGATCATTTTTCCGCGGCTGACGAACTCTTGCGTGAACGAGGCGAAGAGCACCAGCGATGCGAGCGCGGCCGAACCAATTGCATAGCCCTTGGTGACTGCTTTGGTCGTGTTGCCCACTGCGTCCAACGGATCGGTGACGGCGCGGACCTCTTCGGGCATGCCGGACATTTCCGCGATGCCGCCGGCGTTATCGGTGATCGGGCCGAAAGCGTCGATTGCCACCACAATGCCGGTCATGGAAAGCATCGACATCGCGGCCACCGCAATGCCGAATAATCCGCCGAGCCAGTTGGCGAAGAGAATGGCGGCGACAATGACGACGATCGGCCAAGCGGTCGACTTCATGGAAACAGCGAGACCGGCGATGATGTTCGTGCCGTGTCCGGTGGTTGAGGCTTTGGCAATGTCGCGCACCGGCGGATATTTGGTGGAAGTATAGTAATCGGTGATGACAACGATCGCGCCCGTTACGGCGAGGCCGACGACCGCGCACCAAAAGAGGGAAAGTGGGTTATCGATGACGCCGTCCATATAGCGGGGAATGACGACCCAGAACGCGAGGAGTGCGAGCACGCCGGCCGCGGCCAAACCCTTGTAGAGCGCGCCCATGATATTCTTGTTGGCGCCCAAGCGGAAAGCAAGCGAGCCTAAGATCGAGGCGATGATCGCAACGCCGCCCAATACCAGCGGCAAGGTGATCGCGCGCTCATCACCCGCAAACTTAAGCGAGGCAAGGAGCATGGCGGCGATCGTCGTGACCGCGTAGGTTTCGAACAGATCGGCGGCCATGCCGGCACAGTCGCCCACATTATCGCCCACGTTGTCGGCAATGACGGCCGGGTTCCGGGGATCGTCTTCAGGAATTCCCTTTTCAACCTTACCTACAAGATCGGCGCCAACATCGGCCGCTTTGGTGAAAATTCCGCCGCCCAAGCGCGCAAATACCGAGATAAGCGAGCCGCCAAAGCCCAAGCCGACAAGAGCGGTCAAGTCGTGCGTCAAAGAATAATAGCCGGCGACCCCGATCAACCCGAAACCGACGACCAACATACCCGTGACGGTTCCGCCGCGCACGGCGGTCTCAAGCGCTTTGGCCAAACCGGAGCGAGCCGATTCGGCCGTGCGCACGTTGGCCTTGACCGAAACAAGCATGCCGACGTACCCCGCAAGGCCCGAAAGCAAAGCGCCGATGACAAAACCAACGGCAATTTTCCAGCCCAGGACGAACCAGAGGATTATTGCGAGCGCGGCTCCGATGATCCCGACCGTGCGCGATTGGCGGCCCAAATAAGCCTTGGCACCCTCTTCAATTGCAAGGGCAATGCCCTTGGCCTTGCCTTCGGGCACGGGGATCTTCAAGACCAGCTTAATAAGAACGGCGCCGTAAATAACGGCCAGCGCGCCGGCTACCAGCGCGAAAGTGACGCTCGGATTCATAGGAATGCGGTATTATGTTTATGAATAAAAGAAAAAAGACGAAGCGTCTTCATTCATCACTCATATTAGGCCTAAACCCGCCCGCAGGTCAACGCGACAATTGACCAAAACGGGTTTTTGTGGTATATTTTTTGGTACGAAATGCGATGTCCAAATGCTCGATTAATCCCTTTAATCAGGCCAAAATATCTCTACCAAAGTTCACAATTTCTTCGTAAAGCTTTTGGTCATGGCCGTGCATGCCGCGATCGCCGCAAAGAAGCTCTTAAAGGGGTTGTTTTTAATGTTGGGCGTGGCGCTCGTTTGGATCGGACGTCACATTGTCTTACCGATCATTGTTCGTCTGTATCAGCTCATGGTTCGCATTCGGCGCGCTTTTCGTCCGGCTGAACGCCGCTTTCGATTGATCGCCACCCACCGCGGAATCTTACACGGCGCCGTTATCGCCGTAGCTTTGACCACGGCCGGCGGCAATCTTTATGCGCAGACCCAGGCGACGGTCTCGTCGGGCGAACAATCGGTGCTTTACAAATACATAACCGGCGATGACAGCACGGTTGTTGAATCCGGGCCGCCCTCGGCGAACGACCAGCAAGATATTGCCGGTACGGATAACGCGAACGGCGACAATGCGCCCGCCGACGATACGACGAACGACACCTTGGACCAGGGCTCGGACGCGATGACGGAATTGGGCGCGCTCATGCCTCAAACCGTTCCCGGAAGCGGCACGGTCGCTCATCGCACGCAGACCGAGCAGTATGTCGTGCAATCGGGCGATACGCTTTCGGATATCGCCAACAAGTTCGACGTTTCCATCGCTACCATTCTTTGGGAGAACAAACTAACGGTCCATGATTTCATCCAGCCCGGGCAAACGCTTTCCATCCTTCCCACCACCGGCATAACCTACAAGGTTAAATCCGGCGACACGATCGCCAAGATCGCGGCCGCTAACGGCGTTGACCCCAACGACATTAAAAGCTGGAACAACATTACCGATGATACGGCCATTGCTTTGGGACAATCGCTTATCATCCCCGGCGGAAAAATTGCGCCGCCGCCGGCGCCCAAGCCCAAGCCGAGGATATTGGCTTCACCGATCCAAATATTCACCAAACCGCCGAACGCCGTCGATAACGACATCACCGACATGGTATGGCCGACCACCTCGCATATTATCACCCAGCCTTATGGTATTTGGAGCCGCGTTGATCATGGCATTCACACCGGTGTCGACCTTGGCGCGCCAAAAGGCACGCCGATCTACGCCGCCGACGACGGCATTGTCACGCATTCGGGTTGCGGTTCGTCATGCAGCGCCGGTTACGGATATTACGTTGACATTGACCACGGCAACGGAATAACGACGCGCTACGGCCATACTTCGGCCAGGTTCGTAACGGTGGGTCAGCAAGTTCACCGCGGCGAAACGATCGCGCTTATTGGTTCGACCGGACACTCGACCGGCCCGCACCTGCACTTTGAGGTGCGTGTGAACGGCAAACACGTTAATCCGATGCCGTACATTGAGTGACAAATTCCAACAACTAACAACTAAATTCCAAGGAAATATTTAAGTGCTAATAACTAAGTTTCAAATTTAAAAATAGGGTCGCGGATTATTTCCGCGACCCTATTTTGTTTATGATGTACGAAAGTATCTTAATTGGTTGTTAGTATTTAGCCATTAAATTAATGCACCCCCTCCACCCTCGGGCGATACTGCAGCGCCTCGGCCAAGTGCTTTTCTTCGATCGTTTCCGCTCCTTCGAGGTCGGCGATGGTGCGCGACACTTTAAGCAAGCGGTGGTACGAGCGCGCCGAAAGACGGAAACGGTCGACGGCGGTCGCAATAAGCGCGCTCGCCGCCTTTGTCAGCGGGCAATATTTTTCCAACAAGCGCGCGCCAAGCTCGGAGTTGGTGACGAGCCTTAAGCCGGCATAACGCGCCGCTTGCCTTGCGCGCGCCTTGATCACGCGGCCCCTGACGGTTTCCGAATTCTCGTCGTTTGTCTCGCGCGTCAGCTCGGAAAAATTTTGGCGCGGTACCTCGGCGGAAAGGTCGATACGGTCGATGAGCGGTCCGGACAGTTTTTTTCGGTACATCTCAAGGCGCACCGGCGAGCAACAGCAAGAAATTTGCGGATCGCCCGCGTAGCCGCAGGGGCACGGGTTCTTCGCCGCGACGAGCAAAAATTTTGCCGGATAAGTGTTGGTGCCGGCGGCTCTTGAGACCGTGATCATCCCGTCCTCAAGCGGCTCGCGCAAGTGTTCAAGCACCGCACGCGGGAACTCGGGGAACTCGTCCATGAAAAGCACGCCCCGGTGCGCGAGCGAAATTTCGCCGGGTCGCGCCGAAGCGCCGCCGCCCACCATCGCCACGGCCGAGGCCGAGTGGTGCGGATGTCGGAACGGACGCGTACTAATTAGTCCGCCGCCCGTGAGGAGTCCGGCCGCCGAATAAATGCGCGTCGTCTCAAGCGCTTCATTATATGTTAAGGGCGGCAGTATTCCCGGGAGCGCGTGCGAGAGCATGGTTTTGCCTGAGCCAGGCGGGCCGGAAAGCAGAACATTATGCCCACCGGCCGCGGCGATCGTTAAGACGCGCTTGGCTGTTGGTTGGCCGCGGATCGCGGCAAAATCGGTTTCCCACTCCGGCGCGCTTAGTTCGGGAAGCGCGTGCGGCGTCGGCTTGATCACGCGCGTGCCTTCAAGATGCAAGACCAAAGCCAGCAGCGACCCGACGGGAATAATTTTTATGCCCGGCACCAGTGCCGCTTCGGCGGCATTCTCGACCGGCACGAACAAGCACGGTGTTTTGCTTTCGCGAGCGAGTTCCGCGATCGCGAGCACCCCGGGCACGGGGCGCACCGTGCCGTCGAGCGAAAGCTCGCCCACATAGATCGCTTCGTGCGGTAGTTTGGTGATAAATCCGGAAGCCGCAAGGATCGCTGTTGCAATCGGCAGATCGTAGCTCGCGCCTTCTTTGCGGCTGTCCGCCGGCGCGAGGTTCACCGTGACCCGTCCGGTCGGAAAAGAAAAGCCGCTATTTTTTATGGCCGCGCGCACACGGTCGCGCGACTCGGAAACGGCGGCATCGGGCAAACCGACCACCGCAAAACCGGGAAGCCCGGACGCAATGTCCGCTTCCACCGTAAGCGCATGCGCCGCGATCCCCGCAAGCGCCGCACTCTTTATTGAAGTTGCCATGCGATTAATGGCACGCACGCAATATGATTTTTTTCGGAAAAGTGCTCCGCTCAGCTGTGTCTATTTATTGAGTTCGAGCTGATCGCCTAAAAATACCAGAACGGTAGTGTTGACTTATATAGCATGCCTACACACTCTTTCCGAAAAAATCATATTGCGTGCGCACACGTTTTCTGAGGACGGATGCGAAAAAATCTGCAAGGGCAATACGTAGGCTTGCCGTCGCTTGATCTTGGCAACGTTCTAATATCTGTAGGCCACAAGCACGATCGATGGTCTAGGCACGAAGATGAGCGAAGGTTGCCCTGATGATTTTTACGCATCCGTCCGACTACCGCCTTTGGGAGCGCGCCCAAAAATCATGAGCACGATCCCCGCGAGGATCATGATATCCGCAATATTCCATGCGGACCGAGCAAAGATTATATAGTCTGTCACGCCGCCTCTCAAGAGCCGGTCGTAAACATTGCTCGCGCCGCCCGCCGCGATCAGCATGAACGACCACAGATCGCGCGTAAGCAGAGGTCGGCCGGCCAGCCGATGTCGCAAGGCAAAGACTGAGAGCGCGGCAAGGGCCAAAGCCGAAGCAATGGTTGCAACAACGGGAGAGAACAGCGAGAACGCCAGACCCGGGTTATGAAAATATTCATACTTAACACCCCATACTAAAACAGCACCCCTACCCGGAGGGAGTGCCGCAAAAGCATGCCATTTCGCCAGTCGATCGAGCGCTAAAAGCGCGATGGGTAAAACAACGGCCAGCGCGCGTTTTACCCGCATAAAATTCTAGCTCTCTAGAGTGAGTTTCTTTTTGCAATCAATGCATGAAGACGAGGTCGGCCGCGCGCGCAACCGTTTTTCGTCGATCTCCTTGTGGCAGTATTTACAAATACCGTATTTGCCGGCCGCAATGCTCGCAAGCGCCTTATCGGCATCGCGCAAACCCGTTTCCAGCGTTCGCTCCAGCGTTAAGTTGTTCGAAAAGGTCGTTACCTCGGCCGCATTCTCGTCCTCGGCATCGCCAAAGTTGGGGAAAGAAGCGGTGTTCTCGCCCGGGTTCCTTGAGCTGTTCGTGGAAATTTCCGCGAGCTGCGCTTCAAGCTTTTTCTTCTCTTCCTTTATTTCGGTCTCCATCTCTTTTATGAATTTTGGGTCAAGTGCCATAAAAATATAAGGGTTCACTAGGTCTCTATCTTAAGCGAAAAGCTGTATTAAGTCAATATTATAAAAAAACATCGAGCCGAGCTCGATTAATTAGTAGATTCGCATGCATTAGTATATTGGCATCGCGTCCCCCGATGGCCATCGGGGCAACAACCTTCATCTGCCTATATAAAGCAAAAGGGCCAACTGGCTGCGCGTTAAGAAGATTAAAGGCAGGGTTGACCCCTGCGGCATAAGTCCACAATGGTAACTCCGCTTTTAGTCCCTCAATGAGAGGCGAAAGGAGGAGCTACCTATTGATGATGACCTATTCCGCTGCGCGATCATCCTTACCGATCCTTGGAAGATATGCCCTGTTTTGTTTAATGGGTTCTTCCTCGTTCTAACATTTTGTTTTTGTTTTAACGGATCAGTACGGATGAAAGATATTTTCCCGTCTTTATGACGGACAGGGAAATTTCTCTAAAGAACTAACGTACTCGGTTAAGAGTACAAATACATAATACCATAAAAAACCGCTTTGGTCAACACATGAATAGTGCCATTATTTTGGCCTTGCTAGAAGAAATTATTTTGAATCAAGAATTATATTGGAAAGCTGAACACAATTATTATCCACAGATAAGAACCATTTGTCCCCAGCTTTATCCACGCAAAAATTCAGGATTTTTGAATAAGGGTGGAAAAACTCTGGAAACATGAATAATCCCTAAAATAAGCCGAAAAACTTGAGAATATACTTGAAATCAAGGGTTGGCGCATGGTATCAAAGGTAACGGTTTTGATGCCGGTAGTTCTAACCGAGCAGCCGGTGATCGATTCCAACCCATGACTATTAACAACCTGGGGATAATTAATATAAATTAAGCTATTTGAGCCACTTTTTTTGATAACAAGCTGTGGACTCGTTTGTGTAAAAGTCCATACCGATGGTTTTTGGCTGTTGTCGGTCTTAACCACAATGAGGCTGGGGTCGATAACCGTTTCGATCATGCTGGTTTGGTCCGGAAGGATGGTTTTAATCTCAAAAGGGGTTAATTTAGACAAAAACTGACGAATAACGCCAACCAATTGTTCTGGCTGGATCGCATCTTCCAGAACCGCCGAATTGGTTTGGGTCGTTGAGGAGACAATTTTTTGGCCCAAGACCATGCTTTTAATTTTATTCAACAAAGCAACGTTGCCAGCCCAGCCGTGCGAAGGCGGTACGGTCGCCATGAGCGCACCGAAAAAGTCCGCTTTTGGATGCAGTGCCGGCGCAACAGTCATCGAAGCCGTGGTAGCAGTTGGCATGGTTCGGGTGCTCAAGATGACCGTCACAAGCGGTTCGAAAGTGAAGACCAACGCAACCAAAACAAAAAACGCCGCGACCCCGGCCATTATCCATGCCTCTTTTTTTGATCCAAACAAGTTCATTTCAATGCCTTTTTACCATTATTTATGATTTCGCGAAAGTTGACGTATATAATTTTGTTCATAGACTCAATGGGTTAGTACGGTTTTCAATAATAATACAAATTTAAGCCATTTTTATTGACAAAAATGCTTAAAAATGATAAAATCATATAGTTATGAGTATTGAATATCGTCCGCACGGCGAAGAACTCATGAAAAAACCCGATCTTCTTGAAATGGAACAAAAGGAAAAGATCGCGCGGTCAGGTGATGAGCTTCGCGATGTTCTGCCCAAAGACGTGATCGAGAGGCTTGATGATTATTCGCGCAGCTTCGAAGCGGCGTTGATCGATTCGTTCGGCGCGGCGGAAATCCCCAAGGAATTCATTGCCGAACAAGAGGCGATCCTTAAAGCGATCGAAAAGCGGGTATCGGAAACAGGATACGTCGAAGAAGTTGACGAAAAACTGGTCGAGCGGCTCCGGGTAATGGCGGTACGGGCGGCAAATTTCAAGGAGGCCCCGACGGATATTTCGGTGGAAGCGGTGCCCGAAGAGGGTTATAAGATCTCGTTTACTAATAAAGAGGGGCAAAGGGTTGAACGGTCCATGTCGGAAGACGAGCTCGACATGCTTTTTAATATTGAAATGTGGGCCGAAGAATCGAACCAGTTGCAGAACATCAACGCCTTTAAAAAAAATCTCGCGCATACCAAAGAAGCAAAAGCGCGTTTTGACGACCCTGAGGAAAAATTGCAGGCGATACGTCGCGATTTTTATCAGCGCTACGAAAAATTCGGTTTTACCCGTGAGCAGATCGACGACTTGATCGTACTTGCTGACGAGGATGAGATGTCCGATATGGTCCCCAACGGTGCGGCGCCCGGCGTGCACAAACTTGAGATCATGGCCGACATGTGGCGCAAGTATCTTTCGTCCGAAGAGAAAAGTAAATACTTGAAATTCGCCGTCGGGATCGTCGGCATCGGCGCGGCCGAAGGCGTTACGCCGGTGCTGATCCAGAAAATAATGGACAGCCAGACGCTCAACACCGCTGCCCTGTTCGCGGCCGGCTACTTTGGCTCGTCGGCGGCCTTGGGATGGCTTAGGAATAAATTGAATTTGGGCTTTGACCAATTCATCAATGAGGTGTCGGAGAAAGACGGGGGATTGAACCAGCGCCTTTCCGAAGATCTGGTTTTTCAGCCGGGAGAAAAGATGGCCGAAACGCAGGATCGCGGCCGACTCATGACGACCATGCGCCGTTCGCAAAGAGCTTTTCGCGATGTTATTTCGAGCATGGCCAAAGTAACCGCGCCGGCGGTGGCGATGGCGGGGGCGGGGATCGGCGTCATGTTGGCGAACGATTGGCGGCTTGGCCTGTGCAGTTTGGCCAGCGCGCCGATCGCAATTGCGATCATGCGCCGCGCCGAAAGAAAAGTCGGGCCGATCATCGACAAAACTTATGAAACCGAGGACAAGACGGCGCTCGAGGTTGAGGAGCAGATCAGCGCGCATATGGAGATCGTCCTCTCGGGCATGCGCGACGACATGGGCAAGCGCATTGAAGTGCTGATGAAAAAAGGCGGCGCGCTCGTTCAAGAACGGAACGCGGCCGAAGCGGCGATGGAATTTCAATCGGGATCGGTGCTAAATCCCGCCGTCATGGCCGGGTTGACCGCCACCGGCGTGGCCTTGCGCGCCTTGGGCGTGCAAGAGCCCGGCAAGATCGTGAGCGCGCTGGTTTACTCCGGCATGTTTCGCAGCTCTTTTGACACAGTCATTCGCCAGCAATCGAAAATGCTTGAAAGCTGCAAGAGCTTGATTGAAATGGAAGAAGTGTTCAACGGATATGCCGATGAGGAAGAAGCGGCTGACGCCGCGCGCGTGCCGGTCGGCGAACTTAAAAATTTTGCGGTTGAATTGAATGATGTCGATCTCGAGCTCGGCGACCGGAAGATCGTCGACGGCGTTAATATTTCCATTCCCGCCGGCGGCGTGGTTAGGATCGAAGGCGCGAGCGGCCAAGGCAAGACCACGCTCATGAAATTGATGGCCGGTTACTATAAGCCGACCAAGGGATCGGTCGAGGTCGGAGGCAGGGATTTGAACGAGATCAAGAAAACCGGCCCTGACTCGTTGTACTCGCGGCTCATTTACTTAAGTCAGTTTCCTTATGTTTTCGACAGCGGAAATTTGCGCGATAATTTGAAATTCGGAAATGCTGCGAACGATGAAAAAATACGGAGTGTTTTGACCGAACTCGGTCTCGCGGAACGGTTTGTTTCCGACGGAAAGATCGATCTGGAAAGCAAGATGACCGGACTTTCCGGCGGCGAGCGACGCCGCATCGGCTTGGCGCGCGTTCTTCTGAAGATGCGCGAACAAGACGGCGGCGGGATCGTCTTCCTTGATGAACCGACCGAAGGATTGGACGAAGCGGCCGAGGACGAATTCATCGGAATTTTGGTCAAAGAAAAACGCGCCCACCCGGAATTGACCTTCGTGGCCGTGACGCACAAGAGTCGTTTCGTGGAAGGGCTTGAAGCGGAACGCGACGACGAACCCGGTCTTTCTGTCCAGCGGATCAAGATCGACCGCGGGCAGGTCAAAGAGTGATCGATAATGCCGCGACGACGGCCATAACCCAAGCCTATTTTTTGATCCAAACAAGTTTATTGCAACGCCTCTTTACCATTTTTGGTTATTTTTGGAAGTATTAGATTTGGTCCAAAAATCGAACAAGAAACACGAAATAAGAAAAACGCCGGCCCGGAGGACGGCGTTGGAAGCGAGCGCGGTGACAGGGATCAGCCGAATTGCTCCCTAACCCACTGTTTGGCGGCATCAGACAGGAACAGTCCTACCGCCGCGAGCGCAAGGGCGGTTAAGATTCCGACCAAGAGCGAGGTTGCGACGCTGGCAGAGGAGTAAATCCTGGCAAGGTATCCACCGGCTACTCCGAGCGCGATGGAAAAACCGATGACCAAGCTTTTCCTCGAACAGATGGCAATGAACGGGGTTGCCACCAATGCCGCGAGGAATCCGCCAAGGCGATAGGTGGATTTGGAAATTTGCACAGGGTGAGACACGATCCAAATGATAATGCGTGGCATGTACCAGCCAAGCACAAGCGGGAAAGTAGCACGCAAGTATCTCCTGGCAAGCCAATTCGCGCCCTCTTTATCACCGTGATCATCGATCGATCCAAGCGTCGGTGACAGTATTGCGCAGCTTGCGATGATCAGGATATCCTGCGACCATCCTGAAGAAAGCATTTTTGCGAGAGTCCAGCCGGGCCAAACAAAATACATGACCAGCATGAAGATGTACGCCCAACCCAGCCACATGAAGAAGGCGGTTGCGGCCAGCGTGAATTTGCGCCCGGCCCGACGGACTCCTTCTGCGACGGGAAGCGATGCCATGGTCGCGTCGATCGCTTCGTTCCAGCGATAGATCAGCATTCCGGCGCCACTACCGGCGATCATCCCGAGCCACCAGAGCGAATGTCCGGTCTTGAAAGCGATGAAAAGCCCGAACAATACGCCGACGATCACGGACAAACATGCTCTCAATTTTCGTTCCATTTGCCACCTCGATTCAGTTGTGAATTTGCTGGTTTGAAAGTATCAGAAACGCATTAAATCGTCAAAATCGAAAATCGCCCGTTTGTCCTGAGTGATCGTTTTTTAGGTTTTCACAAGACTTGATCGGTTTAACTTTTGATACGAAAATATTTAACATTCGCTAATGCCGAATCGGCCTTTTGTGTTTACAAAACCCCACAATTACACTCACGCAAAAAAGAGAAAAAATGTAATTACGTCATTTTAGCCGACCGGCTAAAATGACGTAATATATGGTAAGATAAAACCTTTTTAAAAACTGGCCAATCTGTTTGTGTCTTAGGCGAAGTGGAACGTGGATAAGGGTCGTTACTGTGGTAAGATTGATTAATTAAATATCATTCCTATGTCCATTGAACACGGCCGCGGGCCGGCGGAAAATGAGCGTGAGGTGGGGGAATATGACCGTGAGGCGTGGGAACGTCTTAAGCGTGAGAGGAAGCCGGTTTTTGTCATTGACGAGGCGCGAAAGATCGGGGTTCCAGAAGACGTTGTCCAGCAATTTGGCCGCGAGGCTGCCGAAACCAAAGAAAGAGAAGACGGGGCCGATGCCGCGTTTCGTTTCATGCATTACATGAAGATCGGCGAACCGGAGGAGAGAACGGCTTTAGCAAAAAAGTCTTACCAGAGCTACATGGACGAAGGGGACTACGGCTATGCGATGGCGATCGCCCAGGACGCTTTTGGCAAAGAAAGCGAAGAATGGAAAAAAGCGAATGCGGCCAACGATGCCGCCTGGAAAAAATCCGCCAAAAGCGAGAAGTCGGAAGAGGATGAAGAGCTGGCCGAAGAGCCGATAATTATTTCCAAAAACGCCACGGTTGCCGATCTGTTCAAGGCCATCGACGCTTTTGAAGAAAAGACCGAACTAGGCGCGTCGCATTTTGAAGATGAGCTGCATGATAATTTTAACACCGAGGTCGTTCGGCGACTTTTGGAAATGCGCGATACTCCGGAAGCGTCGAAGATCACCGCTGTTAAATTTTTCAACGAGCAAGGTTACAGCGTGGACGATATCGAAACTTTTCTGCCGATAAAATTTTCCCGCGCCCGAAGCAAAAAGAAAAAGTAATAAATGCTAAAATCGTTCCGATTGCTCGGAGCGATTTTTTGTTGTTACGGCCGGCGGAAATTTAATATAAAAGAAAACGACCCGGAACGAGTGTTCGGGGTCGTGTGATTGTGTTTATTTCTAGTCACCCGCCACTATATTGGAGGCGGCGATGGATGCTCCTGTATCACTGATGATTTCACCGGCCTTTTGATCAGTCGCCTCGATGGCGTGGGGGTCGCAGGTATATCCGGCGATGTTAAGGCGAAGCCCCTCGATCCCGGCGGCGATGTGCTGCATTTCTGCGGCAAAAGCAAAGATGGTTCTGCGAGCGATCTCTTCCGTTTCGCGGGAGAGCTGCTCCTCCTCGGCGGTAAGTGTCTGAAGTTCCCGGTCGCGGCGCCAGTCCTCAAGTTCGCTGTCGATTGTTGGCAGGCGCGCCTCGAGCTGATCAAGACCGGCGACGATCTGTTGCTTCTTGCCCTGCAGGGAGCCAATGTCTTCCGTCAGCCGATCCTCCAACCTTCGTGCTGCGGCGAGGCGAGCGGCAAAAAGTGTTGAGTCGGGATTTGTGCGGCTGCGTTTTTCCCAGTAGATCCGATTGAGGCGGATTTGCGAGAGCTTGCCTTCAAGTTTTGCGAGCAGCGAACCGAATTCCGATTCTTTGCCGATGATCTGTTGCCGGTGTTCGGCGATGAGCTGCCGCAGACCTTGAATGGGCGCTTTCTGAAGTTCGTTGGTACGCTGTTCGTTGGTGCGCGTTTCTTCCTGTGATTTTGCGCGCATTTCTTTGAGTGTCAAGAAAAGCAAGTGTCCAATAGGCGGCGTGAGCTGGATGACGAACGCAAGCCATGACAGGTGAAAGAGCGAAAGGAAGATCATTGGCAGGCCGACCAAACTCGATAGCGTGGCCAGCAAGATCGCAAGGCGGTGGTTCTCTTTCACGAATAAAACAAACGCGACTATAAATGGAACCGCCGCCAGACAGGCCGGCAGGGTGCGAGCATCAATGATCCCGCCCATTAACCCCAAGGCCGACAAGCTGAGTTGCCCGATGCAAACGTTTACAACCCATTTCTCGACAGACCGGGGCCTGTAGCGCGGGTTGATAGAGATCTTGGTGTAGACAACCTTTAGTGCTCGCAGGAAAGCGTTCGTCTTTTTAATGCCTGATTTCGTTTTCAGTTTGCTGATGAGTCCGTGAATCTCGGCATCGACGTCTGGTGGCAGGGCGCGGCTTTCGGTCGGCTTAATTTTCTTCCTGAACATGCGTTTCTCCTTATTGTTCGAGGTTGAAGTTTCAAACAGCGAAAGGACGATATGGGAAGTTAACATGGGGCGGGCGTCTCGTCAACCTGCCGCGGATACCTCTAGTGCGAGTAATATTCCGATGGGATCGCCAGGTTCTTTCGTCTGCGTCCGGATCGTACTCAATAACACCGGTATGGTATTTGAAAATTTATTCAAGAAGTGGCAACATGTATGTGCGGTTGATTTTGAGATGGCTGGTGCGGGAGGAGGGTTCGATAACAATCCAAAAATCCGGCAGTGAAGTGTAATCATAAGCGCGCCTTGGGCGGAAACCCAACGGCGTTTTTTGTTTAATTCCAAAAAACCACCACTCATCGATCATCTCAACATCTATTTCCTAACCAATGCCATTTATGCGTAGGTACGCATAAATGGCATAAAGAATATGAATACGAAAAACGTTAAACAAATCGCGACGAAAGCGGCGATCGGGTCGCTCACCATTGCCGGTAAGATAATAATCGGCATGTTCGAGTTGGTTGATGGTATGAATTTTTTGCGGAGTCATCAAAGTTTGTGCGCCGGAATGTCAATAAGTGAAGCAAGAGGGTATTTGGCCGAGATCGAGGATTACCGAAAAGAATATCGTCGCGCATTTAACCGTTTAGAAAATCGCGGGTTGATAGAAAACAGAAGGGTGGGGGGTCGGATGATGGCTATTTTAACCGATGATGGCGAGGTCGCGGCTTTGGAAATATATCTAAAAATGATGAAGGCCGAATTGACGCACGGCGAATGTTGGATGATCACTTTTGATTTCCCGGTAGTTGCCAATAAAGCCCGTGACATGTTCCGCAGGTTTTTGATTCGCACCGGATTCAACCGCCATCAACAAAGTGTTTGGTGTACAAAGAAAGATGTCGGTAAAGCCGTTACTCGTGTTATAAAAATTTTGCGAATTGAAAAATGGGTTCGTCTGTATCGCGCGACTGAATATCGCTGAATATCCATGTACCACTTATGCGTAGGTACGCATAAGTGGTACATGAATGCTTGTGGTGATAAATTTGATCAATTGGGGTTAGATGAAGATTTAAAGTAAAGACGATAAATAACAAAAAATCGCTGAGCTCAGCTCGACGATTTTTTGAATTTAGATTTTATCTTCGTTCTCAGCCGCGGTTGCTATTTTAAAATGAAAAACCGGCGGTAATCTCCGAATTTCGGATTTCTCGTCGGTTTGGTAGTAGTTCTGGCACTAATACAGTTTATTAATGCCCGTCGCGAACAAAAGGCACGTAAATGCGCCCCCAATCGAGCTTGATATTGGGATGATAATAAGTAGCTCCCAAAAGGAAAAGATTATGTCGTAATTTTCCGGGTTTTTTATCGCTTGGTATTTTGTGACGCCTAAAATGATTGTAAGAAAAACGGCATAAACAACTGTTCCAGCAAGAAAAACATTCCTAAGTCGCGGTCCTTCGTCTTTCTTGTCTTCTTCGCGCATGTGTTCTCCTTTGTTAACGATCTCGTTTCAATATAATTATGCCACCTCGGCATAACTCGTTATGAAACATAATAATTTAACACGAATTAATGACAGTGTCAATATTTAGGTCACTAAATTATAGAAAATCTTGACATAATACGATAATTATGGTATATATACCATATAATTTAAGCGTCTAAAAATAAGTCATTTTATGAATACAATATCAAAATCGATACTAAACAGTTTGGGATTGACCGATATCCAAGGCGCGGTTTACTTGGCGGCGCTTGAATTGGGCGAAGCCAATATGCAAGAATTGTCCAGAAAATCGTGCGTAAAACGCACCAGTATCTACAATTTTATTGATGAATTAAAAGGACGCGGTTTTCTGGTTGAAACATTGAAGAAAAAACATAAAGTTTATAGTGCGGTTGAGCCGCAACAGCTTATTGAAATAGAAAAAACGCGCCTTGCAGAGTTGGAGCGCGTTATGCCCGAACTTTTAGCGGTGCAGAATAAATCAAAAAGCAAACCCCGGGTTCGTTTTTATGAAGGGGTTGAAGGAATAAAAGACGTATACGCGGATACGCTAAAAGATAAAAAGGAAATCCTTGCTTTTGAAGATCTGGAGCATATGAGCATCGGTTTGCCGAAATCGTTCTATGATTGGTACCCGCAGGAACGCGCGCGGCGCGGCATATCCTTTAAATCGATCCTTCGCGATTCGCCGGAGGCGCGGCGTCTGACTAAAAGTAATATCAAGCTGTTGCGCGAATCAAAGCTCCTGCCATCAGCCGATTGGAAAACGGAGATAAATATTTATGGCGATAAGGTCGCGCTAATGAGTATGCGCGCAAAAATACCTTTTTGCGTTCTTATTGAAGATCATGATATTGCTGAAACATTACGAACCGCGTGGAAAGAATTATGGAAAAATTTGGATGTTCCGATAATTGGTTAATTTTTAAGTAAATATTTTGCGATAGATTATATACAAAAATCGCCCCGAGCAACCGGAGCATTTTTTTCAATAATTTATGCCGTGGATCCCGGCGTTCGCCGGGATGACAATGGGTTATCTTCGCCCGCCGCCGCGGCCGCCGTGACCACCGTTACGACCGTCGCCGCCGAAGCTGGGGCGCGGACCGCGATCCATGGGAGGGCGCGACTCGTAGCCCTCGGGCATCATCGGCTGGGGTTCGCCGAGTTCTACGCGTGTGGCAGTGATTATTTTGCAAGTCGCTCCCAAGCAAGCTCAAACATAATTCGTTGCATTTGTGCGATGGCGGCGTTTTCGATTAACGTGCCGAAGACCGGCGCCTCGACGGAAATAAAAGCTACTTTATTATCCCAAATTAAAATATCGACCGGCACATCGCCTTCTTCCTTAGATAGAACGCGATACTCGTACATGCTTTTTAAAATTCCTATCGGCGTTGGCGCCGAGGTATTTACCGAATCCTGCGTCAAAATGTCGCGAAACGAAATATGGCGTTCGCGCATTTCTTTAATATATTTTGACATGAATTCCGGCGTCATGGTCTCGTATAGTTTTTTTGTCGACGCAATTCCGAAGCCGCTTTTAGCCTCAAGCATTTCGTAAAAAATTTCTTTAACTTGCTCAACACCTTCAAAAAATCGAATGGACGGTTTATTGGCTTGTAAGGCGTATAATGCTCGCAAATCGGGAAGTAGTTGATTCATCGCTTCGGCTCGCGACTGCATGGAGACGACTAAGGCCGATGGGTCGCCGGCAATATATGCTTTTCGTTTTCCTTTTAACTGTTCATTGATCAAACCCTTTCCTATAAGCCCCTCTAGGATCTTGTAGCAGTTTGGCCGCGCAATTTTGGTGCTCTTGGCGATTTGCGGGGGAGTGGAAACACCCTGAGCCAATAGTTGGAGATAGACCTTAATTTCATTCTCGCGTAGGCCGGTTGTTCGTAATTGTTCAGCAATATTCATATTTGTATATTTTTACTATATCATTTTTTAGCAAAAAAGTCAATAACAATACTAATTTTGTATATAAATGAGCCAATTTAGTATTGACCGAAATACATTTTTATGGTATCTTAGCATGTTGCATCGATAGTCGGTGCAAAGAACTTTGACAAAAAAGGAGATACAATGGTTAATAAATCAATTACGTCCGAACAGGTATATTCTATCGTTATTCTCGTCGATGCTTCTGTTGGTGAAGCTATCAGACGGCTGGGCTTTTCATCTCTCTCGGCTGAGATGCTTATCGAGGAAGGGGCATCGATTAAGTCATCAGTAGTAGAATATGTCGAAATACTTCTTCGTCCGTTTTCTACAACATTCAAACCAGAGGAGTTTTTCGATGATAATGGGTTTAAGATCGACTTCGCTAGTATCCGACCGCCTTCGGCACCGGCCAATCTTGATCCCTCGGAAGTCGTGCTTGATTCCATGCTGCGTGATACGGATAGAATAATTAGTGGCGAAGAGAGGTTGAATCGCCATGTTGAAGCGGATAATCAGTGTCTTACAGCCGATCACTTTTTTGGTTTTTGGACAGCGCAAGAGACGATACCAGAGTATTGGAAAGAGACACCAGACGGCCACCCAATATGGGTCCTGTTTGATGCAACAATACTCGTTGCGCCTAATGGGCGTAGATTTGTATTAAGTTTGCATTGGGACCCAAAGAAATGTGAATGGGAAAAGTGGAAATTCTGGCACGATCATTCATGGGACATAAACGGACATTCGGCGATCGTAAGAAAAAGATAAGTTTCTCGAAAGGCTTTATGAAAAAATAAAGCCTTTTATTTTTTTACTGATTGGGTAATTTAAAAACGCCCCGACTTTCATCGGGGCGATTTTCAAATTAAGGTTTTATCTTCGTCCGCCGCCGCGAGGGCCGCCGCGGCCGCCGCCGAAGCTGGGGCGGGGGCTGCGTTCGGGTTGCGGGCGGGACTCGTAGCCCTCGGGCATCACCGGCTGCGGTTCACCGAGCTGTTCGCGAGCGGCTTTGACTGAGAGGTTGATGCGGCCGAGTTCATCGATCTCAATTACTTTGGCCGGCACGACGTCGCCGATCTTGACCACGTCCTCGACGCGGTTGACGCGCCAGGGGGCGAGTTGCGAAATGTGCGCCATGCCGTCCTGGTTGGGGGTCAGTTCGATGAAGGCGCCGAAGTCCATGAGACGGACGACCTTGCCGCGGAAAATTTCGCCGACCTGGACCTCTTTGGTAAGCATCTTGATCCAGTCCATGGCTTTCTTCATGCCTTCCGGCTTGGTACAGGTGACTGTTACGCGGCCGTCGTCCTCGACGTCGATCGTCGCGCCGGTCTCGGCGATTATCTGGTTGATCATCTTGCCGCCCGGGCCGATCACATCGCGGATCTTTTCCGGATTGATCATGATGGTCTCAATGCGCGGCGCCCACTTTGAAAGTTCGGCGCGGGGAGCGGGGATGCATTTTTCCATCACATCCAAAATTTTGAAGCGGCCGTCGCGCGCTTTGGCAAACGTTTCTTCGACGATCTTCATCGAGAGACCCAAGGTTTTGGTGTCCATTTGGATCGCGGTAATGCCTTTGCGCGTTCCGCAGATCTTAAAGTCCATGCCGCCAAGACCGTCTTCCATGTCTTGAAGGTCGGTGATGATCTTGTAGACATCGGAACCAAGTCGCGTGGCAATGCCCATGGCAACGCCCGCGACCGGCGCCGTCAAAGGCACGCCGGCATCCATAAGGGCGAGGGTCGAGCCGCAAGCCGAACCCATCGACGACGAACCGTTCGAGCCGAGCACTTCGGAAACAACGCGAATAACGTAAGGGAATTTATCGACCGAGGGGAGAACCGGTTCAATGGCGCGTTCGGCCAAAGCGCCGTGGCCAATGTCGCGGCGGCTGGGCCCGCGATTGGGCTTGGTCTCGCCGACCGAATAGCTGGGGAAGTTGTAATGATGCATGTAGCGCTTTTTGAGGTCGGCCTGCTCCATGCCGTCCAATATCTGCGCGTCGCCCGGACCGCCCAAGGTGACGACCGAAAGCACTTGCGTGTCGCCGCGCTGGAAAAGGCCCGAGCCGTGCGTGCGCGGCAAAAGCCCGACTTCAGAAGCAATGGTGCGGACTTCGTCGATGGCGCGTCCGTCAACGCGGCGGCTCTTTTCAAGGATGGCGCTGGTCACCGCTTCTTCCAAAACATCTTCAACTTGGCTGTGCGCAATCTTGCGCGTGGCTTCGTCGGCGGCTTTGGCCTCAAGATCGGCTTCCAAAAGTTCGTGCAACTTTTTCTTCGCCGTCGCGCGTTCGACCTTATCGGCCTTGGGCGCGGCAAAGAAAAGTTCCTCGATCTTCGGCATGAGGAAGGCGCGGGTTGTCTCATAAGCGGCCTTTTTGGCGGAGAGCGTTTCTGCAGTTTCTTTGTTCAATTCGTTGACATCGGCTTTGGCCTCGCCAATTTCCTTGCGCATTTTTTCGATAAGCTCGACAACGGCGGCATTGGCTCCCAAACCCAAACGAACCGAAGCGACCGCGTCATCCTCGGTTATTTCTTTGGTGCCCGCTTCGATCATGATGAGCTTGTCCTTGGTTCCGGCCACGACGACATCCATGTCGCCGGCTTCGCGATTCACCATTGAAGCGTTCAAAACCATCTTGCCGTCGGCGCGCGAGACGCGCGAGGCGCCAATCGGGCCGGCCCACGGGATGCGCGAAATGTGGAGCGCGGCCGAAGCGGCGATAAGGCCCAAAGTGGCCGGGTCGTTTTCTTCGTCGTAGCAAAGACAAGTGACCGTCACCTGAACTTCATTTTTTAATTCCCACGGGAAAAGCGGGCGGATCGAGCGGTCGATGAGGCGGCTTGTCAGGATCGCTTCGTCCGACGGTCTGCCCTCGCGCTTTATAAAACGCGACGATTTAATTTTTCCGGCCGCGTACAAGCGCTCCTCAAAATCGACCATGAGCGGAAAAAAGTCGATGCCTTCGCGGATGCCGCCGAGGACGACGGTCGCGAGCACGACGGTATCGCCGTAGCGCGCTTCCACCGAAGCGGTGGCTTGTTTAGCAAGGGAGCCGGTGCTCAAGGTGAGCTTGCGGCCGCCCCAATCGAGCGAGTATTCTTTCTGGGTCATACGTTTTCTCTGACCTGCAAACAGCTGACTTCCCGTCCATGCGGGAGATCATAATGTCTGCGGGCCAATGTTAATTGTTAATGATTTAATTATTTATTTGTCTCCCCTTAAGGTAAGGGGAGGTAGGAGGGGTTATGAATGTTTCATAACTCGCCCTACCTTCTCTTACCTTTCCGCCTTAGGCGGATCAGCCTTGGGCTGAAAGAGAGGGGATTGAAATTAAAAATCGGTGATCGGTTCGCGGTCGGCGGCGCTTGCCGGTTTGCGGCCGCGCGGCGCGGTTCGCGCCGGCGCGCTCGAAGACGATGGGCCGCCGATGAGTATTTCGCTCGCCAGCTCGGCCAAGTCGGTGAACGAATCGGCCGCTTCAACCAGCTTGGTCGCAGTGGTGCCGCGGAACGCCGCGACCTCAACTTGCAAGCCGTGATACTTGAGGTATTCGACAAGCGGGACAAAGTCGCCGTCGCCGGAGACGATGATGACGACATCCAGTAGCGGCGCAATGCGGATGGCGTCAATGACCAGCCCCACATCCCAGTCGGCTTTTTTGCCGCCGCCCATGAAAATTTGCAGGTCTTTTTCGCGCGTTTCAATGCCGGCGTGTTTAAGCGCGTCGAAGAACGGCTTTTCTTCGCCGGTCGCGGTGCGGATGACGTAGGCGACGGCGCGCACGAGGCGGCGGTCGGCCACCACTTCTTCGACCAAACGGCCGAAATTAACTCGTGCGTTAAAAAGATCGCGCGCCGAGTGATACATGTTCTGGGTATCGATAAAAATTCCTACGCGTTGTTCGTGATGTTTGATGACGGGCATGTCGTTATTGTTAAAAATTTTTCTAATTAAAATTTGCTCTTCTCGAGCGTGTCGGTAAGCTTTTTATATCCGGTCGGATCTTCGTGCGAAAGATATTTGAGCAAACGGCGGCGCTCCGAGACCTTCTTGAGCAAGCCGCGGCGGGACGAGAAATCCTTTTTATGCGACTGCAAGTGGCGGGTCAATTCGCCGATCTCCGCCGACAAAATGGCGATCTGCACCTGCGGCGAGCCGGTGTCGGTCGCGTGCGTCTTAAATTTTTCGATGATCTTCTCCTTGGCGCTTTTATCCATCATATTTCTTTGCGGTCGGCCGAGTCGGACCCTGCCAAGGGCGCCAACCGAGCCGATCGTCAGGTTAAATTATTATTGATCAAATCTACCATAAAGCGCGAAAAGCGTCAATTATATAAAGAATCCCACGGAGCGCTTGCGCGACTCCGTGGGATCGAAAGGACTAGGTTAGCCTCTGGGGTTATTCCTAAGGTATTCCTCATTCATGCGGTTGAACTTCTTCGCCGCCGCCTCTGCTCCAGGCGTCTTTGGTCCGGTGTAGTACCGGGGGTTGTTTGAGCAGAATTGCCCGGTTGGGAACCAGGCTCCCGGATATTGGCAGACGACCAGCGTGCGACCGGTTCCCCAGGTGTACGACTCAAAGTGGAGATGCGCTCCGCTAAAGTGCACCCCGGTCAAACCGATCGTCCCTATCTTTTGGCCCGTATGCACTCTGTCGCCGGTGTTTACTAGCCGCGTTGCCAAGTGGAAGTAACGCGAACCGCCAAGCTTCCCTATTGCCCCGTCACCGTGCGTGAGCTGGATCTGTATGCCGGCTCGTTTGCCGGCTTCAGTATTGGTGTGTTCGCCGGCAAAAGCGACAAGGCCATCGGTAATGGCCAATACATCCGTGCCCACGATCGCCGCCATATCCATGCCCATGTGCTTCGCGTTCTTTCCGCGATACTTGCGCGGCTCGCCGAATATCCCCGAGATGTAGCCGGTGTCGAACGGAATGGGAGGCGACATGCTCGCCGCCATCGCCGCCGGCTCCGCCGACTGGAAGTCGACCTTGCCCTCGAGCACGGCTTGGAAAGTGGGGATGTGACTCCTCACGTACCGGTCGTACCCCTTCGTCGTCTCCCTAACTTCCGGCCAATCGTAGCGTGGCAAGCCGTTCTTGACCTTGGTCCCGCCGTTGTATGCGCGAAAGCGATCTTCGCCATACTTCTTCTTCAGGGTCTCAAGGTGGGCGATAGCCACGGCCATGTTGTGGTCGATGTTCTGCGGGTTATACGGCTGGTTCGGGTCTTTCCTGATGCTGGCCCAGATCGGTCCAGCGGTTCCCGGTACGACCTGGAATGAACCGGCCGCACCCTTGCTTGACTCGCGGGTCGGTTCGCCGCGGGTCGCTCCCAACGGGATCGGCTGGTTCGGATTCTCGGCACTGCCCAGACCGCAGACTTCCGCGTCGGGAGTGGTGAACCCGTAGGTCTTGGCGAGGCCGTGGTAAATTCCCACGATCTCGACGCACCGTCCCAGCACATCCTTGGTGCCTTTGGCCATTGGCGTGTTGCCGCCGGGCGCTTCCCATGCGGTGTTCGGGTCGAGTTCATCAGCGTCGCCTTCATCAGCGTCTTCATCGGCGGATTCTTGGTCCGTCGTCGCCGCTGTTTCGGTCTTCTTCGTTGCTTCGGGCTTCTTTTGCTCTGGAGTGCCGGCCGCTCCCGCAACCTCTTGCGGGGTCTGTTGGAAAAGCGACCAACCGCTTGAAGCAACCTTCTTGGTTGGCGTTGCGCTTTTGGCCGAATTGGCCGAGAGCGGCTTCATATCCATGAACGTCGGATTTCCCGGAGTGGCCATAGCGGTTAAGCCGAGGCCGAAGAGAGCTGTGAGTGCTATCGCGACAATGGCTATTTTCATTGTCCGTTCCTTTCTGCCTGATCGGCAAATGTGTTTTGGTGAAATCGATCAAATTGTCAGAGAACATATTAGCCTATCACAATTTAACGGTTTTGTCAAGTCTTTTGGCTCAATTGCGCTAAAATATGGCTAAAAACAGTGCACAGGCTGCTGTGTCGTAAAATCTGCTAAGATACTTATATATATATGAAGCTGACTGAACTCATCAATGATTTTTTAGATCATTTGGAGATCGAAAAAAATCGCTCGCCCAGGACGCGGGCGAACTACGAGTTTTATTTAAAGCGTTTTTCTAATTTTGCTAAAGATCCGGCTGCCGCTGACATAACGGGGGAGCTGGTGCGGTCATACCGTTTGCATTTGAATCGCCTCGCCGACGCCAAAGGCGAACCGCTTAAAAAAAATACGCAAAATTATCATCTTATTGCTTTGCGCGCGTTCTTAAAATATTTGTCCAAGCGCGACATTAAATCGTTGGCTGCGGAAAAGGTTGAGCTTGGAAAAATGCCCGAGCGGCAAGTGTCGTTCCTCGACGGCGCCGACCTTGAGCGGCTTCTTAATGCGCCGCTTTCTTCGCCGAGCGACGATCCGCTCATCGCTTTGCGCGACAAAGCGATCCTTGAAATGCTTTTTTCGACCGGTTTGCGCGTCAGCGAGCTTTGCGGACTTAAGCGCGACGCGGTCAGTTTGAAGCGCGACGAGTTCACCGTCCGCGGCAAGGGTTCGAAACTGCGCGTGGTTTTCCTTTCCGAACCGGCGCGGCTGGCGCTAAAGAACTATTTGGATAAACGGCCCGATATGTCGCCGTATTTATTGGCGCGCCACGACCGGGCGATCGAGAAAGGCGCCGTCCTCGAACCGCTCTCGCCCCGCTCGGTTCAGCGGCTGGTCGGCCATTATGCGCGCGCCGCCGGCATCACCGTAGAGGTGACGCCGCACACCTTGCGCCACTCGTTCGCCACCGATCTTTTGCGCGGCGGTGCCGACATCCGCTCGGTGCAAAGCATGCTCGGCCATTCCTCGATCACAACGACGCAAATATACACCCACGTCACCGATCAGCGCTTGCGCGAGGTTCATAAACAATTCCATGGGAAGTCGATAAAGGATGGATAACGAAAAACGGGGCCGCAGCGAGGTAAAGCGTCTCGCTATAATCGTCATTGCGAGGAGCGTACGAATGAGCGACGCGGCAATCTCGAATCGGGTCATCATTGCGAGGATGGATCTACGAAGTAACCTTGAAACATATGGACGAAAAAATATTCTGCGTGTATATAATGTCAAATCAAAACAATAAAGTTTTATATACAGGAGTTACAAGCAATTTGCCTAAAAGAATCTATGAGCATAAACAGCACATGGTAGCCGGTTTCACTACGAAATATCAGGTCGACAAGTTGGTGTATTATGAGGCTTGTACAAATGCCGAGGCGGCAATCGCGAGAGAAAAGCAAATTAAAGCCGGTTCACGTTTAAAAAAGATTGTGATGATAGAACGTCAAAATTCAACTTGGAATGACTTATATCCAACCATCCTCTAACGATCTAGATTGCCGCGCTCGCCTGCGGGCTCGCTCGCAATGACGAAACACACTTGATACTCGGAATAACGAAGGATGGTTGACTTTTCATCAAATTCGTCGTAGCTTAAAACAGTTGCCGCGTCGCTCGCGCCCTCATAGTTCAACGGATAGAACGCCAGACTTCTAAGCTGGTTATGGGAGTTCGACTCTCTCTGGGGGCAGTCAAAAAAGAAACCAATACGTTTGGTTTCTTTTTTGTGTTGCACCAACGCTCGTCGACTATCGATTTTCATGCCATAATACTGTCATGCAAAAGAAACTTTCGCCATCGCAGCTCACCAAATACAAAAAACGTGTCGAAAGGATATTGGCCGACCAGAATTTTATCGTTGGCAAACGTGAGGAAAAACTTATTAAAACGCGTACGGAGAACGGGCGTCGGTATTTTTACATGGTCGCCAAACGGCGCGAAAAGGATAAAATCGTCAAACGTTTTATAAAAGTGCCGGAGAATAGCAGTAAAAAATTACTGATTCCGTTCGAGCGTCAGATCGAATTCGCAAAATATTTAAAAAAGCACACCACCGTCAAAACAAGGGATGTCGTTGCCGACAACAGTGATCCGCGTCGCGGCGCGCTTTTTGCGATCATGGAAACGTTTCCAGACACAAAGGCAAGGATCGGATTAATCGAAGGCGATAAAGGTGCAGAGCTGCTCGGTGAACGCGAAGCAAAACATGCTCTCGACCAAATTTTGAAATTGCAAGCCGTTCCGATCGCATCGTTGCCGATGAAATTAAAAAAGATATTGAAAAACAATCCTGCCGATTACGAAACTTTTTCAAAAGATGTCATACGCTTTTTGGATAAGCGGGTCGATCCTCCCGATCATAAAAACGTCAAAGAATGTTTTTATAAAGTGCTTGAACGTCGCTTGAAGATCGTCGGTTTGAAAAATAAAACCAAGGGCATGTTGGCGCGGGCGCGATCGGTGATCGATACGAAAACAAATCGCATAAAAACGCTTGTTCATGGCGATATGGCGCCGAATAATCTTTACGTTTTTGATTCAGGCAAGGTGGAATTGCTTGATCTTGAGTGGGTCGGAGTTTCAAAGAACAGCGCGCTGGCGCTTATTTATGATTTTGGCAATCTTCGCGCTCGTGCTTGGAACAATGAAAAATTCAGGAACGCGCTCGATAACGAACTCTTAAGAATTTACAGCCATCGCGGCCAAGCAGAGCTTGGAAAAACGATCGTGCGGCTTAGTATCCTTCGGTCACATATAATGCTTGCCGGATTTTTTGAAAATTACGATCATGCCAAGCAAAAAGACCCGCTACAAACGCGCCGACGCATTTCCACAGAACGCGATATCATTCAGGCTTTTTCATGATTTTCGGACCATCAAGTTTTGAGGCGCCAGATCGTTTGAATTTTGACCAAACGTGCGCATGAAAGCCCTATTCATGGCCGAGATGAGCCATATCCAGGCGGTAAGCCTTGACAAAAAAGGCGAAGTGTGGTATTTTAATACATCGTGAATCAATTGATTTAAGCAGTGCGAAAAAGGCGTTTTACACGATGAAACGATTGAACCGGAAGCATTAAGTAATTTTTTACCGGCTTTTAACGGAACAAGATAACACTGCAAAAAAAGAACCCCCTCGGGGGTTCTTTTGCGTTATGGGTTCATGTTTTTACGGCGCGTTCGTGTTGGTATTGGCTTTTTCAACGGGCGCCGGCGCTTGCCCCATGTTGAGCGGCGCAGTCTCGACGATCTTGTCGTTAACCGGATCGTAAAGGATCGCGCGCTTGGCATTCGTATAGATGATGACCTTGTAGCCGACCTTCGCGTTCGCAAAGAAGGGCTGATCTTTAAGCGGCGCGAGGTCGGTCACGGTTGCCACTGTCGGCGTTTCACCGGTCGGCAAGACCATAAGCCGCCCGACCTTGTTAATAAGATCTTGATTCTCGTCGTCAACGATCTTGGTCGGATTCTTTTTAAGGTCTTGGTACTCGTGGTAACAGAAAGTAGCCATGCCGGTCGAAATTACGGCAACGGCGGCGAGAACGATGACGGCGATGGTTGCGCGCGAAATTTTTTTAGCCGGCATTTTGATCTCGCGTGCGGCGATCGGCGGGACTGTTTTGGTCGGCGGTTCGACGATCGGTTTCTTGGTCGGTTGTTTGGCCGGTTGTTTTGGGAGGGTGGGCATATTTTTATGGGTTTGATTCGGTCATCGTATCAGACGAAGCAGGGAGAGTGGAAGCGGTATCGGATGTTGGTTGTTGACTGTCGGCTTGTCCCGCACCGAGCGCCGTCTCCGGCGCCGGGGTCGGCGCGGCCGGAGCGGCGGCGGGCGTGTTGGTGTCGGTCGGAGTGTTGACATTGGCGTCGGAGGAGGGCGGCGGCGTCGGGTTATCGGTTGCCGCCGGCGTTACCGGCGTCGGCGTCACCGGCGTTGGCGCGACCGGCGCCGCATCGGTTGAAGCGTTCGCGTTCGAAGTAAAGGTTTTTGCATCCTTGACGGCGAAAGCGGTCCAGCTGAACGGAACTTCGGAATTGGCCGCTGAGTTCAAGACGATGCTGAAGCCTTTGGTCGTGACGCGACTCACGATGAAACGAATGTTGTTGGCGAGCACGCCCTGTTCGGCCGCGGCTCGCTCGGCCGGGTCGTCGACGTTCTCGAACGAAATGGTGGCGTTAACGATCGGAAGCGAAGAATATTCTTTCTCAAAGGCAATATCGACATGGTCGTTGCCCGCATATATCTTCGCAAAGCCGGCCGTGTCGGCGTTGAAGTACGGGCGGCCGAAGAAGATCGTGTCCGAGTTGATCGCGATCGCGTCATGAATCGAACCGATCGAATCGACCAAGAGGCCGTTGAAGACGCCTTTGGGCGAGACGACCGAGAAAGCGGCCGCTAGGCGATCGGCGGAAAGATCGACCGGCGCTTGGTCGGCGGCGCGAGCGGACATTTTTGTAACCAGACCGGCGAGCAGATCGGTGTCCGACTCCGGCGGGGCGTTCGCGGTCAAACCGGCGACGTTCAAGTTGAAGTATTCGTTCGGCAGGTAGGAGTTTTTCAAGAATATAGTGACAACGCCGGTGGCTCCGGTCCCCATGTCGTCATAGGCGCTCATGGCTTGGCCGATCGTCATGCCGCCATGCGTTGCTTTCATGGCAACGCCAGGCGTGGACGAGGCGACTAGGTAATCGCCTCGGGCGATCGGTCCGTTTTCAGCTACCACTTTGACCGTCACGCGGCCTTGAAGCGCGACCGGCACCGCTTTGGTTCCGCCCAAATCTTCGCTGCCCATCACGACGTTCGGCTGGGTGGAAACGACGCCCATAACGTTGTTGTCATATGCGCCGGCGCTCTTTTTGACGCCCTTCTCAAGGGACGGGTCCAGGCTAACGACGTCGCCCATAACAAGCGAGTTCACGTTGGTGCCGTAAAGTTCGGCCAGGTCGGCGCCAGCGTGAACTTCCATAGCCATGTTTGTCATGCTGGTAACAGTTCCAGCTGAGGCATTGGTTCCTTGGACATATACGGAATAGGCCTGGGCAGAGGTGGTAGCCGGGCTGTCAACATAGGTCCAAACGCAACTGCCTTGCACGCCGACGGTCCCGGCGGTTCCGGTCGCGCCGCAGGTTGTCGTCACGAGGAGCGTACCGGCGTTAGTCGCGCCGCGATATATGCGCATCGTAATCGTATCCATCGGATTGCCGACAACCGCCGCGTAGTTCACAAAACCGTTAAGGAGCACTTGGCTGGTCGCCGACATCGGCGTGATTGTCACATTAAAGCCAGAAATGATGGTGCTTGTATTGGTTACCGCTTGCGTTAACGTTTGGTTAACGCTCTTTATGTTGTCGTTTTGCGTCATTGACGTCCATTTGTTGGTTGCAGTACAACCCTTAAACACATCGTCCGTTCCGTTGTAATAAATGTCGCCGGCCGTGCAGGTCGCGGGGTCGCCGGTACTGCCCTTATCCGTCAAACGGACCGTGCCGAAGGCTCCTTGGTCAACGATGCTGGCCAGGGTATTTGCTCCGTCGGTAAAGGCGAGCGTGCCGGTGTTGCCGATAGAAATTTTTGGCGCCGTGCTTGTGAAGACAAGCGACGTGGAAGTCCCGAGCGAAACATTGCCCGAACCGCCCTGGATCGTCAGGTCGCCCGCGTTCGTAATGAACGACGAAGCGGCACCGGACTTGAGAAGCAAGGCGCCCGAGGCGGTGTTGCCGATTGAGATCGCTCCGGTTGAAGTGCCGGCGTTTATTGAAGTAGTAAAGGCGCCTGCAAGGTTGTTAATGGCGATATTACCGCCGGAAATTGATGTCGCGCCTCCCGCGACCGTAAGGCCGAGGTTGCCGGTAAGAAGTTGAGAAGAAATCAGCCCGCCGTTATTGGTGGTAGTGATGCCGGCCTTGCCCAAGGAGACGGAGGTCGCGCCGGAGGTGCCAAGGCTTAGAGCGGTAGCGGTCGTATCGATGGTACCGGCACCGGCGAAAGTGATGGCGGTCGCCGAATGGGCAATAGTGTCAACTGAAGCGACGCCGGTTAGAGCGCCGACGGTTGTCACGTTCAAACCACCGCTCGAAGTTAGCGCGAATGTGCCGGTGCTGTTGCCGATCGCAACCGTGCCAGTGCCGGTGGTCGCGATCGTCACATTCGAAGCGCCGGCGTTCGCCAGGTCGGTGGCGCCGGTCGAAGTGAGGGTCGTGAATTTGCCGGTCGAAGCCGTGGTCGCGCCGATCGCCGTTGTATTGATACCGGTCGCGGTCGTATTAAAGTTTGAAGCGGCGAAGGTCAACGCGTTGGCGCCGGTCGAGATCGAACTGGCTCCAAGTCCGGAAAGGGTGAGGGCGCCGGAGGTGGCGGTGAGGTTAAGTGCGCCGGTTGTTTGTGCGAAGCCGTTCGAAGCCGTGAGGAGCCCGGCGGAAGTGATCGTTCCGCTGCCGGTCGTCGAAATGTTTGATGATGTTGAGATCGTGTTCGCGGTCGCGATCGTGCCAAAGCCCGAAGCGATCGAACCGCTTATCAGTGCACCGACCGTCGTGAGCGATGAAGTGACAACGTTTGAGGCGAGCGTCGCGCCGGAAATGTTGCCGGCCGCGTTCACGGTGATCGTCGTATTCGGGAAGGTAATGGTGTTTGCTTGTGTCGGATCAGTAATTGCGAAGGTTGTTTTGTTAACGTCAGCCGTGGCGCCGTCAAAAACCAAGGGCGAAGCGCCGGTCACGTTTGCCGCCGTGAGCGTGACGTTTCCGCTTGCGGTTAAGGTTTGCGCGACGGTCAAAGCTCCGTTGTTGGTTGTGGTTATCCCAGACTTGCCGAGAGAGACTGCGGTCGCGTTCGTTGTTCCCAAGTTAAGAACGCCGGCCGAATCAACGGTCAAATTGCCGGCGGTCGTTGACCAAGTGGCGGCCGCGGCAGAGGTGAGGGTAAGAGCGCCGGCGGAGGTCGACCAGGTCGAAGCGCCGCCGGCGGTCAGCGTGAGTGCGCCGGCGGAAGTGAATGACGAAGCGCCGGTCGGCGTGAGATTGACGGAACCTGCGCCACTGGCGGTGAAGTTTCCGGAGGTAAGCGTCAGGGCAAGGTCGTGGGCACCGGAAGTGGTGATCGTTTGGCCGGCGTTATACGCGGTCTGAAGCGTGGCAGCGGAAGTAACGCAGGTCGCGCAACCGATCGCGCCGGCGGCGGAAAGGGTAATGGGGCCGACCGCTGAAACTGCCACCGTTCCCGAAGCGTTCGGCAAAGTAATGGTGTTGCTCGCGGTCGGATCAACCAAGGCGAGCGTTGTTTTATTAACGTCGGCGGTGGCGCCGTCAAAGACCAAAGGCGAAGCGCCGGTCACGTTTGCCGCCGTGAGCGTGACGTTTCCGCTTGCGGTTAAGGTTTGCGCGACGGTCAAAGCGCCGTTCTCTGTCGTTGTGATGCCGGCCTTGCCGAGAGAAACCGCGGTCGCGTTCGTTGTTCCCAAGTTAAGAACGCCGGCCGAATCAACGGTCAGGTTGCCGGCGGTCGTTGACCAGGTTGCGGCCGCGGCGGAAGTGATCGTGAGTGCGCCGGCGGTCGTTGACCAGGTCGAAGCGGCTCCGCCCGTGAGCGTGAGCGCCGCGGCGGAAGTGAAGGAAGACGCCGAGGTCGGCGTGAGGTTCACGGCGCCGGCGCCGGTCGCGGTGAAGTTCCCGGAAGTTAGCGTCAAGGCAAGGTCGTGGGCGCCGGAAGTGGTGATCGTTTGGCCGGCGTTATAGGCGGCCTGAAGCGTGGTCGCGGAAGTAACGCAGGTCGCGCAACCGATCGCGCCGGCGGCGGAAAGGGTAATGGGGCCGACCGCCGAAACCGCCACCGTTCCCGAAGCGTTCGGCAAAGTGATGGTGTTGCTCGCGGTCGGATCAACCAAGGCCAGCGTTGTTTTGTTAACGTCAGCCGTGGCGCCGTCAAAAACCAAGGGCGAAGCGCCAGTGATGTTGCCCGACGAGAGAGTGATGTTGCCGTTCGCAGTCAAAGTTTGCGCAACGGTCAAAGCGCCGTTCTCCGTCGTTGTAGTGCCGGCTTTGCCGAGAGAGACCGCGGTCGCGTTCGTCGTTCCCAAGTTAAGAACGCCGGCCGAATCAACGGTCAAATTGCCGGCGGTCGTTGACCATGTTGCGGCCGCGGCGGAAGTGATCGTGAGCGCGCCGGCGGAGGTTGACCAAGTCGAAGCGGCTCCGCCCGTGAGCGTGAGCGCCGCGCCCGAAGTGAAGGAAGACGCCGAGGTCGGCGTGAGGTTCACGGCGCCGGCGCCACTGGCGGTGAAGTTCCCGGAGGTGAGTGTCAGGGCAAGGTCGTGGGCGCCGGAGGTGGTGATCGTTTGGCCGGCGTTATAGGCGGCCTGAAGCGTGGTCGCGGAAGTAACGCAGGTCGCGCAACCGATCGCGCCGGCGGCGGAAAGGGTAATGGGGCCGACCGCTGAAACCGCCACCGTTCCCGAAGCGTTCGGCAAAGTAATGGTGTTGCTCGCGGTCGGATCAACCAAGGCCAGTGTTGTTTTGTTAACGTCAGCCGTGGCGCCATCAAAGACCAAGGGCGAAGCGCCGCTCAAGGTTGCGCCGGTAAGGTTAACGCTGCCGGTCGTGGTGAGGCCGGTTAAGCCCGAGACAACACCGGAAGTGGTAACGCCCCATGAGCTAGAATTGATCGCCACGGTACTGCTACCGTTTCCCAGCGTGGTCGTACCGGTTGACGAGAGTGTGGTGAATGATCCTGCTCCTCCAGACACGATGCAGGTCGCGCAACCGATCGCGCCGGCGGCGGAAAGGGTAATGGGGCCGACCGCTGAAACCGCCACCGTTCCCGAAGCGTTCGGCAAAGTAATGGTGTTGCTCGCGGTCGGATCAACCAAGGCCAGTGTTGTTTTGTTAACGTCAGCCGTGGCGCCGTCAAAAACCAAGGGCGAAGCGCCAGTGATGTTGCCCGACGAGAGAGTGATGTTGCCGTTCGCAGTCAAAGTTTGCGCAACGGTCAAAGCGCCGTTCTCCGTCGTTGTAGTGCCGGCTTTGCCGAGAGAGACCGCGGTCGCGTTCGTCGTTCCCAAGTTAAGAACGCCGGCCGAATCAACGGTCAAATTGCCGGCGGTCGTTGACCATGTTGCGGCCGCGGCGGAAGTGATCGTGAGCGCGCCGGCGGAGGTTGACCAAGTCGAAGCGCCGCCAGCGGTTAACGTGAGGCTGCCGGCGGAAGTGAATGACGAGGCTCCGGTTGGCGTGAGGTTCACGGCACCGGCACCGGTCGCGGTGAAGTTTCCAGAAGTGAGCGTCAGTGCAAGGTCGTGGGCGCCGGAAGTGGTGATCGTTTGGCCATTGTTATATGCACCTTGCAAGGTTGTTACGCCTGAGACGTCGCAATCTTTCCAAGCGCCATTTTCAAAACAGCGGAATTTGTTGGTATTGGCGTTGTAGTACAACGCGCCGTTGGTGCCGCTCGGATCGCCGACGCTTGATTTAACGTCAACGACCAACAGATCCGGCGTGGTCGAACCGGCGCCGCCGACGCCGATCTGAATATCGGCGGTGGTGCCGGCGCCGGCCGCTTGAAGCGAAAGGTTTCCCGCCGAAGTTCCCCATGTTGCGGCAACCGGGCTAGTGAGCGTCATGGCATTGGCGCCGCCCGCGGTAACGGTGAGCGCGCCGCTCGATGTGAGGGTGGTCGATGAGCCGAGCGAAACCGTGCCGCTGCCGGCTTGAAGCGTTAGGTTTCCGGCCGTGGTCGACCAAGTCGAGGCCGCGCCTGCGGTCACGGTCACGGCCGCGCCGCTCGCAACGCCCACTGCGCCGGCCGCCGCGTTTCCGATCGTGACCGTGCCGTTCGAGGTGCCGTTGTTGATAGCGGTGTTAAAGTTTGATGAAGAATTCAAACTGATCGTCGCGCCTGAGATCGTGGCGCCAAGCTGTCCGGTCAAGAGCTGGGCCGAGGTGAGCGCGCCGTTAACGGTGGTGGTAACTCCTGTTCGGCCGATTGAAACCGCCGGTGCGTTGGCCGTGCCGATCAAGACGCTGCCCGCCGTTCCCGTGGCCGTTCCCGCATCGATCGTCACGTTTCCCGAATTGGAAGTTGCACCCGAAGCGTTCCCCGAAGCCAGCGAGACGGCGGCGGAATTGGTCGAGCCGGTCGTTTGGTTCGAGCTCTTGAGCGTTAAGGCGCCGATGCCGCCCGATGAAATGGTGGTAGCCTGGGCGAAGGTTAAATTGCCCGACGAGTCGATGCGCGCGCGCTCCACCGGAGAGCCGGCACTAGTTGTTTCAAAGAGAAGCGCACCCGTTTCGGCTCCGGTCGTAACCGAAGTGAGGATCGCTGCCAACCGCGCCGCCGCCACTTCGCTGCCGGTATCGTTGTCTGAGCGCAGGAGTAAACCGGTGCCGATCCCGTTCGCCGCCGTGCCCGAGGTATTGTGTTCGATCGACACGACATCGCTTACGCCGGCGTTGTTGGCATCCAGTTGTTCCGTTTCAATCGTCGTTCCGACATGAAAAACATCGGTGCCGATCCCGAGCTGTTTGGTCGTATTATTCCAGAATAATCCATTATCCCCGGACTGCGTCGAGGCTCCGGTCCAAAAAGCGACTTGTCCGGCCGTGCCTGTGCCGTTTATACCTGTCGGCGCGCAGTCTGACCAGGCGCCGTTCACGTAACAGCGGAATTTGTTCGAAGCGGTATTGTAATAAGTTGCGCCGTTCACGGAGGGAGGGCCGGCCGGGTCGGTTGCTTTGCTCGGAAGAACCAGCAAACTTGCGTCGCTGATTTTGATGTTTCGCATTGCCTGAAGGTTGAGGTCGGTCGTCGCATCGGAATTTCCGATCGTATTGGTGCCGGCCGCGAGCGAAACCGTTCCGGAGGATGACGAAAGCGATACGGCTGATCCGCCGCCCGAAGAAAGAGTCAGCATTCCGCCCGCAGTAAGCGAGCCGTCGGAGAGCGTGGTATTGCCGACCGCGACCGACGTGCCAAAGTAGCCGGCGCGCCAGCGGCTTCCCGTCGCGCCCAGGTCAAGCGCATTCGTGGTCGTGCCCGGCGTCAGCATGCCCGTACCCGTGATGCGCAATCGTTCGGCAAGCGCTGCTCCGCTGGTTCGCGTTGAAAAACTCAGATACGATTCTTCGGTTCCATTCGCTGCATTGTCGAGTACGGCCGAGATCGCGCCGGCGTTCGTCACGGTTCCGGCATCATTTTGATCGCGAAGAAGGATGTTCGCGCCGATGCCGCTTCCGGCGGTGCCGCTGGTCGTATGGTCAAGAACCAAAACGTTTGATGCGGAATTGTTGCTGGCATCGAGAAGCGAAATATCGGCCTTGCTTCCGGCAAGCGCGACCGTGGCGCCGACCTGCAATTGATCGCCGGAGTTCTTCATTTGATTGATCGCTCCGACCTCGGTCCATGTTCCCGTACAATCCACCCAAGCGCCATTCTCGAAGCAGCGGATTTTATTGGAGGCGTTGTTGTAGTAGATCGCGCCGTTCGTGCCCGTCGGATCGCCAGCCGTTGATTTAAGATCGGTTACGAGCATGTCCGGCGTCGCCGATGCGACTCCGGTGCCGATCTGGATATTGCCCGTGCCCGCACCCGCGGCGACGAGCGACAAGTTGCCGGCCGAGGTTCCCCAAGTCGCGGCGGCGGCTGAAGTTAAGGTGAGCGCGCCGGCAGAGGTTGACCAGGTCGAAGCCGCGCCGCCGGTTAACGTGAGCGCCGCGGCGGAAGTGAAGGAAGACGCCGAGGTCGGCGTGAGGTTCACGGCGCCGGCGCCGGTCGCGGTGAAGTTTCCGGAGGTAAGCGTCAAGGCAAGGTCATGGGCGCCGGAAGTGGTGATCGTTTGGCCGGCGTTATAGGCGGCCTGAAGCGTGGTCGCGGAAGTAACGCAGGTCGCGCAACCGATCGCGCCGGCGGCGGAAAGGGTAATGGGGCCGACCGCCGAAACCGCCACCGTTCCCGAAGCGTTCGGCAAAGTGATGGTGTTGCTCGCGGTCGGATCAACCAAGGCCAGCGTTGTTTTGTTAACGTCAGCCGTGGCGCCGTCAAAAACCAAGGGCGAAGCGCCGGTGATGTTTCCGGAGGATAGCGTGATGTTGCCGTTGGCGGTGAATGCTTGGGTAACGGTCAGGGCGCCGTTTACGGTCGTGGTTTGTCCGGTTCTGGAGATTAAGACCGAGGTGGCATTGGCTGTTCCGAGGTTAAGAGCCGTGGCGGAGTCAACTGTGAGCGCACCCGTGGCGTTCACGCTGCTGCCGCCGCCGTTCGTCAGATTAATGTTCCCTTGAGTTGTGACGTTGCCGGTCGCGCCGAAGACCTCGAAGAGGGCGCTTCCGGGCGTGCCGTTCCCGACGGTGAGGGTGGCGGCCGGCGTATTGTCGCCAATGCCTAGGCGTTTGGTGGAGTTGTTCCAGAATAGGTTGGTGTTGTCCTGCGTCGGCAAGCCGTCGGTTCCGCCAAAGCTCACCGAGCCGGCCGTGAAGGCACCGCCGGAAAACGAAGTGATGGCCGCCTCAATGTAACCCGTCGTTGCGTTGGAAACCGCAACCGTGCCAACGGGCATCACGTAGTTGGGCGAGATCGGTTTTATGGTGGTGAGCCCGCCGGGAGTGGTCGCCGACAAGTACAGGACGTCGCCCGGGGTGAAGGCGGAGGTGTTCAAGTTCACGATGCGGCCGACCCGGGTCGCGTAGCCAAAGCCGCCCGGCGCCACCGCGGCCGTCATAATTCCCGAAGTCTGGGCGGTGGTCGACGAGTTTGCCTCGGCAAGGTCGACGGTCGGGGTGCCGGCGTCGCTGCCGACGATGTAGACGACCGCGCCGATCGGAAGGGTCGAGCCGGTGTCGTTCTTCACCCGCGCCCATATTGTCCGTCCGATGTTCATCTCAAGACCGGTCGCGTCGGCGTAAAAAGAGGGGGCTTGCAAGGCGGCGTCGTAGAAGAAGCGTCCGGCGGCGGCTACCGGATCGCTCGTGCTGGTAAGGTCGATGTAGTTGGGAATGACCAGCGAGCCGTTCACGGTCGTTGCAAAGCCGTTCTTTCCGATGTCAACCGAAGTGGCATTCGTCGTGCCGAGGTGCAAACCGGCGGCGGAATCAACCGTGAGGCTGCCGGCTGAGGTGGACCATGTCGAGGCCGCGCCGGCGGTGATCGCGAGGGCGGCGGAGTTGGCGATCGAATCGATGCCGGTCATCGCGCCGGCGGTTGTAATGTCCCAGTCGCTTGAATCGATTGCGACCGTGTTGGTGTTATTTCCGAGCGCGGTCACGCCGGTTGAAGCAAGGCCGGCGAACGAAGCATTGCCCGCCGAACTGACCGACCAATTTGAGGCGGTCACGGAAACATTGGCGCTCGCTTGTCCGATCGTTACCACATCGGCGCCTGAGTTGTCGGCGATGTGGACCGTATCAATGCCCGAGCCGACGCCAAGATTGATCGTGCTCGCCGCCGACGCTTTTCCGATGGTGACGGTGCCGTCGTTCAAGAATTGCGCGAACGGCGTGCCGTTATCTTGCACTGCAAAATTTCCCGTTGACGCGAGATTCACGATCGTATCGGCCGTTCCGTTACTGAGCACGCGCAGCGGCGAAGCAGTCGATCCGGCCATGGTCATGATGTCGACGAGCGACTGGTTGCCAACGCCGTTTATGGCGGCAACTCCTTCGCCAAAGGTGAAGCCGGTCTTGGCGGCCGAGGTCAACGACCAATCCCATTGCTGAGCGTTGTCGCCACTCACGATCGAGTTCCCGCTGACCGCCGCGGTAATGGCGGAAAGCGCCGCGCCGGTGCCCGCGCCGCACGCTTGATCAGTCTTGTTGCAAAGGGTTTTCCAGGAGCCGTTTTCAAAAATGCGGAACAGTCCCGATGACGCGTTGTAATATACCGCGCCGTTCGTGCCGGCCGGATCCCCGGCGTTCGACTTTATATCAAACACCAAGAGGTCGGGCGTGGTCGAACCCGCGCCGCCTGCGCCGATCTGAATATTCGCCGTCGTTCCCGCGCCCGCGGCCTGGAGCGAGAGGTTGCCGGCGGTCGTTCCCCAGGTGGAAGCGGCGCCGCCCGTGAGCGTCAAGGCGCCGCCGGACGTGAATTGCGAAGCGGAAGTTGGCGTTAAATTAACCGCGCCGGCGCCGGTCACGTTAAAGTCGCCGGAAGTGAGGGTAAAGAGGATCGGGGTCGCGCCGGAAGTGGTGATGGAGTTGCCCGTGGCGTACGCGGTTTGAAGCGGTGTACTGCCGCCGGTGGTATCGCAGTTGCCCCATGACCCATTCGTGTAACAGCGGAACTGGTTGCTTACCGCGTTGTAGTACATTGCCCCGTTCGTGCCGCTCGGGTCGGTTGCGTTATTATTTTTTGCATCCACGACCAAGAGATCGGGGGTGGACGAGGGCGTGCCGGTACCGATTTGAATATTGCCGGTGCCTGCTCCGGCGGCGTTCAAATTAAGATTTCCGGCCGCGGTTCCCCAGGTGGCGGCGGCCGCGGAGGTAAGCGTGAGCGCTCCGGACGAAGTGGACCATGTGGAAGCGGCTCCACCGGTGAGCGTCAAGGCGCCGCCGGACGTGAATTGCGAAGCGGAAGTTGGCGTTAAATTAACCGCGCCGGCGCCGGTCACGTTAAAGTCGCCGGAAGTGAGGGTAAAGAGGATCGGGGTCGCGCCGGAAGTGGTAATGACGGGGCTGTTATCATATGCCCCCTGGAGCGTTGTAACGCCGGAGCAGTTATTCCAAGCGCCGTTCGAATAACAGCGGAACTTGTTAGTGCTGCCGTTATAATACATTGCGCCGTTGGCGCCAGCTGGGTCGCCGGCGCTTGATTTTACATCCAAAGCAAGCAAGTCGGGCGTGGTCGAACCCGCGCCGCCCGCGCCGATATGCACGTTCGCGGTCGTGCCCGCGCCCGCCGGTTGAAGCGTAATATCGCCCGCTAATGTTGAAAAGCTTGAGGCCGTGCCGCCCGCGAGGTTAAGCGGGCCCGACGAGGCGATCATATTGCCGCCGCCGTTCGTCAAATTAATGTCCCCCTGCGTCGTGACGTTGCCGGTCGCGCCGAAGACCTCGAAGAGGGCGCTTCCGGGCGTGCCGTTCCCGACGGTGAGGGTGGCGGCCGGCGTATTGTCGCCAATGCCTAGGCGTTTGGTGGAGTTGTTCCAGAATAGGTTGGTGTTGTCCTGCGTCGGCAAGCCGTCGGTTCCGCCAAAGCTCACCGAGCCGGCCGTGAAGGCACCGCCGGAAAACGAAGTGATGGCCGCCTCAATGTAACCCGTCGTTGCGTTGGAAACCGCAACCGTGCCAACGGGCATCACGTAGTTGGGCGAGATCGGTTTAACGGTGGTGAGCCCGCCGGGGACGGTCGCCGACAAGTACAGGACGTCGCCCGGGGTGAAGGCGGAAGTGTTCAGGTTCACGATGCGGCCGACCCGGGTCGCGTAGCCAAAGCCGCCCGGCGCCACCGCGGCCGTCATAATTCCCGAAGCCTGGGCGGTGGTCGACGAGTTTGCCTCGGCAAGGTCGACGGTCGGAGTGCCGGCGTCGCTGCCGACGATGTAGACGACCGCGCCGACGGGAAGGGTCGAGCCGGTGTCGTTCTTCACCCGCGCCCATACCGTCCGTCCGAAGTTCATCTCAAGACCGCTCGCGTCGGCGTAAAAGGAAGGGGCTTGCAAGGCGGCGTCGTAGAAGATCCGTCCGGCGGCGGCGGCCGGATTGCTCGTACTCGTGAGGTCGATGTAGTTGGGAATGACCAGCGAGCCGTTCACGGTCGTGGCTTGTCCGATTCTGGAAATTGAGACCGAAGTGGCGTTCGTCGCGCCGAGGTTAAGAGCGCCGGCGGCATCCAGGGTGAGATTGCCGGAAGTGGTTGACCAAGTTGAAGCCGCACCCGCCGTCAAAGTGAGCGCTCCGCCCGAAGTGAATTGCGAAGCGCCGGTCGGGGTAAGATTGATCGAACCCGTGCCGGACACGTTAAAGTTGCCCGAAGCGAGCGTGAAGGCGATCGGCGTAGAAGAAGCGGTGGTGATGGTGGCGCCATTCGTATAGGCGTCATTCAGCGACGTCGTTGACGGCGCGTTGGCGCCGCAGTCCACCCATGACCCGGCTTCAAAACACCTGAAGCGAGCAAGAACGGCGTTGTAATAAGTGGCGCCGGCCGAGCCCGCGGGATCGGCGGAAGTATCGTTTTTAACGTCCAAGACCAGGAGGTCGGGGGTCGCCGAAGGCGTGCCGCTGCCGATAATGACGGAGCCGGTGCCGGTTCCGGCGGCGATCAAATTAAGATTTCCAGCTGAGGTTCCCCAGGTTGAGGCCGCGCCGCCGGTCAACGTCAGGCTGCCGCCGGAGGTGAATTGCGAAGCGCCGGTCGGCGTGAGATTTACCGCCCCGGCACCGGTCACGTTGAAGTTGCCGGAAGCGAGAGTGAAAGCGATCGGCGTGGATGAAGCGGTCGTGATTGTATTTCCGGTATTGTAAGCGACCTGAAGCGACGAGCTGCCGCCGGTGGTGTCACAATTGGCCCAAGCGCCGTTCACGAAACAGCGGAAAACGTTGGAATTGGCATTGTAGTAGATGGCGCCGTTGGTCCCGCTCGGATCGCCGCCCGTGGTCTTCGAATCAACGACGAAAATGTCAGGCGTGATTGAAGGCGTACCGGAGCCGATCACGATCGAACCGGTTCCGCTCCCCGCCGCCGCGATCGAAAGATTTCCGGACGAGGTTGACAGCGAGCCGTCGGCAAGCGTCGTGTTCGCATTTACGATCGCGCTGGTTCCAAGATAAGCGCTGCGCCATTGATTCCCAACCGCGCCTAAGTCCTCGGCATTATTGGTCAATGCCGGCGTTATTCCGGAACTGGTGATCCTCAAGCGTTCGGCGACCGGTCCGCCGGCAGTTCGCGTTTCAAAACTAAAGGCCGAGGCCTCGGCGCCGGAAGTCGCATTGGTCAAGAAAGCGTTAAGGTGTCCGGCATCGACGATCGTGCCAAGATTGTTCTGCGTTCGGTAATCGGTGCCGATGCCGATCCCGGCGGCGGCCGTGCCCGAGGTGTCGTGGTCGAAGGTCAACACATTGGTGATGTCGTTGTTCACGGCGTCGGTTTGCGAAACCTGCAATTTGGTACCCGCGACCGGCGTCGAAGTTCCAATTCCGACCTGATCGGTGGCATTCGTCAACTGCGTTACGCTTCCGACCTCCACCCAACCGCTCGCATTTGAACAACTGCCCCAAGCCCCCGCCGTGTAGCAGCGAAGCAGATTGAGCGCGGTATTGTAATACATCGCGCCATTGGTCGCTTGCGGCGTTGAAGGATCCGAAGTTTTCGAGGACAAAACCAGCAGCGAAGCGTCGTTTATTTTTATGTTCCGCTGGCTGGTCAAGATAAGATCGGCGCCCGAATCGGTATTGGTCAAGGTGTTCGTTCCCGCGCCCAAAGAAAGCGCGCCGGTGGTTGACGAAACGGTCAGGCCGCCGTTCGCGGTAATGGTGAAAGCCCCGCCCGGATTGCTGATCGAGTTGCTGCTATAGAGGGCCGTACCGACCACGTTGGTGCCGAAATATCCGGTGCGCCATTGGTTCGTCGGCGAACCGATGTCTTGGGTGTTATTGCTCGCGCCCGGAAGCAGGAATCCTTGATCATCGACGCGCAGCCGTTCAACAAGCGGTCCGCCGGCGGTGCGCGTTTGAACGGTGAAGGCGGTCGCTTCAGACCCGTTGGCGGCATTTGTCAGGATCGAAGCGATGCGTCCGGTGAGTTTTGGTATGCCGGCGCCGTTCTCGTTAAGAAAAACCAAACTTCCGCCAATGCCGTCAGCCGCCGTGCCGGTTGTCGTATGAACGAACGCGCCCAAATCGGTAAAAGTATTGTACGCGGTGTCGTCCGAAGCGACCGAAAGCGGAGCGGTCGTCGTCGAGGTGCCGATCCCCAAATGCTTGGTTGCGTTGTCCCAAAATAAATTGTTATCGCCGGATTGCGTGTTCGTGCCGGTCCAAAAAGACACTTGACCGTTCGTGCCGGTGCCGGTCACCGTGCCGCCGGTTACGCAGTTGGCCCAGGCGCCGTTATCATAACAGCGTAATTTGTTTGTCGCCGTATTGTAATAGGTCGCGCCATTTACGCCGGCGGGATCGGTAGAGAGCGAACCCAAGATCAAAGTATCGCCGTCGCCGATCTTGACGTTGCCGCTGCCGTTCGCGCTGATCGTCAGGTTGGTGTTGGCATCGGTGTTGGTTATCGCGTTGGTGCCGGCTGCAAGATACAAGGTTCCCGAGCCGGAAGAAAGCGATAAATTATTCGCGCCGCCGGAAGCGAGCGTTAATGCGCCTGCGGCATTAAGGGTGGCGGTCGTTCCGAGCGAGATTATTCCAGAGCCGGCTTGAAGCGTGAGGTTGCCGGCGGTCGTTCCCCATGTCGAAGCTCCCGCGCCGGTGATGGTAAGCGGACCGGTTCCCGAAGAAAGAGTGACCGCGCCGGCGCCGGTGTATGATTGCCCGGCCGCAATTGAAATGCTGCCAGCGCCGGAAAAACTCACTAGGTCGGCGCCGCCGAAGGTTTCAAAGCGGACGATCGGCGCGGTTTGCGTTGAAAATCCTTGAACCGTAAATTGCGTTTGGTCGGCGGTCGGCGTGCCGGCGGTGTTAAGGTCGGTCAAATAGGCAACCGTTCCCGATGCATTTTGAAAAGTGACGGTGCGTGCCGTGGTCGGATCGGTAATCGCGAAAGTCGTTTTGTTAACGTCGGCGGTGGCGCCGTCAAAGACCAAGGGCGAAGCGCCGACGATGTTGCCGGAAGAAAGGGTAAGGTTCCCGTTTGCGACGAAGTTCCCGTTCGCGGTGAATGCTTGCTGCGCGTTCATCGGCCCGTTCACGGTCGTGGTTGTGCCGCTTTTGGCGATCGCAACCGCGGTTGCGTTGGTTATGCCCAAATTAAGCGCCGCGCCCGAATCGATCGAAAGCGCGCCGGCCGTCGTTCCCCAATTTGAGGCCGCGCCGCCGGTTAGCGTGAGGCTGCCGGCGGAAGTGAATGACGAGGCGCCGGTCGGCGTGAGGTTGACCGATCCGGCTCCGGTCGCGTTAAAATTTCCGGCGGCGAGCGTAAAGAGGATCGCGTTCCCGCTCGAGGTGGTGATAGTTCCGCCGTTGTTATAGGCGTTTTGCAAAGTGACGGCCGTGGTGTTGCAAGTCGCGCAACCGATCGCGCCGGCGGCGGAAAGGGTGATGGGGCCGACCGCCGAAACCGCGACCGTGCCCGAAGCGTTCGGCAAAGTGATGGTGTTGGCTCCGGTCGGATCGGTCACGGCCAGCGTTGTCTTGTTGGCGTCGGCGGTGGCGCCGTCAAAGACCAAAGGCGAAGCGCCGACGATGTTGCCGGCGGCTAGGTTGATGTTTCCCGTTGTCACGGTTAAGCCGTTCGATGCGGTGAGGGTTCCGGCGGAAGTGATCGTGCCGGTGCCGGTGGTTGCAATGTTGTTGCCTGTTGTGATCGCGCCGAAGCCGGCCGTAATGGAGCCGGAAGCAAGAGCACCGACGGTTGTCAGTGAGGAGATGACGATATTTGAAGCAAGGGTGGTGCCGCTAATGTCCGTGCCGGCATTCACGGTAAACGATGCATTCGGAAAGGTGATGGTGTTGCTAGCCGTCGGATCGGTGATGGCAAAAGTCGTTTTGTTGGCATCGGCGGTGGCGCCGTCAAAGACCAAGGGCGAAGCGCCGACGATGTTGCCGGAAGAAAGGGTAAGGTTCCCGTTTGCGACGAAGTTCCCGTTCGCGGTGAATGCTTGCTGCGCGTTCATCGGCCCGTTCACGGTCGTGGTTGTGCCGCTTTTGGCGATCGCAACCGCGGTTGCGTTGGTTATGCCCAAATTAAGCGCCGCGCCCGAATCGATCGAAAGCGCGCCGGCCGTCGTTCCCCAATTTGAGGCCGCGCCGCCGGTTAGCGTGAGGCTGCCGGCGGAAGTGAATGACGAGGCGCCGGTCGGCGTGAGGTTGACCGATCCGGCTCCGGTCGCGTTAAAATTTCCGGCGGCGAGCGTAAAGAGGATCGCGTTCCCGCTCGAGGTGGTGATAGTTCCGCCGTTATTATAAGCATTTTGCAAAGTGACGGCCGTGGTGTTGCAAGTCGCGCAACCGATCGCGCCGGCGGCGGAAAGGGTGATGGGGCCGACCGCCGAAACCGCCACCGTTCCCGAAGCGTTCGGCAAAGTGATGGTGTTGGCTCCGGTCGGATCGGTCACGGCCAGCGTTGTCTTGTTGGCGTCGGCGGTGGCGCCGTCAAAGACCAAAGGCGAAGCGCCGATCACGTTCGCGGCGGTTAAGTTCACATTGCCGTTAGCGGTCAAGGTTTGCGCAACAGTCAAAGCGCCGTTCTCCGTCGTTGTGGTGCCGGCCTTGCCAAGGGAGACTACGGTGGCATTCGCCGTTCCCAAGTTAAGAACGCCCGCCGAATCAACGGTCAGGTTGCCGGCGGTCGTTGACCAAGTCGAAGTCGCGCCGGCGGTCAGCGTGAGGCTGCCGGCGGAAGTGAAGGAAGACGCCGAAGTCGGCGTGAGGTTCACCGCGCCCGCGCCGGTCGCGGTGAAGTTTCCGGAGGTGAGCGTTAGCGCGAGGTCATGCGAGCTTGATGTCGTGATCGTTTGGCCGGCGTTATAGGCGGTCTGAAGCGTGGCAGCGGAAGTAACGCAGGTCGTGCAGCCGATGTCGCCGGCTGCCGACAAGGTGATCGGCCCGGTGGCAGAGACCGCGACCGTGCCGCTGGCATTCGGCAAAGTAATCGTGCGCGCCGCGGTCGGATCGGTAACGGCCAGCGTTGTTTTGTTGGCGTCAGCCGTGGCGCCGTCAAAGACCAAAGGCGAAGCGCCGGTCACGTTCGCGGCCGTGAAGTTCAAGTTGCCGTTCGCGGTTAAAGTTTGCACAACGGTCAAAGCGCCATTGTTGGTTGTGACAATTCCGCTGCGGCTCACTGAAAGAGCGGTCGCGTTCGCCGTTCCCAAGTTAAGAACGCCCGCCGAATCAACGGTGAGATTTCCCGCCGCGGTGCCCCAGGTAGCGGCGGCCGCGGAAGTAAGGGTCAGCGCGCCGGCGGTCGTTGACAGGGTCGAGGCTGCGCCGCCGGTCAACGTCAGGTTGCCGCCTGAAGTGAACTGCGATGATCCGGTCGGCGTGAGGTTGACCGATCCGGCGCCGGTCGCGTTAAAATTTCCCGAGGCAAGCGTAAAGAGGATCGCGTTCCCGCTCGAGGTGGTGACGGTTTGACCGTTGTTATAGACGGTCTGCAGGGTGGGGGCGCCGGGAGTATCGCAATCGATCCATACGCCGTTCGCAAAACAGCGGAATTTATTGGAAACAGTGTTGTAATAGGTCGAACCGTTCGCGCCCGCCGGATCCGCCGCTGCCGAGCCCAAAAGCATTGTTCCGCCGATCGTGAGATTTTTTGTCAAAGTTAAATTTCCCGACGGGTCGGTAACCGGCACATAGGCGTTCGCGCCGCCGACCGCCGAAGTGGAGAGCGAGTTAAGCGCGAGCGCATTAAGCGCTTGATAGGCGACCGCCAGCTGGCGGCGCGGCGTCATTTCGGAATCCGCATTCACCGTGACCCCCAGCCAGCGCGAATCGTCGTTATATACGGCCGCCGGCAGAGCGTTCTGCCCCGTCGTCGTATCGCCAAGGAGTACGGTAAAAAGTCCGCCGGTCACGGTAACCGGAAGCGCCCCCGGGCCGCCGCAATCGGGGGTCGCGACATTGGCGTCGGTGTCGGCGGCCGACCAGACGCAACCGCCGCCGGAAGCGGAATCATAAATGACCAGCTTGATGTTATAGGTGCCGTCGGTAACGCTCGCGCCCGTCGCATCGGTGAGCCGGCCTTGGTAGGAGATGATCCGCGCGATGCCCGGCGCGGCCTTGGCTTGCGTCCCGGCAAAACCGACAAGCGCTATCATGATCGCCGCAAACGCAAAAAAAACTTTTTTTACGGCCGCCGCGACCTTGCCGCATTCGAATTTCATCATTTTATGGTTAGGAGACCGTTATGGTCATCGGGATTGAGTATGAACCGGTTGGTTGCGATGCTGGAACGGTTTGCGTCAGGTTTGCGCCGGTCATGTCCCAGGCGCATTGGGTGTCGGCGCCGGCGCCGGCGGTGAGCAAGGTGATCGAATCAACAACCCCTTGGTTAAAGGTCGCAAGCGATCCGAGCGTGAGCCCGGCGGTCGTGCACGGCGCATTAACGGCCGCGATAGCGCCGCTTGTCGGATCAATTGTAAGCGCGTTTCCCGACCCGGGCTGATTAAAACCCATCGTGTTCGTTCCGTTGCTCCAGCTTCCCGACGGTCCGGCGGTGGCGGCGATCGTAAGCGACCAAGGCGCAATGCTGCGCGTATTGGTAATGCGAACTTTTGACGAAGCTGTTCCCAGCACGCCGTTTGCCGACGCTGTTCCGGCGGTAATGCCGGTAAAAGAAACAACGGGGGAGGCGATCGTCGCGCCGATACTATCGACAAAGGCCACTGAAAGTACGCTGGTGCCCGCGCCGGTGCGATATCCCTGTTGAGCGCTGAAGGCGGCCGACGATCCGGCGCCGGCCACGGTTTGGCCGGTTGTATCAAGTATTTTGTAGTTGGCCGAAGCCGAAGTATCGCCGCCGCCGCCGTTAAAGCTGTCCGAAGGGATCGCGTAATTCGAAGAAGACATGGCTAGTACGCTGTTTCCATGGCAAGCGATCAATAAAGCCAGAATTGTAATGAGAAGCGTACGCATAGCGTACATATATAATATATATTGCTAATATAGCATCTTTGATAATTTTTTGGAACGCAAAAAAAGCGCCACTTGTGGAAAAATGGCGCGGTTATTTTGGGTGGTCTTGGAATTTTATTTTCGCCTCTTTCCTTTCGCATCCTTCAAATACCCGATGCAGAAATATATGATCATAATGATCGCAACGGTCGCGGCTCCGACCGCGATATTAACCAATGTTTGTTGAGAAATAATGTGCTTGGTCGATGTTTCCAAATTTGCGGCGGATCCCGCCCCACCCGGCATATTTAATGGCAAATTGGCCGGCGGCGCAACGAAGGGCGGCTGGTTAACCGGCGCGTTGACCTCCGGCGGGATGACGGCAGGCGGCGGAATGACCGGTTTGTTAACCGCCGGCGGCGCAACGACGGGCGGTGTTGGGGGCGGCGGCGCGGCGGTCGTGATCGTTATCTTGACCGTTCCCCGGCCGGCGAGCAGGTTGGTTCCGTTGCCGTCATCGGCGTATATACCCGACGTTGAGGCGATGCTGATCGTCGCCGTTCCCGTTCCTTTTGTTTTAAACATGATCGTGCCGATGGGCGATGAAGCAAGAACCTTTGAGGGGATGATCCCCCCTTGAAACGAGACAAGCCCGGCGCTCACGAAACCGTTCGTGATCGGAAGCGTGATGACCGACGGTCTGGAAACGGAAACAACATCGAGCAGATCGGCTGGATAAACGATATCCGCGCCGACCGTATTTGCGACCACGCCGTTGCTCGACGCTTTTACCGATACCGTGAATGTTTTTCCTATCTGAACACTTGGCGTTGAGATCGTAAGTCCAAGCGCTCCGCCCGCGGCGAGAGCCGGCGCGGCAAAAAAACAAGTTAGCAGCAAAGCGATGAAATATTTTCGCATATGATTTTTATCGGCCGCGCCGGCGCGAGGTAAATTCAAAAATTATGATCAGACAAATGGCAAAAGCCGCGCCGATCGCGACCGCGGCGAAGGTCGGCCATCTTGGGCGGCTCATGAACGCGGTTTGGCTAGTTGTTCCGTCAACGAATTTTGCGCGGACGGTGACGTTTTTCGGCTCCGTCTTTCCCAGGTCATACGGGCTTTCGGCCGGACGCCAGCTCGCGCCATTGTCGACGGAAATATCGGTTCCAACGACGCCGCTGCTCCCGTCGGGAACGGCAAAAGCCGCCACCCAATCGCCATTAATATTTTTTCCGACATCAAGCATGGGAGGCGGCGCGCTTCCGTCCGGCGCGTCCTCGACCGTAGCCGCGACCAGCGTGGCGCGGACGGGCTTGTTCAAATAATGAAGCATGATCGAGAAGTCGATGAGGTTGATCTTTCCGTCATGGTTAAGATCGTACGCGGCTGGAAATTTACTTTTATTAAAGTAGGAGAGGAGGATTGAGATGTCGCGCAAGTCTACCTTGCCGTCGCAATTAAGATCAACGGCGCCGTCGCATTTTGAAGGTTTAAGCGGCGCTTTGCCAAGGATGAAATTAATTATCGTTGTTTCATTTTTTCCGCTAAAATTAACGGAAATTTGCAAAATAACCGGTCCCGTCGGCAACCCTGTCGTATTAAAAGAAATATTAAAACTCCCGTCCGCTCCGACGGCCGGAAACTGCGATAAGTTCGTTCCATTTGATGCGATGAGTGTGGCGCTAATCATGCCGCCGGGGATCGTGCGCCCGCTTCCCATTATTGCGGCGCCGGTCGGAAACGACGAGGCAAGGAGCGACAACGATGGCGGCAACACGACGCCGACAACATTGCGGGGCGCGGTGTTAATATTCACCGGCGCGTTCAATATCGCGAGCGCGCCGAATACATCGGTCGAACGAATAGCGAGCGATCGGACGCTGTCAAAAATTGAATTCAGGGTAAACGATCCGTCGCGGCTGGCGATCGCCGTGCCGACGATCTGGTTTCCCGAGAACGCTTCCACAAAAGCGTTCGGCGAGGTCCAGCCGCTTAAGGTGTGCGCTTGGTTCACGGCCGGCGGATTTGTTGCGCCGCCCGGCGAAGCGCCGCCGCCGCCGGTTGTGCCGCCGCCGGTTGCCCCGCCGCCCGATATCTGCAGCTGAAAATCCGCCGTCACCGCCAACGCGGCAACGGGAAAGACCGCGGTTAAAAACAGCGCCAATAAAATTTTTTTTGCAAAGTTCATTTGGAAAAGGTCAATTTGCGTTTTAAAGGTTTCTTTTTTGCGCCGAATATCATTAGCGCGAGTCCTGCGATCGCTATAAGCGCGAGCGCGCCGGCAACGAGTCTCGCCCAGTTTGATGAAGCGGACGGAACGGCCTTCGGCGGCGCGACGGTGACATATGCCCGCACCCCGATCCGCGTATTTATATTGACGCCGCTCTTTTCTTTTTGACCGCCGTTTTCGCCGATCATGACGCCGCCCGCATACAAACCCGGCTTAATGTTTTTTGGAACCGTGACGGTCAGGAAGACGGTGGCTTTTTCGTGCGGCGCGAGCGCGAGCGAATTTTTTTCCAGCTTGATCCAGCTTCCCACCTCGGTCATTTTTTCGACCTTCTGTTTTAAGGCGAAGCCGCTTCCGGTCGTCGGCGTGCTGTCGGCGGGATAAAGATCGAAAGTTTTTTGTTCGTCGCTGTTATTTTGAACAAGGAGCGCATCGTTCGCAAACCCCCCGGGCGCGAGCGTGTACACGAACCAAGCCGACGTGCGTTCGTCGCCCGCGTTCGGATTAGCCGGCCGCGCCGAAATGCCGCCAAAATCAATGGCCAGCGCCGCAACCGGGAGCGCGCAGAAAACCGTCATTGATAAGGCAAAAATGCCGATCATTCGCCGCATACTTTGGCATTTTACCACGAATTTGAAATTTATTTTTCCAGTTCGGCCACGAGTCCGTAGTGGTCGGAGATCGTCACCTTTCCGGCCGGAACCTCCACGCACGGCTCAGACAAAACGATTTGCGCTTTTATTGTTTTGATCGCGCCGTGTTCGCCGTTATGGAAAAGAATATGGTCCATGCGTTGAGCCGAGGTCGCGCGGTGCGGGCCGTGCGCGTTCAATTCGTTCTTCGGATCCCAAGTCGGCGCGCTTAATTGATGACAGGCGGTCCAGGCACTGGTATAACCGTGCGATTGGAGCTCGCGGTAATTTTCCGCCGACGCTTCCGGACCGGCATTGAAATCGCCGACGGCGAAACGGGCTACCGATCGGTCGCGATCCAATACGTCAAAGACCTGCCGATATTGCTTGCTGCGCGCGTGGTTCGTAAAATTTCCCTCCGGATTATGGATCGCTCCGCCCGAGGTGCAATGGGTGTTGGCAAGCTTGATCGTTCCGAACGGACCGGCCTTTATCGTGACGAGGATCATCCCTTTGTCGACGAATATCCGTTCGTCGAACGGCACGTCTTTGAAGAGAATATACTGCGCCTCGGTGATCGAAAATTTTGAAAAGATCATGAGCGCCGCGCCGAGCCGGTGCCATGGACGGGTCGGAGAAAATTCGCAATAAGGATAAGCGGCGGCTAGCTCATGCACGAGTCGCGCCTGCTGGTCGCGGTCATAAATTTCTTGGAGCGCGATAATGTCCGCGCCCGAGGCCAAAAGCGCCGGCGCCAAACATGCGTACCGTTCATCGACGTACGGCGCCGGTTCGACCACGGTTCGTCCGAAAAACTTTATTCGCAGAAGGCCGACGTTATAAGTGAGTATTTTCAGCATAGGTCACGTTTTTATCCTACTCCATCGGTCGATTTTTTCCAAAATCAAGCCGTTTTTCCGCACCGCGTCCGGTTCATGTTAAGATGAACATATGAACAGCGCACGCCGTATAATAAAACAATTAAAAGCCGTTGCCTCGCCGCAAAGAGCCAAGAACCTGTCATGGTTTTTTAAAACCGGGCCGGGGGAGTATGGCGAAGGCGATGTGTTTTTGGGCGTAACCGTTCCGCAAATACGCGCGATCGTCAAAGAAAATCGCGATATTGATCTTGGTGAAGTTAAAATTTTGTTTGCGTCAAAATATCATGAAGTTCGCTTGGCCGGCGCGCTTTGCCTCGTCGAGATGGCGCGCCAGGCGGACATTAAGACGCGAAAAAAGATATTTGAAATTTATTTAAAGCATCGCGGGCGCATTAACAATTGGGACCTGGTCGATCTTTCCGCGCCGACGGTCGTTGGCGAATATCTGCGGGTTGCGCCTCCCGCAAAAGCGATTCTAAAAAAATTATCGCAAGAAAAAATCATGTGGTCGCGGCGGATCGCGATCCTCGCAACCTTCGCTTTTATTCGCGTCGGCCGCTTCAACGAGTCGCTCGCGCTCGCGAAAAAATATTTGACCGACAAAGAGGACCTCATGCACAAGGCGACCGGCTGGATGCTGCGCGAAGTGGGCAAACGCGACAAAAAGATACTGGAAAAATTTTTAAAACAACACGCCGTCGTCATGCCGCGCACCATGCTCCGCTACGCGATCGAAAAGTTTTCTCCTAAGGAGCGCGCCCATTACATGCGCCGCCGAAGCGGCTAATTCGTTTCATTCAGGCGCCCCCCACCAAATTCTTAAATCGTTCCCGCAAATGTTCGAGCTTTGGCGCGATCACGAACCGGCAATACGGTTCGTCTTGGTGCGACAAGTAGTAATTGCGGTGATAATTTTCAGCTTCGTAAAAATTCGTGAGCGGTTTGACCTCGGTGACAAGGGGTTTGTCACTATCGGTGTTTAGTTTTTTGATATAGGCTTCCGCCGCGGCCTTTTGTTCATCATCAAAATACAGCACGATTGAGCGATATTGCGTGCCAATGTCATTGCCTTGGCGGTTCAATGACGTCGGGTCGTGGGTGGCAAAGAAAACCGTGAGCAGATCGTCATAGGAAATGATCGACGGGTCAAATTCGATCCGCGTCACCTCGGCGTGGCCGGTTTTCCCGGAACTCACTTGTTCGTAGGTTGGTTCGGCAAGCTCACCGCCCGCATACCCCGGCCGAGCGTTCAAAACCCCGCGCAGGTTTTGAAAGATCGCTTCCGTGCACCAAAAACACCCGCCGCCGAAAATCGCCACTTTTGTTTTTGCGTTCATATATATATTAAGGTAAGGTGAATTGTATGAATATCTACGATCCAAAAAATATTGTTCGCGGCTCCGATCCGTGGTTCAGGTATCGCAAGTCTTTTTATATGTTACTCCATAAGCTTGCCGCCAAAAAGATGGTTGCTCCGGCGGTCGCCTTGGTTTTGGCAACGATCGTCTTGGGTTGCGCCTATGTCGCCGACCAGCAAATGTTGCGGCAAGGGGCGAACGATCCGCAAATTCAATTGGCCGAGGATGCGGCCGCCGCCTTGGGCCGCGGCGCTTCGGCGCCGGCCATTGTTTCTTCCGGAGCGCAAATTGATGTTTCGCAAAGCATTTCGCCGTTCATCATCGTGATGAACGCGAAGGGCACGATCCTTCAATCGTCAGGCGTCCTCGGAACGTTGCCGCCGATTCTGCCGCGCGGCGTCATCAATTACATGCAGACCCACGCCGAAGACAGGATCACGTGGGAGCCGGCCAAAGGCGTCCGCATTGCCACCGTCATAGTGAGTTTCAAGGGCCGCGCCACCGGATATGTTCTCGCCGGCCGCTCGCTCCGCGAAGTTGAAAAACGCGAAGAAGCTTTGTACTGGCAATTCTTTACCGCTTGGATATTGTCGATCATCGTTATTGTCGGCGGCTATGTTATTTACGAAAAACTTCGGGAACCAACCAGTTGACACGCGCGCCAAAAACCGCTATCTTCCCTCATACGTGGTGCCCTTGGTGTAATGGCAGCACAGAAGCTTGTGGAGCTTTTAGCATGAGTTCGATTCTCATAGGGCACCCCACGTGAAACGCTCTCCTAACAGGGAGCGTTTTGCGATTGAGGAAAAAGGTTGCTTGAGCGAAAAATTTGCCTTCCCGTCTTTTAAAGTCGAGTTCGATAGTACATAGCGCAACAATTCCTGCTTTTCTTCGGGTTTTGCAATTTCAAACAGCTTTTCCGCGTTTTTCGCGAGTTCTAAAATGCGTAGGCCAAAATCGTAATAATTAACATCGGCTCGGTCGTGTTTAGAAATTGATTTCTCCAGTTCGTTCATCCGTTCGGTGTACTCGTTAAAGCGTCGGTCATATTGTTCCTCGGCAATTTTTCCATCGAGCCTATCCTCATACATGCGGTCGAGGCGGTTTCTGATTTTCATTTTTTCGGCCAGCATCCCTTCGTATGCTTGGTCGTGCCATTCGCGCTTTTCTCCCAATGATTGCTTTAGCGCCGCCACGAGGTAATTATTGCCGTTCTCGCTAAGCTGGAGCGATTTAAGCTGCTGTTTAATGTCGGTGGCCAATGTTTCTTCTTTTATCGCCTTTTGTGAGCATATCCTGCCGTATTTTGTGCAGCGATAATAAACATACCGCCCTTTTTTCTTTTCCGCCGTAATGCAACGCTCGCACTCCCCGCAAGTAAGCAACCCTTTGAACATAAAAGGGGTGATGTTGTAGGTCTTGGGGCTGGTGTGGCTCTTGCCCGCCATTACATCTTGAACTTTTTGCCAAATATCAGCATCAACTATCGGCTCGTGTACGCCTTTATAATTTTTCTTTTTCCAACAAAAATATCCGATGTAAAAGTTATTTTGCAACATCCGCATCGTCGATGTTGGGGTGAGAGTTCTTCCTGCTGGTAGGAAGCTGGCTAAGCCCATTTCTTTGACCTTTACAATGAGGCTTTTAAGCGAATGCCCACCTGTCGCATATTCGCGATACATCGCCCGAACGAGCATCGCATTTTTTTCATCGACGATGATGGTTTGTTTTTTGGTTAGTGGGTCTTGAGTATTTTTATAACCAAGCGGCGCTTTGGATGGGTACTCCCCGAGCGTGGCTTTTTCGTTCATTCCTTTTACGACCTCCTCGCTCAAGTTATCAATAAAATTTTTGGCCATCAGCGTACGAACTCCGTACATGAACTTTTGGCTCGACGGCGCATCCTTCCCAATGCTAACGCCCTCTTTAACAAAATGAACGGTTATATCGCGCTCTTTGGTTATCTCCTCAACTTTTACGTAGTCGCTAAAATTCCGATGCAAGCGGTCGGTTTTCTCAACGAGAATATGTTTAACGTCGCCCTTGCGAATGTAGGCAAGCATCGCATTAAAAGACGCTCGCCCCGCTTCTTTGGCCGTTTCCGTGTCCTCGAACTCCTCAACTACATCAAACCCGTTTTCGCGAGCAAAAGACCACAAAAGCCGTTTCTGCGCCTCGGGGGAGTATCCCTGTTCTGGGACTTCCTCGGGCTTAAGTCCGAGTTCATCGACAAAGTAGCGTTCGGCAAGTTTTTCAATGTCGCTTTCATTTTTGGGCAACATAAAACTCCGAGCCTGTTATTCAGCTATTGAGCTGCGGGCGCGGAGCTGTGGGCAAGTAACTATTGAGCGCAAGCACGGATAGCTCTATAATACTTGTGGGTGTTAGCTTTCGCGTTCGCGAGGCTTTCAAGATAAATCGTCCGTTACTGCGGACGGTTTATTGTTTTTTAATGGGTTGTGGGTTCATAAGACAAGCGGTCATCATCGGACGTGAAACGTTAAAGCATGAGGCCAAAATTGATATTTTTTTATCAACCGTAGCAGATGCGAGCTTTTCCATTTCGTGAGTAAGGAGAACGCGAGGCACGAGATAAAACGACGCTGTGTGGTTGGCTACGCTCTCTATGATGGCGCTGCGCTCCGCTGCGTCGGGGATGAGTTCCATGTCGGCCTTAAATGATTGGTCGAGGGATTGCAGCACATGCGCCCATTCGTGCGCCTTGGTAAAGCGCTGTCGCTGTTTTGATACTTGCGGGTCGAACAGGATAAAAATTATCCCTTTGGCAATATCAACATAATGCCAGCCCTCCTCAATTTCTTTCTGTCCGTCAGCGATGGCGGCGTTTTCGTTCGGCGAGGCTTCGAGATATTGAACCTTGAAACCGCTAAAGTATTTATCAATCGGCTCAAAGTCAATCGGAAAATGTATTTCGTCAGCGTCGCGCAAGATGTCGAGTACGACGTTGTGAAAATGATATTTCCATTTCGCCACCATCGCTTTATAACGAGAAGAGAATTTCCCGAACGCTCGTTTGTGAGTTGTTTTTTTGCGTAATACTGTTGCGCTCATAGCACGTTATTTAAGCCCCGTCCTTTCGGTCGGTTTAGTTAGGTGGTTGGCGCTTGTAATAACGGGCTTGCCAGTCGTTTTTTCAATTTGGCTGCGGGCGCTGCCTGCGATAGAGCCGCCCTTTACCGCCGCGTCGCGGTTCTCGTCGATGCCCTGAGCGTCAGCAGTTCGGGCGATTTCCGTCGTGCTGGCTTCGGCGAGCATGTTTAGCACGAGTTCGAGCGTGGACATGTGGTCGCGTAGGTTCTGTCCTTTCAACCCTTTAAGGCTTTTATATTCCTTCGTTCTCATTCCCGACCAGCCAGCCGTTAGGATGTCCGTCAGCTCGGCGTAATCCTTGCCATCCTTTACGCCGCGATTATTCCATTCCTGCGTTAGTTCTTTGCGAACCTCAATCGTGCGAAGCCGCTGGTTTACCCATTCGGGGGAGCGTCCTTTTCGCAAGTAGGTCGTCATGGCGCGGTCAATCGCCTTTTCAGGGTCGTTGGTTTCTTCGATACGCTCGTAACCGACGCGGGCGAGCCATTGGCGGAGCGGTTCAGCATTGGGGGATGGCACGCTCTGTACAAGACGAAGCATGGTTTCGGTGTCTGTACAGTCGGTAGCGTATTTTTTGCCGTCTTTAGCCGTAAATTTCAGTTGTACGATTTTATCGTACAACTCAAAACCCTCGGCTTTCAGCTTGGCTTTTAAGTCCGTCCAATAGCGTTTTGGGACACTGCTTCCCGTTATTGCTCCAACAACGTCGATAACGCTAATAAACCACTTTTCCTCCTCTTTATCCCAAAAACGACGAACATCCTTATCCTCAAAGTGGACAATGGATAGGGCGTGTTCGTCGTTCAAACTATGCTTTTCTTCCATACAGGGTGATTAAGACTTAGTATCTTGTGCAACAAAGTTAGCGAATGAAACCACTTTTTGTATTTGGTCGGGCGTGAAGCTCCTTTTGCGCAAGGCGTTCGCGAGCGCCATTTCTGCGTTGGGGTTCGGGCTGTTCTCCAAAAAACCGACCTCCTCAAGAAAATCGCGGAAAGTCATGCCGAGGCCTTTTGCGAGCTGGTGGCACGTTTCAACCGAAAGCGTCGTATATTCCCCGCTTTCGAGCTTACTGATGAAGGCGGGGGAAACCTTCGCCCGTTCGGCGAGTTCGTTTTGCTGTAGCCCTGCCTTGATGCGTAGCGATTTAAGTTGTATATTTAGTCCTTTCATGATGGGTGATAATTCATGGTGTTAAAAATCCTTCGAAATAGATTAAGGTTACATATTTTTTTGTGGTTAGTTTCCCTACATTCCTATTGTACTTTAGGAATTAACTAAAGTCAATTTACTGTCAATACCCCAGCCAAGCTCGCGGACGGCTACGGTCGGGAAAACGCAAAGCTCCCGATAGGCGGTTGGCCAATCGAGAGTTCTAAAATCATTACATAGCGCACCCCAACAGAATCTCCGCCACAAAGGCGGGGATTTTGTTATAACTAGGTCCCACTCATAAATATGGTAAAGACTTGTATACTATATGTATAAAATATACATATATTGTTATACAATATTCCCATCTTAAAAATATTAAGCCACCATATGGAAAATATTAAGAACATCGATAAATACATAAAGAAATTTTCACCCTCGGTTCAGGATAAATTGAATTCCATGCGGCGTTTGGTCAGGCAACTGGCGCCAAAGGCAGAAGAGGCGATCAAATACGGGATTCCCACTTTTGAATTAAACGGCAACCTTGTTCATTTTGCGGCGTTTAAGGATCATATCGGCTTTTTCCCAACCTCGTCCGGGATCAGCGCTTTTAAAAATGAACTGAAGAAATATGACACGGCCAAAGGCACAATTCGCTTTCCGCTCGACAAGCCGTTGCCGCTGTCGTTGATCAAAAAGATCGTCAGGTTTCGAATCAGAGAGAGCCGTTTAAAGAAATAAGCGGTCCTGTCCCGGTTATCCGTTTATTTAACGTCTGACGGATGCGGGAATTTTTTTAAAAATTCGGCCTGCTGCGCGGGGCAACAGGCCGAGAGAAGACGGTTCGATTTCTTGACCTACAAACCGTAAGCGCTTAAGGACCAGTGCGGTGCGCGCTCGACCGGGAGATTGTGTTGTTGGATCCAAGACGGGTCGATCTCTCCGGAGCAGATAAGTTTTTGGACGCGTTTTTGTTCGAGGAATGAGGCGATGTCAAGCGGCGCGTAGCTTTCTTCCACCACGTTCCGCAATTCGCCGTCGACGATGTCGCAAACGTAGACGACGCCGGTCTCGTTTGGCGTCGGCGCAATAAGCTTGGCGCCGTCGGCGCTGGTCATGACGCCGATCGCGATGCGGTGGGGATTTTCATCCGGTACGGCAAAGCGGATGTAGAACTTTGAAGACGTAATGTCGCGCTGGGCGAGGACTGCGGCGCCGATCTGCTCGAGTGCTTGCTTTATGTCGCGCTGGGCGAGAAGCGGGCTTCGGGACACGATCTTCACGTTGATGATCGCAACGGGACCGGAGAAGAAGGTGCGCAATTTGATCGCTTCGATCACCCCGGGGACGACATCGGCCGCGCGTTTCAGGTCCGCTTCGATCTCGATCCCGATGGATTTGAGGACGAGCGAGCGCAAGCCGCGGCGCAGAATTTCGAACGCGGCTTCGGCGATGAAGAAAGCCACCAAGAGCGTGACAATTCCTTCGATCCATGCCAGGCCGAGGATATTTTCCAGGATCGCGCCGGCGGCGGTGCCCAATTCGACAATGCCGTCGGTGCGCGTTTCGCGGCCGTCCGAGACGATCGATTCATGGCCCGACTCCTTGCCTTGCCGCATTTGCCAGTTGCCGGCATACCATGAGCAGACGGCGCCGCTTAGGGAGACGGCTAGGATCCAGGGCAAATATTTCAGCCCGAGTTTTACCGGCGCAAAAGCCGGCAGATGCAGATGGGCTTGCCCCCATGCGGCCGCCGCGGGTTGAACGGACAAGAGCGCGGAGAGTCCGTGCGCCGCCGTATCCACGGCGACGCCGAGAAGCAGCAGGCCGGTCACGGCGCTGAAGATCGACTCGACCCGGTGCAGTCCGTACGGATACTCCGGCCGTTTGAGGTTGGAGATGAGCACGGCAACGATGACAAAGATGGCCGAGACGATATCGGTGGTGTTGTGCCACGCGTCGGCGATTTGCGCCGACGAACTTGCATAGGTGCCGACCGAATATTTGGCGAGCACCTTCACAACGTAGATCGCGATGATGACGAGCATCACTGCGTTGGGAGACAAAATGCGTTTTTTCATTATCCTTTGTCCTTTCTTTACGGGACAATGATCGTCGGAACCGATGAGCGGACGGTGACCCAGTGCATGTAGCCGCCTCTCACCACGCGACGCCCGCGCGTCATGGCAATGAAGCTCGAGCCGTTGGTGAGTGCGGCGAGGTTGATGCCGGCGTCCACTTCGGCCGCCGTTTCAAGCGTGACCGCGAACGGACCCTTGGTTTGCAACTGATCGAACACTTGCAGGACGTCGGGCCGCATGTGGTCGCGCACGTCATTGCTTTTCACGCTGTCGTTGCGCCAGGTCGTATGATAGAGCCGAATTGAAGCTCCGAGCGACGCGGCGAACGGTTGAACGGCTTCGAGCACGCGAAGGCTGGCATCGCCGGGTCCGAACGGCAGAAGGATCTCTTTCTTTTCGCTTCGGAACACCCGGCTTTCGTCTTTGCTAGCGATGCGGACGAGCTTGCCATAGATCGGTTCGTCATCTGTGACAACGGCGATCATGCTAAAGCTTGGGTTGGACGCCATTTCATTGATCCCACCCAGAACGTCGCCGGTCAAGACAGAAACAGGGACGTTGGCCGGGAAAGGTTTGGCATCCAGACGAAAGCGGTGCTTGCCGGCAGCGCGATCATCATCAGGCGACCTCCGGCAATTGTCCGGCAATGGCAAAACTAGGAGCAGCGACGAGTTGGTGAGCTGGGCAAGATCCGCAGCATAAGCGAGCCGCGTTTGACCGGGACGGTCGGCGCAATACGTAACGGCGACGATCTTTTCATTTGATGTCATTTTGCCTTCCTTACGGTTGGTTTCAAGTTTTCATTGAACTTGTTCCGCCGATGGCGGGAACCGCGTATATAACCAAAAAAACCGCATTTTGTCAAGGTATCAGATCGTGTTTATTGACAACAATTGCGAGAACAAGACTGTTTTTGAGATTGCCTCGCAGACAGATGTTTTTTGAGCTAGTATCAATATATATGAATGGATCCCCAAAGGCTGAACACCATGCGTTAATTACCAGCAATTAAGTCATGAAACTTTTAGTCGTCGACAACGGAACGTCTTTTCTGCAGCCGCTACTCAAGCTTTTGGACGAACATGAAATTTCTGTGATCGCGCGGGAGGCGCTTCCTGAAAAAGCGGCGGCGTCTTATGGTGCGATCATCCTCTCCGGCGGGCATTCGCTTACGGTGGCGGATCATGATCGCGAATACGCCAACGAACTGGATATTATTAAAAACGGATCTCGTCCGATCATCGGCGTTTGTTTGGGTTTTGAACTCATCGCGTACGCCTTTGGAGCGACCCTGCACCGACTGGGCGAAAAAGAAAAAGGGTTCGTCAAAATAAAGGTCATTCACCCGCACCCTATCCTGGCCGGCCTTTCCGAATTAGAAGTTTATGAAAGCCATCGCTGGGTGATCAAAGACGTTAAAAGGCCGCTTGTCGAACTTGCGGCGTCGCATGACGGCTGCGAAATTGTCATGCACGAAACCAAACCGATCTTTGGTTTCCAATTTCACCCGGAGATGTTTTCCGACAAAACAACGGGCGTGCAAATAATGAAGAACTGTTTAAAATATATTGAATCGGGTTTTTAAAAAACCCGCACCGAATCGATCGGTGCGGGATACGGATGTAACGGCTAGGCGTATATTCGCTTAATGAAGTCGGTCGTCGCCTTGATGAAGGCGTCTCTTTTTTTATTTGCCTCGTCGGCGCGGTCGCGGACGCTGTAGGCTAGTTCGATCTGGATCGCGGCGGCGACGCGCTCGGAATTTTCGGAATGTTTCCGGATCAAGTATCCGCCGTTGAATTGGTCGGGGAGCTCCGGCGGCTGAAGAAGTGCCAGGTCGCTTTCGTATTCTTCTTCCTCGATCAAGTTGCGCGGGACGATATTTTTGTTTGGGTAATCTGCGGCGACCTTTTCCCGCCAAAGTTTTTCCCGCACCGGCTCAAACTCGGGACAAAAAACGGACAAGCCGCGTTTTTTCAATTCATCGCGGAACTGATAGTCGAGATTGTTTTTTTCGTCGCGGCGCGTTCGGTCGGCGAGACGGACAGTGCTTCGGTTTCCGGTTCCCAGGATCGCGTCGTAGCCTCCGCACGGAGCGTAGGCCGGCTGATCGCCGAACCCGTGCAGATCAAGCAGGACGCATGGGCCGTTAACGGCGGACGATTCAATGATCCGGGCGGCGATCTCTTGGTGAAACGAGTCGTAGTACCCCGCCAACCGCTCGTCGCGATAGGCGTCGGCCGGATGGACATTGGTTTCCACATAACGCCGGTTGAATTGGTTGTAGACGACCCCGACATGCGGCGAGGCCGAGCGAAACAGGTCGAGCGCCAACGGTAAGGTTTGCAAGTCAGTCACGCTTTCAGAATTTCTTGTCAAGAAGAGATCTTGAAAGATCTCCCGGCCCAGCCCGCAATGCTGAACGGCGACGAAGACGGGGGGCGGTTGATCAAGGGAAGGAATAAAGACAAGACCGAAATCGCGATTGATGATCTGGCATGGAATGGCATTCATTTGTTTCTCCTTTGTTGTTTCGGGCAAAAACAAAAGCCCCCGGCGGGGGCCTGAGGCGCAAAAAGTTGCGTCAAAATAGCGTCCCCGCTAACAAGCGCGGAACGTTTTAACAAAACCGGACCAAGTGAATGTTTGTTTGTTGAGTAACATGCTTCTGAGCATACGCGATGTTTTTGGTCGCGTCAAGAACAACAGATCCGGCTAATCTTAAGTCCGGGATAAGAAAAAACCGGCCTTGTTGGGACCGGTTTGGCAGATGCGTTCATCTGCCGAGTGTGAGTGGCTAGCTGGCCTGGGGCAGGAAGCCGAAGGTTTGGAGCGCGATGCGGAGCGTCGCCGGATCGGAGCGGTGGGCAATGATCAAGTTGTGATTCTTGGGGAGCTTGTCCATGAGGGCCGGATCATTGGCGTCGAGCTGAGAAGCGATCTCGTCGGCAGCGCGACCGGAGCCGCGAATGACGATCGTCGGCCAGCCGCGCGATGCCGAGCGCATGACCTCGTCGCGGGTGATCGGTCCGCCGTTCCAGGCGACAACACCCATGCGGGTGAAGGCGGCGTAGCCAGTGAGATTCTCCATGAGCGTGAAGGCGGCATCCAGGTCGCCGTCCCAATCGCTCGCCCCGTCGGCGCCGTTTTGGACGAGCAGAATTCCGCTCATCGATGGGTTGGGGCCGGTGCCGTAGTTGTCGAGAACCAATCGCGATTCTTCGACGAGGCGAAGAATATCCGTCCGCGGCGCCGAACCCAGCGCGATGCATTCGGGATTGGCCGCTGCGATCACGCCCGGGACATCGGTCACCATCGGGTCGAGTCCGCCGTCTTTTGTGAACTGGCGCGTGGCGCCGGACCAGACCATGCCCTTGTAGCCGGCGAAGGCGGCGGCAAAGTATGCGAGCATCGCTGTCTTGTCTTCCGGCCCCATGCCCTTGCACCCGCCGGAGAGGCGAATGGCAACCTTGTGCGGGGCGATTGTCGCCATGAGTGCAAAGGCGGCGGGAAAACCTCCGCCGCGCTCCATGATCATCAGCTTGGTCTGTCCGGAGGGGGTGGTTACCTTATAAGGGCTGTGTCCTGTCTGAAGCATTGGTCTCTCTCTTTCTGTGTAGTGATGTTGCGGTTCGATCCATTTTTAAGTTCTTCTATCTTTAAGCTAAGCGATTGCTGACAAGCGACAGCCGTTGCCGCGGCATGGCGCCGAACTCGGAAAGTTTCAATCGCAGGTCGATCGGATCCTTTTCCGCCACCGCAACGTTGCTGCGGTAGGTTGCAAGGAAATCTCGATCGGCGGCGAACTCGTCAGTGACGCGTCCGCTGCCGCGGATGAGCACGATCGGCCAGCCGCGTTCGGCCGTGGCGACGATCTCGCGCTTCGTGACCGTGCCGCCGTTGTAGCATACGAGCACCGATTCCCATTCGCCGTAATTGCGAAGGTCATCCGTGATTCGCAGGCATTCTTCAAACTCGGCGTCCCACTTTTCCTCATGATCGGCGTTGGTCTGAACCACCAGCACGATGTCCTGCTCGGGATGGATCGCCGTAACGTACGGCTGATCCGGTTCCGACGAGACCACGAGTCCGAGGTCGGGATCGAGCTGAAGGTCCTCGGTCTTGGGAATGACGCCCAAAACGATCATGTCCGGACAAAACGGCCTCAGTCGCGACGGAACTTCGGTGATGCCGGGAATGATCGTTTTGTGATCATTCCTTAACACCATCCGCGTGCCGCCGAAAGTCAGCGCGCCGTCGAAACCGGACATGGACTGCGTGAATAAGTCATACAGGCCATCGGCGTCGGCGGCGGACATTTTGCCGCAACCGCCGGTCAGGCGCACCACGCATTTGCGCGGCGCCTTCGTGAGCATGAGCGAGAGCTTAGTTATTTGTTCCCCGTGACTTTTTACAAAAAGCCGGGGAACGATCCGTTGATCGAACATCGACTTTCTCCTCTTGGGGGTTGTCAAAATGCATATTCTGCAGACGCAGAATAATCCCGGCAATTTAGCACATTTTGGGTTATTTTGTCAATCCTTATCGTATCCGTGTAAATATGGCGCGGATATTGGTTTGCTTTACGAGTAAAATATAGGCTTGACGCTAATGGATGCATTCGTTACGGTCTTTTAGGTTCTTTGATTTGCGAAAGGCAACCCAATGGAAAGAATGGTCTTGGAAAGCGGGGAAGAGGTTGGGGCTCTGGTATTCAAGGTCGGCGTTGATCATCTGTTGCTGGTTAATTCCGCAAGCGGCGCGATCGATATCGTTCCCACGCGCCTTCTTCGCGCCGATCGCGGCGCGGTTAAAACCGAACTCGCGGCTCGCGGTTATTTTATGACCGCGGCTGAGCGTGCGTCCCGGTTTCGCGCCCTCTCCGAAACAAGCGCGCGGCATGACCAAAATATCCCGTATTGGTTTTACATATCGATGACCGACGCGTGCAACTTCGCCTGCCCGATCTGCTACGAACGGCGCTTCTTGAGGAAGGGTCAAGAGATCGATCGGCCGGCGCTTGACGCGATCTTCGCCGATATCGGCGAACGGCAAGCGGCCGCATCAATACCGCAGAACCGCATGTACGTTGTCGTCTTCGGCGGTGAACCGCTTTGCGTCGGGGATCGTTCTTTGATCCGACGCGTTCTCGAAAGCGTGGCCCGCAGGGGATGGCGCGCGGTCATCGTGACGAACGGCTCGCTTGTCGATCAATATTTCGATCTGTTCTCCGAATTCCGGGAGGCGATCGCGGATTTTCGCATAACGCTCGACGGGCCTCCTGCTATTCATGATGCGCGACGGCCGTATTTGGGAGGCGGTAGTTCGTTCGAAGCGGTGTCGCATTCGATCGGCCTGCTTTTGGAGCGGCGTTTGCCGGTCAAAATGCAGACGATTTTGGGCGCCGGCAACATCGCGGTCTTGGACGAGCTTGTCGCCGCGCTCGACGGCCGCGGCTGGCTCGACAGCCCCGATTTTCAATGGCGCATTGAAGGCTCGCATGATTATGCCAACCTCGATGCGGTCAAAGACGAGCTGTCCGAAGGCAAGATGGTCGCATCGCTCGTTCGGCTTTGGGATCGTTTTCCGCGGCTCCGGGGCAAAATGAAGTTCGAGAGTTTCAAATATCTCGGACACATTGTCAGAAGTTTCGGCTGGCTGGGCGAGTACAAGACCTACTGGGGTCCGCGGTTCGGGTTTTGCGAACCGCAAAAAGGATTCCACTTTGTTTATTCGGCCGACGGCCTTATCTACCACTGCCCCCGCAGTATCGGAGACAAACGCTTCCTTATTGGCGGGGCAGGGGACGATCCTTCATTGAAGGCGAAGTTCAGGCGCTCCGCCCTTGATCGCGGCGAATGCATTTCTTGCGAAATGAACACGCTCTGCGGCGGCGGGTGCTTGGTTCAAAAGGCCGCTCATTCCAAATTTGACTGCCGCTCATACGCCGCCGGCATTCTTGAAGAGTTCATTGCGCTCATGACGGACAGGATAGTCGTCCGCTCGCGTCCCGATCGCCTTGTGCCGGTCAACCAACCGTGGTGAGGCCGAAAACCGGCACCGCACCTGTTTCGCAGGTGCGTTTTTTTATTCTTCCCACGTAAAACCTCGTGCCGTAAGGCCGAGGATGTAGACGATCCGCTGTCCGACCGGTAAGCTGTGGCCATGATCAAATTTGATCGGCAAAACCACTGCGTCTATCACACGCG
>Ga0265316_10000235_pt1 | contig 63962 bp, 47 predicted proteins | sample 4522metaG_FD_202092 | JGI IMG/M metagenome (GOLD analysis project Ga0265316, IMG submission 202092) | Rhizosphere microbial communities from Carex aquatilis grown in University of Washington, Seatle, WA, United States - 4-5-22 metaG | ecosystem: Host-associated > Plants > Roots > Rhizosphere >... | reverse complement strand
ACGACGGCCAGCAGCATCAAGGAAAACCGCAGCATGTCTTTCTAGGGTTAGCCGGGAACCGGCATCTGTCAACCTTTGATTGAGTTTTTGTTGGGCTGGCTTACTGGTTCTGACTGTAGGTGTAAGAACTCGATGCCGAGGGTCTGGGCCACCTGGAAGATGCGCTCGTCGCGATAGAACTCGCCGTAGACAATGCGACGCAGGCCCGAATTTGCAATCTGCTTGAAGCAGTTCCAGCACGGACTGGCGGTGACATAGAGCGTGCCGCCGTCGATCATCACGCCGTTTTTCGCCGCCTGAAGGATCGCATTGCTCTCGGCGTGTATGGTGGCCACGCAGTGGTCGTTCTCCATCATGTGGCCGACCTCGGAACAGTGGGGCATGCCGCGAATCGAACCGTTGTAGCCGGTCGACAGAATGGTCTTCTCGCGCACGATGACCGCGCCGACGAACTTGCGCGGACACGTCGACCGCGACGCCACCACGCTGGCGATGTTCATGAAGTACTCGTCCCAAGAAGCTCGCTCGGCCATAGGGATTTCTACCAAGAATTCGGCGACAGCCAACGCCGATTGCAAGGGTGTTGGCCAATACGGCTCTCGCCACCGTCGCCGTCTCAAACTGACCCAGTACCCACTCGCGCCCTCTGTGGCGAGACACCCACGAGTTGCGTTATAGTAGACATCCAATTTCCCCTCGGGAGATCTCGATGTCGAAGCGCGCGACCGTGGTTCTGACCCTTCTCGGATTTCTGCTCGCACCGGCGGTCGGCCGCGCTGGCGATGAACCGGCCGTGCAAGGCGAGGAGCCATCCCTACCCTACCTGCGCGCTTTGCATGCCAAGGTGCACCGCCAGTGGGCCGACAACTTCCTGGCCATGGCTGCGGCTCAGCTGCCCAAGGACCATCCCATCAATGCCAAGGCACGCGCCGTGAATCTCGTGTTGGTGCTATCCGCCGAGGGCAAGCTACTCGACGTCCAGATTGCGAAACCTTCTGGATCGACCGAGTTCGATTCCTCCGCCGTGGACGTGGTCAAGGCCTCCGCCCCGTTCGAGGTCGCACCCGATGACGTCCTATCCGACGACGGCAAGGTCCATGTGCTGTGGACCTTTGCCCGCGACGACCGCCGCTGCTCGGGGCTGGCCATCACCCATCGCGAACTTCCTTTGCCTGAGGCAGTGAAGGCCATAGTGGCGCAAGGTCGGGACAGGTCGGCCACGGCCCGCCTGCAGAAGGCGAACGACACCGAACGCCTGGCCGGAATCGACGCTTTCGCGCGCGCGTGGCTTGACGCCATGGAGAATGACAAGGCCCTAGCCGTGGAGGTCGCCGCGGCCAACGCCGTCGCGGGCGACGACCGCGGGGCCGAGCGGCTGCGCAAGGCCGCGGAAAAAGAGCCAACGTTCGCGGTCGTGCGCGGACTCGCGGCGCTGAAGATCCCCATCTGCCCGCTCATCAAGGACTATCTGAACAAGGGCAAGACCGCCGAGGCGCGCGAACGCTTTCTGTGGGCGCTCGGCGAGGGAGCCGAGGGCGAGTGCCTGTCCTTCGCCGTCGCCACGGCTAAGAACCGCGCCGCCGGGCGCGTGGAACGCGTGCTGGCGATTTCGAGTCTTGGGCACAGCAACAGCGACGAAGCCAAGGCCACGCTTAAAGATGTTCTCAAGGATCCCGATCCCAACATTGCCGCCGCGGCCATCCTGTCCGAGGCGCGACCAGGGGCGGGCAAGAGCGCCGTGTTTCGCTTGACCCCACTCCTGCGCGACAAGTCGGTCGCCGTGCGCGCGGCCGCCGCGGCGGCGCTGGTTCGCGTCGGCGGCGAGGCCGTGCTCCCGCAGTTGTTTTTGATTTTCAAGGAGAAGGATCCCATCGTCTTCACCACGCTGGCGCCCGAGCTGGCGGCCCTTTCCGGAGCGGCCTCGGCCGAGATGCTCGGTCGTCTTTTGCGCAAGGACGATCTCGGCATTCGCTTGTCCGCAGCGCGCGCCCTGGCCGCTCGTCGCGACGAACATGCGGCGAAGGTACAGGCGACCCTGGCCAGCGCGACCAGCTCCGAACTGCAACTCCTGGCCGGGCTGGCCTTGGACAAAGACAAGCGCGAAACAGCGGCCAAGGCCCCGACAAACGAAGGTTTCGCCGCCTCGTTTTCCGCGCTACTCCGTGGCAGTGGCAGAATCGTCGCCGCCGACTGGCTGCTCGCCCAGTGGGACAAACTCGAACCAGGAACGCGCATTTCACTTCTCGGCCAGTGGCTGGCCCCGCACCCGAAGTCGCAGTAGCGGTCAGCGCGCGTCCGGCCAATGCGACAGCCCGATGCGGTTGCCCTCGGGGTCGCGCACGTAGATCGTGTGGTCGGTGTGGTGGTAGATGGGATGGCCGGCCTGGGCGAGCTTGGCGATCCACGCCTCGCGCTCGCTGCGCGGGATGTGTAAGGCAATGAGGTGAATGCCGGGCGTCCCTTCCGCTTTCTCTGTTCCGAAGTCGTTCGCGCGTTCCAATGCCAGGAACGCGCCCGCCCCCAGATCGAGCCACAGCGAGCGTTCGCCGCGTCCCTCGGGCCACGGCCACCGTCGCAACACGGGCAGCCCCAGCACCCCTACGTAGAAAGCCTCCGCGCGGGCCAGATCTGCGACTTTCACGGCGACGTGGTGGATGTGGGTGGGTCTCATGGTTGCCACCTTACACTGGTAGGCAAGGCGTACTTCGTGTTTGCCCTCGTCGCCTCAACCCCCGCGTCCACGTTCTGGGTCCTTTTCAGGGGACCGGACTTTTCGACGCGTTGGCCCCACGGATACCGGCATCGCCCATCTATCCATGCGAGCCGACTGGGTTTATACTGCGCCCCGGACGACTCTCCTAACCTCGAACTAGCGGAAAGGATACTGACATGACCAAGCGAACTGCGCGTGCACTGGCTCTCGTGCTCTCGGCGGCGCCACTCCTCATCGTGGGTTGTGGCGATAGCGAGAACAAAGGCGGAACTGGCGGATCCAGTGGCGGACTGGGTGGTGCGATCAAATACGACGGCGGAAGCGGCGCAGGTGGCGCGAAGATGGATGTCGGGGTTCCCGATTCCACTCCGCCCACGGTCGACACCGCCCAGGTGAACCTCGATGTGGCCGTGCCGCCCGTCGTAGACACGGCCGTGCCAGATGCGCCCATCGTACCCGACGCTCCGGTGACCTTAGATACGGCCACGATCGATGCCGCCGTGGCGCTCGACACCGCGACGGTTGACACCGCGACGGTCGACACCGCGGCATTGGACACAGGAAGGACGCCCCTGAGCGTGATCATCCTCGACACTACGCCGGGCTATCCGTGCGCGATTTCGGCGGCGACCCATTGGCAAGCGGCGATCTACGTTGCGCAGTGCGAGATTGCCGTATCCGCGGCCCTCACTATCGATCCGGGTGCGATCATCAAGCTCGACGCCAATGGCAGCATCACCGCGTCTGGCAGTGGTGTCATCAACGCGGCTGGTACAGCCTCCGCGCCGATTGTCTTCACTTCGCTCAAGGACGACGCATTCGGTGGAGACACCAATAATGATGGGACAGCAACCACGCCATCTGCCGGCGATTGGGGCGGCATCCAGCTGTCCGCAAACGGTTCAAAGTTCGACCACGTGGCCATCGAGTATGCAGACGGCTCGGGCCTTTCGACGTGGGCTGGCGGTACCTACACCACTTCGGTGACCAACTCGGTTTTCGCCCACGACCGGTCCACGGACACGGACATCGGAGCCGCCCCGGCGCTCGATCTCTCCGCGGCGGCAGCAAAGTCGGTTGTCACCGGAAACACCTTCTATGACAACACCGTGCCTCTGGCCATCAACGGCGTCATGTCGATCGATAACTCGAATACCTTCGACAACGCCGCCGCGTCCCAGCCCAACGAATTCAATGGAATCGTCATAAGCGGAGGCACGATCGCGGGCACCGTCTCGTGGACAGCGACCAAAGTTCCGCTCGTGTTCTACGGCAGCGGTGCCAGCGTGACCGTGAACGGTAGTGGCTCGCTAACGCTCAGCCCGGGTGCCATCCTCAAGTTCGCCGACTCGAGCATCACCACGTCCGACAGCGGCATCATCAACGCATCGGGCACCTCCGCTGCGCCGATCGTATTCACCTCGTTTGCGGACGACACGTATGGAGGGGACACCAACGGCGACAAGACCGCGACGTCACCTCTGCCAGCCGATTGGCAAGGCATCCAGTTGTACGCAAACGGTTCGAAGTTTGACCACACCGTCTTCGAATACGCCGGCGGCTCGGGGCTCTCTACATGGAGCGGAGGCACCTTCTCGGTCACAGTAACCAATTCGATCTTCGCCCACAACCAACCGCCAACCGCAGACATCACCGCCGCCCCAGCGCTCGATCTCTCCGCAGCGGCGGCCAAGACCGTCGTCACCGGAAACACCTTCTTCGACAACACCGTGCCCCTGGCCATCAACGTAATCATGTCGATCGACGACTCCAACACCTTCGTCAGCGGCACAACCATCAACACCTACAACGGAGTCACGGTCAGCGGCGGCGAAATCGCGGGCAATGTCACTTGGTCGGTGACCAAGGTTCCCCTCGTGATCAACGACACGACAGTGAGGATCAACAGCGGGGCATCGCTGACGCTGGGAAACAACGTGATCAGCAAGTTCCTGGGATCGGCAAGGATCGACTACTCCGCCACCACGGGGACGACCGGCGGCCTGATTCAGGGTACCGGCGACATCTTCACCTCGCTCTTCGACGACTCGCACGGAGGGGACACCAACGGCGACGGCACGACGACAACGCCAGTAGAAGGTGATTGGTACGGCATTGTCGGTCCTGGCACTTCGTGCAACCAGTGCGTGAGCGCGGCGAACATGTACTACTACACGCCGCTCGATCCAGCCAATTGCGGTTCGTGTCCTTCCTAAGGCATCATGGCAGTCGGGCCAAACACGTGTAGGACATCCAGCCGAACACCACGCATGGCCTAGACTGCGACAGAGGCAATGCAAAAGGGCGGTCCCGCGAGGGATCGCCCTTTTCGTATTTGGTTCCGCCGGTGCCGAACTAGCAGCAGGCGCAGCCGCGCATCGAACCCACGCGCGCGCTCCTCATGGCGGCCTTGGCGGCGGGCTTGGCCTTCTTCGCCCCTACCTTTTTGGCCGGCTTCTTCGCGGCCGCCTTCTTCTTGGCCGGCGCCTTCTTGGCTTTGGTTGCTGTCTTGGCTTTGGATGTCTTCTTTGCTTTGGTTGGCATGGCGCACATATTGCCGCCATGTTGCCGCACGCGCAAGAATACCCGCACTTGAATTCAGCAAATCGGTGACCTCCGAATCCGGCATCGAGGTATGATCGGAGTGCGATGCCGACAAGACGAGCGCTCTCAGGTCACTCGCTGCTGGGTCTGGCCCTGCTTGCAAGCTGTGCGACCGCCCCGCCCGTGGAGACTTCGATCCCATTGTCGCCCGAAGAGCCGCCCGCCGCGCCGGTGCACATCCCCAACGCAGGTCCCGCAAGCAACGGTGATGCATCGAGTGTGAGCGGTCCCGACGGACTCGTGGCTCTGTGCGAGACCTTGCGCGACGCGGACTCCGCCAGTTTTCCGGGAAATGCCGTCGAACAAGCGCGGGCCATCGAGGCCCATGCGCAGCGGCGGCAGGCCGCGCTCGCGGGCCGTTACGTCGCGATTGTTTCATCCTCTGGCTTCGCCTTTCGCGGCTACGATCTCGGCGACCGGCGGCTGATGCTCGACACGGAACGCGGCTTGGTGCTCGGCGATGGCGCCGAGCTGTTCGTGCCGAGCAAGGATCCAGCCCCTGGTTTCGTCCTCGCGCCCGATCTCGCGGATCGAGTGCTGACTCAACGATCAGAGGCCAAGCTTGCCCTGCGTTTGATCTTTCGCCCCGCAGGTTCGCAGCTACGCAAGGACGCGTGCGTGTGGCTCGGCGGTGGGCGCGTGGTCAAGATGGAGATCGAGGTTCTGGGCGCCGCGCTGATCGCGCCCGACGGAACCGTGCTTTCGCGCGGAGACACCGGTGAGTACGCCGACGCCTCCCCCACTGCCCCCGTCCGTTCCCCCAAGGTGACCGTATACAAACCGCGAGGTGTCGACGGCAAGGATATCCAAGCCACCATGGTGGGCGCGCTCGGTGCCCTTGCCGAGGCCGCGCGACCCTGCTACGAACACGTGCTCATCGCGCGCCCCGCCCTGCGCGGTACCCTCGTCGTAGGCATCCGCATCGGCGCAGGTGGGCACGTTGAGACCGCGCACGTCGAAATGAGCTCGCTCGGCGACGACACCCTTGTCAGCTGCGTGGCCACGAATGTCGCGAAAGCGACCGTCGCCGGTGCAAGCAACGGTCAGCGTTTCAGCGTCCCCCTGCAGTTCCGCTCGGCGGAAGAACGTTAATGTCAATGAGGATGATGGTGGCGCAGGATGTGCGGCCGCTCTAGGCCGTGTGTCAGCATCAACGCCTCGTCGTTCAGGATCTCGGTCGTCGGCCCGTCCGCCACCACGACTCCGCCATCGAGCACGATCACCCGCGAGCACAACTCCACTACCCATTCCAGGTCGTGCGTGGCGATGAGTTTGGTCGCGGCGATCCCTTGTAGCAGCGTCTTGAACTCGCGCCGGCCGCGCGGATCGAGGTCGCTGGTCGGCTCGTCGAGGACAAGCACCGTCGGCTCGCAAGCCAGCACGCCGGCCAGGCATGCGCGCCGCTTTTCCCCGTGGCTCAGATGGTGCGTGGCACGCTGGCCGTATCCCGCGAGGCCTACCATGCCCAGGGAGCGCTCGACCCGGGCCAGTAGATCTTTGCCAACAAGGCCAACCTGTTGCGGACCAAAGGCCACATCTTCCTCGACGGTCGGGCAGAAGAGCTGGTCGTCAGGATCCTGAAACAGCAGGCCGACTTGGCGTCGCACCGATTCGAGATTCGCCATCGTGATGGCCTGGCCAGCGATGCGAACCGCCCCGTCACCCGAGAGCTTTTCGGGGAGAATTCCGTTGAGGTGCAAGAGCAGCGTGGACTTGCCCGAACCATTGGGGCCGAGCAACCCGACGCATTCGCCGGGTGCGATGGTGAAGTCCACGCCGCGCAAGGCCTCCGTCCCGTCGTGGTAGCGATAGCGCAGGCCTACGACTTGAATGGATTCGCTCATTTCCACCCCCGCGCGCACATGGCGGCGTAAATCCGTTCGGCGCGCTCCGAGGCGCGCACGAAAAGCTGTCCAACCACGGTCCCAAGCACATGCCAGCGAACGCGACGCTGGCGCTTGAATGTCCGGCTGGCCCGCGCGCGCCGCATGCGTTCGGATTCGTCGAGGAGCACGAAGAGATAGCGATGCATCAGCGCGAGCGTCGTAACTAGTAAGGCCGGGACTCGCGCGCTTCTGAGCGCAGCCAGAATCTTGCCAAATGGCGTGGTGTTCGCGAGCAGCACCACGGTGAAGAGACAGATCCCGCTTCTCGCTGCCAACGCCAACCAACTCTTCTGAACAGAGGGTTGCAGGGCATTGACCATGACCACGCCAAGAACGAAGGGCGAAAGTAACAGGAGCCGCCGAAAGAGAAACCAGGGCCCAATTCGGCTGAGCAAAGTCGCTAGCGACAACAGCACAACCATCGCGACGAACCAGGGGTGCCATTCCCAAGGCACAAGAACGGTGCCCACGATCATCGCAAGAGCTGCCCACAACTTGGCCGCCGCGGGCAACCGGTGCACGGGACTGTTGTGAAAGCCGTGATGATGCCCAAGCCAGTCTTTCAGCATGGCGGATCCTTCGTCGACTCCTTGGTCGATTCCCGCACGGGCTTGCGCACCAGTATGCGCCCAAGCAGGAGAGCCAAGCCAAATACCACGAGTGTGCCAAACGCGCCAGCGAGCGCAGTCGCACCAGCCGCCGAATGGACGCCCGGCAAGCGATAGTTCGGGGCAAGAGCGTGGTCGATGATCTGCGTGGCCTGCCGATCAAACCCCAATTTCACCGCGACACTTTCGAGCCCGTCAGGCCAGGGACAGGCGAAAGGCGCCACGAACACGGTCAAGCCCAGGACTGCCAGCAAACCATAGCGCAGAACTCCGCCGGGAACGATTCCGCCCGAGGCTGGCGTTCGTTCGGCCACAATCTCGGGCCGCGTGCGCACGATGGCCAAAAAGGCCAACGCGCCGATGAGACCCTCGCCAATGCCGATGACCATGTGTACGCCGGCCATCACGGGAAAACCCGCCGACCACGAGATCGTGTGCGACCAGGCGAGCTCACCGGCGCAGCCGATGGCCGCGAGAACGGTGGAAGCCCAACCGCCAAACGCCACCCCCGTCACTTGCCCGCGCAGTCCCCGTAGCCTACTCGAAACCAGGCGATAGACGAGATACCCGCCGCCCGCACCCAGAATCCCCATGTTGAAGAGGTTCGCGCCGAGGGCCGAAACGCCGCCGTCGGCAAAGAGAAAGCACTGGACGATGAGCACGGCCGTGAGCACGACGACCGCCGCGCTTGGCCCGAGCAGGGCCGCTACCAATACGCCGCCCACGACGTGACCCGAGGTTCCGCCGGCCACGGGAAAATTCACCATCTGCGCGGCGAACAAGAACGCCGCGGCCAATCCCAAGAGCGGCATGCGCTGGGGCGGCAGCTCGCGGCGGACCTGGCGCAAGGCCAGGCCGACGCCAACGGCGGAAAGCGCGGCGGCCGTGGCCGCTGTTTTTCCGTCGAGAAATCCGTCAGGAATGTGCATCGCGAGTGGCCAACCCCATCAGTCGAGAAACAACGTCGCCATCAAGCGCACGGTCAAGGGGTAAGCGGGGGTGTAGTCCACGTCTTCGCAACCGCCAAAGCCGCCGGCCACCGCTGGAGCGAGCCGGCCGCTCTTGCCACACGAGAATCCGGCAGGCACCGCCGCGCCGATGGCCGGTTCGTTCGGCAGGCGGCTGACAGTGGCGAATTGCGCCGAACGGAACTGACCGTTAAGCAGGTTCTCGAGGTCGAGCGCGAGATCGAACCAGCGATGCCGATAGCCAAGGTGCAAATCGACCTGGGTAAAGCCTGGCGCTACCAGTGCGCCATCGTTGGTCGCTGGTCGATCGCCGATACCGTAAAAGCGTAGCCCGGCACGCGCCATGCCTGGCCCGAACTCATGGCGCGCCGACAGACCACCGGCCCAGGTCTGTTTGGGCGCCAGCGCCAGCCCGCCGCCGTTTGATTGGTCCTTGCTGAATTGGGACTTCGTGAACGACAGATCGAGGTCGGCCGCCAGCCAGGGCGTGAACTCGTAGCGCGTTTCGATTTCGATGCCTTTCCGATTGGTCGCGCCGCTCGGCGCGGTCGTGCCCTCATCGCCGTTCCACACCGTTTCGCTGGCCAGATCGAGCTGCCAAAGCGCCAGTGCCAGATCCCAGCGGCCGAACAGGCGCGCACGCGAACCAATTTCCTCGCCAACCGCGCGGCTGAATGGGGACACGGGTACCGGGGAAAAGGCCCCGCGCACATCGTTCGAGTGATAGCCGTGGCCGTAGTTCACGTACACATCGAGATTTGCCTTTGCGGTGTCGACCGGTGTTACGACGAGGCTGGCTTTCGGGCTGAGCTGGTGGGCCGCGCCCACGCCACTCGCGGGAGCATCCGAGTCCGAACTGGTCAGGCGGTTGTCGACCGCGAACGAAAGCAGATCGGCTCGCCCGCCGAGATCGATGCGCAACCAACGCGCAGGAGAGATCTCTTCATTGACGTAGCTCGCGAGGAGGCTCTCGTGCACATCAGCACTACGAAGCGCAGCCAGCTGCTGGCGCTGGCGGGTGTGCCACAGCTCCCCGTGGATGTCGTCGCTGCGGACTTCGCCGCCGATGGTCGTGTCGAAGCACACGCGGCCGATCCGGCGAACGACCCGATAGCTCAACTTGCCGCCGTAGAAGGTGCGCCGGTCGACCTGCTCGATTTCGTCTCCGTTGACCGGATCGTTCAACGAGAGAGTGAAGTCCGAATAGAGGTTGAAGCGGTAGGTGCCGGCGTAAGCAAGAGCGCGCAGTTCGCTGCTTTCGGTCGGGCGCAGCCGGTAGGTCATGAACACTTGGTGGCGAGCCGTGTTGCCACCCTCGGACGGATCCATCGAACCGTAGCGAGAGATGATGCCTTGATCGACCGCGCGCGATGGGATTTGTCCCGAGCCGTTCCAGTTGCCGGCGTAGCTCATCTCGCCGATGCTAAGGCTTGCGGCCGGGCCCGCGCTGTAGGTCAGTTTGTTGAACAGCTTGTAGCGATCCCAGTGGTCGGGGTTGTCGAACGGCCCGTTCGTGCGGCCCACCTCGGCGGCAAAGGTCGCCTTGACCGGCATCGTCTCGATCTTGGGACTGGCGATGACCAAGCCGCGATAACCGGCAGAACCGCGTCCGGGCGAATCCACGAATCCGGCTCCGGCCGAACTGTGCTCGAATTCGTCGCGTGAAACCATGTTGACCGCGCCCGCCGTGGCGAAGTCGCCTTGATTGGCGAAGTAAGGACCTTTGGTGATCTCTACGCGCTCGACCACCTCGGGAATGATGAAGTTGGTGTCGGCGTAGCCCTGCCCGTGCGCGTGCGAGACAAAATTGATGGGAATGCCGTCGATTGAGAGCGCCAGGTCGCTTCCATGGTCGGCGTCGAACCCGCGCATGAAATACTGATTGGCCTTGCCACCGCCCGAGTGCTGAACCATGACCAGGCCTGGCGTCACGCGCAGGATGTCCTGCACGCTGCCGATGGGCCGCAGAGCGAAGTCGCGATCCTGCACCGAGAACGCCGAGGCCGCGCTGATGGGCCGCGAACCGAGCACCAAGGTGGACTGATTCGATTCCTCCTGGCTCACTTCGGGCGCCGGAGGTGGCGGCACGGGCGCGCTGTTTTCAACTTTGGGTTGAGCCTGCGACGGCACGGGCAAGTGAAATTCATACGTGAACTCGACCGTCGACGCCGCGGGCACGCCGCGCCGCCGGGCCGGCTCGAAGGTGAAGGCGCGGGCAGCTTCCGCCGCCGCTTCGTCGAATCCATGCCCCGCGGGCGCAACTACTCGCACGTCGACCACCTGCCCGGAGGAATCGAGGTCGAGCTCCAGTCCGACGTTGCCCTCCCGACGCTCGGCCAGCGCCTGCTCCGGGTAGGTTGCCTCGCGATGGGTCTTGAGCGAGGGCGGCGCAAGCGCGGGCGGCGCTTCAAGTGAATCCGGAGCGCCCGCATCCGTTTGGGCCCACGTTTGCTGCTCGAAAAGGGGCCCGATCACCCAAAGAGCGGCCAGAACCAATTTAATTGGATGCGGGGTTGGCAATGAAAGTTGCATGGTTCGCTGGTGATACGAATTCGCAGGGCCGTGTCGCCCTCATCCATAGCACGTTCAGGAATATTCGTGCTACAGTTCCTGAAGCTTGCCATCACCACTTCCGGACTCACCGCATCCTGTTCGGCAGATTGCGCGCCCCGTTTCTGCTGGAGGATTCGCTGTGCTGGCATCCATTGCCGCACACGCGTTGGCGGCGGTGACCGCGAGCGTGGTGTTGCCGATCGCGCTGCGCGGAGAGGGACACGAAGTTGAAATCGAGGTCGATCTGGCGCGCGCCGACCTGACCGATCCCACCGAGGTGCCTAGAGCCGAACCGCCAACACTACCGGCCAACCAGCAACCGCCCAACCCGAGCCACAATAGCAGGCGTGGAGCAGTCGATCACATGCCTCGGCGACAGCATGACCGTCCCCCGAGTGCTGCTCCCGCCGAAACCGCGCCGCCGTCGTCGCTTGCGGATCCCAACCCGCCTGCCCGCTTCTCGCTGCCGGCCGGAACTTTGGCAACGCTGGCCCCTTCGCCAGGGCCGGCTACGGGAGATCTTCGCGCAACGACCGGATCGGGCGAAGGCACCGCCGGTCCGGATGAAGTGCTGGAAGTGCTGGATGAGAAGAAGGTCAGCGTGCCCGCGCGCCTGATTTCAAGCAACCCAGTGGCCTACCCGCCCGAGGCCAGGCGCGCCGAGATCGAGACCGACGTGCAGGTGCAAATCCTGGTCAACGGCGAAGGACGCGTGGTGGAGGCGCGCAACCTCAGCCGCGATGGCTATGGCCTTGACGAGGCCGCCGTGCAGGCGATCCGGACCTATCGGTTTTCGCCGGCTTTGCGCGACGGCCACCCGGTGCGGGTGCGAATGCGCTGGACGGTTCAATTTCGCCTTCGCTGAGGTGGCTGTGATCGTGGCCTAGATCGCCAATGCCGGCGACGATCTCGATTCCACCCTGTTTCACTCCACGCAGGGCGAGCAGGCGGTCGGCGATGTTTTGCAGACGGTCGGAGCGCCCGCGAATCACGATGACCTCCAGGCACAGATCGTGGGTGATGTGAACGTGCAGCGTCGCGCGCACCTGCTCGCCCAATTCGTGCTGAAGGTCGGTCAGCCGTTCGCTGAGGTCGCGCACGTGGTGGTCGTAGACAAGGGTCAAGGTGGCGATGGCGTCCACGGCTTTGGGCACCTTGGCCCGCCCCACCTCGGCACGGGCCAGATCGCGAAAAAGCTCCGAGCGCGTGCCCCCGCGCTCGCGGACTACAGCGTCCAGATCGCGCAACAGCGAGCCTTCAAGTGCAACACCGAATCGAACCAAAGCGTCTTTCATCGCGGCCAGACTACCGCGCTCCTGTTGTCGAGGGAACGAGCATGAAGTGGGGGCCGAAACTAATGTCTGGATTGCTCATCCAAGGACCATGACGGATAGAGCCCTCATCGTGGGTAGCTTGCGTTGGCTGGTTGCCGTACTTGTGGCCGTGGCTGCATGCTTTACGCTGAGTCCCATGGCCAACGCCTGCTCCATTTGTGGGTGCGGAGATCCACTGCTTGCGGCCAGCGATCCAGCGGCCATCACCGGAATATTGCGGCTACAAGTCGATACGGAATACTTGCGCGTCGATGCGGGCACCGACAACTCGCCGGGCTACACGGATCAGCTCACGCAATGGTCTTACCGTCTTAATGCCGTCTACCGGCCCATAAGCCGGCTCTCGATCATCGCCACGCTACCGGTCCTGGACAAGACCATCCATACCGTGGGCGGCGGCACGGACCTTGCCGACTCCCATCTGACTGGGCTTGGAGATGCCGAACTGGGCGCGCGCTATGCGCTTTGGCGCTCTGTCAACATGGGCATAGGACGCTTACAAGAAATCGCGCTTGCGGGTGGAATGATGATGCCCACGGGGGCCAACGATGCCAAGACCACCGCAACGGACCCAATAACTGGCGCCATCACCACCGGTCCCGTCGATCCTCATGGCCAGCTCGGCACCGGCGCGTGGGGACCGTTCCTCGGGCTTCACTATCGCTTCGAACAGGTCAATTGGCTGGGCTTCGCCGATTTCTCTTACCGCATGCGAACCACCGGCTCGTATTTCGATGGCAGCAAATACAAGTTCGGCGATGCCGCCCTATGGAGCGTCCACGGACAATACCGGCCCATTACCACGGTAGCCGTAGATCTTGGCATTGATGGCCGCTTCGCCCGCGTCGACAAAACCACCGACGCTGGCGACACGTCGAGCAGCACACAGGGTAACACCGGCGGCACCCTTCTCTCGGCGGCTCCCGGCGTGTACTTCAACGCCGTCGGCGCCTTCTGGATATTCGCGCGCGGACAGATCCCCTTCTACAAGAATCTCGACGGCGAGCAGGACGTGAAGCCATCCGTCGCTTTGGGTTTGCAGTACCAGGTGCTTTAGCGGGCAAAGACGCCACTAAACGCTGACAGTAACCTGCGAAATACCCTGCCGTGGTTGGGATACCGCAGGTGCAGAAGTTCATGGACGATCACGTAAATGCGAAAATCCAGTTCAGCCGAGATCAGGTCCCTGCTGAAGCAGATACGACCGGAGGGCGAACAAGATGCCCATTTCCGGGCCATCCGCCGGACCTCGATCCTCCTTGGCTGAACACGCAATCTCTTGCTCCAGCGAAGCACCTCATTCTTGAACTCGGCTACTTCAGAGACGGCTTCCATAGTCTCAGCAACCGATCAGCTACGTCGACCATTCGCTCTTTGCCCACGGTCTTGAGGAGCACCTTGTACATGTCCGCCTTGAGCACCCGCATGGCGGCATCGCTTTCGCGAAAGTTCGCGTTTCGACGAAAGGCGGCGTCGAGATCGCCAGCCAACTCTCCTGCCGAAGCAACTTGTTCGCGTTGGAGTTCACGGTAGATGGTGAACGTCCCGCTGTCGAATCCGGACTCAGTCTGCTGACGGCGAGCCTCGGACAGTTCGCGTACGACCTTCTCCAGCTCACCCAATGCCTCCTGCGTACTGATTTGCCGGTCGTCGTAGCGCTCCAGCACCGCATCCACGCGATCGCCAATGGGAATTAGGTACGGCAATTCCTCCTGGTTGGCCCGCAACGATTCGCCGATGCTCTTGGCCAGGTTCATGATCTTGCCCGGCTTCCCGGCACCCTTCTCCTTCAGCGCATCCAGCACTGTCTCGTCGATGGTGGTCAGCGGCAATGTCTCGGTAAGGCCCCAGCTCGTCACGTGCTCCCGCACCAGTTGGCCCGTCTTCTCGGCGAGCTGCTGGTAGCCCACTAACCGCCGGCCAAACGAGTTCGCGACCCTGTCGCACATTTCGGCCAGGCGTTCATAGTCCTTGATGAAAGGCCGCAGGAAAACATCTGGCGAGATGATCTCGTACAGTTCCTGCAACTCCTTAAAGAAGTCGAAGAACTTCTCGCGCGGCTCCCGCTCGGCGAAGGCGTCCAGGATCCTCTCCATACCTTTGTCGTCGAGATGGCCCCGGCACAGGGCCAGACAAGGCTTCGCGTCCTTGGCCATCAGCTCGCCGAACTTGTCCTTCAGAACATCGATGTGCTCGATAACCGACTCGACCTCGTCCGAGTCGAAGGACAGGGCCTTTTCCAGCTTCTGGAAGATGCCGACGAAATCGACGACGAATCCCACCGGCTTGCGCTTGCCTTCTTCCGTCGCGTAGGGCCGGTTCACGCGCGCGATAGCCTGGAGCAGGGTGTGGTCGCGCATGGGCTTGTCCAGGTACATGCAGTAGAGAATGGGCGCGTCGTACCCAGTCAAGAGCTTCTCGGTGACGATCAGGATCTTGGGTAGCAGGCCCGGCTTGGCGAAGACCTTGCGAATCTTCTTCTCGTCGTCGTCCGAATGATGGAAATCGCTGATGGGCGGCTCGTCGTTTTGGGCCTTGGTGTAGACCACCTCGGACCACTCGGCGGGTAGATAGCGATCGAGCGCCCGCTTATAGAGCGCGCAGGCCTCGCGATCGACCCCGACCAGAAATGCCTTGAAACCGAGGGGATCGACGTTGCTCTTGAAATGCTCGGCCACGAAGCGGGCGACCTTGTCCACGCGGTCCTTGGCCTTGAGGAAGTTCTTGAGGTTGACGGCCCGGTCGAGAATGCGGTTCAAGTCCTCGATGTCCGCCAGACCTTCGGTCTCGGCCAGACCGAGGAACTCCTTTTCCAGTTGCTCGCGCGGCACCCGGATATCGTTCGGCGCCAGGGTGTAGCGCAAGGGCAAGGTCGTGCCGTCGTCGATGGACTCGCGCATGGAGTACTTGTCGAGGTAGCCCTTGGGCGCGTCGTCCTTGCCGAAGATCTTGAATGTGCCCTCGCCGTGCGCAGTCCGGTCGATGGGCGTGCCCGAGAAGCCGATGAAGGTCGCCTTGGGCAGGGCGGCCACTAGATAGTTGCCCAGCGTGCCGCCAGTAGTCCGATGCGCCTCGTCCACCAGCACTACCACGTTGCCGCGCGTGCACAGATCCGCATCGGCCTTGTCGAACTTGTGGATCATGGACACGATCAACCCGCGCGTGTCGGCGCGCAAAAGATCGCGCAGCCGCATCTTGCTGGTGGCTTGCACCGCCGAGAGCCCGTAGGCCGCCAGGTTGTCGAAGAGCTGAGTCTCCAGCTCATTGCGGTCCACCAGCATGACCACGGTGGGCTTGTCGCCGCGGCCGGTGCCCTCGCGCAAAATGCGCTCGGCCGCCTTGATCATGGTGAAGGTCTTGCCCGAGCCCTGGGTGTGCCAAACCAGGCCGCGCTGCTTGCCGCTGTCGAAGGCGCGCTGGACCACGCGATCGACCGCGCGGGTTTGGTGCTGGCGCAGGACGATCTTCCGTAGTTCATCGTCCTTCTTGAAAAATAGAATGTGCTCGCGCAGCACTTCGAGAAAACGGCCGCGATCGAAGAAGCGCTTCACCTTGTGTTCGAAGTTGCCCGGCTCTTCGTCGCGCCAGTTGAAGACGGACTTGCGGTCCAGATTCCAGGTGGCGCCATACCAGAAATCGAGCAGTTCGTTGACGTCGAAGATCTGCGGCGCCGCCAGCATCTCAGGGGTCTCGCGGTGGTAGATGCCCACCTGCTTGAGCCCCTGGTCGAGCGCGCCCTTCTTGCCCTGCGCCTTGGTCTCGACCAGGGCCACCGGCACACCGTTGATCAGGAACATCACGTCCGCGCGATGGGTGTGCTGCCCGTTGGTAAAGCTCCACTCGCAGGTGACATGAAAAAGGTTGCGCTCGGGGTGCTCGAAGTCGATAAGCACGACGTTGCGATCGCGCTTCTCGACCGCCAGCTTCACCGTGCGTTCGCCGCGCAGCCAGGCCAGCACCTCCGCATTGCCCTCGATATCCGCGCGCACGGCATCCAGGCGCGCAATGACCGCATCTACGTTCTCGTCGTTGAGCACGCCCGGATTGAGCAGCAGGAGTTGCCGGCGCAAGATCGGAAACAGCAGCGTCCCGCTCTCTCCTCGCCGCAAGAGGATCGCCTCCTCCCGCGACAGCTCGGTCCACCCAATCTGGACCGCATAGCGCACCATCGGAAACTGAACCGTCGGCCCTTCCGGCCCCACGCCACTCGACACGTCAAGCCCCCTTCCCCACCGCAACCCGCACCTGGCCGGTCATGAGGAGGTGGAGGGTGGAGGAGAAGAGGGAGCGGAGTCGGCCGAGCCTCTGCAATTCGATATCGGCTTTGGCAGCGATGCTTTCCAGAACATGGGCAATCTGGCGTTGTTCCTTCAGGTCGGGTAGCAACACTGGGAACTCCTTGAGTTTTGAGCTGTTGATGCACGCAAGGTTCGTGGTCTTGTGGGCTACCTTCAGGAAGTATGTCTTTCCATAGGGACTCTGCGCCTGATACGCAAAGAATTCGGGAAGAAGAACCTGCTCGTCGGTTCTCACTGCGAAGATGTGGTTCTGGTGGACGCAGTCTGCAATCTGGCCCTTCCAGATGTAGCCGCGACCGAGCTTGTCGAAATCGCCGCCTTCGGTCAGCAGCACATCGCCAGCCTGCAGGAGATACCGCTGAACCTCGTCCGACCGGATGACGATCGTCTTGATCTCGGAAAGATCGAGATATCCGTCCTGCACATTGGCAACACGCAGGTAGGGCAGCTCAGCCGAGTCTCCACCCTCCACCTTCCTACCCTTCGCAATACCCGTCTGAACGACAGCACAAGCACTGAGGGGCCTAGTCTCCCAGCTCCTCGGAATTTCCCCGATCTCCGTCTGCTTGCGCCGCTCGCCGCGGAGCCCCTCGCGGAACAGCTTGGCCATGGTCACCGCCTTCAGCTCCCTCAACCCCGCCACAATCTTCTCCTGCGCCTCAACCGCAGACTGAACCTTCGACAGGACTTCCGCAATCGCCCGCTGGTGGTCCGTCGGTGGCCTCGGCACGCTGAGCGACCTCAGGCGATCGAGGCCAATACTCGCCTGATTCACATGTCTGCGAACCAGCGTACTAGCCGAACCAAAACGCCAATTCCAGAAGAGCCAGAAGGCTAGGAAGCCCGGGTCTAGTGTCTCGCCACCGAGCATTCGGATGATCGTCATGTGATTTGATAGAACGAACGTTCCGTCAGCGCGATACCACGGCGCGCACTTTCCGACGAGATCCTCACTGTTCGTGTTGTTGAACAACACATCGCCCGGACGTAGGGAGTAGCCTTCCAATCGATCACGAGTCGCGATGGTTTTCACGGTTGCCAGCGTTACGCGGCAGTCGTCGGTGACATTGAATGGCCGAAGATGCGGTACTCCATCGCCATCCTTTTCATGCTCCCCGGACGAGAACCCATTCCTGAAGATGAGTTCACCACGCGTCTCCAGTTCTCCGAGATTGACACTGGACCAGCTCATGTCGCCACTGGCCCTTTCCCAAGGACAGCCACGATGCGATCCCGCAGCCGCACCGAAAGATTGGTGAGAGCATTCCTGTCCCATGTCAGGATATTCAGGTGAGCCACGTCGAAGTGGATGCGATCCTTGCTATCGACATCGTTCTGGCCTTTCTCGCACAAGCAGAAGACGGGAAGCCCCAGTCCTGCGGCAAAACCCGCCTCGTAGTACACGCCACCCTTGTTCAACTTGAAGTCGGCGACTACGAAGCGACTCTGTCGGATGCCCGCGACGATCCGATCCATGACACCGCCGATATAGTGGTCATCGTCGATGCGAAGTGGCCTGTATCCCGCCAATCGAATTCCTCGTTCGATCGCCGCCTTCACGTCGTCGAGCGAAGGATCGAATGCCATCGCAATGAACCCCGCATCCCCCGTCGCCTTGGGTCGCTCTGCCAACCACTGCCAACCCGTGATGGTGACCTGGACCCGTTTGCCGCTCGGATCCTCGTACCTCAGATAGCCAAAATCCGAATCCAACACGTCGACGATCGCTTTCCATTCCCCTTCGGAATGGCACCACGCGGCTGGATAGTCCGTGGCAGGGTTCATCGGGCATAGGTAGCCGATCTCCGGGCTCTTGTTTGCATAGAAACGAACCACGAGCTCTATCTTCTCGGATACCGTTCGCTCGGAGATCTCTCCTTTGCCGATTCGCTCGATCATTCCGGTATCGAGGACGAGACGACCCCTATGTGCCTTCGTGATGGCGCTCAGCAGGTGACGTTTGTCGACCATGGCCGCCGCCTCCAACCACCTGTCCTCGATGAAATCCTCGCCGATTCTGAAGAGACCACACGTCGGACAGTCAACGTGAAAGACTTGCTGGCCTGGGAAATGCACGAATTCCAGGCGCGTGCCATTGCACAAGGGGCAGAATTGGAGCGAGTCCATCACGCCCTCGCTCCCCGAAACCCAATCTTCCGCCGCTTTGCCACCGGTGGCGCCACGATCTGGTGCAGCGCCTCGAACACGACCTTGAACTGGCCGTCGTACTTCTTCTCCAAGACCTCCAGCTTGCGGGCGAGATCGTGGTGCGTGACTACCATGGCGCGCAGGCTGGCGAAGGCGCGCATGATCTCGATGTTCACCTGGATGGCGCGCGGGCTGCGCAACACGCTGGACAGCATGGCCACGCCCTGCTCGGTAAAGGCGTACGAGAGGTACTTCGAGTACCTTCCACGGCCCACGTCTAAGGTCACAGATTGTGACCTTAGAGAATCATGCTCGCCTCGGTTGAGCTGGAACATGAAGTCCGCGGGGAACCGCTCGATGTTTCGCCGGACGGCCTGGTTCAAGACCTTGGCGTCCACCCCATAGAGCGCAGCCAGGTCATGATCGAGGAGTACCTTCTGTCCTCTCACGACGTGGATCTTGTTGTGGATCTGCTCACCAGGAACGAGCGCCAGAGTCTTGTTCACGACACCCTCCGATTTCGATGCAACTTGAGATCACAATTTGCGACCTTAGACCTGTCCCCTCACCCGCCGCGCTGCGCGCGTCGGCCTCTCCCCGCTTCACGGGGCGAGGCGGTACGGCCGCTACCGCAGCCATGGAAAAGCAGTTCTCAACACGGGCTGAAAACCCGACCTTGCCGAGGTGATCACAATTTGTGATCGCCTCGGCCTTCTCGATGCGAGGTGATCGCAATCTGCGATCACCTTCCAGGTCGCTACCCGCGAAGAAAAGAGAAACCTTGGCCCGAGGTGGTCGCAATTTGCGACCACGCTTAAGATCACAATTTGTGATCTTAAACGGCATCGCGGCCCGGCGGTTCGATCTTGAGGTCACAATCCGTGACCTCAAGTCTTGGCCCTCCACTTGTACCCCAACCCCTCGAAGATCCCCTTCAGCTCGCGGTCCAGGTGGCGGGCTTCGCCGTCGAGCTTGCCGAGGTCGTCGAGGATGTCCTGTACGTCGCGATGTTCGGTGGCGATAGCGGTGTCCACGTAACGAGAAGGCGACAAGTTGTAGTCGTTCTTGACGATCTCGGCGGTGGGCACGACCTTGACGAAGCGTTCGACATCGTCCCCGGCCCGAAAGGCGGCGGCGATCTTCCTGACGGCCGCCATTGGGATCTCGTTCTTGGGCCGGCCCTTGACGAATTCACCGCTGGCGTTGATCAGCACCACCTTGCCCCGGCGGGACGGGGCCTTCTTGCGATTCAGCATCACGATGATTCCGGCGGCGGTGGTGTTGTAGAAGAGGTTGTCGGGCAGAAGGATCACGCCCTCGACAACGTCCCGATCGACAAACCAGCGACGGATCGACTTTTCCTTGTTTTCGCCCTGGTTGCCGCTGCCACGGCTGGCGGCACCGGTATCCAGAACCACCGCCGCGCGCCCGACATCGTCGAGCGAGGCGTGCACGTGTTGCAGCCAGGCCCAGTCGGCGCTGGACGCTGGCGCGTAGCCGCCGCGATCCGTGAACCGCTCGAAAGCGTCGTTCTCGAAACCGGCGGCATCGAAGTTGTCCTGATTCCACATTGGGTTGGTGACCACGACGTCAAACCGGCGCAGCTTGGCCCCCTCGCTGAACTTGGGGTTGGTCATGCTATTACCGCGCACGATCTCGCCTTCCATGTCGTGGATGACCATGTTCATGCGCGCGATGGCGAACGATGAACCTGTCAGCTCTTGACCAAAGAGCCGCAGTGGACGCTTGCCGGTCTTTTCGGACTTGTCGAGCTCGCGCATGGCGAGCTGGCACTTGATGAGAAGTCCGCCGGAGCCGCAGCAAGGGTCATAGACGACTTCGCCGGGATGGGGCGCGACGATGTAGGCCATCAGCCATCCGACTTCCTGGGGTGTGAAGAACTCGCCCGCGCTCTGGCCCTGTCCCTCGGCGAACTTGCGCAGCAGGTACTCGTACGCGCGTCCGAGAAAGTCGGGCTCGACGTCATCGAGGCCCAGGCGATAGCGCGGGTCCGATAGGGTTTCGATCAAGCGCGCCAGCGCCTCGTCGCTGATCTCGCGCTCGCCGTTGCGAGTTTCGTTGTAATCGACGATGTCGATGACGCCCTGGAGGCTGGGGTTGGCCTTGGTGATGTCGCGAACCGTGTTCGTGAGCTGTTCGCCCAGCGTTTTTGGCTTCTTGTCTTTGGGCCAGTCGAACTTGCGACGGCCGCTGACCACCGGCCAGCGAGCCTCGGGCGGGATAAAGAACCGAACCACCGAGTGGTCGGCCTCGATCACCGAAAGCGCCGCGTCCTCGTCATCGTATTGCTTCGCCAAGCGCACGACTTCGTCTTCGAAGACGTCCGAGAGACGTTTGATGAAGACCAGCGGCAGGATGTAGTCCTTGAACTTTGGCGCGTCCTTCTCGCCGCGGATCGAGCATGCCGCCTGCCACAGCATGGTCTCCATGGTCTTGGTGTCGAGCTTGTGGCGGGTGCTGAAGTAGCGGCCGTAGAGATCCTTTGCAACCTCGCCAGAATCGAGGAGAAGTTGCTCGATGGCCCGCAAGGCGCGGGGATCCGGACTGGTTTTGCCGTTCTCCCAGCGATTGACCGTTAGCAGGGTCGTGCCGACGCGCGAGGCGAAGCGCTCCTGGCTCAGATTGAGGCGTTTGCGCAGGTCACGGACGAGGGATATGTACTCCACAAAAAAATCATGTGATTTATCAGATGATATGTCAAAACGATTCAACGACTCATGGAGACTAGCCTACGCCGGCTCGTTGCCGGGCTTCCACTTGATGTTGCAGCCGATGCTGGCTTTCTGGTCGGTGGCTGGCTGCTGGCCAGCGAGAAGCGCATCGATGGCGGCGCGGGCATCGCGGCCGGTGACCGGGACGGCGTTGCCAGGACGGGCGTCGTCGAATTGCCCGCGGTAGGCCAGCTTGCCGTCGCGGTCGAAGATGAACAGATCGGGTGTGCAGCGGGCATCGAAGGCTTTCGCCACGGCCTGCGACTCGTCGTAGAGGTACGGAAAAATGTACCCGGCGCTGGCGGCCTCGCGCGCCATGGCCTCGGGCGCGTCGTCGGGATAGCCGGCGACATCGTTCGAGCAGATGGCGACCATGGGCACGCCTTTGCTTCTGCAATAGCGAGCGAATTCAGCCAGGCCGGCCCGGATGTGTTTGACATAGGGACAATGGTTGCAGATGAAGATGACGACGCTCGGCTTGCCAGCTAGCGCGGACGAATCGAGCGTCCGGCCGCTAATGGTGTCGGGCAGCGAAAAAGCCGGCATCGGGGTGCCCAGGGAAACCATGCGGGAAGGCGTGCTGGCCATGGTGACCTCCTTCTAGAGCAACAATCGTTTGATGTCGGAAAGCAACTGTCGCAGGTACGTGGTGAAGCGCGCGGCGTCCGCGCCGTCGTTCACGCGATGATCGTACGACAGCGACAGCGGCAGCATCAGGCGTGGCACGAAGGCGCCGTTCTCGTAGACCGGCTTCATGCTCGCGCGCGAAACCCCGAGGATGGCAACCTCGGGCGTGTTCACGATGGGCGTGAACGCGGTGCCACCAATACCGCCAAGGCTGGAGATGGTGAAAGTTCCACCTTGCATGTCGCCGGGCAAAAGCTTGTGGGCACGCGCCTTCTCGCCGACCACGGCCAGCTCGGCCGCCAGATCGTAGACGCCCTTGCGATCCACGTCGCGGATCACCGGCACCACCAAACCCTCGGGCGTATCGACCGCCACGCCAAGATGGAAGTAGCGCTTGAGAATCAGATTCTCGCCCGCCGGATCCAGCGAGGCGTTGAAGGTCGGGAAGACCTTCAGCGTCGCCACCACGGCCTTCATGATGAAGGGAAGCACGGTCAGGTGGACGTTACGCTTTTTCGCCTGCTCGGATTCGGACTTGCGGAAGCTTTCCAGATCCGTGATGTCCGCTTCGTCGTGCTGGGTGACATGAACCACGCGCAGCCAGGCGCGGTGCAGATTGGTCGCGGTCACGCGCTTGATGCGCGAGAGCGGCTGCGACTCGACAAGGCCGAAGCGGGCAAAGTCGACGAAGGGGGCCTCGGGCAATACGAAACCGCCCGTCGCGGCCACGGCCTTGCCGACGTTCTCTTTGACGTAGCTCTTGACGTCCTGTTCGAGAATCCGGCCGTGGCGCCCGGTTCCCTTCACCAGCGCCAAATCCACGCCCAGTTCGCGCCCCAGGCGACGGATGGATGGGCTGGCATGCGACTTCACCTTCACGGTGGTCAGCGGCGGCGGCGGCGTGACGCTGGACAATTCCTCGGGCGCGGGGGTCTTGTGCGAAGCTGGCTTGCGCACGTCAGTGGTCAGGTCGGAAGCAACCTCGACTACCGCGGGTTCGACGCTCGCCGGTACGGCGGCTGGCGCAGGTGCGCGCGCGGCCACAGGTGCTGGCTTGACCGGTGCAGGCGTGGACGCAGGCGCCGCAGGAGGCGGCGCAGAGCCTGCACCCTCCGCGATTTCCAGACTCGCAATGCGCGCGCCCTTGGACACCTTGGTCCCCACTGCAACAAAGAATTCCTTGATCACGCCCGCGCCCGGCGACGGCAATTCCATGGTCGCCTTGTCGGTTTCTAGCGTGAGAAGCGGCTGATCCTTCTCAACAGTATCGCCGGGCTTCACAGCAATTTCGATCACGGCCACGTCGTGGAAATCGCCCAGGTCGGGTACGGTCACTTCGAGTGTCTTGGCCACGTTCTCTTTTCCTCCGGATCTTGAGGCGCGGAGATCTACACGGTCACTGGATTCGGCTTCTCGGGATCTATCCCATACTTTTCCATGGCCTCACGAATTTTGCTGACCGGCAATTCGCCTGTGTCTGCGAGCGCCCTGAGCGCCGCGACCACGACGTAACGGCGATCCACCTCGAAGAAATGGCGCAGCTTCTTGCGCGTGTCGCTGCGGCCGAATCCGTCGGTGCCCAAGACTACGTAGTTCTTGCCCGGCAAGTACGGTCTAATCTGGTCGGCGTATAGGCGCATGTAATCGGTCGCCGCCACGATAGGCCCCGGCCGACCTGCCAAACACGTTTCCACGTGGCTTTGCCGCCGTTTCTCCTGTGGGTGAAGCATGGACCAGCGCTCGGCATCGATCCCGTCGCGGCGCAGTTCATTGAAACTGGTGGCGCTCCAGATGTCCGTGGACACGCCGAAATCCTCGGCGAGCATATCCGCCGCCGCCATCACCTCGCGTAAGATCGCACCCGAACCGAGGAGCTGAACCCGTGGCTTGTTCTTCTCCACCGGACCACCGTCGCGCAGCAAGTACATGCCCTTGAGAATTCCCTCGCGGGCACCGTCGGGCATCGCCGGGTGGCGCCAGTTCTCGTTCATCATGGTGACGTAGTAGAAGACGTCTTCCTGATCCTGGTACATGCGACGAATGCCGTCCTGGATGATGACCGCCATCTCGTAGGCGAAGGTCGGGTCATAAGAAACGCAGTTGGGGATAGTCGAGGCCGTGATCAGGTTGTGACCGTCCTGGTGTTGCAAGCCTTCGCCCGACAGGGTCGTGCGGCCCGCGGTGCCGCCCATGAGGAAGCCGCGCGCGCGCATGTCGCCGGCGGCCCAGGCGAAGTCGCCGATGCGCTGGAAACCGAACATGGAATAGAAGCAGTAGAAGGGGATCATATTGACGCCATGGTTGCTGTGGGCCATGCCCGCGGCCAGGAACGACGACATGGCGCCCGCCTCGTTGATGCCCTCTTCGAGGATCTGGCCGTTCTTCATCTCCTTGTAGGACATGAGCTGCTCGACATCGACCGGCTCGTACAGCTGCCCCACCGACGAGTAGATGCCGATTTGCCGGAACAGCCCCTCCATGCCGAAGGTGCGCGCCTCGTCAGGCACGATGGGAACAATGAACTTGCCGATGTTCCGGTCGCGCACCAGCTGGGTCAGGATGCGCACGAAGGCCATGGTGGTCGACATCTCGTGCTCGCCACTGCCCTTGAGCTGGGTTTCGAAGGCGTCAAGCGACGGAGCGACCACCGGGGCGGCCGTGCGCCGGCGCGCGGGTAGAAATCCGCCGAGCTCCTTGCGGCGTGCGAGCATGTACTGGATCTCTTTGCTGCCCTCGGCTGGCCGATAGAAAGGCGCCTCGCCAATCTTGTCGTCGGCGATGGGAATGTTGAAGCGATCGCGAAAGGCCTTGAGCGCTTCCTCGCCCATCTTCTTTTGCTGGTGGGTCGGATTCAGTCCCTCGCCTGCCTCGCCCATGCCGTAGCCCTTGACGGTTTTAGCCAGGATAATCGTCGGCTGGCCCTTGTGGTCCATGGCGGCCTTGTACGCGGCGTAGACCTTGTTGGGATCGTGGCCGCCACGGTTCAGCCACCAGATCTCCTCGTCGCTCATGTTGGAAACCATGGCCGCGAGCTCCGGGTACTTGCCAAAGAAATGCTCGCGGGTAAAGGCGCCGCCCTTGGCCTTGTAGGCCTGGTACTCGCCGTCCACGCATTCCATCATGCGCTTGCGCAAAATCCCCTTGGTATCGCGCTGGAGCAGCGGATCCCAGTACGACCCCCACAGCACCTTGATGACGTTCCAGCCCGCACCGCGGAAGACGGCTTCCAGCTCCTGCACGATCTTGCCGTCGCCGCGCACCGGACCGTCGAGGCGCTGCAGGTTGCAGTTGACCACGAAGACCAGATTGTCGAGATGCTCACGCGCCGGCAGCGAGATCGCGCCCTGCGATTCGGGCTCGTCCATCTCGCCGTCGCCGAGAAACGCCCACACTTTGCGCCCACTAGTGTCCTGGATGCCCCGATGTTCGAGGTAGCGCATGAAGCGCGCCTGGTAGATGGCCATCATCGAGGTCAGTCCCATGGACACCGTCGAGAACTGCCAGAAATCGGGCATCAGATAAGGATGCGGGTAGGACGACAGTCCTTTCCCGTCTACTTCCTGCCGGAAAGCGCGCAGTTGCTCCTCGCTGATGCGGCCTTCGAGAAAAGCGCGGGCGTAAATGCCGGGCGCCGAATGGCCTTGGAAGTAGACTAGGTCGCCGCCGTTTTCGGCCTCGGGGCCGCGAAAGAAATGGTTGAAGCCGACGTCGTACAAGGTGGCGGCCGAGGCGAAACTGGCGATGTGGCCGCCCAGCTCCGACGAGCTGCGATTGGCGTTCACCACCATGGCCAGGGCGTTCCAGCGGATGAACGAGCGAATGCGCCTTTCAAGGCCCGGATCGCCAGGAACGCGCGGCTGCTGGGTCACCGGGATGGTGTTGACGTAGGCCGTGGTGGCGTCGAAGGGCAGGTGTGCCCCCGAGCGCCGGGCGTGATCGACCAGCTTCTCCAGGATAAAGTGGGCGCGCTCGACACCTTCGCGCTCGAGCGTCGAAGCTAGGGATTCAATCCATTCGCGTGTCTCTTCGGGGTCTGTGTCTTGGGTGGGATCTGGTCGATCGGTTGGTGTGGCCATGGATGTTCTTTAGCGCTCTACGCTTCATAAGATGCACGCCGCGATTGTTCGTTGCACCGTGGCAGTGAGAATCGAATTGGTTTCTGAAGCAGGATAGCGCCCTAGTCCCGACCGTGCGCTAGAAACAGTGATCCCCCGTGCCAATCCCCAATTCTCCGTCCGACCTTCAATCCCGCATTTTCTCCGACCCCGAAACTGGCCTCGCCCTGCCCTACCGGCTTTTCGTGCCCGCGAATTGCGACGCCCAAAATCGGTGCGGGCTGCTCCTCTTCTTGCACGGTGCCGGCGAACGTGGAACCAACAACCAGGCCCAGCTCAAGAACGATGCGCTGGCATGGACCACGCCCCAAGCCCAGGCCGGACACCCGACCGTCGTCGTATACCCGCAATGCCCAGGTGACATGCAGTGGGTGGAAGCGCCGTGGGCCGAGGGAACCTACTCCCTGGCAGAGACCGCCATCAGCAAGCCCATGGCGGCGGTGATGAACCTCCTCGCAGCCGTGCGGAAGGCACTGCCCATCGATCCGAACCGGCTTTTCGTCACCGGACTTTCCATGGGCGGCTATGGCACTTTCGACATCATCGCGCGTAACCCAGCCATGTTCGCTGGCGCACTTCCCCTGTGTGGCGGCGGCGATCCTTCCCAGGCCCCCGCGCTGCGCGACCTGCCCATCTGGATTTTCCACGGCGACAGCGATCCCGCCGTTCCGGTGCGCGGCTCGCGCCAAATGGTGCGGGCGCTGCGCGACGCCGGCGGATCCCCCCGCTACACCGAAGTCGCCGGCTGGGGCCACGACATCTGGACGCGCGCCTACCAGGACATAGAAGTCCTACGCTGGCTGCTGGCGCAGAAGAAGACCTGAGCAGAAGGATTCCGGCTGCGCTCGCTGGTCCGTCGCCATTTTTGTGAGATCTTTTTGCCCTCGTGTGCGTTGTACCCTCCACAAGGGGGTTCGCCATGATGTCAGTCACTCGTCTGTTTCCAATTCTAGGGCTTGTCGGGGCGGCGCTTCTGCCAGGATCTGCCACCGGGCAACTACGCGCGAAGGTGCTCGTTCCCATCGCGCCCGCGCCCGAGGCGCCGCTTTCGCTCACGGCCTCGGACGGCGCGGGGCTGGAACTGGTTTCCCTGTCGGCGCACGCGGTGATTGAAGATCCGCTGGCTTTTACCGAACTGCACTTGGTCTTTCGCAATCCCGAGCCGCGCGTGCGCGAGGGCCGCTTCCGCATCACCCTGCCCGAAGGCGCCACGGTCAGCCGCTTTGCCATGCTCATCGGCAGCACCTGGCAAGAAGGCGAGATCGTAGAGCTGCAAGCAGCTCGGCGGGCTTACGAGGACTTCTTGCACCGCCGGCAGGATCCGGCCCTCCTCGAAACCGAGGCGGGCAACGAATTCTCGGCGCGCGTGTTCCCGATTCCAGCCGGCGCCACCAAGGAGCTGATCATCTCCTACTCGCAAGAACTGGTGCAAGTTGGGCAGGTCTACCGCTTGCCGCTGCGTGGGTTGCCCAAGATCAGCGCCCTGCGCATTCGCGCGTTGGTGGGCAAGTCGGATGTGGCCGCGGCCGCGTCGAGCCTGGGTGGACGCGTGGCCCAGAGCGAGGTCGTCGAGGTCGACAAGCGCGACTTTGCGCCCGATCGCGATTTCGAGGTCGCCGTCAGTCAGACGCGCCTTGGCCTGCGCAACGATAACTTGGTAGTGGCCCGTATCGCCCCGCTGGGCGCTGCCGCACCGTCGGAGAAGTTGCAGAACATCGCCTCGCTGCTCGTGCTCTTCGATACCAGCGCCTCGCGCGCCCTGGGATTTTCCGACCAGGTCGCGAAACTGCAGGCCGTGGTTGGCGAACTGGCCAAGCGCGGTGATCCCTCGCTATCCGTGGTCGCCTTCGATCAATTCGTCGAGCCCATCTACACCGGCAAGGCGAGCGGCCTGGGCGAAAACGCCCTCAAGAAGCTGCGCGAGCGTCGCGCGCTGGGCGCTTCGGATCTCGGCCGCGCCCTCGATCACGTTGCCGATCTGGCCAAGCAGGGTCAACGCTTTGCGCGCGTGTTGCTGGTCAGCGACGGGGTCGCGACCGCGGGCGACATCGGCGGCGACAAACTGCGCCCACTGGCGAAGTCCCTGGCCAAGAGCGGGGTTGCCCGCCTGGACGTGCTGGCGGTCGGTGGGATTCGCGATCAGGCGATTCTCTCTGGCCTGGTGACATCTGGGCTGGCGTCCGACGGTGTGGTGGTGGACGCGGGCCTGCCCGTCGCTGAGCAGGTGCGACGGCTGCTTGCGCCCACGCGCTCTGGCCTCAAGGTCGAGGTGGCCGGCGCCACGTGGGTCTGGCCGGACGTGCTCAATGGCATCCAGCCTGGCGATCAGGTGCTGGTGTACGCCGATCTGCCTGCTAGCAAGTCGTTCAGCGTGCGCGTGGGTGGCAGCGAGATCCAAACTGGTAAAGCGCCCTTGGTCGCAGCCGAGCGTCCCTTGCTCGAACGGGCGTGGGTCAAAGCGCGGATCAACCGCGTTCTCGGCCAACGGGACGCCCTGGGCGCGACGGATCAGGATCTCGGCGAGGCCTTGCGCAAACAGGCCATCGATCTGTCCACGCGCTACCGCGTGCTGTGCCCGTACACTGCGCTCTTGGTGCTGGAGACCGAGGCCGACTACGCGCGCTTCGGTATCGAGCGCAAAGCCTTGGCCGATATTTTGACCGTGGGTCCAGAAGGCATCACCGCGATCTCCCGCCGCGACTTCGCGTTGGTGGCCGCGCCGCCCGTCGAGGTTGTCCCGCTGATGAGGCGAGAGCGAGCTTCGGTGCTCCGCAAGTCAAAGGAAGGAAAGAACGACGAAGCGGCGCCGACAGAAATGCAGAAGAAGATGGCCCGAGCAACCAGCAAAGCCGCGTCCGCGCCGATGGAGCTCGATGACCTTGCCTCCGCGCCCATGCCCGCGCCCGTGGGGCCCGAACCCGAGCCCGCGTCCGCTCCCGCGCCCACAGGCGAACTCGCACCAGCGGCACCTGCCACCATGGCGCCCCCGCCGCCCGCGCGCCGGGCCGAAGAGCCAATGGCACGAAGGGTGGTGCCCATGGCTCAGACGGAAATTGTTCAGGACGATGCGAGTGACGGCGATTCGCTATCGTCCAGCCGTGTCTCCAATCACGGCCGCGCCACCAGACACGGTCAGATTCCGCCCAGACTGGCGCAAGAAATACGCGCCAACGTGCCAGTCGCTGAAGCCGCTCCGTACGAGGGTGAATTCAAAGAGGTGATGGATCTGCTGGCGCACAAGGAAAACTGGAAAGCCATGGTCAAGGCGCGCGACTGGCGCGAACGCGACCCGGGCGATGTGCTTGCGCTGATCGCGATCGGCGAGGCGGCCGAGGCCTCGGGCGACACATCCCTGGCCAGCCGAGCCTATGGTTCGATCATCGACCTTTTCCCGGGCCGCGCCGATCTGCGCCGCTACGCCGGTCAGCGCTTGGAACGCGTTCGCGACGGACGCGCCCTGGCCCTGGCCGTCGACACCTACCGCAAGGCCGCGGAGCAACGTCCCGATCACCCGGCCAGTCACCGCCTGCTCGGCATGGCGCTGCTGAAGCAGGGTCGTCCCGACGAGGCATTCGAAGCCCTGTGCAAAGGCGTGGAACAGCGCTATCCGGACGGCCGCTTCGCCGGCGCAGATCGTATCTTGCGCGAGGATCTTGCATTGGCCGCGGCCGCGTGGATCCGTGCCCAACCGAGCAAGCGCGCCCACATTGAGGAGCGCCTGCGCGCCAAGGCCGGGCTGCTCCCCGACAACAAGCCGTCCCTGCGCTTCGTCCTGGTTTGGGAAACCGACGCCAACGACGTCGACTTCCACATCATCGACGCTCACGGCGACCACGCCTACTTCGGAAATCGCACGCTGGCCTCGGGCGGCGAGCTGTACGCCGACGTGACCACCGGCTACGGCCCCGAGTGCTTCACCATTCCCCTGCCCTCCTCCGCGCGCGCCTATCCTTATCGCTTGCAGGCCCACTACTACAGCCGCGGTCCCATGGGCTACGGCATGGGCAAGTTGCAAATCGTCGAACACGACGGCAAGGGCGGCCTGCGCTTCGAAGAGCGCCCCTTCATCGTCATGCGCGACGGCGCATTCGTCGACATGGGCAAGGTCTCGGCACCACTGAGCTTGGCCAAGTAGCCGACGTAGGTGAGACCGCTGGCTCAGAACTTCCCGCCGACGCCACCAACGCCGGAAGCGCCGCCTGTTTTTCGAAAAGGGCACGCTTCTCTGCACAGTGATGCCTCGCCTAGGGCGATCTCCTGCTGGTATTCTTGGTCCTCCGGATCGGGACGATCTTGTGACCATCATCAATTACTGGAACCTGCGCCACCCCGACCTGCGGCTAGCGCCGTAACGGTGTAACCTGCGCCTGACGTGCCGTTCACCATCGTTTCATCCATGCCGCTCGCGCCCCTGACCACCTTGGGTCTGGGTGGACCGGCGCAATTCTTCGCGGAAATCACGGACCCCTCGGACTTGGCCACTGCCCTGCGCTGGGCGAAAGCGCGAGAATTGCCCGCCTTCGTTCTCGGCGGCGGGTCGAACCTGGTGGTCGCCGATGAGGGTTTTTCTGGGCTCGTCCTGCACATGCCCACGCGCGGCCTGCGCTGGACACAGGTCGGCAGCGAGGTGCGCGTCGAGGTGCAAGCTGGCGAGACCTGGGACAGCGTGGTGGCGGAGTCGGTACTTCGAAACGCCGCGGGCATCGAGTGCTTGTCCGGCATTCCCGGCACCGTTGGCGCGGCCCCGGTGCAGAACATCGGCGCCTACGGGCAAGAAGTCGCCGAGACGATCCGAAAGGTCCACGTCCTCGATCGCGATACGCTTGAAGAGCGGGATCTCTCTCCGCAAAACTGCGAGTTTGGCTATCGCACCAGCCTCTTCAAGCACGAGCGCCGCCGCTTCGTGATCCTTTCCGTGACTCTCGGTTTGGCCGCAGGCGGCCGCCCTGTCCTTCGCTACGCCGAACTCGCTTCGGCTTTTCCCGCCAACGCCAAGCCGAGCCTGGCCGAAGTCCGCCAAACCGTGCTCGCCCTGCGCCGAAAGAAATCCATGTTTCTCGACGAGGCGGATCCCAACCGGCGCAGCGCGGGTTCGTTCTTCACCAATCCCATTGTCTCGGCCGAGTTCGCCGCCGAGATCGCCGATCGCGCGGTCGCGGCTGGATTCGTGCAAAAACCCGAGGAAATGCCGCGCTTCACATTCGGCGACGGCCGCGTGAAATTGGCAGCCGCCTGGCTCATCGAGCGTGGCGGACTGCCCAAGGGTTTCCGCATGGGGCCGGTCGGGATCTCGTCGAACCACGCGCTCGCGCTGGTCCATCACGGCGGTGGAACCACGGCCGACTTGCTTCGCCTCGCCCTGAAAGTGCGCACCGCCGTCTTCGACTGCTTCGCCATCGAACTTGCCCCCGAGCCCGTATTCCTTGGCCTGATTTGGCCCGACGTTTAGGGGACAATGCGAGTCATCCATCAGGCCGAGGCCGTCGCTTGGCTGAAAGCGCGCGGGACTCTGGCCGGTGCCAGCGTGGTGACCTCGCTGCCCGACGTGTCCGAACTACCGAACCTCGATTTCGAGGGTTGGTGCTGCTGGTTCGAGGATTCCGCGGCCGTGGTCATGGGCTCCGTGCCGCCCGAGGGCGTGGCCATCTTTTTCCAAAGCGACATCCGCCACGCCGGGCACTGGGTGGACAAGGGCGCGATGGTGGCGCGCGGAGCAGAGCGCGTGGGTGGACACTTGCTCTTTCACCGCATCGTCTGCCGTCTTCCCGCGGGCACGCTCAGCTCGGGCCGAGCGACTTACTCGCACCTATTGGGATTTGCGCCAGTACGGCGGCCACAGAGCGGCCGCCCGCGCGCCGACGTCATCCCCGACGCTGGCTTCGTGCCCGGCAAGAAAGCCATGGGTGTGAACGCCTGCCTGGAGGCGTGCCGGTTCGTACTTCAGGAAACACCGACGCGCACGATCGTGGATCCCTTCTGCGGCTGGGGCACGGTCCTGGCCGTTGCCAACGCGCTTGGCATGGACGCCGTGGGCGTGGATCTTTCGGCCCGTATGTGCCGCCGGGCGCGGGTGCTGAACCTTGCGCTGTGAGTCCGATGCCTAGAAAGTCAGGGCCAAGAGAATGCCCGAAGCGTTCTTGGCAACAAGAGGCACGATTGCGATTCGAACCGCGGCCGTCGGAGAAGAGAGGTCGCCGCCGCGGTAAGCGCGCAAAGCCGTGCGAGCACCAACCGGCTGAGTGAAGATCATGATTTCGCCTGTCGCAATGCCAGTCAGCAAACTGATGGTGGCACTGGTCCAGTGCCCAAATCCGGAACCAATGACAAAGAAGATTCCCGCGTTGACCACGACATTGCCGCCATGAAAGAGCAAACTCCGCCCCTCTGCTTCATTGGCTGCGTCTCGGACTAGCAATTCTTCCGCCCGGGCAAGCGACAGACAGGGATCTGTTTCGGTGGTCTCGGCTTCAGGCTCGTCGAGCCGCTTCTCATCAGCCATGACTTTCAGCGGTGTGACCACAAGCGGCGCCAGTCCAATCAGCGAGGCTCCACCACCCACGTACAAATCCAACCCCGAAGCGTGGGACACAAACGGCACGGCGACGAATTGGCCGACAGCAAGGGACGAATAGATGGCGCCCCACGAGTAACTCCAGATGCGGGCATGATAGGCGTCGCTGCGCAAGCGTTCGCGAATGAAGCGCAAACGAGTCTGTGCGTTCCAGTGCTGCAGCCCAGGTTCTCCGCCGACCAGAGCAGTCGAGCATTCGCCTCCGAACGCCGGACCAGTCCACAAGACGAACGACAGACCAAACACGCGCCACACCCAGCCCATTTGAGCGGAGCATAGCAGGCTTTCCGACGGCGACCCACTGGGCTCAGTCAAATTGAAGCGACAAGCCCATCAAATCGAATGAATCCGCGAAGGCACGTCCACGGGCGATCTTCCGGGCGAGAGCCTCGGTTTCAGCACGTGGTGCCCATTGGGGCGAAAACACGACCACGAGACAACTTTGCACAACGAAGGCGAAGGTTGGCATGGGGCAAGCATTCGGAAAGCAAACGGATGGATAGGGCGTGCCGTGAAACAGCCAAGAGACTGGGCCAAGTCCGCGGAATACCGTCCACTTACCGAAATCACCGTTCTTTGATTGGGTCGGAGGCACCTTCTTGATGCGTTCACTTAGGGTCATTTGTGCCGCGCTGGTCTTGACATGGATTGGATCAGGTGGCCTCGCCCGAGCCGAGGCCACCCCAGGCGAAACAGTGCCGAAACCGGCGGACGATTTGTCCATCGCGACACCGTCGCCCGATGCTCAGCCGCAAAAGGTCGATGCCGCCGAAAAGACCGCCAAGGCCGCCGCGCTCACCCCAATCATTCCAAGCCCGCGAAATCCCCTGCGCCCGGCCTTCCAGCTCTATGCCGAGATCGATCTGCCGATCCTGGCGGTAGGGCTGGTGTTCGCAGAGGCGCGCCTGGTGCACTCGCAGGCGGCGTTCTGCGCCCCGAAATGCGACCCTAGTGGCCTCAACGCACTCGATCGCACGACAGCGGGTTACTGGAGCCCCGCCTGGCAGACCGCCTCGGACTACGGCCTCTACGCCGTCGGCGTCGGGGCCGCGGCCCTGCTCTTCGCGGACGAGGGGTTTCTCCCGGCCCTCAACGATAGCGTCGTCGTCGCCGAGTCAGCACTCGCCGCAACCGCCATCGCCTCCATCATGACCCTGGCGGCGGGCCGGCCGCGCCCCTTCCTTTATGGAGAAAAGGCGCCGCTTTCCGATCGCAACAGTGCCGACGCGGGACTATCGTTCCTGAGCAGTCATGCTGCCCTTAGCTTCGCAATCGCAACCTCCACGTTCGTGACCATGCGACGGCTTCACCCCGGCTCGAAGCTGACGTGGATCGTGGCAGGCGTGGGTGGCGCGATAGCGACCTTCGTCGCCACTGCGCGGGTTCTCGGCGGCATGCATTTCATCACCGACGTGGTGGGCGGCGCGGTCGTCGGCACGTCGGTGGGCGTGCTCGTCCCCTCTCTGCATGCCTCGCCGGTTTCCATCGTTCCGGTCGGGGGAGATGGGCAACGCGGCCTCGCGCTCGTCGCCCGATTCTGATCCTCTCGCTCGGCCAGCCACGAATTCGCTGCGGCGGCGGCACGCAACTTGCTGGGTTACGAACTCGTAAGAGTGACCATCGTGTTTGGGACACGATCGTTCAGTCAATTCGATTCGATCCCTCGAAGAGGAAGATGTCATGACGTCACGGACGCATCTGAAGGCTGGAGGAGTGCTCACGGTATTGACCGCCACGGCCTTCATCGTGGGGTCGCTGACAGTGAAGCCCAAATTGGCTTACGGTTACACCATTTCCAGCGCCATCACAGACGGCTGCCACGAGAAGATCACGAGCGATGCGCTGCGGGCGGTGCGCCTGGAACCTGCAACTCTTCTGACTGCGGCGCCTCTGCCTGCGGACCGAAACGAGCGGGCACTCATCGACGATTTGGAGTTTACGCCAGCGAGCGACATGACCGATCTAGGTGGCGCGACGTTGCTAGTGGGCGTCCGCGACAACGATCTGAAGGGGCGGGACTCGATGGCTCTCAGCCAGCTCGCGCTGGTTCATGGCGATCCCAACGCGCAGGAAGAGCATTGCCTTCGCCGGTCGCACGAGGAGGAGCCGGGCGGAACGGGAACGGCCGTTGTCGATTGTCGCGCCTTCATCGTCGAACGAATTGGGCAGGCCCTTGCCGGGCTCGATGCCACAAGCACCCCTGATCTCACCAACAGAATTTCGCTGCCGCTTTACTTGTCGCTCCGCCACGGTGTCAATGCTTTGCTGCCAACTTACTATGTGCGCATTGGGCAGGCGATTCACGCCATCGAAGATAGCTTCACCCATACGTATCGCAGCGCCGACGAAATGCAGATCACCGTCGATTTGGATTGGGTGGACGAGGCCAATGGGGACCTTGTCGAGGCGAGCGACGGACCACCCCACTCGACCGAACTCGATCGCTGTGACGATCCCGACGAGTTGCGACAGCGACGGCGCGAACTGGCGACCGAAGCCGCCACCGCGGTCTTGCGCACGACACTCGATCCCAACCAAACCAACGACCAGAAAATGGCTGCCGTGGAGGTGATCTTGGACACGTATCTCAGTTACTCGCCGGGTTGCACGTTCGACAACCAATGGTGCCAAGCGCCCGAACGCCAATACGGCAACGGGCAATTCAGTTGCAGCATGGGTGGGCCCGAGCGCCGACCTTCAGTCTGGGGATCTCTCGCCATTCTCGGGCTGCTTACGCTGGTGGGACGAGCCTGGCGGCGACACGGCAAGACGGCCGTGGTGGGCATGACCGTTCTGTGGACCACAAGCTTCCTTCCAAGTCGTGCGCTCGCCCAGCCAGAGCCCGGTCGGCCGACTCCTGAGGCCGCTGCCGAGGCTGCCGAGCACAAGGTGCCACCGCCCGTGACCACACCAGTGAAGGAGCCAGGGCCGAAGGATCCGTCCAAAATCGCCTTGGGCGCCTATCTGGGCGGTTCAGGCTCCGTGAACAACGAAGCGCTCGCAGCTACGCTCGGCGCTCGCCTCCGTTTCAGCAAGCACTGGACGTTCGGGCTCGATGCGGAATGGAACCCATGGATCGCGGTTAATGGCGCCTCGACCGTGCGTGCGGGCGTTTTCAACGGATACGGAACCGTCATCCTCCGTCTGCCACTCGCCTACGAGCAGTTCAACCTGCGCACCACCGCCAATTTGGGCGTTTCTCGCCTGCTCATCGACCTGTATGGCGCCCCCAAAGGCAGCACGGGGATTTACGCTGGTCTCAGTCCGCTTGGGCTCGAATGGAAGATGTCCCGCGTCTTCTTTCTGATCATCAACCCACTGAACTTCGCGATGCCGACGCCACAGCTCAAGGGCGTGCCGTTCTCCTATTCGCAGTACCGCTTCACGATCGGACTCGAAGTGTACGGTGGCTGAGACGCCCATGATCTTCACTCGCATGGGAGAAGTCGCGTGAACACACTGATGGCAGCGCTGCTGCTTGCCGTCGCCGGCCAGGACGACGCCACGCCCACCCCGCCTGCGCCGGTGCAAGAGACATCGCCCGAGGCCTCTGCGCCAGCACCCAAAGCGCAGGCACCCGAAGTGTACAAACTGCGCTTGTCCGCCGATATTCCCATCATCGTCGTCGGTGGCGGCGCGGGCCTGGTGCGTATTCTGTTCAGGGACAAGCTGGCGCGAAAAAGCTGTCCTTGCGATTCGGCCAGCATCAATCGCCTGGATCGGTGGGCCGTGGGATACCACAACCAGGCCGCGAGCGTCGCCGCCGATGTCACGGTCTACGGCGTGCTCATAGCGCTGCCCCTCGTCGATCTCCTCGATCTCGGGTTTGGACGCGCCCTAGGCGAGGATGTGGTGGTGTACGTCGAGGCGTTGGCCGTCACCACCGCGATCCAGAACGCGACCAACTTCATCACGGCGCGCCCGCGACCCCGCAGCTATCAGAATGATCCCGCCTTCGTCAACTCGGGCGAAGGCTATCTCTCCTTCTATGCCGGCCATGTCTCCACCGTGTCCGCCGGTCTCGCGGTGGTGGCACTCACCATTCGCAAACGCTACGGCGAGCAAGTGTGGCCCTGGATCGTGGCCGCGCTCATTACCAGCAGCGTCGCTGTCGAGCGCGTCGCCTCGGGCCATCATTTTCCAACCGACGTCGCCGTCGCGGCCGTGGCCGGGACCGCGGTCGGCTTCGCGGTGCCCTGGCTTCACTTTCGCCGCGGGCAAACCCTTGTCCAGATCGCCCCCATTGGAGCAAACGGCCTGGGGCTTGTGGGCGCCTTCTGAAAGGGGCAAACGTGGAAGAGAAGGTGGAAGAGAAGAAAGTCGCTGTCGTCACCAACCCGAACGCGGGCAAGAACACGCCCAGGGCCGGTCTCGGCAAGGCGATCGCATCGATCCTCGCCACTCCGCGCTGGACCTACAACCCAGAGACGCTCGGTGCCCTCGAAGAAACCGCGAAGCAGCTTAGCAGTGCCCGACCTGACATTCTCGTCATCGCCGGCGGCGATGGCAGCGTCCATCAGACGCTGTCGAAGGTGCTGCTCGAACACGAACGCTCGCCGGGCACGCCGCTGCCACAGATTCTCGTCATCCCGATCGGGACGATGAACAATCTCGCGACCACCATCGGCCTCACACGCCATCCCGCGGTGAAGCTGGCCGAATTCGTCGCGGCCAAGATTCGCGAGAACCGTCCGCTCGACGTGACCCACCTGAGTCCGCTCAAGATCAACGACGAGTACGGGTTTCTCTACGGCACGGGACTTCCCGTGAACTTCCTGCAGAAGTACTACGAAGACCGCGAGAAGCGGGGAGCGAAACGAGCCCTCAAGGTGATTCTGGCAACGCTCGGCAACGAAATCGCGGCGCTCGTGACATTCAGGAAATCGAAGCAGATCCTGACACGACCGGTGCACGCCAAGATCACGCTGCCGGATGGCAACGAGCCGCCTGTCGCGCCCTTCATGACCCATACCGGGATCCTCTGCGCCTCGATCGATCAGGTCGGCCTCGGTTGCCGAGCGATGCCCGATGCGAGAAGCAAGCCCGGATGCTTCATGCTCCGGTCCACGCACCTCTCGTTCTGGGGGCTCGCCATGAGCCTGGGCGCGCTTTGGGTCGGCCTGCCACTTCCCGCGACGTTCGATGCGGTCGTACCTCATCTGACCATCGACTACCAAGAGCCCACCATCGCCACCGTCGACGGCGACATGAAGCCGCCGCGGACCTGCGACATCATTACCTGCGGACCGACCGTCTCGTTCATCACGGGATGAAGTTCTTGGTGCGGCCCAGTTACGCTAGTGTGCCAACATGAACGAGCCAGAAGGAAAGCCACAACACTTCTCCATGATCCGCGGTTTCCACCTGGCCGACTTGTTCACCCTGGCCAACGCCTCTTGCGGCATGGCGTCCGTGTTCGCCTCCATGACCTACCTGGTCTCGCCCTCGATCGGCCTCTTCACCTTGGCAGTCACGCTGGTGCCGCTGGCCCTGGTGTTCGATGCGCTGGACGGCCGGGTGGCGCGCTGGCGCCACGCGCACTCGACGCTAGGGCGCGAGCTAGATTCGCTCGCGGATGTAATTTCGTTCGGCGTAGCGCCGGCAGCCCTGGCCTTTGCCGCCGGCATGCGCGGCGGCTGGGACTGGGTCGTGCTGATCTATTTCGTGGGCTGCGGGGTCAGCCGGCTGGCGCGATACAACGTGACCGCCGAGGCGCTGTCCGCGGGCGGCGACAAGGTGAAGTACTTCGAGGGCACGCCCATTCCATCGAGCGTTGTCCTGGTCATGGTGTTGGCCGCGGCAGCCTGGACGGACCGGCTGGGAATGGGACTGTACTTCGGCTCGGTCGAACTGGGACTGGTTCTGCACCCGCTGGCGCTGATGTTCGCCCTTTCAGGCAGCCTGATGATCAGCAAGACCCTGCGGATTCCCAAGCTGTGAAGAGGGACACTCCCCTTCCCCATAGGCGCTAGGCGGAGGCCGGCCAGCGTGCCCGTGAGCGGTAGCGTGAGCGACCAGCGGAACGCGGCCTGCGTGGGCGGCTCACGTGAGCGTGCGCGGCCCGCGACAGGTGGAGCACTCACGATCCCCTTCCCGATCCCCTTCCGATGGTACTTTTCGATCCCCTTCCGATGGTACTTTCATGTGTCCGATCCCCTTCCGATGGTACTTTCCACTGATCCCCTCAAGAGGCCCGATCACCACGTCCCGGCGAGGGCCACCGCCCGATCCCCTTCCGATGGTACTTTCCGATCCCCTTCTACTTCCCGATCCCCTCGTTCTTCGCTTTCCACCAAGTGCGATCAAGGCCAACACAACCGCTCGAAACGCATCGCGCGGGTTCCAGGCGATCGCATCCGCCTCACGGTCCGGTGTTTTGCGGGCGACGGGCGTCGTACTCCTCCTTGGCCTTCGCCGCGGCGGCACGATCCGCTTGCGCCTGTTCCTCCATGCCCATTTCCTTGTAGCAGGCCGCGCGCTTGCGCAGGGTTTGGTACTCGGAACCGGGCTCCTGGCACTCCTCGATGGCTTGCTCGTAGTCGGTGATGGCCGGGTCGTATTGTTTGGTGGCGAGGTACGCGGCGGCCCGCGCCTCGTGGATCGTCACGCGTTCCTGCCACGAGATGCCTTGGAACCAGGTGGCGCGTCCAATGGCGTCGGTCAAATGGCGAATGGCCTTGCGTGGATCCTCGAGCTGGTAATAAAGGCCCATCGCGCGTAAGTCCTCGCCCGTGGCGTTGCCTTGGGCCGCCCGTTGCTCGCATTCGAGGATGGTGATGCGCAGCTTGGCGTCGCGCCGCACGGATTCGGTCGAGTCCTTTTCGGCCACCTGGACCAGCACAGCGCCGTCGTCGAGCCGCATGACCGCTGCCGATCGCACAGTCTCGTCGATGGCCTTGCGGGCGATCTCGGCCAGCACTATCTGGGTGGCGGCAAGCACCGCGGGCTTCTTGGCACCAAGAACGGCCAGCAAATCTTTCCAGCGCGCGGGGGACAATCGCTTGCCGGCCTCGGCGCGCACGGAAGCCTCGGGGTCGGTGTTGGCCACTTCGGAAAGAACCGCTTCGTCCTCGATGCGGGCCAAGGCCTTCTCGCGCCACGCCTTGTCCTTCGCGGTCTTGGCGATCCGCCCCAGCTGCGTGGTATCGGTGATGAGTTTCAGGATGGCCAGGGCGCTGCCACTTCCCTCGATGACGGCCGCCGCCAACAGCGATTGGTCCGTCACGCGCCGAAGCGCCAACTCGCGCAGCCCTTTGTCGTCGGTGCCGTTGGCGATCTCCATCAGCAAGGTCGCGTCGCTTATCCGCGCGGTCGCGGCCTTGCGCGACGCCAGGTATTGGTGCCTCCTCGCCACCTCGCCGAGAACGAGCTCGTCCGTCACCAGCGACACATCGATCCGGTCGACGGCAAACTGGCGCATGCTGGGGTCGGGTTCCTTCGTCATGATTTCAGCCAACACCGCCGCGTCCGTCACACGCGGGATGGCCACCTGGCGGACTCTGACGTCGGTGTCCTTGGTCACGATTTCGGCCAACACCGCCGTGTCCGTTACACGCAGGGTGGCGGACCTGCGCAGTTCCACGTCGTCGTTCCCCTTGGCCACCTCGCCCAATAAGGCCGGCTCGGTCAGGCGAGCCAAGGCGACCGCGCGCGTTTCGCCGGGCCGCCCCTTTTGCACGATGTCCGCCAAAATCGCGGCCTCAGTAACACGGCCCAGGGCCTGGCCACGCACCTGCTCGTCCGCGTCGGTTTTGGCCACCTCGCCCAGCACGCGCTGGTCGCTCACAAGCTCGACCGCTGCAAGACGGATGCTGGCATCCGCGTCGCCTTTGGCAACTCGCCCCAAGATTGCCGGATCCGTCAGGGTCTTCACCGCCGCCATGCGAACCGTCGGGTTCGAGTGCCTCCATTTCGGACGGAACCAATCGGCAAATGCCATGTCATGCCTCGCTGGGAGTCGTACCCGCCAATGTCTGGAACCGTCGGTTCGCGGCGGCGGGCCGCCGGACCGTCACCGGCATTGTGCGGCAAATTCCTCCCGGATACGACGGTAAATCGCTGCGCTCACCGCCGCTCAGGTGCGGGCGCAGTCCCTTGTTCTTCGCTTTCGGAAGTGGAAGCTCGGTCCACTGGGGACGTCGACGTCTCGAAATAGGTCTTCGATCTTGATGAGCCGAGTCGTCGCGGCGCCCTACTGCACATCCGGCAGCACGTCGACGGCGACTTCCAGTTCGTGGCGACCGCCACCCAAGACCACACCACGCAAAGGCGTCACGTCGCCGAAATCGCGCCCCGTGGCCAAGGTGATGTGCTGGTCGCCGACAATAACGTTGTTGGTTGGATCCACATCGACGAAGCCAAAGCGCGGCGAGAAAACCGACAGCCAGGCGTGGGAGGCGTCGGCGCCGACGAGGCGCGGTTTGCCCGGCGGTGGCGTGGTGACGAGGTAGCCGCTTACATAGCGCGCGGCCAGGCCCAGGCTGCGCAGGCATGCGATCATCAAGTGCGAAAAGTCCTGGCACACGCCCCGCCGCTTGCCGAAGACTTCATCCAGCGGTGTGGCGATGGTGGTGGCTTTGGGGTCGTAGGTGAAATCGCTGTTCACACGGGCCATCAGATCGAGACAGCCTTTGAGCACCGGCTGTCCCACGGGGAACGACTCGCGTGCGTACGCGTGCAGGTCATCCCAGGGAACAATGAACGGCGAGGGAAACGTCATTTCCTGCACTGGCAACTGGCTTCGGTCGCTCGCGATGTCCGCGACGGCTGCCTCCCACGCGAGATCTTGCTCGGCGGCGAGTGTGGCCGGCAGTGCGACCTCCACGCGACTGTGCGCGGTGACCGACAATTCCGAGTGGGCAGACGCAAGCACCATGTGGGTCGCCCGGTTGCCGAAATAGTCCCGGCGCTCTTCGCAAACGCTGGGCGCGGGTTTGATTTCCAGTTCAGACGAAAGACAGCGCTGGTGGGGCAAGTCGCGCGCTAGCAGATGCAGGTCGTGCTGCGAATTGGTCACGACTTCACTGTAGCGATAGCGCGTGAGATGGCGAATGCGGTATCTCACGTCGGACCTTTCGCGGGCGCGGCACTGGCCAGGGGGCGCGCCAGCAAGGCGTGATTGAGGTAGCCGCTGCACAATTGTTCCGAAAGCAGCGACAGATCGTTTTCGATGTCGCCCAAGATCGCGTGCAGCGCGGGGCGCGCGCCCTCGGAAGGTGGCAAGGAAGGCGGCAAGCAAGGCGGCAAGCAAGCGGGAACGACATCCAGCAATTGCAGGCGTGCCAGTGCACCCAAGGCCAGGCGCTCTTCGGGCCGCAAGCGCGCTTGACTGGCGTCGCGGGGAAGGTGCAGCAGGTGTTCGCGCAGGGCCGTGATTTGAAAGAGCACGGCGCGCGGATTGCTGTCGTCTACCAACAATAGATCTGCCACCGCGGCGGGATGCAGCCCCGCCAAGTAGCGCCGACGGTAGGTGATACTGCTGTCGGCAACAGCCAGCAGGGTTTCCAGCAACGCGCCCTCGTGCTCTGCGCCCGAAGCAAAGGCCGCACGCAACAGCGACACCAGTTGCAAGGCGCGTTCGAGGCGGCGGCCCATGTCGAGAAATCGCCATCCGTGGCCACGGGTCATGCTCTCCATGGCCAAGCCCGACAGCGCGGACAAGCTGGTGATCACGCGATCGAGAAAGGCCGTGAAGGTGCCAATCGATTGCGTGTTGGCCAGTTTTTCGGCGCGCATGGCCTCGTCGCCCAGAGCCCCGAGCACGCGAAACGTGTCGGCGGACAGACGATCGCGAACCGCCGCCGCTGCACGCAACGCCGCCCGGATGGTATTGTGCAAAGATCCCGCGGGTTGCGACGAACAGAGAGCCCGCGCCAACCAGGGAATGGGCGGCCCCTTTCCCAGTGGCTCGCTTTCGGTTTCGGCGGCCAGCACCGCGAACAAGGTTGGCAATGCCGGCGAGGTGAACAAGCGTCCGTCGCCCTCCTCGGCCAATCGCCCGAGCAGGTGACGAGAAAGCCGCGCCAGGAACTCGGCACGCTCGGCGTAGCGGCCGAGCCAAAAGAGATTGTCCGCGCTGCGGCTGGGCAGGTCGGATCCCTCGCGCGACAGTTCGACGGGCCGTGTGGCGGGCGGCAGCAGGCTGAAGTTCCCCACCGGCTGCTCGCTGCGCACCCACAGATCCTTGGCCAAGGCTCCCGCAGCAATGGCAATGAAGGGATCCGATGCGCTGGCCGCGGCCAAGGACAATCCGCCGGGCATGACCTGGTAGTCGTCGCCCGAGAGCACGGCATAGCCACGCAACAAGCATGGGCGCGACACCAGCTCCTGCCCCGCGAGCAGTGGCGACTGGGCCAGCGCTACCTTTTCCTGCGCCACGAACAGCTCGGGGCGCGCGCGCAGATCGCGCAGGAAGGTTTTCCGCGCCTCGCCACTCAACTCTTCGCCAATAACCAAACCCGCCCCGGCCCAGGCCGGCCGGAAGACCATTTGGTCGACGTGGCTCTGCGCGTGCGAAAGCGAACCAGCATCGCCACACCAAAAAGCGGGCGGGCTGTCGAGCAAGAGTTCTTCGCCGAAAAAGTTGCGCGCAATTGCAGGCAAGAACGCCAGGAATGCCGGCGACTGGGCAAGGCCAGTACCAAGCGCGTTGGCCACGGCCACCTGTCCGGCGCGTACGGCCTCGACCAGGCCGGGCACGCCCAGGCGGGAATCGGGCCGAAGCTCCAAGGGATCGCAGTAGTCATCTTCGGGCTGCCGGAAGATCACGTCGACGGGAAACAGTCCGCCCAGGGTCTTGAGGAAGACGCGCCGATCGCGCACTGTCAGGTCGCCGCCTTCGACCAAGGGATAGCCCAAATACTGCGCCAAAAAGGCCTGCTCAAAATAGGTCGGACTCCAGGCGCCCGAGCTTTGCAAAACCACGCGCGGATGCTCGCGTGTCACGGGCGCAAGCCCAGCCAGGGTCTCGCGCAGGGTGCGAAAGAACGGCGCCAGTCGCTGCACGTTGCTTTGCCGAAAGGGCTCTTCGAATACCTGGGACATGACCAGGCGATTTTCCAGCGCGTAGCCAGCGCCCGTGGGTGCCTGGGTACGATCGCGCAGAACACAGAATCCCCCTGAAGCCGTGCGTACCACGTCCGCGGCGTATAGATGCAGCCGGTGCCGCAGGCCAAGGCCATGGCACGGCCGCAAGAATCTCGGGTTGCCCAGTACCAGACGCGCGGGCAGAAATCCGTCGCGCAAAAGTTGCTGAGGGCCGTAGAGATCGGCCAGCACCTTGTCCAGCAGCCGCGCTCGCTGGGCCAGCCCCGCTTCGAGCCTTGCGAACTCGTCCACGGCAAGCAGCGAGGGAATGGCGTCGAGACACCAGGCGCGTTCGTCCACCTGCACGTCGCCGGGCACGCTGTAGGTGACACCGTGGTCGCGAACCAGCTGGCGCACTTGTTCGGCGCGCTGGCGAAGACCCGAGAGTCCAAGGGCATCCAGAAACGCGGTCAGCGGGCGCACGGACAGCCGCACCTGCCCGGTTTCGTCCAGGAACTCGTCCCACCGGCCTTGAATGGGTCGGTAGCGCTGTTCAAAGTCAGAGGCAGGCGGCGGTGTGGCTTCTTGCATGAGGCGTGACCAAGACTAGCTCATCGTCGAAGGTCCAGGGTCAGCGGGAAAAGCGGATGCGGACTCTCCTCTTTAACGACGCCTGGCCCTGGCGTGTGGCCAAAGGGGAAGAAGCGGGCCTTGCGCCGGCTTTCCGCCTCCAAGGCATTGCGCGGTCGCGTGTCGAAGGATCGCCCGCCCGGATGCGAGACGTGGTACGTGCATCCGCCCACGGCGCGTCCGTTCCAGGTGTCGAACACATCGAACACCAGCGGCGCGTGAACGCCAATATTGGGATGCAGACATTCGGGGGGCTGCCAGGCGCGAAAGCGCACGCCGGCCACGAACTCGCCCGGCGTGCCCGTCGAGGCGAGAGGCAGCGGCCGGCCATTGCACAAAAGCACATGGCGGCTGTCGGTCAGATTGCGCACGCGCACCTGCAAGCGCTCCAGCGACGAGTCCACATAGCGTGCGGTTCCGCCCTGCGCGCCCTGCTCGCCCAGAACGTGCCACGGTTCAAGGGCGCGGCGCAGCTCCACTTCCATCGAGCGCACCTGCACCGAACCAATGAAGGGAAACCGAAATTCAAAGTGCGGCCGGAACCAGTCTTCCTCAAAGGCGAACCCGGCAGCCGCGAGATCCGCTACCACATCGTGAAGATCTTCGCGCACGAAATGCGGCAGCATGAAGCGGTCGTGCAAAGCGGTTCCCCATCGCACCAGACGGTGCTGGTAGGGCGTCCGCCAAACCATGGCCACGAGCGCTCGCACCAGCAGCTGCTGCGCCAGGCTCATGCGCGCGTGCGGCGGCATCTCGAAATTGCGCAATTCAAGAATGCCTTGTCGCCCCGACGCCACGTCGGGGTTGTACAGCTTGTCGATGCAGAATTCGGCGCGATGGGTGTTGCCGGTGACGTCGATCAGCAAGTGGCGGAACAGGCGATCCACCAACCACGGCGCACAGGCTTTCCCGGGTTCCACTTGCCGGAAGGCAAGGTCCAACTCGGCCAGGGCGTCTTGCCGGGCTTCGTCCACGCGCGGAGCCTGACTGGTCGGACCGATGAAGGCCCCGGAAAACAAGTACGACAGCGACGGATGATTGTTCCAGTAGGCGAGCAAACTGCGCAATAGATCCGGCCGCCGCAGGAGCGGACTGTCCGCCGGCGTGCGGCCGCCGAGGGTGATGTGATTGCCCCCGCCGGTGCCGGTGTGCCCACCGTCGATCTCGAATTTCTCGGTCGACAGGCCCACCTGCCGCGCTTGCTCGTAGAGCACGGTGGTAAGCTCGCTCAGAGAGCGCCACGAGGTCGTAGGCTGGACGTTCACTTCGAGCACGCCTGGATCGGGGGTCAGCTCGAACTTCATGAAGCGGGGATCGGAAAGCGGTGGGTAGCCTTCCAAGCGAACCGGCTGCGCCAGCGCTGCCGCCGTGCCTTCCACGGCGCTCGCGAGTTCGAGGTACGCCTCGGCCGTGGCCAAGGGAGGGAGAAACACGTGCAAGATCCCCTGCCGAGGCTCCACACAAAGTGCCGTGCGAGCGAGCCCTGCGGCGGACGCGCCTTTGTCGGGGATCCCAGCGTTCCCCTTTCCCGGCCTCGCCGGCGCCGCCTGTAACAACACCCGCGCTGGCAAAGGTTGTCGATGAGCCAGCGGATCCGGCTCGTGGATGACCTCGCGATCGTCAGGCGCCACCCAGGGCAGGGAATCCAGTGGCAGGCGGTAGCCCATGGGCGAATCGCCCGGCAGCAAGAACAGGTGCTCGCGCCGCAGATGCCAGGGGCCGCTTCGCCAACCAGCCTCGGTATCGCGCACGAGCGGCAAGGCATAGCCCACCACCGCGCCGAGGCCACGATCGAACACCTGGGCAAGACGCTTTCGATCGAGCTCGCTGGCCAAGCGCGAATCGCGCGGGTCGAGATTCACGGGCAGCGAGCGTTCGCGCCACAGGTAATACAGGACATCCTCGTAGCCGGGCAGCAGATGCTGGGTGCCCACGCCGAGTCGCGTGGCCAGTTCAGCGAGGAAGATCTCGGCCTGCCGCGTACCCAAGGCCACGTCTTCGCCACCCTCGGGCACGAGCAAGTTCACGTCGTCCCAAATAGGGACTCCGTCAGTCCGATAGTAGCAACCGATGGACCAGCGGGGCAGCGGCTCGCCGGGGTACCACTTGCCCTGACCATGGTGAAGCACGCCACCCGGAGCGAACTGGTAGCGCAGCCGGCGCGCCAAGGTGTCCGCAAGGCGGAACTTCGAGCCGCCGACCGCGGCCGTGTTCCACTCGGGCGCGTCCGGATCGTCGCCGGAGTTGGAGACGAAAGTCGGCTCGCCGCCCATGGACAGGCGCACGTCCGCGGCTTCGAGAACGCGATCCACGGCAGTGCCGACCGCTTCGATTTCCGACCAAACCTCGTCGCTGTAGGGCTTGGTGCTGCGCGGGGCCTCGGCCACGCGCGCGACCGACATGGTGAACGAAAGCGATTCCTTGATCTTGTCGTCCTCGGTCCGCTTCTCCCAGGCATACGAGCCGGTGACAGGCGCGGCCGAGCCCGGATCCGGCGTGCACGCCAGCGGAATGTGGCCCTCTCCAGCCATCAGGCCGCTGGTGGCGTCGAGCCCAATCCAACCCGCGCCCGGCAAGAAGACTTCGGTCCAGGCATGCAGATCGGCCACGTCTTGCAACACACCCACGGGCCCTTGCACTGGCTTCTCGTCGGGTTTGAGTTGAATCGAATACCCGGAAGCGAAGCGAGTCGCAAAGCCCAGGTGCCTCAGCACCTGGCACTCTAGCCAGGCAAAGTCTCGACACGAGCCGTGACCCAACTTCAGCGTCTCCTCGGGCGTAAAGACCCCGGGCTCCATGCGAATGTCGTATCTGAGCAGGCGCTGAATGTGTTGGTTGATGTCCACCAGAACGTCCATGGTGCGACGGCCCTCGCGAGCATAGCTTCCGCGGCAAGTCTCGATCAGTTTCGCCAGTTGCGTTTCCACTGGCACGCCGTCGAGGTATGGCCGAAGCTCGCGCTGCAAGCCAGAGTCGTAGTGCAGCGGCAGTTTCTCGGCGGACTCCTCCAGAAAAAAGTCGAACGGGTTGATGGCGACGAGATCCGCGACGAGATCGACCGTGACTTCGATGCTGGTGGCGGGCTCGGTGAAGACCAGCCGCGCTTGGAAATTGCCGAAAGGATCTTGTTGCCAATTCAAGAAGTGGCGTTCGGGCGCGATCTTCAGGGCGTATGACTCGATCGACGTCCGCGTGTGCGGCGCGGGGCGCAAGCGCACCACGTGCGGGGAAAGGGAAACCGGCCGGTCGTACTCGTAGCGGGTCAAGTGGTGCAGGGATACGCGCACAGACCCAAGGTAGCGTTCCCGTGGTTTCCGGACTGTTTCCGGCCGGTATGTTCGCGGCGAAAGATCGGCGGTGCCGTCCATCGCAGGATCCGGGATGGAACAGGGAAGTAACGATTTACCGATTCTTCGCCACGGCGAAACACCGCCGCAATGTAGCCGCGCTAGCCTTATCAGGAGCTAGTAGGTCTAGATTCATGACGACGCCCTTCCTGGATGAAATGTACGGTCCCTGCACGCTGGAAACCTTCGCCCAGCACCGCGAAGCCGGCCAGGTCCGCGCCCCCTACCGTCCCATCGACGAATGGTTGCGCTCGACCGACCCATCCGTATTCGCCAGTAAGCGCGAAGAAGCAGATCTCATTTTCCGTCGCGTGGGCATCACATTCAACGTCTACGGCGATCAGGCTGGCACGGAGCGACTGATTCCGTTCGACATCATTCCCCGCGTGCTTTCCGCCGCCGAGTGGACACGTCTGGCGGCGGGCCTCGTGCAGCGGGTGAAGGCGCTGAACATGTTCCTGCACGACATCTACCACGGGCAGGAAGTGGTTCGCGCGGGCGTAGTGCCCGAAGCCCACCTGCTGCGCAATTCGTTGTTCCGGCCCGAAATGAAGGGCGTCGACGTGCCCGGCAATGTTTACGTACACATCGCCGGCATCGACATCGTGCGGGTCGAGGAAGGCACCTTCTACGTGCTCGAGGACAACCTGCGCACGCCGTCCGGTGTCTCCTACATGCTGCAAAACCGGGCGGTGATGATGCGGCTATTCCCGCAGGTCTTCGCCAAGGCCCACGTGGCGCCGGTGGATCACTACTCGCAAGAATTGCTGCGCACGCTGCGCTCGGTGGCGCCCGCCACCGCCGAGGGCGAACCGACCGTCGTGGTGATGACGCCTGGTCCGCACAACAGCGCCTACTTCGAGCACACGTTTTTGGCCGAGCAAATGGGCGTGGAGTTGGCGGAAGGTCAGGATCTCTTCGTGCGCGACAACGCGGTCTACATGCGCACCACCTTGGGGCCACGACGCGTGGACGTCATCTACCGCCGCATCGACGACGACAGCCTGGATCCCCTCGCCTTCCGCCCCGACAGCATGCTGGGTGTGCCCGGCCTGCTCAGCGTGTACAGGAATGGCGGCGTCACCTTGGCCAACGCCATCGGCACCGGCGTGGCCGACGACAAGTCAAGCTACCCCTACGTGCCCGAACTGATCCAATTCTACCTAGGCGAGACGCCCATCCTCGGCAATGTGCCGACCTATCGCTGTGCCCTCGACAGCGATAGGGCCTACGTTCTCGAGCACTTGGCGGAACTTGTGGTCAAGCAGACCCAGGGTTCGGGTGGCTACGGCATGCTCATTGGTCCGCGCAGCACGCGCGACGAGCAGGCCAAGTTCCGCGCGCTCATCAATGCCCGCCCCGATGGTTACATCGCCCAACCGACGCTGGCGCTTTCGTCGTGTCCGACCTTCGTCGAGGAGGGGATCGCGCCTCGCCACATCGACTTGCGGCCCTTCATCCTGACGGGGCTCAACGGCAGCGTGGTGGTGCCCGGCGGACTCACCCGCGTGGCCCTGACCCGCGGGTCGCTGGTGGTCAATTCTTCGCAAGGTGGCGGGACCAAAGACACCTGGGTGCTGCGCACCTGAACTGGAAACGAGAACATGCTCAGCCGAACCGCAGAAAACTTGTACTGGACCGGACGCTACATCGAGCGCGCCGAGAACCTGGCCCGCGTGCTCGACGTCAGCTACCGCAATGCCTTGCTCGACCTGCCTGGCTCGTCCGCCGAATCCGAATGGCGAGACGCGCTGGCCAGTTTGGGCAGTCCGCCCCAGTTCGCCGAGCGAAAGCAGAAATTGGACGAAGGCGATGTCACGCGTTTCTTCACCGTCGACATCGACAGTCCGTGCAGCATCAAGTTCTGCGTGCATGCGGCCAGGGAGAACGCGCGTGCCTTGCGCGCCGTGATCTCCACCGAGATGTGGGAAAGCATCAATACGACCTGGCTGGCCCTGCGCGACTTGGACGAAACCGGCCTGCGCGCCCGCGGCCTGCGCGAATTTCTCGACTGGGTCAAAGATCGCTCGCACCTGTTTCGCGGTGTCTCGCACAGCACGACCTTGCACAACGACGCCTTCCACTTCCTGCGCCTGGGAACATTTCTTGAACGTGCCGACAGCACGGCTCGACTGCTCGACACCAAGTACCAGGCACTGGCGGGCATGGACGCCGAGGCCGCCGGAACCACCTACTACGCATGGGGCGCGGTCTTGCGCCAGGCCAGCGCCTTCCGCGCCTACCACCAGACGTATCACGACGTGATTACGCCCCAGCGAGTTGCCGAATTGCTGACCCTGCGGCTCGAAATGCCACGCAGCCTGCGTTTCTGCGCCAATCAGGTGGTCGAGCACCTGGACGCCCTGGCCGGCACGCGCGATCTCGAAGCCCAACGATTGGCAGGCGAGCTACACGCGCGGCTGCGCTTCGCCCGCATCGACCGGGTGCTCAGTCGCGGGATCCACGATTTTCTTGCCGAGATCATCCGGCGTCTCGCCGAACTCTCGGCGCAAATGGCCCAAGACTTCCTCATGACAGTTTGAACGGAGATCACATGCGACTGTCCATCATCCACGAGACCAAGTACCGCTACACCAGCCCAGCCAACTACACGATTCAGTACCTGCGACTTTCCCCGCAATCGACCATTCAACAGAAAGTCCTAAGTTGGAATCTGGATTTGCCGGGACCCGCGCGACCATTCCTCGACGGATTTGGCAATGCCGCCCATGTTCTGGTCATCGACAAACCCCATCAGGAGATCCGCATTCGCGCCCGCGGCGAGGTGGAAGTAGCCGACGAACCCCTGACCCTGCCCGATACCGGCCCTCACCGCCCGGAGCTGTACATGCGTTCGACCGAGCTGACCGCCCAGGATCAGGCACTGATGGAGTTCACGGAAGCCTTTCGACGACAGACGGCGAACAGCCGTGCCACCGCTCTAGAGTCGCTCATGGCTGCCGTGCGCGAAAAGGTCGACTACCGGCCAGGCGTCACCCACGTCAAGACATCGGCGGCCCAGGCGTTCGCCCGTGGCGCAGGTGTTTGCCAAGATCACGCCCACGTCTTTGTTTCTTGCTGCCGGCAGCTGAGCATCCCTGCCCGCTACGTCAGCGGCTATCTGGCGCCGAAAAATGGTCCGGCAAACGGCAACGATGCCGAAACCGAGATGGCCAGTCACGCCTGGGCCGAGGCGTGGATCGAGGGCGCCGGCTGGCAGGGATTCGACGTGGCCAATCAAGTGCGCGCGCACGGCCGGCACGTGCGCGTGGCGGTCGGTCTCGACTACCTGGACGCATGTCCCGTGCGCGGATTCCACCGCGGCGGCAGCGGCGAATCCCTAGGCGTGGAAGTGCACGTCGACGAAACCCTGGTTCGCCAGAAGGGAGCTGGGGAATCTGACGACGGAGCGAATCAGCAGTAGATCGCCTCGCGCTCTCGCCATATTTTCAATAGGCGTTCCTTCCGAGCGCTATCCCTCTTAGGTCGGCAACAGCATGTGAAGGGAGCCCCAGGAGGCCCGATCAGCGCTGGCCGACCGGTTCTTGGTCGCATGTGACGACGGTTGTCCGGGGTGCACCGTCAAGGTAGTCTCTCGGGGCTCTGGACGGGGCGGGTCAGGTCCCACAAGCCGGAAGGAAGTGCAGCGATGAGTGAGTCCCCAAACACCACCAGCGGGTCGCCTGGCTGGCCGGAAGGTGTGCAACAAACCACGCTGCCGCGTTTTTATGCCGTTCTCTCCAGTATGTATTCCGCGGTTCTGCTTGTGACCGACGAAGGGCGGGTCGAATTCGTCAATCCGGCATTCTGCGAGCGTTTCGGTCTGAAGGACGCGCCCGCCGATCTGATCGGGGTTGGCTCGCGTGAGATGATTGAGAAGATCAAGAGTGCCTACCTGCATCCTGAGCAAGCTGTCGCCCGCATCCGGGAGATCCTTGATAATGGACAACCAGTCAAGGGCGAGGAGATCGCCATGCTAGGTGGAGGGACCTGCCTGCGGGATTTTGTCCCGTTGCAGGTGGATGGAAAACCCCACGGCCGGCTTTGGATTCACTTCGACATCACCGTGCGCAAGCAGGCCGAGGCGGCGCTCCGGGAAAGCGAAACTCGGTATCGTGCATTGTTCGACAACAGCATCGACGCAATTTTCGCAACCGCGCCCGACGGAAGGGTGTTTGCCGCGAATCAGGCCGCCTGCCAGACCTTCGGGATGACCGAGGAGGAACTCGTCCACGCGGGCCGCGAAGGGGTGACCGATTGGTCCGATCCGCGCCACGGCGCTGCCCTGGCAGAGCGGGCTCGCACGGGCCTGCTGCGGAGCGAACTGGGCTACGTGCGCAAAGACGGCACGAAGTTCACTGCCGAAGTCAGCTCAGTCATCTTGCCTGACCGGACCACATCGTTCGTGATCTTGCGCGACATCACCGAGCGCCAGCAGGCCGAGGAGACGCTGCACGAGAGCGAGGAGCGTTTTCGAGCCCTGTTCGAATACGCGAGCGACGCCATTCTCGTAACCGATCCGGCCGGGCCAGGAAGGGTGCTCTCCGCCAACCCTGCCGCGTGCCGAATGTTCGGCTACAGCACCGAAGAGTTCGTCGGGCTCGACCGCCAGTCTCATCTCGACACCAGCGATCCCGGGCTTGCGGAATTGCTCAGGCGCCGGGATGACCGGGCCAAGGCGATGGCAGAGGTGACCTGCCGACGCAAGAATGGCAGCACCTTCCCCGCAGAGTTCTCGACCGCGTCGTTCACCGACCGGACGGGACAGCGCCGGTCGGTCGCCATTGCCCGTGACATCACGGAACGCAAGCAGGCCGAAGTGGCCCTGCGGCGTTTCGAGCTGCTAGCAAGCCACACGCGGGACATCGTGCTGTTCATGCGGCGCGATGACGGGCGCATCCTGGAGGCCAATACCGCCGCCCACGGTGCGTACGGCTATAGCCGCGAGGAGATGCTGTCGCTCTCGATCCGGGATCTCCGCGCCCCCGACGCGAGGCCGACAACCGAGGTGCAGATGGGCATCGCCGATGCGCGCGGGATCCTCTTCGAGACCGTGCACCAGCGCAAGGACGGCAGCCCCTTCCCGGTGGAGGTCAGCTCCAGTGGAGCGACGATTGAGGGAACCCGCACGCTGATAAGCGTTGTGCGTGACATCACCGAGCGCAGGCGGGCCGAGGACGCGCTACGCGAGGCCAATCTCCAGCTTGCCGAAGCGGACCGAAACAAGAACGAGTTCCTCGCGGTGCTCTCGCATGAGCTGCGCAATCCACTCGCTCCGATCAGGAACAGCACCTACATTCTCGAACATTCCGCGCCGGGTGGCGAGCAGGCGAAACGTGCTGTGGCGGTGATTGACCGCCAGGCCAGGCAGCTGGCCCGTCTGGTGGATGACCTGCTGGACGTCACTCGGATCACGCGCAACAAGATCCAACTTCAGCGCCAGACAGTGGAGCTCAACGAGCTGGCGCAGCACACGTTGGAGGATCAACGCTCGCTTTTCGACAAGTCAGAAGTCCATCTCGAATTCCGTTTGGCACCACGCCCAATGTTGGTCAATGCCGACCGGAATCGTCTGGCGCAGGTCATCGGCAATCTGTTGCAGAACGCGGCCAAGTTCACCGGCCGGGGCGGAGCAACCAGCATCGCCATCAGCACCGATGCGGCGACCAAACAGGCGGTCATCCGGGTGGCGGACAACGGAGTCGGTATGTCGCCCGAGATGGTGTCGCGCCTGTTCCAGCCATTCAGCCAGGCGGATTCCACCTTGGACCGAAGCAAGGGCGGTCTCGGGCTGGGACTGGCGTTGGCCAAGGGGCTGGTCGAGCTGCACGGGGGCACCATCACGGCCGCGAGTGCAGGGCTGGGCCAAGGGGCCGAGTTTGTCGTGCGGCTGCCTCTTGCGCTGGAGGAAGCGGTGGCGCCGCGATCCGGTGAAAACACCACCGGCGGGCGCCGGCGCGTGCTCATCATCGAGGACAATATCGACGCAGCGAACAGTCTGCGCGACGCGCTCGCGTACGGCGAGCATCAGGTCGAGGTCGCCTACAACGGTCCGCAGGGAATTGCGAAGGCGCGGGAATTCCTGCCCGAAGTCGTTCTGTGCGACATAGGGCTGCCGGGCATGGACGGGTACGAGGTCGCGCGCGCCTTCCAAACCGAAAACGCCCTCAAGGGGACGTTGCTCGTGGCGCTCAGCGGCTACGCCTTGCCCGAGGACCTGGAGCGAGCACAGGCGGCCGGGTTCAAGAGGCACCTTGCCAAGCCGCCCAGTCTGGAGCAACTGATGGATCTCCTCGCCGAGACACCTCCCCGCCGTGGCTAGAAGGTTACTGACAACGTCAGTAGGGGTAGAGACCGATGAGGCAAACGTTGAACTGTTGTTCGGTCCCATTGATTCCGGGAACCAGAAGCATGACCTGCTGAAGCGGTGTCTGGCCGTCGTAGGCTTCGGAGGCAAAGTTGAACCAGCATTCCTTGTTGAAGGTCGACCAGGTAACGAAGCCGCTGCTTAAGCCGGAGATGTCCGCGCACCAGGTCTCGTCTGGGTAGCCCTTGGCACCTTGGATTTGGATTCTGAGCGGTGAGCCCCCAGGATTGCTGACCTCATACTTGAGGCCCTTGCCGGTGACCGCCCAGGTTCCCGGCGACCCTTCCGTGTTCCCGTCCGCGCTTTGATTGACATCGAAGCCGAGCAACCCGACCGCACTGTCAATACGAGCCAGCACTCCGCTAGCGCAAAACGGTAGCCTGTTCGCGGTCGCGAAATCGGAAGGGGATATGCTGCTGCCCAGGTCGGTTTCTGTGGCGAGAGTCCAGGCGTAGCCATTCCACGGGCCGCAGTGGAGGTAGCCGGGATGATTCGCGTCCATAGCGCAGCCGCCGCTCGTCCCAGCGTTGCCGACAACGCCGGTAGTGCCTACCACGCCGCCTGTGCGAGTCGCTCCGCCCGAACCGGTCATCCCGCCACCACCAGCCCCACCCGTGCCGACCGATGGGTTCGTGCCGGGTACGTCGAGAGCAGTTTGCAAGCCACATCCGGTCGCAAAAAACAGCCAGAGGGCCCAGCGGCGCTGAGCCATGGCTTCCTGAACTTGGTGGAGCCTTGGGGAGTGGATGGCATGGTGGGCATGCTACCCTGGGAAATGGCCGCCGCAAGGCTATGCATCCTGTGAACCATGCGCCTCCAACTCCTACGCGAACGCGCACGCGAGATTAGGGACATGTTCCCCTTGTGCGCCTTCCCAGGCTTCTCCTGGTGCGATGGCACCACCCCCGAACCTTCCAAGAAACGCTGGCACCATCCCCGCGTGGTTACTTCGGACTCAGCTTCGTGACCGTAAGGACATTGCCATCGGTCCAATAGACGCTGGAGGCGTCGACAGCAATACTCGATGGGGTACTGCTCGGGTCGGAGTAGAGAGTCGTGGGAGAGCCACCGGCCAGCGGCACCTTCGTGATGGTCCTGGCATTGCCGCTTGTCCAGTAGACGCTGGTGGTATCCACAGCGATCCCCTTGGGGCCGTCCGAGGTGGTGCCAGAGAAGAGAATGGTGGAAATGCCGCCGCCCAATGGGACCTTCATAATCCTGCCGTCACTGTGGTTGGTCCAATAGACGCTAGTGGCGTCCACCGTAATACCCAAAGGGTAGTTTAGATTCGAAGCGAGTGTGGTGGGAGTGCCACCGCCCAGCGGCACCTTCATCACCGATCCACCAGCGGAATTGTTGGTCCAGTAGACACTAGTCTTGTCCACGACGATGTTTGACGGGGTAGCTTGGCCGGAGGCGAGCATGGTGGGAGTGCCGCCGCCTAGCGGTACCTTCATGACCGTGTTGTCGAAAACGTTGGCCCAGTAGACGCTGTTGGCGTCTACCGCTATGCCCCACGGGCCAGCCTGGTTAGAAGCGAGCGTGACGGGCGTACCACCGCTCTTGGATACCTTCATCACCATGCCATCCGTGTACTTGCTTTGCGATGTTCCGTGGTTTGTCCAGTAGATGCTCGTAGAGTCCTGGGCGATGAACACGTTGTCGACCTGGCTGGTGGCGAGAGTAGTAGGAGAACCACCAGCAAGTGGTGCCTTCACTATTGTCCCACCGACTGTGCTCTCACCCGAGGTGGTCCAATAGACGCTTGTAGCGTCGACGGCGAGTGCTTGTGGCCCGTTCCCGTCAAAGGCTAGCCTGACTATACATCGCCCGTCCGTCATTTGAGCTGAGGAGGGCGATGGAGCCAAACAAGGGCGACGAAGATGTTCACCCTCGTTGAAACCGTGCCTAGCGGCAGCGTCATCTCCGGGACAGATCTCATGACGTACGATCCTCAGACCGATCAGATGATCGGCGGTTCGTGGGAGCCGACGAACGGGAAGTGGAGCACGGCGATTCGCGTGGTATCCGATGGCGGTGTCCCAACCTGCGGCGCGCCCTGAAGCCTGGATGGCTGCGTTCCCAAAGAACATCTCGTCAAGTGTCTGGAGCCTAGTCCAAACAAGCCCGATCTTCCTGTGCGTGATAAGGAAAGAAATGTCCGACAAGAACATATTGGACGAAGCCGCTTGCACGGCAGCTTGGCGGACGTGCTGCTTGGCAGGTATAGGAGCGGGGCGGGCCTCATCTCGGGCTGACATGGTGGCCCGAATGGGCGACTCTTTGGCTTTCACCCAAGCCAAGGAGAAACGCCATGTCTGACCAGAACGATGCCCCGTCCGCCATGTCTGACGCAAACGATGCCCAGAAGTCGCTCGACCAGATGAAGGTCTTCATGGAGCTGCGTGGGTTGCAGCGTAACACTGTGTACACCTTCACCCACTGCGCCCGCAGGTTCCTCGCTCACGCGGGCAAAGCGCCGGTTGCGATTGGGACCGCCGACGTCGAGAGCTTTCTGCTCGATCTCACCGTGCCGCGGGGGTGGTGCCAGAGTTTTCTGGGGAAGCACACGCAACTTCCCCGCCCCCTGGCCGATAAAAGCGTATCGTCGGCGGCAAAGCCTTGTCCGTCGCCATCCACTGACGGCAAATTCGCGACTCAGGTGCCCTGATCGTGGCGTTCGTCTGCCCGATGGCCACCAGTTTCACGACGATGCGGCCGTTCTGGTCGTCTCCTTCGGACGCTATCCGCTCACTTGCAGGCAATCCCGGACGTCCTTGTACCGCCTTCCAAGAAAACGCCGGCACCATCCCGGCGTGGAGGCCCTCAAGGGGCCATCAACACCTAGATCGGCCACAAAATTTCAACACCCGCATCCACCCCGGTCTATGGCAATCGTCCCGCCATTGCCGCATGCCCGCGTGTTGTTTATGTAGGTTCCCCACATGTCCGTAAAGACATCACAGCTAGTGTGAAGAGGGTTCTCAAACGAGACGGAATAAGAGACATTATACGTCATGCCAAACAGGGTTGGCTCGCTGTTGTAGACCGTGCATCCTCTCAAGTCTATGAAGGCACGTCCAGTGTCCAAGTTCGCGTTAGAAGGATTTATGGCCAGAGATTGCGACACTCCGCAGAGCGAATAGAGGTAGAAGTTGAGCCACGTCTTAGGTTTGTTGTCGAGCTGGATGGTTGTCGCATATTGGCTATTGGGGAACGAGTCCGCTCGTTGGTAAGGGCCGAAGCGAAACCCATTATGATAATTCGAATTGACAATTCCGAAATAGCCCGGGTCAGATCCGGCCCAGAAACTTGCCACCCGTCCGCTCCACGTCTGAAAAAAACCGGGGTAGCTGAAGGATGTCAGCGTGGCCCACTCAAAGGTGGAGCCAGGGGCCTTGCTGAGGCACAGGAAATTGCCGGTGAGACTGGTGCCGCTGAATATCCACATCGACGATGAAGGACACGTCGGCTCTACGGTCAAGGCTTCTGATGTTTCCTCAATCCCTGATGCCCCCATCGAACTCTCCGCCACGGTGGTCTGAGCGGTTCGTTGGCGTATCATTTCTTCTCTTTGCTGATTTGTCAGCGGTTGCTGCCGAACCGAGAGGTGCCCATCCAAGTCATAGGTTGCGATGGTCAGCGATGATGTGTCGGAAGATGTGCTGTCTGGATCTGCCGTGCCCTGTTCCGCTTGTGAAGAAGTCGGATTGAATCCGACTGCGTCTTCGCAAGCGGCAGCCGAGATGGTTGCTCCGAGAATAGCAATGGCTTGCATGGTGCGCAATTGGAGCGGCCGATTGTTCAAGTTGTGCATTTTCTTCCTGCCCTTATCTAGGTTGTTGTCGTGACCCCAAAACATAGCTAGTGCCTGAGGATAGCAAAAGGCTGCAGCGGGTCACAAGCAGGAATGTGGGATGACGGCAGAGCACAATCGGAACAAGCGATCCTCGGGGGTGGTGCCGGGGGTGGTGCCCGGGGGTAGTGCCAGAGTTTTCTGGGGAAGCACACGCAACTCCCCGCCCCCTGGCCGATAGAAACGTATGCCCAGACCGCTGCGATTCGTCCCTGAGCGCGCCCTCGTCGAAATCACCACGCGAACCTTTCAGGGGAGGTTGCTGCTCAAGCCGTCCCCAGAGCTCACCGACATCATCCTCGGCATCATCGGCATGGGGCTCTACGGCATGACCATGCATTGCCTTCGTGTTCTCGTCGACGCACGCGCATTTTCTGCTGTCACACGCCAGCGCCGGCCACCTTGTTGGTTGAAATGGAAACCCTGGGAGGGTTGGCTTTGCACTCGGCACCCGCCACCCACCCTGCCGCCCCCTCGCTGCGCTTGGCCTCGCCAAACCTTCGCGCGCTGGTGGACGTCGTTGTACCGCCTTCCAAGAAAACGCTGGCACCACCCCCGCGCTATGGCGGCGTGGTTTGCAGGCTGAGCCGGTAGATGGCGAACGTCTCGTCGGCGCGCAGGCTGGGCTTGGTCAGGTAGAGCAGGTCGGCGTTCAGGGTGGGCAGACTTTCGCGCAGATCGAAATTGAGAATGAGCAACACCGGACGGCCGAGATCGCGGACGGTCGCCTGCGCCCAGACCAGGATGTCGCGCTCGGCGGGAAAGTCGTAGCGATCCTTGCGGAAGACGACGGTCTGGCTTTCCGTGCCGGTTTCCGCCCACAGGAATTTGCGGTCGAGGTAGCCCGCGATGGACGAGGCGGCGTGGTCGTAGGTGGCGAGAATCGGCTCGTTGTCCAGGTGCTGGGCGCGCAGATAGTTCGCGGCCTCCTGCGCACCGGAAAACGGCAAGTCGATCTCGGTCTTCACCGCGCGCACGTTGGTCGCGATTTGGAAAGCCATTGTGATGGCGGCGAGACAATAGAGCAGAACCGGCCGCGGCGGGTCGTGCTTGGCGAAAAGCCAGGTGGACAGGATCAAAAGGACGAAGAAATGCCCCCAATGGCGAAAATACCCGGTGTATTGATGGGCCTGGAAATACGCCATCGCGGCCACGCCGAGGAAGAGCGCGAAAGCCGCCGCGGGCACTTTGCGCAAAGCCAGGAGCCACAGCAAGAACACCGCGCCCGCGAACGGAAGCAGGTTCTGCTTGAACCACGGCGAGCGTTCGCCGATGAAGCCCGAGACAATCCACGTGCCGTCGTTGCGGCTATTCCACGGAAACAGCGCCGACCAGAACTGCTTGCCGAATCCCGACGAGGAAAAGAGATCGGGCCGTTTCGCCGCCGTGGTCGAATAGAAGGCGTCCGCAGGCGGTAGCGAGGTCTTGAGGTGGACGTAGAGCGCGAACCCGACCAGCGCGATGCCCAATAGCCATTGCCAATAGAGCTTCCGTTTGTGCCGGCGAGCAAGCAGAGCTGAGCGCAGCTTGCCCACCGATTGCCAAGACAGAAACCCGCCGAGCGCCGCTGTCATGATGCAGCCGTAAATGCTGGTGAAGGAAAGCAAAACCAACACCACGAACAGGCGGAAGATGCGCAGCTGCCTTGGATCGTAGAGCCGGCAGAAAAGCAACGCTAGGAAAACGCCCAGCGCGTACGAGCGCGAGAGGACGCCGTACTCGAAGAAGAAACAGTACGTGCCGAGCAACATGAGGCGCAATACGCGCGGCAGATTGCCGTGACGAAGCCACAAGTAGGCCGATAGAGTCGCGAGCACGATGGTGACGACGTGCAGGTACACCTCGGAACGCGACCAGCGGGAAACCAGGTACAGCACGTAGTACCAGAGGAACGGATGCCCGTCGTAGCGACGGATACCGGTCAGCAGGTCCCACAGCCCGGCGGCGTTTCGCCCTACCGACCAGCAGTGGATCTCGTCGCGCCAAAGTTCGTGGTTGTAGTGCACGAGCGAAAGCGCCACGCAAAACAGGCCCGTCGCCGCCAGGGCGAAGCAGGAGCTCTTCTCGCTTCGGTCCGTTAGACCTCGCCAGATTCTTCCAACGACAGTCGTCACGGCTGCAGACACGGCGACAGGCCCCAAGGGTTCCAGAATGGACGGTAAGGCATGGTCTTGTCTATCTTTCCTAGAGGGTGGGGGCCAGACGTCTGATGACTTCGCACGGATGAAGAACCCGGTTTCCCTGCCCGTCGGAGGCACCCTGCTTGGCTGCGCCGCCGGGCAAGCCAGTCGTGGTCGCGCGCAAGTTTCCACCTTGGGTGCATGAGCTGGGACATCGAGGTGTGAGTGCCCGTGCGCCAAACAAAATGAGCAGACGAAAGTTGCAGCCCAGCCTTTTCACCCGCCGGCGCCGGCCACCTTGTTGGTTGAAATGGAAGCCCTGGGAGGGTTGGCTTTGCACTCGGCACCCGCCACCCACCCTGCCGCCCCCTCGCTGCGCTCGGCCCCGCCAATGGGTCGTGTGCGATGCCGTGGCTGGCTACTGCTCAAATTAAGCCAGTCTTCGCACGTCTTCGAGCTTGCCCAATTCTCGATCGAAGGTGCCAATCGGAATGTTCCCGGCGCGGGGGTGGTGCCAGAGTCTTCTGGAGAAGCACACGCAACTTCCCCGCCCCCTGGCCGATAGAAACGTATGCTCAGACCTCTGCGATTCGTCCCTGAGCACGCCCTCGTAGACGGCCATGACCGTTGAAGTTATCCTCGCCCAAGACCCGCAAACAGGCCCGCGTCCACCGACAGCAGCCCCCTTTCATCCACGCCACCGACGATTCCACCGAGATTGAGTTTCGCGCCATGGCGTTCGTCTGCCCGATGGCGACCAGTTTCACGACGATGCGGCCGTTCTGGTTGTCTCCTTCGGACGCTATCCGCTCGCTTGCAGGCAATCCCGGACGTCGTTGTACCGCCTTCCAAGAAAACGCTGGCACCATGCCCGGCGGGCTCAACAACGGCAGGACCGAGGGCCTCAATGGCAAGACCAGGGTCATCACCCGCAGGGCCTATGGCTGTCAGGAGAGCCGGAGTTACCCCCCATCGATTCGCCTAGGCACCGGCGGTGTCCCATTCTCAATGGCTCCGTTCCCGTTGACGCGCGATTCGAGGTGTCATAGATTGCGAAATGGCTGGAGGAAGACGGACACGCGTACAAGGAGCAGCCAGGTCATGCGCAGCATTCGAATCAGTGGGTTGCTTGGACTCTTGCTTGCCATACCTTCGGGTTGTGGAAGTAGTACTGACAAGGCTGCCAGCTGCAGCGCCGTATATGCTTTAGGCTGCGTTGGAGACGGCCGTGAGGTATCGGCAACAACTCCTGAAAATTATCCGACGACCGGCTGCTCGAAAGATGACTACACCTATTTCGACGTCCACATGAGCACTAGTGCATACAGTTCAACTGGTTCACCGCGCTCGGAAATCGAAGCCTGTTATCTGGAAATCGCCGACTCGTCGGGAAGGGTGATTGAGAGGTATTCGTTGCCTTCGGTGGATGCAACCGGGGGGGCTGCGGGCTGTTCTGGTGGGCTGACTGGGGCGGACATCGGTCTTCTCAGCTATAGCAGCTGTTGTGCCACCGACGAGACACTACAATTTACGCTGGATGCGCTTTCCTCCGACGGCACCGTTATCGAGACAGGGACTGCTCGCGGCCCATGCTCCCCAAAGGGAACCTCGAATGAGGTCCACGTCACGCTGAGCGCGAAATAGTGCCTATCCACATGTCACTTTCTCGATTCCAGCGTGAGGCTCGCTGACCGGCGGTGTGATAATGGACATCGGAAGGTCACCGAGGAATTTCGGGAAGCCGTGACCGCATTGCTGCTTAAGGTGCCACCCGACTTCGGTTGGATGCGCCCAACGTGGACGCGAGTACTGCTGTGCTTGGAGACAGAACGCCGTGGCCAAGACGCCGGAGGCTGCGAATTCTGCGAAGATCCGACGCTTCTTCCGACTACGGGTTTTACGAACCGAAAACCTGCGGGTGTACATGCAGGCATTCTCGCCCGCCACGCGCGACATCTTCGTCACCAACCTGCGAGCTCTGCGACACCAGTTTGGGCGTCACTTGACAGCTCGTGGCGCGGGGGGTTAGAAGCGAACCGATGTGCGCACAGCCGAGGTGGTATTGGCGCCGTCGTGGTGCTGAAGGTGCTGATATCGAAAGGCTAGGCGATGACCCAGAGGATCGTAGTGTCTCCCAAGGTTGCTGTTTCGTTCGCGTTGGCTGCTTTGCTGGTAGGAAGTTGCTCCGGGGAACAGGCGGCAAGGGAACAGATTTCGGAGAAAAACTATGCGCTCGGTGACTTCATCAGAATCCACGGTGTGGTCATCAATGAAGCGAGCCAACCGCAGCCGGGGGTAGTCGTCGAGTTCCTCTCGGCAGGTGCTCCTCAAGTCGATGCAGCTGTCCCGCACCAGGGAACCACGGTGGCTGATGGGACCTACTTCGTCGATCTTGCGCCGGGTACCTACGACGTCATTGCAAGACCACCCTCGACCAGCATCTACCTACCACAGGATTTCCCGGGCAGGAGTTTCTCCGAGCCAGACACCTTCGACATCGTTCTCATGCAGAGCGGGGTCGCGGTGAGCGGGAAGGTGAGCACGAGCGCTGGGACGCCACTGGCCGGACAGAACGTATCGATCGGGAGCAGCAGCACGCAAACGGACAGCGGCGGAAACTACGCGCTGTCGGTAGTTCCAGGGAATGTCAGCATGTCGGTCTCGGGAAACGTGAAGGTTGCGACCGGGTTGGTCTCGGCGGGAGGATCGAGCAGCGACGGTGGGGCAATGGGGGGAGAAACGGCGATCTACAGCTCGTTGTTCTACTCGATGTACAGTTCGCTGACGATTTCTGGGCCGACGACGGTGGACAAGGTGCTGGCCACGCGGGTGATATCTGGAGTCGTGCTGGATCCGGATGGGCAACCGGTGAGCGGGGCGAACGTGGGAGCGGGGATGTGGAACGCGTGTCTGGGAGTGCCAGACGGTGGGGCCTGTTCCTCGGGCACCAACATGATGATTGCGAACACGACGACCGACGGAAGCGGCCAATTCAGGCTGACCGTCGTTCAAGGCTCCGGTACGCTAAGTGTGACGCCGCCAAACGGCTCAAGCTTGCCCGGCTACCAAGTTCAGGTGCAAGCAATTGACGATACGACGATCACGATCCAGTTCCCCCAGTCAGTCGCGGTGAGCGGGAAGGTGAGCACGAGCGCTGGGACGCCACTGGCCGGACAGAGCGTATCGATCGGGAGCAGCAGCACGCAAACGGACAGCGACGGAAACTACGCTCTGTCGGTAGTTCCAGGGAATGTCAGCATGTCGGTCTCGGGGAACGTGAAGGTTGCGACCGGGTTGGTCTCGGCGGGAGGATCGAGCAGCGACGGTGGGGCGATGGGGGGAGAAACGGCGATCTACAGCTCGTTGTTCTACTCGATGTACAGTTCGCTGACGATTTCTGGGCCGACGACGGTGGACAAGGTGCTGGCCACGCGGGTGATATCTGGAGTCGTGCTGGATC